>Ga0194120_10003389_pt1 | contig 25996 bp, 20 predicted proteins | sample TA2MahCa65mmetaG_FD_148642 | JGI IMG/M metagenome (GOLD analysis project Ga0194120, IMG submission 148642) | Freshwater microbial communities from Lake Tanganyika, Tanzania - TA2015019 Mahale Deep Cast 65m | ecosystem: Environmental > Aquatic > Freshwater > Lake | place: Tanzania: Lake... | reverse complement strand
CCACAACAAACAAGAGGGGGATTAGCTCAGCTGGCTAGAGCACCTGCTTTGCAAGCAGGGGGTCATCGGTTCGAATCCGATATCCTCCACTCCTTGGATTTTCATCCTTCGATGACCTGCCTTGATTCAGGTTTATTCCTTTCGATCCGTGCCATCTAAACCTTATCCATGCAGGGTTTACTTTTGTTCTACTTCCTTGTTGTGAACAATATGAAAAAAGTATTTCTTTTGGCCTGCATGTTGATGTTTGATCTTTTTTTGACCAGCGGCTTGAACAGGCTCTATGCCCAGGGTTTGGGCACGTCATGGTCATCGGTGGGTTATACCTTGTACAGATCCGACGGGAAAGCGTATTTGCAGGTTGCTAAGGATGATTTACCCGAGAAAATGTTATGGGAAAATGCAAGCTTGGCTTGTGCAGCCTTGGGCAATGGTTGGCGATTGCCAACGCGTAACGAATTGGATATGATGTACAGGCAATTGCACATGCAGGGGAAAGGGAATTTCAAACCGTACTGGTATTGGTCCAAATCACAGTATGTGATGCACATGCATTTCGGTAGCGGCTTTGTGAGCAATGACTTTTACAGCCAATTCAACGAATTCAATGTCCGCGCCGTTCGCAATATCCCCTAATTTTTCTTTCAGTGCTTTGGTTTCCTTGCGTAACATTCTTTGGGAGGCAAGGAAATGACCAAAGATGCAAGTCTGTTTTTTCTGGAGGGTTGTGGTCGCTGCTCCAAAGGGGGGACGCCGGAATGCAAAGTTCACCGGTGGACCTCGGAGCTTGCCTTGTTACGTAGTTGGATTTTAGCCATGGATTTCAAGGAAGAATGCAAGTGGGGGGTACCCTGCTATACCTATCTCGGAAGAAATAGGGTGATGTTGAGTGCGTTAAAGGATCATGTGGTTTTGTCATTTTTGGAGGGCTCTTCTTTGAACGACCCTAGCGGCTTACTCCAAAAAGCAGGCCCCAACAGTGTTCGTGATCGAATCATTCGCTGGAATTCCATGCAGGCCCTTCAAGATTCGGAGTCACATGTTATATCCTTGTTAAAGCAACACCAATTCAATAATCCAAAATCAACTATAGGAGTCGTCCCTTCGCCAGAGGGTACTCCGGAATACCCTTTGGAATTGCAGGTTTTTTTGAAAGCAAATCCGGATATAGCCCAGGCCTTTGAAGCCCTAACACCGGGCCGACGTCGAGGGTATCTCTTGCATATTGCAGGTGCGTCGCAGGCGGCCACCCGCTTGCGGCGGATTCAAACGGCCGTTCCCAAAATTCTTGCCGGGAAAGGAATGCAGGACCTATAGGCCTGCTTATGGTTTAAATTTGCTTTCGAAGGATGCTTGGGTTGGCCCAACGTTTTCTTCGAGTGATCAAGCGGGAGTAGCTCAGTTGGTAGAGCACGACCTTCCCAAGGTCGGGGTCGCGAGTTCGAGCCTCGTCTCCCGCTCAAACCCAGTCCGCAGATAGGCCTCATGTTGAAAATTGCGTGAAAAATTAAGGGTTGGTGCAATTTTTTAGGGCGGTCCAATCCGTTGAGGAAAGGGAGGCCCAATAGGGTATTCGTTCCTGATTTTTTTGGGCGAGTTGGCGTATTTGGGACGCTCTGGCTGGTGAGGCGGGATGGGTACTGAGCCAAACGGGTGGGGCAGGGCTGCTTTTTTCTTTGGCCGCCAGGCGGTCCATAAATACGGCAAAAGCTTCGGGGTTTATGCCGGCTTTTTGGAGGTATTCAACGGCTTTGTGATCGGCCTGGGATTCCAATTTACGATCAAAGGCGGTGGAGGTGAGCATACGGGCCAAATCATGAATTCCTGAATGACCTAATCCTAAACCACCGCTAATCCAAGCCATCAAAAGACTTAATCCCGCCTCTTTGATAATTTTTTGGCGTACGTGACTTAATTCGGCATGGGCCAATTCATGGGCCAAGACACCAGCAACCTCATCCGGTCCCTGGGCACTTTGGAGGAGACCGCTCTGAACGACCAAACGTCTTCCAGGCAAGGCAAAGGCATTGACTTCAGGGTTTTGAATCAAATGTCGGTGAAGGCCAGCAGTGTCAATCCCGTTGGGCGTACAAAGGCGATCGAGGAGTCGATCCAACGCCAAGGCTGACCGTTCATCCTTGATGGGCGGGTGGCTGCGTTGTATATCTTCCCATAAAGGTTCTCCAAGGGACTGTTCCCACTGTGCGAGGGTCTCTGCCCATTCTGGATTTTCTAAAATATTTGTAACATATCGCACAATTCCATAGATGGCGGTCCCCACAAGGATTAAGGCCGCGAACAGATTGAAAAGGCAGGATTTATTACTCAAAACGCAAAGAATCTTGAATTCGGGAAACGACCTTAGGACTGCAATATTTCTTGACTTACCCCGGTAAAAGAAAAACCGCCGTCATGAAACAAATTTTGCATCGTGACCATACGGGTCAAATCCGAGAACATGACCACACAATAGTCGGCGCAGGATTCAGCAGAGGCATTGCCCAAGGGGGACATGCGTTCGGCATAATCCAAGAAATCGTCAAAGCCTTTGACTCCTGATCCCGCCGTGGTTCGGGTTGGACTCTGCGAGATGGTATTGACTCGGACCCCGTGGGATTTGCCCAGATGATACCCAAAGCTTCTGGCGATGGATTCCAGAAGGGCTTTGGCATCGGCCATGTCGTTGTAATCCGGAAAAACACGTTGGGCAGCGATGTATGAAAGGGCCAAAACCGAGGCACCTTGGGCAAGGGCATTGGTGGCGATGGCCGCTCGCATGGTGCGGTGAAAGGACATGGCCGACACGTCCAGGGTTTTGTGGTAGAACTCGTAATTAAGGTCGGTATAGGCCTTGCCTTTGCGGACATTGGGCGACATTCCTATGGAATGCAACACAAAATCAATAGGCCCGCCCAAGAATTCAACAGCTTGGGTAAATAGGCTCTCCAAATCCGCATCAACGGTGGCATCGGCGCCTATTACGGTGGAATTCAGGCGATCGGCCAGTTCTTGAATTTGACCCATACGCAAAGCGACCGGGGCGTTGGTGAGCACAAAGCGGGCTCCTTCTTGGTGGGCCTTTTCGGCCACTTTCCAGGCGATAGACTGTTGGTCGAGGGCGCCAAAGATGATGCCTCGTTTTCCTTGTAACAACGAATGATTCATAGGGTAGGGTTTAGGATAATCGATTACAATTTAACAAAAAAACGGTTCACTGGGATAGGTGGGAGGTATGGAGTAAAACGAGGGCTTGTTGAAGGGCCGCTTTCCCGTAGCGATCCCCACCAATCATGCGTGCCAACGTTTCTTGGCGTTGGTCGAGCCCAAGGACCGAGAGGGCTGTGCGGGTTTGCTGGTTCTCTACCTCTTTGGTGACATGCCAGTGATGATCACCGAGGGCAGCAATTTGGGGTAGGTGGGTGATGAGAATGATTTGTTGATTCTTGGCCATTTCGGACAACATTTGCCCCATACGCAAAGCGGTTTCTCCCGATATACCCGTGTCAATTTCGTCAAAGATCCGGGTATGGTCACGGCCTTGCTCTTTGACCAGGCTCTTGAGAGCCAACAAAAGTCGTGATTTTTCTCCACCACTGGCCACCTGCCCCAGGGGGCGTGGATCCTGACCGGGGTTGGCGCTGAAAAGCAAGTCTGGTCGATCAAGCCCCATAAGAGCCTCCGTTGGAACCCATTCTTGCAAAGCATCTGCTGTTGATTGTTCATTCAGGTTACTCACAATGGTATTCCAGTCCAAAACTAGTCGAGCATGCTCCATGGAAAGTTTGGCAAGCTTGACCGCAAGGCGGTTCGACAGATCGCTCAGGCCCTTGGTCCTTACCAGGTGTAAACGCAAGGCTGCCAAGCGACATTGTTCCAAGGCTCTGGCCTCTTGAGCCTCCAACATTTTCCTTCGCTCATCCACACCTTGTCCGGTTTCCAAGAACGAAGCAAGCTTCTCTCGTAGGTCTCGTAGATCTTGAAGTTCAAAGAGACGGTGTTTGTGCAACAAACTCTGCAAGACATCCACCTGATCCCGTAACTGTTGAGTCATTTGCAAATCGGGTACCCTTGCCTCGGCCATGGATTCGGCATCGCGAGCCAATTCGCGAATTTGCAACAAAACGCTTTTCAAGGATTCGGTCCAAGCGGCCACTTCGGAATCCTTGCCGCTGATGCCGGCTAGTTGTTGCAAGAGATCTCGCAGTTGATCGGCTATGGCTTGTCCTCCATTCGGAGCATCTCCAACCAAGGAAGCGGCCGCGATGGTTAATTTCTCTCTGGAATCCAATGCGTTTTCCTGTATACTGAGTTGGTTTTCGCAATCGATGAGGCGGGCCCAGTTTTCCAAAGGCGCTGAGCGAAGTTCCTCGTAATGAAATCGATTAAGATCTTCTTCCCTTTGGCTCTTCTCATATTCAGTCAGAAAACCATCCAGGGCTTGCCTTGTTTGAACCCATTCGGTGAAACTAGCAGCATACTCACGGCGAATGTCCTCGCAACAGGCAATTTGGTCGAGTAACAAAACTTGAGTTTGCCTTTTATCCACGGCGACGGCCTCTTCTTGGCCGCTAAGGTCCAAGAGAAGGGTAGCAAGATTTTTGAGCTCCTTCAGGGTGGATACACGATCGTTAATGAGGCAACGGCTGCGCCGTTGTGGACTGATTTCCCTACGTAGAATAAATTCGAAGTTCGCGGAATGGGGTTCTTCGTTATTGATTTGGCTCCACAGGGCAAGGACTTCGGGATCATGGCTGAGGAACTCCATTTCAACAACGCATCGTAAGGTGGAATCCCGAAATGAAGCAGGGTCCGCATAATCACCTAACAACAAACCGATGGCATCCAATAGAATGGACTTCCCCGCACCGGTTTCTCCGGTGATCACCGTTAGGCCGGGGCCCACCTTGAGCTCCAATTCCCCAATCAGGGCAAAGTTTCGGATAAGCAGCCTAAGCAGCATAACAGGAATTCAATGGATGGTCCTGAGTATTTTATGGAAATTCGTAAAGACTAACGGCCTCCTCCACCTGCACCGCCCCCAACGCCGGGGGCGTTGATGCGGTTATACTCTGCCTGGTTCAAGGGGTCCATGGCGATCAACTGTTCCACCACCTTGGCCTTCTCGGCTGGCAAAGCTTTGGAGCAGAATCCTATAATTTCTGGTGTTTTGGCTTTGAGGTACAAGGGGATGAGCATGCCGCCAGGTTTGTTACGGTGCACATCATGGATTTTCTCAATGGCGCCCAACATTTTACGCCGTGCATCGATTACCCTCTCAGGCTTGTGCATTTGATCGAGGCCTTGCCGATGGTATTCGTACAAACCTTGATGAAAGGGTTTGTAAGCTGAATTGTTGAGCAATTCCGATAGCCAATACCGGTTGCGTAAGCTTTGGTTCTGCCGCCAACCTACTTCAATGGCATTTTGAGCATTCAGAACGATTTGTTGAGCTTTGCGTAGATAGGGTGTTCCGCTTTCTCTTCCGAAAGTGTTGTAATCAAGCCCAATAATGAGGTTAGCATAGAAGGCGAGCATCGAAAGCAAATTGGAGGTATGGGCATTTTCGTTGAATTCCATGGCTTGTGACTCGTTGTACTCGAATTGCCAATCCGGATCGGTATAATTGAAGATCACGGTGGTGTAGGCACTGTTATAGACTGGTCTGCTGCTTTGGATTTGCGTAGTAGCCTTAAAGGTATTCCCGCTAATTCGTTCATCGAGCATGATGCTGATGCTGCAATTGATGCGCTCTTGGAATTGAAACTCATCCGAGGACCACTTCTGACCGTTGACGAAAGTGGTGAGCGCCTGTTGCATGTTCGCATAAAATTGCTGATCGGCTCCTCCAACTTTGCCGGGGTTCACGGAGATTTGGCAATTCAATTCCTGGGCTAGGATTGGCATGTTCCATGGCAGCGCCATGAGGCATAGGATCATTCCCAGCCTCAGCAAGGCTCGAAATTGATTCACCATGGCTTTGGCGAGCTCCCGTTTGGGCATGGTTGGTAAGTGAATCGGATCATGATTTGCGGTGAGCAAGGTGCAACCCATTTGTTCGGCATCCATTGCGCCGCCCTCTTGCCTAAGGCTGTTCATCACCACAAGGTCAGCATGCTTATGATGCAATTTTCGAAGAGCGTTCTCAATTTCATTTTCACTTTCCAAAGCGAATCCTACAACGGTTTGACCAGGCTTTTTGTGGGTGCCGGCGTAAAGCAAAATATCCGGATTGGCAACAAGCTCTACGGACATGGACGCTTCGGATTTCTTGATTTTGTGATCGGAATAGGTGGCTGCTCGGTAATCCGCAACGGCTGCGGCATAGACTTGCAAAGTGCAGGATTCGGCAAACTTCTGGCAAGCATCCATCATTTGATCGGCAGTTTCCACCGAGTGTATACGGACACCTGGGTGTCGGCATAGTTCAGATCCAGGACCGTAGATAAGCTCCACTTGTGCACCACGATCGGCTAAAGCTTCGGCCAAAGCCAGCCCCATTCTGCCGGATGATCGGTTCGTGATGTAGCGAACCGGATCTAGGTATTCACGCGTTGGGCCAGCGGTCACCAAAACGCGTTGTCCATGAAGAAACGAATCTCCAAGCAGGATTTCTCGAATGGTTCTTAGTAAATCTTCCGGTTCCGCCATACGTCCTTCCCCGATTAAGCCGGATGCGAGTTCTCCAGAAACCGGTTCCACGATACGGTACCCCATATCACTCAGCCTTTGGAGGTTAGCTTGGGTGGTTGAATGCCCAAACATGTCGTGGTCCATGGCCGGGGCTACTGCCACAGGGCAGCGTGCCGATAAAACCGTTGCCAACAACAAATTGTTGCAGGTTCCGCTGGCCATGGCTGACAGGGTATTGGCGGTGCAAGGTGCTACCACAATCAAATCGGCCCATAGGCCAAGGGCAACATGGTTGACCCATTCGCCTTCCTTGTTTTGCACAAGATTGGTGTACACGGGCCTTCCACTAAGGGTACTCAAGGTGAGTGGTGTTACAAATTCATGGGCTGAAGGGGTCAAAACAACTTGTACTTCAGCGCCTGAACGCACCAGCTCACGAACCAACCCGCAAATTTTATAAGCAGCAATGCTGCTGCTAATGCCTATCAGAACTTTCTTGCCGGCAGGCATTGTTCAGCTTTTAGGCTTTTTTGTTCTTGGAGTCGTTTCGGTAATAAATTTTACCTTGTTTGAACTCTTCAATCGCTTGCAATGCTGGCTTGGCCATGCGCTCGTATTGACGAGAAATTTCGATTTGCTCCCGATTCTCATAGACTTCTTCGAGCGTATCTGCCGGGGTTGCAAATTCGGCTAATTTTGAGTTCAACTCTTCTTTGACTTTGGAAGCGATTTGGTTGCTACGCTTGGCGATGACTGCAACTGCTTCATAGACGTTACCGGTGCTTTGTTCCAAGTCGCGAAGACTACGGGTGATGGTGTTGTTGGGTTGTGACATGAGGTGTATTTAATCAGGTTAGTGAATCGATGCGGGTTAATTAGGTTGTTGGGGCTTTGGTGAGGTAGGCTCTGGCTTCCAAGGCCATAGCTCGACTTTGGGCCAAATAGACGGAGTTGGGGAATTCTTCCTCCAATGCTTCTTGGGCCAAGATAACCTGTTCAAAGCGTATGGTTTTTTTGGATTCGATGCTGTTGGAGGCTAATTTATAATAGGACTCAACAATTAACCATTTGATTTTTTCGCGGTCGGCCAGGTCTGGGTATTCGACCAGCAATTGCTTCAGACTGACTGCAGAGGCCCGGTAATCTTCCATACGGTAAAACAACATGGCGGCTTCGTAGGCTTTCAGCCTCATTTTGTCACGGAGTTGTTCGATGATGTAATTGCATTGATCCACCCTGAGGCTGTTGGGATGTTTGTTCACAAACAGCTGCAGTCCCTCTATGGCCTTAACAGAATTGGACTGATCCAAGGCATAGGTTGGAGAATCCATGTACATGCAGTAGGCATACATGAAATCCATTTCTTCAACTTTGGAACTGGATGGAAAAAGCTGGTTGAACTGCTTGAAATGGTATGCCGCGGTGAGATAGGCCCCCATTTGAAAATCGCAATAGGCGTAGTAATAGTAAATAGACTCGGATAATTCGGAACCTCGATAGGCCGATACCAATTCTTCGAGCAATGGCTGGGCTTTGAAATATTCACCTTGGAGGTAAAACTCTTTGGCTTTCCCGTATTTGAAGGTAAGGTTGGGGTTTTTGAGAATTTTGTTGTAGGAGTCACAAGAAAACATGCCCAGCGTAAGAAGGCAGGCCAACATCCACTGCGTCCAAAAGAAGTCTCTGAAGGGCTTGCGGTTAAGGAAATGGAGGGCAATAGGCATGGATGAAGAAGGAAGGGGCAAATTTACTTAATTTAGAGGGAATTAAGCGTATTTTACGATAAACAACCCTTTATTGGTAAACAACCCCTAAACGAGCATTTTCTTAATTTGGTACCTCATGGACCTTTGGCATAAACTCGAAAAACGCCCCGGCCCCTTGGGTCAGCACGCAAAAGAATCGGAGGGCTATTACATGTTCCCCAAATTGGAGGGTGAAATCGGCCCTCGAATGCGTTTTAGAGGCCGCGAAAACCTGGTTTGGAGCTTGAACAATTACCTGGGTCTTGCCAATCATCCCGAAGTAAGGCAAGCCGACGCCGAGGCAACCGCTCAATACGGCTTAGCATGGCCCATGGGGGCCCGAATGATGTCGGGGAATTCCGATGCCCACGAGCAATTGGAGTCAGAATTGGCCGCTTATACCGGGCACAAGGCGGGGCTGTTGGTGAATTATGGCTACCAGGCCATGGTTTCGGCCATCGATGCCTTGGTGGATCGCCACGATATCATCGTTTACGATGCTGAATCGCATGCCTGCATTGTGGACGGGGTTCGTTTGCATGCCGGCAAACGCTACGTTTATCGCCACAACGATATCGAAAGCCTTCGCACCCAATTGCAACGGGCCACCAAGGTGCTGGGGGAGCAAGGAGGTTTAGGGGCTATTTTGGTCATTACCGAAGGAGTTTTTGGGATGACCGGGGCCATGGGAGCTCTCCGAGAAGTGGTTGCATTGAAGAAATCTTTTGAATTCCGATTGTTGGTGGATGATGCCCATGGCTTTGGGGTGATGGGTCCTCACGGAGAAGGGACCCCTGCCCATTTGGGAGTTGGGGGTGGTGTGGACTTGTATTTTGGAACCTTTGCCAAGGCTATGGCCTCGGTTGGGGGCTTTTTGGCAGGTTCAGAAGGAGTGATTCGTCACCTACGATACAATATGCGGTCGCAGATTTTTGCAAAATCGTTGCCGATGCCCATCGTGAAAGGAGCCTTGAAGCGTTTGGAATTGATGCGTAACAGGCCGGAATTTCGTCAAAAATTATGGGCTGTGGTCAACGCCTTGCAGTCTGGGCTCAAATCCAGGGGCTTCAATTTGGGCCAAACGCAGTCACCGGTAACCCCGGTCATCTTGAACGGGACTTTGGGAGAGGCGACCGGGCTTGTGGCGGATTTGCGTGAAAAATGGGGGATTTTTTGCTCTGTGGTGGTCTATCCCGTGGTTCCCAAGGGGGTCATTTTGTTGCGCCTCATCCCTACAGCGGACCATTCTATGGAAGATGTGGAATACACCTTGGGGGCTTTTTCGGCCATTGCAGCCAATTTGACGGCTGGTGCTTACCAAAACGATGGAATTGTGGTGGTGTAAAGCCAGAGGCTTGGGGCCATGGGTATAATTTTTTTTTTTAAAAAGGATATTGTTGCATTAAAGATTTGATTATCTTAGACCTTATTAAACATTCGCCTATGAATCCTTACCAGTCCCTCTTGAATGCCGTCCTTGAAATGGAGAAAGATTTCGAGAAATTTTACGATAAAAGCAATGCAGCGGCCGGCACCAGGGTGCGCAAAGGTTTGCAAAACCTAAAGGCCAAGGCCCAGGAATTGCGTTTGGACGTGCAGTCCAAGAAAACCGCCTAAGGGTCCGATTTTTGGGGAGGGGGAGGGTATCTTCGTGCCCTCAACAGGCTTGGCATACACGGATCAATTCGATAAGAAGGATCGCTCCATGGGGTTCTTGGAGCATCTTGATGCCCTGAGGGCCCACTTGTGGCGTTCGGTATTGGCATTGTTCGTGGCGGTCATTTTCCTCTTTAGTCAAAAGGCCTGGGTTTTTGATGTGGTATTGCTCGGACCCAAGCGTCCTGATTTTTTAACCTACCGTTGGATCTGTAGTCTGGGTGAATATTGGGGTCAGGACCGTGCATGGTGCGTGGAGGCTCTGCCCTTGCAGTTGGTTAATTTGGATTTGACGGGTCAACTCATGCAGCATTTCTATGTCTCGATCATGGGGGCTGTGGTTTTGATTTTCCCTTATTTGATCTGGGAGATTTGGAGATTTGTTTCTCCAGCCCTAAAGGATCGTGAATTTTACGCTGCCAGGAATTTAATTGCGGCGGTAGTTGCCTTGTTTTATTCGGGTTGCGCTTTTGGATACTTTATCCTCAGCCCCATGAGCATCCTTTTCCTCAGCCAATATTCGGTAAGTGCCGAGGTGGTGAATACCATTGCTTTGGGTTCTTATCTGTCGACACTGACGATGATGGTCTTGTCCGCCGGTTTGATTTTTGAATTGCCTGTATTGGCCTATTTTTTGGGAATGGTGGGGTTGATTTCTGCATCCTGGATGAGGGCCAACCGGCGCTATGCGATTGTTATCAATTTGTTCCTTGCAGCCGCGTTGACTCCATCGGATATTGGAGGAATGCTGATCCTGGCTTTGCCCATGATCTTGTTGTACGAAATGTCCATTTGGGTCGTGGCCAAGTCCTCCATGAGGGCCTGAACCGTACCTTTGTACCATGTCAACTGCTCATCCAACCCTAATCATCGGATCGGATCATGCGGGCTTTCTCTTAAAGGAATATTTGCGGGGTCAACTTTCGAATAGTCACACCACGGTTGATGTAGGCTGTTATAGCGAAGACTCGGTGGATTATCCTCGAATTGCATCTGCGCTCTCTTCGGGGCTTCTTCAGCATGTTCAGCCCGCTTTTGGTATTCTCTTGTGTGGATCCGGTAACGGGGTATGCATGAGTGCGAACAGATTCCAAGGAATTCGGGCGGCTTTGTGTTGGAATGTGGAAATCGCTACCTTGGCTAGGTTGCATAACAACGCCAATGTGCTCTGCCTTCCTGCTCGTTTTTTGGACCAAGAAGTGGCATGGAATATCGTGCAGGCTTTTTTGGAAACCCCTTTCGAAGGGGGCCGGCATTTGAGGAGAATTGAACTTATCAAAAACGTAAACTCAATCGAAGGTCCATAAAATGTCAGGAACTTTGACCAAGGCCCAAAAATTTGAGTCGGTTTCATCCGCCAAAGGCTTCGACCAAGATCATCGGCGAAAAATAAATTTCAATATGGGGCGGTATCACCAAGCCGTTTCCAAAGGTGTTGAAGATTATCGCGATTTAGAATTGGCAAGAGACCGGGCCGCCGAAATTCGATGGAGGGCGATAGAACATTTAGAAGCCAATTTGTTGCGTTTCGAATCAGCGGCTCGCGATAACGGGATCAAGGTGGTTTGGGCCGCTGACGCTACGCAAGCTTTGGACGCTGTGCTGGAGGTCTTGCGTCGTCACCGCAGCAAGCTCGTGGTGAAGTCCAAATCCATGGTCACCGAGGAAATTCATTTGAACAGTGGACTGGAGAAGAATGGGATACGCGTTGTCGAAACTGATTTGGGCGAATACATCCAACAACTGGATGAAGAGCAACCCTACCATATCGTTACACCGGCGATGCACAAATCCAAGGAAGATGTAGCCTCCTTGTTTCATCGCAAATTAGGAACGGACCCTCATGCAAGCCCCGAAGCCTTGACAATGCACGCTAGGAATTTGTTACGCGGTCAATACCTGGAAGCAGGGGTGGGCATTACGGGGGCTAATTTTCTCCTGGCGGATACAGGCGGTGTTGGTATTACCGAAAACGAAGGCAATGCACGGATGAGTACCACTTTTGTGAAATCCCATATCGTAATTGCCGGAATCGAAAAGGTGATGGAATCCTCGGAGGATCTGGATTTGATGTGGCCTTTGTTGGCATCAAGAGGGACAGGCCAGCAGATGACAGCTTACAACACTATTTTTCACGGACCACGACAAAATTCGGAAGCAGACGGGCCCTTGGAGATGGTCGTCATTCTCCTGGATAATGGGCGCACCCGCTTGTTGGCAGATCCCGCCATGCGGCAATCCCTGCATTGCATTCGTTGCGGGGCCTGTCTCAATGCTTGCCCGGTCTACAAGAATATCGGAGGTCACAGCTACGACGCCACTTATTCAGGACCCATTGGCAAAGTCATCAGCCCTCATTTGCTCCCCTTTTCGGATTTTCAGCATTTGAGTCAGGCCAGTTCGTTGTGCGGTAATTGCACTGAAGTTTGCCCAGTTCGGATACCCTTGCACCAACTTATTTTGGCCAACCGCCAACAAGCTGCGAACGATCCTCAAGTGCATTCGGCAACATCCTCGCAGCGTCTGCTGTGGAAGGCATGGGCCAGGGCTATGCAGCATCGACCTCTGCTGGAATTGGTGGGTTCTCGGACCAAAGCCTGGTTCCTTCGCAACTTTTTTGCCTCGGCTTGGGGTCATCGTCGACACTTACCCTCTCCAGCACCCAAGTCTTTTCAACAACAATGGTCTGAGCGAAAATCAGGGTAGCAACCTGCCCTGTCATTGGAACCTTAATGAACGAACCCTATGAAATGGTTTACGAAATCATCGTCCAGCTCCCTTGAGTCGAATTCCAAGTCGAAACCTCCTTCCGCTACCAGCCCCCGGTCATCCTCAATCGATGCATATTCGGTAATTCATTATGACCGTTCAGGCTACTCCGATGAAGAATTGTTGGAGCTTTATCAGGCGATTCTGTTGCCCAGGATGATCGAAGAGAAAATGCTAATTCTACTTCGGCAAGGGAAGGTCTCCAAATGGTTTTCGGGAATTGGCCAAGAAGCCATCGCCGTGGGTTGCACCAAGGCGTTGAGGGCAGAAGAATTTATTTTTCCTCTCCATCGAAATCTGGGGGTATTCACATCGCGTGGGATGGATTTGACAAGGTTATTTGCCCAATTGCAAGGAAAATCATCCGGTTATAGCCAAGGTCGTGAAAGGTCCTTTCATTTTGGAAGCAAAGAGCATGCCATCGTGGGCATGATATCCCATTTAGGACCTCAATTGACTTTGGCCAATGGTACAGCGTTAAGCCATGTACTGGATGGTAAGCCGGGGGTTAGTTTGGCCTTCAGCGGTGATGGCGGAACCTCCGAAGGTGATTTCCATGAGGCCCTCAATGTCGCCGCAGTGTGGAGCTTGCCGGTCATCTTCGTGATTGAAAACAACGGGTACGGTTTGTCCACCCCTTCCGATGAACAATTTCGTTGTAAGCAGTTCATAGACAAGGGAATAGGTTATGGAATGAAGGCTCTTCGCATTGACGGCAACAACATTTTGGAGGTGCATCGTACGATCAAAGAAGAGGCCGAGAAAATGCGTCATCAACCGGCCCCATTGCTGCTGGAATGTATGACCTTCAGGATGCGTGGGCATGAAGAGGCCTCTGGAATTAAATACGTTCCCAAAAATTTGTTGGAACAATGGGCTTTGAAAGATCCCTTGACCAATTACGAAACCTACCTCAAAGACCTTTCGATTCTTACGGATTCTATGATTCAGGAATGGCGTGAGCTCTTTCTTTACCAAATCGATGGGGCTTTGGATACGGTTTTTGCAGAAGCAGAGCCTGTTCCTGAGGCTTCCACAGAATTGCAAGCTGTTTATGCGGACGCCCCACTGCCAGAGGCCGAAGATGCAGTTTGGTCGGCCAACAACAGCCGGGAGCTTCGATTCGTGGATGCGGTGAAAGAGGGCTTGGATCAGGCCATGGAGAGGGATACGAATTTGGTGCTCATGGGTCAAGATATCGCAGGGTATGGCGGGGTTTTCAAAGTCACGGAAGGGTTTATGGAAAAATACGGAACGGGCCGTGTTCGCAATACGCCGCTCTGTGAATCCGCCATTGTGGGTGCGGGACTTGGTTTATCCATTGGAGGTAAGCGTGCCATGGTGGAAATGCAATTTGCGGACTTTGTTTCCTGTGGCTTCAACCAAATTGTGAACAATCTCGCCAAAATTCATTACCGCTGGGGCCAGCAAGCGAGGGTGGTGGTGCGTATGCCCACCGGCGCCGGGGTAGGAGCTGGACCTTTTCATTCCCAATCCAACGAGGCGTGGTTTACCCATGTACCTGGGCTCAAGGTGGTCTATCCCGCATTTCCGGCGGAGGCCAAAGCCATGCTTTTGTATGCATTGCGTGATAATTCTCCGTATTTGTTCATGGAGCACAAGGCCTTGTATCGTAGTTTAAGCGGTCCAGTCCCGGAGGGCATTGCAGAATTAGCTCCCGGTAAAGCAAGAATTGTCCGCCCTGGTACCGGCGCCACTTTGGTGGCCTACGGTATGGCGGTGCATTGGGCACTGAGCTTGGCGGAGGAATTCCCGGATTTTGATTTGGAGGTCGTGGATTTGCGATCCCTGTTGCCCTGGGATAAATCCACTGTACTTGAATCTGTCAGGAGAAACGGTAAGGTGTTGGTTCTTCACGAGGACACCCTGACAGGCGGCTTTGGGGGAGAAATCGCCTCCACCATAGCGGAGGAGGCCTTTACTTCCTTGGATGCGCCGGTAATGCGCTTTGGTGCATTGGATACCGCTGTTCCTTTTGCGGTGAGCTTGGAACAAGATTTCTTGGGTTATTCACGTCTAAAATCCAAATTAAAAGACCTTATGGCTTACTAAATACCGCATTTTGGGGTTATTTTGGAGCCTTGACTTCAAAATACCTATGAATTTTTTCAAGCCGTATTATGCATCGATACGAGGGTTCATGTGGATCCTTCTCGGTTATGCCTTGATCGCACCTTGTCGGTCCCATGCCCAGCCTGTACTTCCTCCTGGGATCACTGCCCGATTTTATACCACTTTTCAGAATGCGAATCCCTTGGATTCGGTTATTGTTACAGGCCTCTGGGATACGGTGAGCACCTACCGATTTCCTGCAGCCCTTGCCGGTATATCCGTCCGTGGTCGCATAAATTCTGCACAGACTTCCATTCTTGAGCTCAAGCCTTTCTCAACGCTTGGTCATTTCAAAGTGTGGTTGGATTTTGCGCATATTGCTAAATTGGAATTCAACGATACTGCAATTGTTCAATATTCTTTGGATCAGGGGGCCACTTGGACCCGATTGTTGGGGGCCTCTTGTCGATACTTAGGGACATCGGTTAGCTTTCCACAACCCTTAGCCAGCGGCGGTAGTCGATTTCATCAGCAATCTTATCCGGCAGATTGGTTGGCTGGTGGTAATCTTGGGGCATTGCCTCAAGCATCTTGGTGGAAGCAGGAACGCTTTGACATGTCGCCTTTCGTTTCAAATCAGGCCGATGTCCGCATACGATTCCTGTTAAAGGACGGGAATAACAACGGTTTGGGCTCTCCAACCCCGGGCTACGGTTGGTTGGTGGATTCGATTTTGGTGACTTCTGCATTTTCAGAAATTATTCCACCTTTGATCACGCATACCGCCCTCACAGGCCTTCAATTCAATATCAACCAAACATTCTCGGCGACCATCAGGGATTCCTTGGGCTGTGATTCTACAGGCATCGATACCTTGGGTGTTCATCTTTTCTATCGTATTAATTCAGGTTCCTTGGATTCGGTACGCATGCTGCGTCAAGGAAGCACTTTGACATGGTCCGCCAATTTGGATAGCACGAGGATTGCAGACGGGGACACGGTTCGATACTTAATTCGGGCTAAGGACTCTTCCCCCCGGCGCAATGTGAAATTCTTTCCACCGCAGCTTAATCTCGCCGACTCTTTCTCAACCTATTTGGCATCACTATTTCCCACCGTGGTGCACTCAGCGCCGGTTATAGGGTATCAATTTAGCCCAGGTCCCTTTGTGATCAACGCGCAAATGAGTGATGCCTCCAGAATTGATAGTGCGATCTTGGTGTATTCCCTAAACAACGGCCCTTTCGTTACGCGCAGAATGCCAAACGTGGGGGGGATTAATTACAGAGACTCCATTTTTACCGTGGACGGTGATTCTGTTCGCTATTACATTGAAGCGGTTGACAATTCCCCTAGGCGCTTTCGCAAAAAGCTTCCCGACACCGCAGCTTTTTATACGTTTACGGCATCAGGCCCGCCCTTGGTCGAATGGCCTGCAACCTTTCAGCAATGCGATGTATTCCTAGGCCCCGTTTACAGCCTAGGACCATTCAATATCCCTGTACGTCTTACCGATGGATCGGATATTGACACCGCGTATATGCATTACAAAGTGGGCAACGGCCCTTACCAAATGGTTGGCATGAACAGAGGTGCGGCCGTTCGTGATACCTTGGCTCGATGGAATTTCAACGGAGCCTCTGCGGCTACCATCCCTGGCGGGGTCAATGCTCCATCACCGCATCGGGGCAACGGAACCGCAGCCTTGGTGAATGCACCCACAGGGTCCTTTGTTTTGGGGAATGCAGCGACCTCCAGCAATAATTCTTCGGATTCTGCTGCCGGGGCCACCAATTTCTCTTGGAACACGACCCAGTACCCTGCGGTGAACAGCAATACCGCTCGCGGTGTGCAATTTAATGTGGCGACCACCGGTAAACGCAAAGTCAAAATGAGTTTTGACATGTACCATGGGGCAACGGCATCCCGATTTGTGCGCTTGGAATACTCTCTCAACGGAAGTACCTGGACCCCTTATACGGGGACTGGAACCGACACTGTCAACTTGTACCGAGCAAATCAAGGTGGTAATCGATGGTACAACAACAGAACTGCAGACTTTACCGGGATAACAGGTGTCGATAACAATGCGCTTTTTAGAGTGAGGCTGGTTACCATCTTCGCACCGGGTACTGCGGCTTACGCCCCTGCCACAACGGGTCAGACCTATGCCCAAACCGGGGCTCTGCGGATTGATGCGGTGACGATATCGGGCGAAAATGATTCCTATTGCAATTGGTTTGCTCAGGTTCCTGCCGTATCGGACAGCGATACCGTGTCCTATTATGTGAGAGCCTTTGATAAGTCGGTGCGCAGGAATTTGACGATAAGCCCTTCCGTTCAAAATCCGAGGACGTTCATTGCCTTGAACGGGTTGAATATGCCTTACCAGGATGGCTTTGAGGTGAATAACGCCTTGTGGTCTCCCTTTGTGCTTACAGGTCCGGTTGCCAATCCAGTGTACAGTCCCGGTGGCTGGGTCCGCGGCACACCAGGTAAGAGCATTCTTAACTCGGCATTTCAGGGCTTGAATGCATGGACGGTGGATTCATTGAACGGAAACTATCCCAACAACGCCTTTTATGTGTTGGAATCTCCCGTTTTCAATTTTCTCAATTCGGAGCAATCGTATTTGAACTTCATGCAATGGCGAGCAATTGATAGTGGAGGGGTCACCAATCCATCCAGTCCTGGATTGGGCGATGGATTCTGGGTAGAATATACCCGCAATATTTCGGTACCCAATTGGCAGAAACTTGGAATTTACAGCGCATTGCCTAATTCAGCACAGAGCAATTGGTACAACCGTGCGAGCATTTCGGGCTTGACCACCAGCGGGGGATGGGATGGGCGAAATGGAGGTTGGGTTAGATCCGAAATTCGTTTGCCTGACTCGCTCTTCAAAGGGGTGAATCTGGGTGGTACGGCTTCCAAGGTCCGCTTCCGTATGGTCTTTCGATCCAACGGAGCCACCACTTCCAACGGAGTCGCTGTGGATGATATTCAGGTGGCCATGCCTCCTCTTCGGGATGTTGGAGTACAGTTGATCGCCTCCAATGCAAGCGGCACCCTGGTATCCGTTCCCAATAACAATTACCAAGTCAAAGGGGGTGAGCCCTTTGCAGTCTTTGTTCGTCTCCAGAATTTTGGGCTACGCACGATTTTGGACACTGTGATTCCAGTAACGGTAAGGATAGGCTCCTTTACCCAAACCACCCAAGTTCGCCTAACGGACTCCTTACGGCCCGGGGCTATTACGGCAACGGCTCTTCGTTTGGATTCCATCATGTCAGCACCCCTTCGTTGGTTTACCTTATCGGCTTATACCGCTTTGGGTCAGGATGGTAACAGTTCCAACGACTCGGCTTCGGTTCAAATGTATGGGGTGCCGATTCTATCTGTTCCAAGCAATGATAATTTTGATGTGTTACCGGATAATTGGCTTCCGGTGGTGATGTCGCCTAATGCCAACCCATGGCAAAGAGGGGTCCCAACGGGGCCTCAGTTGAATGCTGCTTTCAGTTCTCCGAACGTGTGGGGGACTGTACTCAATGGGAATCCTACTTCTGGTCAGGGGGGATACGTGTTGTCTCCGCTATATAATTTCCGTAACAGTGTCAACACTACCCTTAAGTTAAGAATGAACAGACGGTTGGGCACTTCGGGTTCCGCCTTTCGGATTTCCTATGTGGATGAATTGTTCTCCTCATGGCAGACGCTGGGTCAAATATCCGATCCCACAGGAGTGAATTGGTACAATACTACAGGTACCATTGGGGGCATCGCTGGTCCTGCATGGAATGGAAATTCCGGGAACAGCGGCGGCATTGCGGACTTTGCAGAACATAGCCTGGAATTGCCCGCTCAATTTAATTTCCGTAATAATCGGGTTCGCTTTCGACTTGATTTCCAAAGTGGGTTCACCCCTTCGGAAGGTGTAATTGTTGATAATTGGGCTATTGTTCCTCCTCCGGCCAGGGAGGTGGGTATGCGTCAAATCCTGAAACCGACGGCTTGCCCTGACTCCCTCAAAGCAACCGATACCATCCGTGTTGTGATTAAGAATTATGGAGGGGATACCTTGTTTTCGATTCCTTTCAATTACCGCTACGATAACCAGCCTCCTGTTCTGGGTACAAGTCCTTATTTGTACACCACACCTGTACCGCCTGCATCAGAAGCAACGGTGACCTTGCCGGCAATTCAATCTCCACTACCTCCAGGGACCTATACTTTGAAGGTGTTTACCCAACTTACAGGGGATGCTCGAACAACCAACGATACCATCACTCGGTGTATAAAGGCAATTCCGGTGAATGATCTCATCATGATTAACAATATTGTGCCTACCTCTGCAATATGTTATCCAAGCGGGTTACGTCAACTCAAATTCAGAATTCGGAATATCGGTCACTCTCCAACTACATCCTTTACTGCTGGCTTTCGCATCGATACCTTGCCTCCTGTGATTCAAAATTTTAGCAGAGTCATCCAGCCGAATGCATTTGATACCATCGTCATTATCACGCCCGCCAATATTCCCAACGGATACACCACCATTCGTTTGTTTGTGAACGGCGGTACCTTGGATCCTGTACGTAACAACGATACTTTGGCGGTTACCTTGTTTGGTCGTGAGGCTCTCAATTTAACCCATACCAATAACTTTGAGCGTCAAGGCTATGTGCCGTATTGCGATACTGCATTTTCGAATGCGGTGACTGATATTCGTTACACCCCGGTACCATCAATCAATAATACTCCTGATTATGCCATGTACATGGGTACGGAATTCTCTGGGGCCTCATTCAACACCATTATTCCTTTGAATCCGTGGGCGGATTCTTGGAACGGAACCTACCTGTCCAGGGTCGTTTTTCCGGTCAATACGGCCAACCGCAGCAATATTCGAATTCGATTCAAACTTTTGCAAGTTGCAGGGGATAATGCGCCTGACAAGAGAATTTCCTTGCTTAGGGTCGTGGCTAACGGTCGTCAAGTGGGACCCACCCTGCAGCCCTTAGTTACGACTGCGGCCAATAATCCTTTCCAAACGATTGACTTAGGATTGGATACGTGTTATGCAGCCGGTGATCCCTTGGTGATCGAATTTCAGTCCAAGTGCAGGTACCGATTCCTGCCTACCGGAACAGGAGGAACTGATCGCAATGGGAATTTTATTGATGACCTGATCATTTACAACTCGATACCCAACGGTGCTGAAGTGGTAGAGGTTTTGTACGACCCTCCGTTTCCGACGGCCAATACCCCGGTAACCGCCAATGCAAGAATTCGCAACAACGCAAACCCCACTTACGTCCTCAATAACCTTAATTTGAATCTTCAACTGAACGGCTTCTCGGTACAGAACTCGGTGGTTCCCATGACTTTGCCTTTCATGAAGGACACCTTGATCACGTTCTCGAATACCTTCAATTTGAATTTAGGGTCGAATGCGTTATGCGTGACATCGTCACTCCCTAATGGACTTTCGGATAATTTCCCCTTGGATGATACGGCATGTACGGATGCGGTAGGATTTCCATTGATTGATACCTTCCCGTATTGCAATAATTTTGACGAAGGTCAACCCGCTTGGTTGACTCGAAACCCTGTGACTTTAAGGAGTTCAGGAAATACCTGGGCCTTTGGAACACCGTCCAAAGGCTTAATCAACGGTGCGGCGTCATCGCCGAATGCCTGGTACATTTCCGCGGACAGCTTGTACAAACCTTATGATTCCTCCGCATTGTACACGCCTATTTTCCAAACGATCAAGGATTCTTGCTATGTGGTTAAGTTCAAGACGTTGTGGATGACGGATTTCTTTGCGAACGACACCAGCACGCGGCCACTGCATGGGGACGGTGGAACCCTGGAATATTCTACCGACGGGGGTGTCAAGTGGAATTCCTTCGGGTACCTGGATACGTTGACGAACGAATGGTACAACGCCATTGTTCAGGCTTTGGCCGTATTCAATTCGCAACAAAACATTGTTGGTTTCGGGTGGTCCGGCGTGTCTCCCTCGCTCTATGTCCCCATGCAACAAATATTCAATACCACCAACAACGCCCAGGTCATCTTCCGTTTCCGTTTTGGTTCGGATTATGCCTTCCAGGGCGAGGGTTGGTCCATTGATGATTTTTGCTTTGAATTACTTCCAGGCCCTTGCGAAGCGGTCTCGGTACCCGAACTCGGCGATATGGGCTTGGCACTCTCCCAGAATTTCCCGAATCCTGCCTCGGATTTAACCACGGTAGCCTATTATTTGCCCAAAGGCGGTAAGGCCAGGCTTGAATTGCGTGACCTCTATGGCAGGCCGGTGTGGGGGCGTTCGTTGGGCCTTCAGGAAGGAGGATGGTACAAGGAGAGCATCGAAACCGCATCCCTTGCTCAGGGTCTCTATTATTATACTTTTAGCTTTGAAGGTCGTAAATTGACCAAAAAGCTCTTGATTTCCCGCTAATTACCCCTATATTTGCGCTCTTCAAAAGAAAATAGCATGAAAACCAACACCCATCCCGAGAATTATCGTATCGTGGTATTCAAGGACATGTCCAACGAATACATGTTTTTGGGGAAATCCTGCGCGGAAACGCGAGAAACCTATAAATGGGAAGACGGGAACGAATACCCCCTGGTTAAGCTCGATATTTCCCATAAATCTCATCCTTTCTATACAGGGAAACAGGTTCTTGTGGATACTGCTGGACGGGTGGATAAATTCAAGCAACGCTATAAGCGCTAATATGCAAATGTGCTCTCAACGGACCAAGCCCGAGGTGAAAACTTCGGGCTTGTTTTTTAGGGTCCTTGCCGTTGTTCTATGGACTTGGTGTACAACGTATGCCCAAGGATTGCGGAGGGATACGGTGACCGTGATGATGTACAATATGCTGTATTACGGAGTAAATTCCTCCTTTTGCACCAGCTCCAATAACAGCGTCACGTCCAAAAACGCGGGTTTGATGACTTTGTTCAATTATGTGCGACCGGATTTATTGGGGGTATGCGAAATGAGTCCTGTTTCCTCCGTGAATTTGGGTCTTCTTAACAATGTATTGAACAACGGCGGTCGTAGCGGCTACCTACGCGCCAATTTAATGAACCCTTCTGGTTCGGACATCGTTGCCTTATTGTATTACAATTCCGCCAAATTCGGAATGCATAGCCAGACGCCCATTAGCACCCAAGGCCGGGATATTGTTTGGTACAAGCTATTTCATAAGCCTATTCCTGCGAGCGGTGACACGACCTTTTTGTATGTAGCCGTAGCCCACCTGAAGGCTGGAGGGACATCGTTGGATATAACACAACGTGGGCTGGAAGCAGGCGCTTTGGTACAATACATGCGGGCTAACCGCTTCAGAGGCAATTTGTTGGTCATGGGTGACCTTAACGTAAGCGCCTCATCGGAACCCGCTTATGATAGCTTGATCAATGCGGCTTCCGTCATGAACCAGAGGCTCAAGGACCCGGTGTCCAGGCCTGGATCTTGGAGCGGAAATTCGAGTTTTGCCCTATGGCATACGCAATCACCCAGGACAGCTTCCAATGGATGCGCAACAGGTGGGGGTATGGATGATCGTTACGATCATATTCTCTTGAACGATTGGGCCATGGGTGATTCTGCTCAGATCAAATATGTACCCGCCTCTTTCCGAATTCCCGGCAATGACGGTAATCGATTCAATGGGAGCGTTAACGGCACCTTCAATGCATCGGTCCCTGTGGCCGTGGCCAATGCTTTGCATGAAATCTCGGACCATCTCCCGGTGATGCTCAAATTGGCCATTGGTCCTGCTTTGGCTTCCTCTGTGGAACCTTCGGAAGAAGCGGCGGAGGCAGAACCCTTTCAGTTTACAATTTCCCACCATCCACCGAGCTGTACATCGATACTATCTGGCCAATGGATTCAATTTCCCAAGAGCTATGCTGAGGGTTTTTGCCGTTGGGAAATAAGGGATGCCATGGGAAAGCGGATGGAGCAGGGGTCGGATGCGGTCGATGCCCTAGGTCGGATTCAATTCCGAGAACCAATGACGGCAAAAGGCTGGTACACGTTGACCGTGGAATGGCAAGGGAATGCCAGGCATGGCTGCCTTAGCGGCAAGGTGCGATACGCATCACAGCCTTTTTGGGGCGGTCACTAAGGGTTTGGGGATAAGTCTTTGTACGAGCTGCTGCAGTCCCTTAAGAAAGTAATTAGTTCCATGCGTCCTCGACCATCCTCGGCCGATGACCAATACACGGGGGGGATGGCCTCCCATGTCGCCAGCATGGCCTTGCCATAGGCATCCGCATTTTGACGGGCTTTGACCATGGATCCTTTGTCGGTTTTGGTGTAAACTATCACAAAGGGTACGGACCATTCGCCCAATTGGTTCGTGAACTCGAGATCAACCTTTTGGGGGGGGAGTCTGCTGTCCAGAAGTTGCATCACGCAGACCAAGTTGGGGCGTTTGCGCAGGTAGTTCCTCATCATGATATTCCACGCTTCAATATCCTTTTTAGATGCTTTGGCGTATCCGTAGCCTGGTAGGTCCACCAGATACAAGGGGGTTGCACCCTGGATTTCGACAGAAAAATGGTTGATCAAACGCGTTTTGCCCGGTTGGGCGGAGCTTTTGGCGAGTCCTTGGTGGTCGACCAAACGGTTGATTAAGGATGATTTACCGACGTTGGAGCGCCCAATAAGGGCGATTTCGCATCGGTCGGGCTTGGGCAATTGATCCAACCGTACTCCACTACCCACGAAGGATGCTTTTATTTTGACCAAATTCGTTTTCATACCTCAAAAGTATGCTCCATTGCCGTGAACTATCTTTGGCCCGCAATCGTTATTCCTAGGTCTACTGGAGGAACTGTTCTCAGGTTTTCTGGATTCGATCTTTATATGCCATGAAAAACAATTCTAGCAGTTCTATTTCAATACTCCCCTACGGACAAGATGAGGGTACCAAGAAAAATCAGGTTGCCAAAATGTTTGATGGCATATCGCATCGTTACGATTTATTGAACCGATTGCTTTCGGCGGGGATTGATTTACGTTGGCGCATGGAAGCCCTTAGGTTGCTCGCCAAGCATGTTCAACCCGTTCAAGTCTTGGATGTAGCCACAGGGACAGCCGACTTAGCCTTGGCTTTGGCAAATCGATGGCCTGATGCATCGGTGGTGGGCGTGGATATTTCCGAGGGCATGTTGTGTATGGGAAGGCGTAAAATTCAAAGCGCCGGACTGGAGTCGAGGTTGGAACTTCGAACAGGGGACGCCGAAAACCTACCCTTCGAAAGGGAAACCTACGATGCGGTCACGGTCGCTTTCGGGGTGAGGAATTTCGAGAATTTGGACAAAGGCCTCGAGGAGATCGCACGGGTCTTGAGATCAGGAGGAGTCCTCATGGTCCTCGAGTTTTCTCAGCCGAGGTCTTGGATAGTCCGAACCGCGATGAATTTTTATTCCCGTACCCTGATGCCGACCTTGGGCGGCTGGCTCTCCAACGATCGAGCGGCTTACACCTATTTGCCAGAGTCGGTTGCGGTATTCCCAGAGGGGCCTGCCTTCGAAAAATATTTGAAAGCTTGTGGCTTGGAAATCTTGGAATCCAAAAGGCTAAGCATGGGCATTGCTTCGATTTACCTAGCCAAGAAAAAATAAGCGTATGGGGTATCCAATCCGATTCGGTTGTTACAAAGGCTTTTTCCAAAAGAAATTTACCTGGGTCACCTGGGGATTTGTGCTGGCTGCACTCCCTTGTTGGGGACAATACAACGCCTATTACGACACCAAGACCTTGCACTTTGGCTTCCATGTAGGTTTCAATACAAGCAGTCACCGTGTGCAGCTTAGTGACTCTCTGAATGTGTTGGGGGCAACCAACCTGCGATACATCACCCCTGAATTTGGCCCTGGTTTTCAGTTGGGTATTATTTCGGACTTGCGAATCCATGAATACTTGGCCCTCCGCTTCACGCCAACCCTGATGTTCTCGCAGCGCAATTTTGATTATCAGTTTCGCAACACGGACAAAGGCACCCGAAAATCCATACAGATGGCGAATGTCGATCTTCCCTTGACTATGAAGTTTCGATCCAAACGCATGAAGAACTACAGGGTTTATGTGCTGGGCGGTGTGAAAGGGATTATTGACATGGCATCGCAGGAGAAGGTGGTGGACGATACCGATAAAGTCAAATTAAGGCGATTCGATTATGCGGTCGAAACTGGCATAGGTTTGGATTTATATCTGCCTTATTTCAAACTTTCACCGGAAATTCGGGTTGCCAACGGTTTTCGAAATGTATTGGTACCGGAATCGCATGACTATTCCAATTTTATGGAAAGCCTGAGATCCAGGACCTGGATTTTTTCGTTCACTTTCGAATAATAAACCCAATGAATCATCCCAAAATCGCATTGATCACCGGCGCAAGTTCGGGCATTGGGATGGCCAGCGCCAAATGGTTCGCTGAGCAAGGATGGAGCCTTGTGTTATGGGCAAGGCGTATCGAGCGATTGAAGGAACTCCAAGGGGCGTTGGCGGAACAGGTGGGAAATCGCTTGGAAATTTGGGTTGACCAAGTGGATGTACGATTCAATTCTGAGGTTCAAAGGGCGTTTGCTTCCTTGTCACCCTCTTTGCAGAACGTTGATCTCTTGCTTAACAATGCTGGATTATCACAGGGTTTGAATGCGGTTCACGAATTAGGCCCGGAGGACGCTGACAGGGTTTTGGACACCAACATCAAGGGCTTGGTGAACGTAAGTAGGGCGGTGGTGCCAGGAATGAAAATGCGGGGCAAAGGGCAAGTTATTCATGTAAGCTCTACAGCTGGAAAGGAAGTCTATCCAGGGGGCGGGATTTATTGTGCTTCCAAATTTGCGGTGGAGGCTATCGCCAAAACCATGCGTCATGAGTTACTGCCCTTCGGTATCAAGGTGGGAACAGTATCGCCGGGTATGGTTGAAACGGAATTTTCCTTGGTTCGATTCAAGGGCGATGCAGAAAGGGCCGCTAGTACCTACCAAGGTTTGGAGCCCTTGCGTCCCGAGGATGTTGCAGAAGCGATTGGGTTTATGGCCTCCCGACCTGACCACGTGCAAATCGCAGACTTGCTGCT
>Ga0194120_10003377_pt1 | contig 26053 bp, 23 predicted proteins | sample TA2MahCa65mmetaG_FD_148642 | JGI IMG/M metagenome (GOLD analysis project Ga0194120, IMG submission 148642) | Freshwater microbial communities from Lake Tanganyika, Tanzania - TA2015019 Mahale Deep Cast 65m | ecosystem: Environmental > Aquatic > Freshwater > Lake | place: Tanzania: Lake... | reverse complement strand
GGCCACAAAGAAGAAGTAGCCCCGCGCTCAGGTGTACGACTTCCTCGAAGGAGACGTCGCGGGGCGCTCGGCGGCGCGCATCGTGCTCGATGTGCGCGGCGTCGGCTACGAGCTGCTCGTGCCGCCGGGCGCAAGCTTCCCGACCAGCGGCCGGTTGCGGCTGTGGACGCACCTCGTCGTGCGCGAGGACAGCCACGCGCTGTACGGTTTTCGCGACGCGGCGGCGCGCGACATGTTCCGCGCGCTGCTCGGCGTGAGGGGCGTGGGCCCCAAGGTGGCGCTCGCGGTCTTGTCGGGACTCTCGTGCGAAGAGCTCGTGACGGCGGTGATCGCGGGCGACTCCGCGCGGCTCACGAAGGTCAAGGGCATCGGCCAGAAGACCGCCGACCAGATCCTGCTCGATCTGCGCGGCAAGGCGGCGGCGCTTGGCGGCGGCACTGCGAGCACGCCCGCCGCGCGCGGACCGGCGCAGCTCGAGGACGCCGTCACCGCGCTCGTCTCGATCGGCTACTCGGAAAAGGACGCGCGCAAGCAGGTCGAGCGGGCCGCGAAGTCCGTCGATCCCGCCAATCTCGAGCTCCTCGTCCGCACGGCGCTCTCGAGCTGAACGGCCGAGCAGGCGCTGCGGCGGCCGTCGCTCGAGCGAGGCCGCGCGCCTATGCTCGCGCGCCGAAACGACGAGGAACACCGCGATGACCACCCCGCTGCGTGAAGCGACCGCACCTACCGCGAGCGTCGCCCCCGTGCGCCCCGAGCGCATCCTGATTTGCGACGAGCTCTCCTCGGAGGCGCTCGACGCCTTCGCGGCGTACGGCTTTCGGCCGGTGGTTTGCACGGGCCTAAAGGAGGCCGAGCTGGTGGCGCGCGTCGCCGATGCCGACGCGCTCGTCGTGCGCTCCGCGACGAAGGTCACGCGCGCGATCATCGACGCCGCGCCGCGACTGCGGGTCGTGGGCCGCGCGGGCGTCGGCGTCGACAACGTGGACGTCGACGCGGCCACCTCGCGCGGAGTGGTCGTGATGAACGCGCCCGCGGGCAACACGACCACCACCGCCGAGCTGGCCGTCTCGCTCATGCTCGCTCTGGCCCGCAACGTGACGCGCGGCGATCGCGCCGTTCGCGCGGGCGAGTGGAAGCTGCGCGGCAAGCTCTCCGGCAGCGAGATTTCCGGCAAGACGCTGGGGGTGGTCGGGCTGGGCCGCATCGGTCGCGTGGTGGCGACGCGCGGGCTGGGACTCGCCATGAAGGTCGTGGCCTACGATCCCTACCTCGCGGGAGAGCGCTCACCGCTCGAGGGCGTGGAGCTGCTGCCGCTCGACGAGCTGCTCGCGCGCGCCGACTTCGTCACGCTGCACGTTCCCTACAGCGACGAGACACGCCACATCCTCTCGCGCGAGCGCATCTTCGCGATGAAGCCTGGCGCGCGGCTGGTCAACTGCGCGCGCGGCGGACTGATCGACGAGCAGGCGCTCGCCGACGCGCTCGCGCAGGGCCGTCTCAAGGGCGCGGCGCTCGACGTGTTCGAGAGCGAGCCGCCGGCCAAGGACCATCCGCTGCTCTCGCGCGACGACGTGATCCTCACGCCGCACCTCGGCGCGTCATCGGAGGAGGCGCAGCGCAACGTCGCGCTCGAAATCGCCCAGCAGGTGAGCGAGTTCCTGCTCGAAGGCCTCGCGCGCAACGCGGTCAATCTGCCCGCGACCAGCGCCGCGACGCTGCGCGAGCTCGCGCCGTGGTTGCTGCTCGCCGAGAAGCTCGGCACGACGCTCGCGCAGCTGTGCGACAGCCCGCTGCGCACGCTCGAGATCTCGCTCTCCGGCGAGATCTCCCGCAAGGACGCGAGCCACGTTCGCCTCGCGCTGCTCGTCGGAGCGCTGCGCAAGGGCTGCGACACGCCGCTCAACTTCGTCAACGCGCCGCGGCTCGCGCTCGAGCGCGGACTCGCCGTGCACGAGCGCGGCGACGAGGAGTCGCACTTCCTGCACAGCCTCGTGAAGGCGCGCGCGATCTCGCGCACCGGCGAGGTGCACGTCGTGGGCGGGACCGTGTTCGGCCTCGCCCCGCGCATCGTGCGCATCGACGACCACTTCCTCGACCTCGTGCCGCAGGGGCCGCTGCTCGTCACCACGCACGTCGATCAACCCGGCGTCGTCGGCCTGCTCGGCACCGCGCTCGGCGCGGCGCACATCAACATCCGCCGCATCGAGCTCGGCCCGGGCGCGCGCGCCGCCGACGGACTCGCGCGGGGATTCCTCGCGCTCGACGAGCAGCCCACGTCGGAGGTGCTCGAAGCACTCGCGCGCCTCGAGCCGATCCGCTCCGTTCGCGTGGTGCAGCTCTAGCCATGGCGCTCCCCGCTCGCGTCGACGACTCCGCGCCGCCCTACGGCACGCTGGTGTTCGACTGCGACTCGACGCTCGCGTCCATCGAGGGCATCGACGAGCTCGCGAGCGAGCGCAAGCCGGAGATCGCCGCGCTCACCGAGCGCGCCATGGCGGGCGAAGTGCCGCTCGAGGCCGTGTTTCGCCGTCGGCTCGAGCTGCTCGAGCCGACGCGGGACCAAATCGCCGCGCTCGGCGCGCGCTACGTGGCGCATGCGCTGCCCCACGCCCGCGAGCTGATGCGCGCGCTCGCCGCGCTCGGAAAGCGCGTGTGCATCCTCTCCGGCGGCCTTCGTCAGGCCATCTTCGCGCTCTCCGACGAGCTCCACATCGACTCGGGAGACGTGTTCGCCGTCGACGTTTTTTTCGACCGCGACGGCCGCTACGCGGGCTTCGACGAGGACTCGCCGCTCGCGCGCTCGGGAGGCAAGCTCGAGCTCCTGCGCCAGCTCGCGCGCGAGGACCGTCGCGGCGGCGTCGCGCTCGTCGGCGACGGCGCCACGGACCTCGAGGCCGCCCCGGCCGCGCGCCGCTTCGTCGCCTTCGGCGGCGTCGCCCGTCGCGAGGCCGTGTTCGCGCGCGCGGTCGTCACCTGCGACACGCCCGACCTCGCGGCGCTGCTGCCGCTGCTCGTCGCCACCGACGAGCTCGAAACGCTCGCTCGAGATCCCAGTCATCATCCCCTGCTGCGCGCGGCCCGCGTCGCGCGCTGAAAAGAGTGCCCCGAACATGAAGCTCTGGATTCCCGGCCCGACCGAAGTTCGTCCGTCCCTGCTCGCCGAGTGCGCGCGAGCGATGATCGGCCATCGCTCGGCCGCGATGTCGAAGCTGCACGAGCGCATCGACCCGCACCTGCGACTGGCGTTCGGACTCGCGGAGAGCTCTCCGAGCGAGGTGGCGGTGCACACCTGCAGCGCCACCGGCTTGATGGAGGCGGGCCTCCACGGCACGGGCAAGCGCGTGCTGTGCATCGTCAACGGCTCGTTCTCCAAGCGCTGGGCCGACATCGCGGCGCTGCTCGGATTCGAGACCGTCGTGCTGAAGAAGGCCTTTGGCGAAGCGGCGAGTCCGGAGGAAATCGAGCGCACGCTGGTCGAGCAGGGGCCGTTCGATGCCATGACGCTGGTCTCCAACGAGACCTCCAGCGGCGTGCGCACGCCGTTGGGAGGCGTGGCCGCCGTGATGCGCCGCCACCCGAACACGCTGTGGCTGGTCGACGTGGTGAGCTACTTGGCCGGAATGCCGATCGACTTCGATGCGCACGGGATCGACTTCGCCTTCGCCGGCTCGCAGAAGGCGCTCGCGCTCCCGCCGGGCATCACGGTCTTCGCGGCTTCGCAGCGCTATCTCGAGCGCGTGCGCAAGGGCAAGCGAGCGAGCTACTACCTCGACGCCGTGCGCGTGCTCGACGGACATCGCGAGCGCAAGACGCCCGCAACGCCCTGCCTTCCGCTGTACTTCGCGCTCGCGCAGCAGCTCGAGGACATCTCGAACGGCGTCACGCTGCCGGAGGGCGCCAACGCACTGCGCGGCGCGGCCGCCTGGAACGCGCGCTACGCGAAACACGAGCGCATGTACCACGCGACGGCCGCGTGGGCGGCTCGCCATGGACTGGAGTACATCCCCGCCCCCGAGCATCGCTCGTGGACCGTGTCCTGCATTCGGAAAGGGCCGCTGGAGGTCGCCAAGCTGCTCGAGGGGCTCAAGCTGCGCGGCCACACCATCTCGAACGGCTACGGCGACCTGAAGGACGTCTCGTTCCGCATCGGTCACATGGGCGACCACACCGAAGCCGACCTCGAGCGCCTGCTCGCGGCCGCGGACGAGGTGCTGCTCGCGGGAGCGGCGCGCTGATGGCTCGCTTCGCACTCGCGCTGTTGCTCGCCAGCTGCGCCGCAGCACCACGGCAGGACTCGACGATCGAGCTCTTCAACGGACGCGACCTCTCAGGTTGGCGTCCGATCGGGGACGCGCGCTGGGAGATCGAGGGTGGCGAGCTCGTCGGCTCCATCGGCGGCGGCTCCCAGAGCTTCCTCGCGACCGAGCGCGAGTTCTCGAACTTCGTGCTCGAGCTCGAGCTCAAGAACGAGCTGCCGGGCAATTCCGGCGTGCAAGTGCGCTCGCACCAGAACGAGCAGGGCCGCGTGTTTGGCTACCAGATCGAGATCGATCCCTCGGATCGCGCCTGGTCCGGTGGCCTGTACGACGAGGGGCGCCGCGGGTGGCTCGCCAACTTGAAGGAGAACCCAGAGGCGCGCGCCGCCTTCCGCCGCGGCGAGTGGAACTGCTATCGCATCGAGCTGCTCGACCATCGCATCCGCACGTGGGTCAACGGCGTGCCAGCGGTCGACACGACCGACGACGCCGACGCCTCGGGATTCATCGCGCTGCAGGTGCACTCGGGCAACAACACGCGCATGCGCTTTCGCAACCTGCGCCTGACGCCGCTGCCGTGAACGTCAGGGCAGCTCGCTGACATGCCACGGGCCGCGCCGCGCCGCGTGGGCCTCGCGCACCGCTCGCACGAGCTCCGGCGCCACCGGATCCGCCCCGTGATTCCACGCGCGCCGGATGTAGGTGAGCACGCTGGAGGTGTCCTCGTCGTCGAACGAGTGCGACGGCATCTCGCCGTCCCACGTGAAGTCGTCCAGCGTCACGGGCCCGCTCAGCCCGTGCAGCACGATCTTGGTCGTGCGTCGTGGGTCGCCGAGCACCCACGGCGAATTGCGCAGCGGCGGCGCGGTGGCGATGTCGCCGCGGCCCGACACCTGATGGCACGCCGCACAGGTCTGTTCGTAGATCGAGCGGCCCTGCTCGAAACGCGCCTGCTCGCGCGCGTCGAGGTCGCGCGGGAAAAGTCCCTCGCTGCCCGGCTTCCCGCGCCACACGAGCGCTTCCATGAAGGCGGTCGCTTCGGGCAGGCCATGGACCAACGCCGCGGGCTCCCTCGGCACTCGCAGCGGCCGGAAGTTGCCCTGCGCGTCCTTCGCGCGCGCGCCGAGCGCCCCCTTCGCGAGTGCGTTGCGCCACGCGTGGCTGACTTCGAGGCCCTTGGCAAAACCGCCGATCCAATCGACGAGCTCACCCAAGAACGCCTCACCGCCGTCGTTCGCCGCACAGGCGCCGATCAACTCGACCAGCGCGAGCTCGTCCGGCCCGCTCGCCACCGGAAAGCAACCTTCCGCGCGGCGCTCCAGCGTGCGACGGAGAAACTCGAACTCGCGCCCCGCGAGCCCCGACACGATCGCTCCACGGCGCGTGGCGTCGAGCTTGCCCGACCACGCGCTGGCGACGAACGCGTCGAAGGCCTCCCTCGTGCGCAGCGTCGAGAGCGCGAGCAAGCGCTCGAGCGAGAGGTCCTCTCCGAGGCGTGCGAGCACCGCCGCGTCCGCCGGCTCGGCCGCGAGCGAGGCGAGGTGCGGCCGCGCGAGCTCGTCCGATCGGTCCACGACCTGCGCCAGCACTTCCGCCGCATCGCGCGACGTGTCGCCCTCCTCCGCGAACAGCCGCTGCGCCGTCTGGCGCGTCCAGCGGTTCGGCGACGAGAGCGCGTTGCCGAGCTCGGTCCACGAGCACTCCGCGAGCTTCACCTGCTCGCGTGGCGCCGCGTCCGCCGCCGTGATGCGCCAAATCCTGCCGCGGTCGATCGGCTCCTCGAGCGCTCGCTCCTCCATTTGCGCCCGCAGCCACGAAGTGACGAACAGGCGGTGCTGGATCACGCCGCGGTACATGTCGACGACGTACAGCGCCCCGTCGGGACCCTCGGAGAGGTTGACGGGGCGAAAGCGCTCGTCGTCCGACTCGATCAACACGCCGCCACCACTCGCGCTCGTCGCCTTGGGAAGCTCGCCGCCCAAGCGCTCGAGCTCGAAGTGGTGGACGAGGTTCGCGGTCACCTCGCACACGAACGCAGCGCCGCGATAGCGCTCCGGCAGCGCATCGCCTTCGTACACGAGCGGCCCGCAGGCGCCCGTGAACTCGCTCAGCTTGCCGTCTTGGAGCGTGGTTCCGCGATAGCCGCGGTTGACGCCGGGTGTGAAGTGGGTCGGATTCGGCCGCGAGCCGCGCGCGATCGACACGCCCATGCCGTGCGCGACGCCCAGCGCGGAATTGCGGACCGCGAACTGTGACGGGTATGCATCCGCGCGCAGCGGCGTCGAGTTGTCGTTGTAGAAAATGCGCCCGAAGCGATCCTGCGAGATCCCCCACTGCCCGCCGCCCGCCGTCCGGCCGCGCACGAGCCGCTCGCCCTCCCAGCGGTAGCGCCACGGCGCATTCGCGCACCAAAACCAGCCGTCGGTCGCGTACCACAGTCCATTGATCGCGTGCTCGGGGCTCGCGATCCCTTGTAGGCCCGTGTCGACGGTCCGCACATCGTCCGCGGCGCCGTCGCCGTCGGTGTCGCGCGCAAACAGCAAGTTCGGCGGCGCGAGCACGAGCGCGCCGCCGCGCGTCGGGGCGACCGCCCGCGGCAGCACCAACCCGTCGAGGAACACGCGCCGCTCGTCCATGCGGCCGTCGCGGTCGCGATCGCGCAGCACGACCACCGCGTTGGATGGCTCCGCCTCGCCGGTGCCATCCGCGTCGCGCATGTACGTGCGCATCTCGCACACCCACAGCAGGCCGTGCTCGTCGAACACCGCGCACACCGGCGCCACGACCAGCGGCTCGCACGCCACGAGCTCGACCTTCAGTCCGCTGGCGACGCGAAAGCTCGCCAGCGACTCTTCCGGCGCGCGCGGCGCGGGCGTCGGCACGCGCCACTCCGCGCGCAACGGCGGCTGCTCCTCGTTCTTGACGTCGCCTCGCTGTGGGGCGAGTGCGAACGAGAGCGCCACGAGGCAAATCACCTACCCACCTTCACCGCGCTTGATCATCAGCGGCGGCGATTGGCACCTGCCGCAGCGCGACTTGGGCCCCTCGAGCAGCGCGTCCATGTGCTCGGGACAGGTCCAGCTCCACGTCGGATCCACGGTCTGTCCGGCGGCGTAGCCGAGTTCCGCGAGCGCGCGATGGGCGGCTTCGTCCTGCTCGGCTCCCGTCACGCTCTCGTACGGCCCGGGCACCCACGGACTGGAGCGCGCGAGTTCCCTGCGCAAGCGGACGGCGAGCGCCGCCTCGCTGGCGTACAGGTTGTGCGCCTCGTCGGGATCCGTCGCGAGGTCGTAGAGCTCGGACTGCTCGGGATGCAGCGGCCGATAGATCAGCTTGTGCGGCCAGTCGACGACCATGTAGAGGAATTGGTCGTAGCGCCGGTCCTCGCGATAGGCCATTCCAGCGTTCGAGTCGTAGCCATTGATCTGGTCGCCGAACGCGAGCCGCCGCTCATCGCGCCGTCCCTCGATCAGCGCGCGCAGCGAGCGTCCGTCGAAGGGCCGCTCCGGCTTGACCCCGCAGTAGTCGAGCACCGTCGGCGCCACGTCGATCGTGCGCACGAGGTCCTGCACGCTCGGCGCCTGCTGCACGCCGGGCAGTTTGACGATCAGCGGCACGTGCACCTGCTCTTGGTACAGCAAGCGGTGCGCGGCCCAGCCGTGCTCCATCAGCCCCTGTCCGTGGTCCGCCGTCACGACGAGGATCGTGTTCTCGAGCAGTCCGCGCTGTTCGAGCCCCGCGAACAGGCGCCCGATCTGCTCGTCTTGGTAGTTCAGCTCGGCCTTGTAGAGCTCGATCCCCGGCCGCAACGGCGCTCCCGTCGCGTCGAAGAAGCGCTCCTTGGGAGCGAGCACCTCGTCGGGCGGCAGCTTGTCCCAGTCGTGCGGATCCCAGTAATGAATCCACAGGAAGAACGGCTCCTCGCCCTTGAGACTCTTCGCGACCAAATCGGTGGTCTCGTCGGAACGGCGCTGGAAATTCTGCACGTCCCAGATCGACTTCACCTGACCCTTGTCGTTGGTCAGGTGCTTCATCTGCGTGTTCAGGTCCTCGAACACCTCGAACCCGCGCTGGAACCCGAAGTTGCGCGACACGGGGAACGCCGAGTGAACGGCGGCGGTGTGGTAGCCGTGCTTGGCGAGCGTCGTCGCGAGCGTGGGCACGTCGTCGGGCAGCGTGTAGCCGCTGGGAGCCGAGAGCACGCGCAGTTGGTGCGTGTGGTTGTTCATCCCCGTCAAGATCGACGCATGCGACACGGGCGTGACCCCGGCCGTGCTGATCGCCATGTCGAAGCGCGTGCCCGAGGCGGCGAGTCGGTCGAGGTGCGGCGTCACGCCGGAGTGCACGCCGTAGCAGGAAACGAAGTCGGCGCGCGTCGTGTCGAGCGTGATCAGGATCACGTTCGGACGCGCGGCCTCGCCCTCGCCGCAGGCGGGAACGAGCACGAGGAAGGTCAGCGCTGCGAGGAATCTGTGCATCGGCGTCGGAGGGGCATGGGGCCCGCGCATGAGCATACTTGGGAGCGCGCTCAGCGCTCGAACAAACCCTCGCGGCGCGCGAGCTCGCGCGCGATCCGTCGCACGGACTCGGCGGAAAGCCGGTGGAACTGCTGGACGAGCACGCGCTCGGGCGAGATCTCGGGCCACGCGCTCGGATCGCGCTCGAGCTCCGCGTCGAGCACCGCGACGAGATCGACGAGCAGCTCGCGGTATGCGTCCCCGTGCGGCGTCACGTCGTCGGAGCGGCTCTCGACGGAGCGCAGCACCGACACCAGCGGCACGCGCGGGTCGCTCACACAGCACAGCGCCACGAGCTGCGCGCGGTACTCGAGTCGACGCGAGATGCCCTCGCCCGACAGCCCGCTGCGCAGGGCGAACGCCGCGATGCGGCCCAAATTGCGGCGCAGCGGCAGGAAGCGCGTACGGTCGCACAAGTGCGCCTCTTCGTGCACCGCCGTGGCTTCGAGCAACTCGTCGAGCGACACACCCGCACGAGCGTCGGCGCGCCGCTCCCACAAGACGGCCAGACGCAGTCGATCCGCGCTCCCGAGCGAAGTCGAGACATCGCGCCGTTCGCGGCGCAACTCCTCGCGCTGCGCGGAGTTCGCGCGCACGAGCAGGCCGCGCGTCGCGAGCGCGCGCTCGATGCGCTCCGCGCCACTGGTGCCCCACATGCGCTTTTCGAAATCGACCCACGGTGCGCGCTCGTGGCGCAGCGCTTCGAGGTCGACCCAATAGCCTTCGTGCAGCGCGGCGCCGGAAATCTCCGCGCCCAGCCGACCCGCGCGGCTGCGCAGGTCCGCGCCTTCGCACCACACGACCATGCCGCTCCACGGAACGCCGAGATGCTCGCCCGAGCGCGGTTGGGCCGCGACGCGCGCGAGGATCGTGCCGTCGACGTCCTCGCCGAGCACCTTGCCGAACAGTCCGAAGCGCCCGAGTTCGTCGAGCAGCGCGGCCAGACCGGGCACCGCGGAGTCCCGCGCGCCCAGCCCGGCCGACTCGTCCGCGCGCGAGTGGACGGGCCCGGGATGCACGAGAGTCGCCAAGCCCGCGTACGACACGCGCGGCGAGGCGCGCAGAAGCGCTTTCATGCGCTCGACGTCCGTCTCGCCGCCGCGCAGGAGATTCGCGCGCGCGAACACCTCGGCCATCGAGTCGAGCATCTCGTCGAGACTCTCCGGCGCTTGCGGCTGGGCGCGCCGCGCCGCAGGCGCGTGCTGGCGCTCGATCGAGACGCGCTGCAAGTCCGCGAGCAACTGCTGCGCCGCGGAAGCGTCGTCGTCGAGCGCGAGCGCACGCTCGAGGTCGAAGACCGCCAGCGCGGCCGCCGCCGAGCGCGCCTCGCGGAACCAACCGGCCCGGATCAGAGCGTCGCCGAGCCGCGCCGTGCGCTCGGCGTTGCGCTCCACCTCGCACGCGCGCGCGAGCTCGACCACGCGCGCGAGCCGCGCATCGCTCGGCAGTCCAGCGGGATCGAGCACGGCCTTGGGCAAGTCCGCCAGCCACTCGTCGACCGCGGGTCCGAACTGTCCAGCCGCGAAGCGCGCCGCGCGCAGCAGAGGTCCGCTGCCCTTCGCGGCGCCGTGCCCCGCGCGCCGCAGCAACCCGAGCGCGAGCGCCGACGGCCGCTCTTCGAGCAGGATCTCCGCGCGGGCGCGATCGCGCGCGGCTCCGGGCCGCGCCGCGAGCGCGAGCTGCAACTCGAGCAACGCCGCCTCGCTGCCGCGAAAGACCCGCATGCGCCGCACGAGATCCTCGACCTCCTCTTCCGACAGGTCGCTCGCGCGCAGGAGCTCCAGCGCACGTTCCCACCCGCGCTGGTACTCCGGCTGAAAGTACATCGAGAGCTCGATCGACGCCGCTTGCACGCCGAGCTCGATGCGATCGAGCGGCGCGAGCGACTCGACCTTCAGCCGCGCGAGCAACACCTCCAGCGCCTTGCGCGGCTGTTCGGCGAGCACGTGGTAGCGCGCAAGGGCGCTCGTGAAGTAGGTGCGTTCAAATGGATCGCGCGCCAGCTCGAGCGCACGCGAGGAGTGCGCCGCGGCCGCGCCGAATTCGAGGCGCTGCGCGGCCACCCAGCCCAGTCCGTGGTGCGCCCATGAGAGCAGCGGCGCCACGCGAGCCGCGCGCTCGAAGTGCGCGGCCCCCCGGTCGCCTTCGAGCCGACCGACGAGGTACAGCGCCACGCCGTCGTCGGGTGCGCGCGCGAGTTCTTCACGGCGCGCTTCGAGCGCCTCGATGCCGAGCAGGTCCTCCGTGTCGAGAGCATCGAGCATGCGGCGCGGAGCGACCCAATCCAAGGCGAGCTCGCGCGCGCGAGTCGCGGCCTCTCGCGCACGCTCGCGCGCCAGTGGATCCTCGCTGCGCGCCCACGCGCGCGCCGCCTCGAACGCCGCCGAGGCCTCCGAGCTCACCGGCTCGACGCCCGAGCGCACGGACAGCGTGCCGCACCCCGCGAGGGCGCACAGGCCCAGCGAGACGAGCGCGCACAGGACCACGAGACGTTGCCGCAGGACCGCCACCCGCGCTACTACGGCACTCGCACGCCTCTCGCTCAAGCCCAAATCGAGGCCGTCCCAGCGCGGCACCCGCTTGCGTTGGCGCGCCCCCGAGGGCGAGACTGTGGATGCATGTGGAAGGGAACGCTCGCACTGTGGCTCGCCCCGTGCCTAGCGCTCGCCGCCGCGAGCTCGTTTCAAGCGCGCAAGCCTCCGGTCGCGAAGCCCGTGGTGCCGTTTCAGGGCAGTTACGACGAGGCTCGCACGCGCGCCGCGGAGCGCAACGTGCCGCTGCTCGTGTTCGCCTTTCACGAGGATCCCCATGCTCCCCACGAGGACGTGCAGGCCTACCGCAAGGAGATCTTCTCGCGCGCGGACCTCGGCGCGCTGGCCCCGCTGCTCGTGATCGTCGTCGGCGGCACGGGCGCGCACGAGGCCAGTCCGCTGGAGGTCGAGGTCGGCGGACAGAAGTCGACGCTGGCGCTGTGCTCGCACTACCGCAGCGAGACCTGCATGGCGCACCAAAAACTCTTCGACAGCATCTACAAGGAGCACAACGTCGAAGGCGAGCTGAAGTCGCCCGCCACGCTGCTGCTCGGACCGGATCGAGCAGTGATCGAGAACTGGTCGACGGGCAGCGCCGCGAGTTGGGACGAAGTGCTCGCGGCGATCAAGCTCGCGCAGTCCAAGGCGGGCGAAGGGCTCACGGAAGCCGCGTTCGCGGAGGTTCGCGCCCTGCTCGCGCGCGCGTCGAGCGAACTGGACAAGGGACAGTTCGGAGCCGCGTGGGCGACGTACGCAAAGGTGCTCGGCATCACGACCAAGACCAAGTTCGCGCAAACGGCGCGCGAGGGCGAGGCGCGTGCGCGCGCTTCGATCGAGGACGTCCGCAAGGCCGCGCGCGAGAGCTTCGCCGCCGGCGCGCACGTCGACGCCTACCGCGAGCTCGACGCGCTGCGCGTGGCGCTGTTGGGCACGCCGCTCGAGAAAGAGCTCGTGCGCGAGCTCCGAGCGATGGAGACGCACAAGGACGCCAAGGTCGCCATCGCGGCGTGGAAGCGCGAGCAGGAGGCGGAACAACTCTGGAGCGCCGCGCAGGCGCTCGCAGCCACGCAACCGAAGCAGGCCGAGGCGAAAGTGCGCACGCTGCTGCGCAAGTTCGCCGACACGCAGGCCGGCGCGCGGGCGCGCGCGCGCTACCCGCAGTGGGCGGCGGACGAAGACCAGCCGCGCGAGGCGAAGTAGGCCGCGCTCACTCGCTCGGCAGCACGAAGCTCTCGAGCACCGCGTCGTCCGCGACCTCGCGATCGAGGCGCTCGGCGAAGCGCAGCCGCGTGAGCCACGGCGCCATCGTCGGGCCTTCGCCGCCCATCACGGCGCCGGTGTACACGCGCACCTGATCGACGAAGCCCGCTTCGAGATGGCGCGAGAGCAGTTGCGGACCGGCTTCGAGGAGCACGCGCCGCACGCCTTGCTCCCACAGCCACTCCTGAACATCGCGCAGGGCGATGTGGTCCTCTTCGCTCGAGCGCAGTCCGGTCACCTTGGCGCCCGCGCGTTCGAGCGCCACGTGGCGCGCGGCGTTGGCGCCCGCTTGGCACAGGATGTGAACCGGCCCCGCGCCCTCGCCCAGCCCCGGCGGCGTGAACAACTTGCAGTCGGGCGGCGTGCGCAGGTAGCTGTCGAGAATCACGCGCAACGGCGGCCGCGACGGATCGCCCGGCGGTCGCACGGTGAAGCGCGGGTCGTCGTGCAGCACGGTCGTGACGCCGCTGACGATCGCGTCGACGCGGCCGCGCAAGAGCTGCACTTCGCGCAGCGCGTCGGGCCCGCTGATCCAGCGCCCGCCGCCGATCGCGGGAGGCGGCGTCAACTGGCCCGAGCGCGTCTGGGCCCACTTGGCGATCGTCCACGGACGCGGACGGCGCTGGCGATCGACGTCGACCCAGCGCAGGAAGTGCGGCGCGGTGCGGTCGATCTCGCTCGAGCGCGGCACGAACTCGACCTCGATGCCAGCTTCCTGCAAGAGCTTCAAGCCGGCGCCGCGATGGCGCGGGTCAGGGTCGAGCGCTCCGACGATCACGCGGCGAATGCCGCTGGAGCGGATCGCGTCCGTGCAGGGCGGCGTCTTGCCGTGGCTGGAGCAGGGCTCCAGAGTGACCACCAGCGCCTCGAAGCTCGAGCTCGGCACGCCGCTCGCGGCGGCGGCGGCAAGGGCCTCCACCTCGGCGTGGGGCCCGCCCCAGCGCTCGTGGAAGCCCCGCGCGATCACTTGCCCCCCCGCGATCACGGCCGCGCCGACGCAGGGGTTGGGTGCCACCTCGAAGCGCCGACGACGCGCCTGCGCCGCGAGATCGACGAGGATCTCGCGCAGGCTCGACTCGCTCAAGCTGGTGGTGGCCATCTCGCTCATGGGGATCCTGCGCGGGACTGCGCCCGACCGTGGAGGTTGCGCGCGGCGGAGGATCCAAACACCCCTTCTTCGGAGCTTGGCCGCCTGCGAACACAAGCTAGCGCCCGCCGCGGTCGGGTTCGAGCGCCCATCCCCCCCACGGAACGCGTGCGCCGCCTACGCACACCGCGAAAGGACTTCCTGCGCCCAATTTTGCCCCCTGCGCAGTGCCATCCGCCCCCCGCGCTCGGCAAACTGTCGGGCCTGTCCCGACCCCGTCGAACTCACCCCGAACCCCACCCATGACCCCCGCCCCGATTCGCGTCGCCATCACGGGAGCCGCCGGCCAGATCGGCTACGCGCTCCTCCCCCGCATCGCCTCCGGCCAGATGTTCGGGCCCGACCAGCCCGTCATCCTGCACATGATCGAGATTCCCAACGAGAAGGCCATGGCGGCCTTGAAGGGCGTCGCGATGGAGCTCGAGGACTGCGCCTTCCCGCTGCTGGCTGACATGGTGCTGACGAGCGACCCGAAGGTCGGCTTCAAGGACGTCCACTGGGCCTGCCTCGTCGGCGCCAAGCCGCGCGGCCCGGGCATGGAGCGCAACGACCTGCTGAAGGACAACGGCGCGATCTTCGTCGGCCAAGGCCGCGCGATCGCGGAGAACGCCGCGTCGAACGTGCGCGTCGCCGTCGTCGGCAATCCCTGCAACACCAACGCGTGGATCGCGATGCAGGCGGCCGCGAGCTTGCCCAAGGAGCGCTTCACGGCCATGACGCGCCTCGACCAGAACCGCGCGCAGGCGCAACTCGCGCACAAGGCCGGCGTGCCGATCACGGACGTCTCCGGCGCGCTGATCTGGGGCAACCACAGCGCCACGCAGGTCCCCGACTTCTACAACGCCAAGATCCGCGGCCGGTCCGCGGCCAAGGTCATCGCCGACGAGGCGTGGCTCAAGGGCGAGTTCATCAAGACCGTGCAACAGCGCGGCGCAGCCATCATCGCGGCCCGCGGCGTGTCGAGCGCGGCCTCCGCGGCCAATGCGCTCGTCGACCACGTGCGCGACCTGCACACCGCCACGCCCCCGGGCGAGTACCGCTCGGTGTGCGTGTGCTCGGATGGTTCCTACGGCGTGCCCGAGGGCCTGATCTTCGGCTACCCGGTGCGCTCCGACGGCAAGGGCGGCTGGAGCATCGTGCAGGGCCTCGAGCTCAACGACTTCCTGAGGGAACGGCTCGCGGCCACGATCAAGGAACTCGAAGGCGAACGCGAAGTCGTCAAGGGCCTGCTCGCCTGAGCGACGTCGGCCCAACGCACAGCGCGCCCGCTGCGAACCACGTGTTCCGCAGCGGGCGCGCTCGCTTTTTTTTGCGCCGCGGCCTCCGGGGCGCGAGCTACTTCACGAGCCCGAGCTCGGCGATGCGCTGGGCGAGCGTCTGGGCCAGCAGCAGACAGCCCTCGTCGGTCATGTGCACTTCGCCGTTGCGCTTGTCGGGGCGCACGAAAATGCGATCGGTGCCACTTTCGGCGCGCTGGGCGTCGGCCGTGCTCTCGAGCACCGCGCGCGCGTCGCACAACGGCACGCCGCGCTGCGCCGCGACGTCTTTCAGCGTCTGCGTCATGCGCTCGTAGCCCGCGCGCTGGCGCTGCGCGGAACCAAAGCGGTCGAGGTCACCCATCCGGCAGGCCTCGGTCACGAGCAGCACCTCCGCGCCGTGCGCGCGCGCGAGCGCCACGATGCTCACCAAATTGCGGCGATAGACATCGAAGCCGAGGTCGGGATCGCTCGGCTGCGCATAGTCGTCGGGCGCGTACTTGCCGAAGTCGACGATCGCGTAGGCGCCGAGGTTCAATCGCTCCTCGGCCCAATTCGTCATGTAGCGGCGCCAAGCCTTGTACGTGAGGCTGTGCTCGAGCGCGGCCTCGAGCGGCAGCTTGCGTTCGACCGGCCAGACCGCGCGCCAGTGCGCGTTGTCGCGCACGACGCCGGGATAGAGCGCGCAACGCAGGTCGTTGATCGTGTGGTACACGACGACGAGATCCGGCTCGAGGTCGACGCCGCGCAGCGCGAGATTGATCTGGCTCTCGAAGGTCGAGTAGCCCTGACAGCCGAGGTTGACGACCTCGATCGGCCGCGCGGCGCGCGCGCTGAGCTCCTCGCCGAGCTTCACCGGCCAGTTGGTCCACGTCGAGCTCGGTCCGATGCCGTACGTGCTCGAGCCGCCCAGACACACGATGCGGTAGGTGCCCGAGGGTTTCTTCCAGCTCACCTCCGCGCTGTTGAAGCCCATGCCGTTGTGCGCCACCAGGACCGGATCCGTGTCCGTCGCGGGCTTGTGAAAGCCCGGCCGCCCCGCGTAAGCGAGATACGGGTGCGGCTGGACGCGCGAGTTCACGAAGGCCGCGGCGACCGGATCGAGTTCCTCGGGGCGCAGCCCGTCGAGCGCGACGAAGCGCGGGACGGTCTCGAAGGCGAGCAGCATCGCCACGAGCGTCGCGAACGACACGAGCAGTCCGCGGCGCCAGCGGGAGCGCGACGGCGAAGGGGCGGCATGGGGCATGGTTGGAAGCCTCGTGGCTCGCGTGCGATCCTACGCCCACCCACCGAGCCCCTCAACGCGCCACTGCGCCATGCCCCAGCTTCGCACCCTCGCTCGTCTGCTCCCCGGCTGTCTCCTCGCGGCCTGCGCCAGCGCTCCGCCACCCGCGCCGGAACCGCTCGGCACGCTCATCGTGCTGCACAAGAGCGACGCCACGGCGATGTGGTTCGACCTCGACGCGCGCGCGGAACGTCTGCGCGCGAGCACCGGCGTGGCCCCGCACGAGGTGGCCTGCCGCGGCGAGCTCGCGGTCGTGTGCGACTACGGTGCGAGCACGCCCGGAACGACGCTGTCGGTGCTCGACGCGCGCGACGGACGGCTCGTGCGCAAGATCGAACTCGGCCACGAGCGGCCCCACGGCATCGAATGGCTCGACGATGCGCGCGTGCTCGTCACGAGCGAGGCGAGCGCGGCGCTGCTCGAGGTCGATGTCCTCGCGGGCGAAGTGCGGCGCGTGCTGCCCACGCAGGCCAGGCTCTCGCACATGCTCGCGCTCGCGCCCGATGCGAGCCGCGCATTCACGACCAACATGCAGTCCGACACGGTCTCGGTGCTCGACGTCGCGACGGGCGCGCTCTTGGGGCAGGTCCCGACCGGCAAGGGTCCCGAAGCACTCGACGTCTCTCCCGACGGCTCCGAGCTGTGGGTCGGCAATCGCAACGCGGACACGCTGAGCGTGATCGACGCGCGTTCGCTCGAAGTCACCGCGACGCTCGCCTGCCCGCGCTTTCCGATCCGGCTCAAGTTCACGCGCGACGGCCGACACGTGCTCGTCTCCTGCGCGCAGTCCGGCGACCTCGCCGTATTCGACGCGCGCCAGCGCAGGGAAGTGCGCCGCATCCCCCTCGGTCTGACGCCGACGGAGAGCGCCGCGTCCAACCTGCTCGGCCGCGACTTCGCCGCGAGTCCGACGCCGATCGGCATCTTCATCCATCCGCGCGCGCCGCTCGCGTGGATCGCGGCCACGAACAGCGACCTCGTGAGCGAGCTCTCGCTCGAGACGTGGACTTTCACGGCGCGCATTCCCACCGGCCGCGAGCCCGACGGCCTCGGCTGGCTGCCCGCGCACTGAGGCGAGCGGCGGCTACGTCGGCCGCGCGACGACTTCGCTGGCGAGCGTGCCGGCGAGGCTGAAGGCCGTGCAGTCCTCGATCTTCACGCGCTGCGTGGTGCCCGCGAGCGCGGCGTCGCCCTTGAGCGAGACCGACACGCCGGTGTGCGTGCGCGCGCGCAGCACGCCAACGTGCTTCTCGTGCGGGTCCTCGACGAACACGGGGAGTTCGCGCCCGAGGTACTCGCGCAGCCGCGCGAGCGCGACGGTCTCGCCCAAGTCGAGCAAGCGGTTGTTGCGCTCGCGTTTCCTCGCGTCGGGCACGTCGTCCGCGAGCGCCTCGGCGGCCGTCGATGGACGCGGGCTGTATTGGAATACGTAGTTGACGAGGAAGCGCTGCTCGACGAGGAAGCGCTCCGTGGCCGCGAAATCCTCGTCGCTCTCGCCGGGAAAGCCGACGATCCAGTCCGAGCCGAGCTCGATGTCGGGGCAGTGCTCGCGCAGGATTTCGACGCGCCGCCGATACAAATCGGTCGTGTAGCCGCGCTTCATGCGCCGCAGCACGTCGTCGGAGCCCGACTGCGCGGGCAGGGGCAGGAAGCGGTCGCACTTGTCGCAGTCGCGCAGCGCCTGCGCGAGCGCCGGCGTGACGTAGGAGGGATGCAGCGTGATGAGCCGCAGCCGCTCGAGGCCCTTGAGCTCTTGGAGCCGGTAGATCAGGTCCGCGAGCGCGGGTCGGCCCTGACGCCCGCGGCCGCGCGGCGCGTCGCCCTCGGGCACGCTCAGGTCCTCGCCCCAACTGTTCACGGTCTGGCCGAGCAGCGTGAGCACCTGGGCGCCGGAGTCGATCATCCAGCGCGCCTCGTCCACGAGCGCATCGATGCCGCGCGACAGCACGCGCCCGCGCACCTTCGGCACGATGCAGAACGTGCAATTGAGGTCGCAGCCGCGCATCACGGTCAGGTACGCGTGACGCCCGCCCGCGTAGGCCTCGCCCGCGCGACTCGCGTCCGGTTCCTCGTCGAAGCCCAGCCGCGTCACGCGCGCGGGGCGCAGCGGCGCCGACGAGCGCTTCTCGCGCACTTCGTCGACGAGCGCCGGCAGGTGCTGGAACGAGCGCGTGCCGACGACGAGATCGACCAGCGGCGAGCGGCCGTAGATCTCGTCGCCGAGGCGCTCCGCCATGCAGCCCATCACGCCCACCACCAGCTCCGCTCGGCGCTCCTTCGCCCGGCGCAGCTCGCCCACCCAACTGAACACGCGCTCCTCGGCGTGCTCGCGCACCGAGCAGGTGTTGAACAGCACCAGATCCGCCTCGTCGATCGCGTCCGTGGTCTGCCAGCCCTGACGGCGAAAGCGCCCCTCGACCGAGAGCGAGTCGTACTTGTTCATCTGGCAGCCGAACGTGACGACGTGCAGCTTCGGGGCCGCACTCGCGTCGCCGTGGGCCTTGGATTGGAAGCGCGGCAGGGTCATGATCCCCTCGAGTACGAGGGCGCAAGATTGTGCCCGCACGGCTCGCCCCTGTCACCCCGCGGGCGCGCCGGAGCGTCGAGGGCGGGGACACACAGCCCGTTCGCGCCGCGATGAGCCAAAGCCTCCAAGAGCGTTACGCCGCCCACCACCGCTGCTTCGGTTGCGGCCCCGCCAACGAACAAGGCCTGCGCATCCAGAGCGTCCCACAGGGCGAGGTCGTGGTCGCCGACTGGACGGCGCAGGCGCACCACGAGGCCTTCCCCGGCATGCTCAACGGCGGGATCATCGGCGCGCTGCTCGACTGCCACTCGAACTGGGCCGCGGCGTGGCACCTGATGAAGCGGCGCGGCGTCGAGGTCCCGCCCTGCACGGTGACGGCGGAATTCCACGTCAAGATGAAGCGCCCCACGCCGTCGGGCCAGCCCGTGCGGCTCGAGGCGCGCGTGGTGGAATCGAGCGAGGACCGCGCCACGATCGATGCCACGCTCTCCTCGAACGGCGTCGTGACCGCCACCTGCCGCGGCGTGTTCGTGGCGGTCAAGGAAGGCCATCCGGCCTACCATCGCTGGTGAGCCCAGCGGGGGACGAGTGTCTCCCACAGAGGACGCGCGGGAGCGGCGAGGGCCCGCCCCGAGAGCACCGCCTTGCTGGCACGCGCGTTGCCAGTCCCTAGGGCGGATGCGCGGCGCTCGCCGCGCCTCCCCCAGCAAGGACACCCGCCATGCTCCTCCCCCGCCTCGCGCCCCCCCGCCTGCACCTCGCCGCGCCCCTGCTCCTCGCCCCGCTCCTGCTGCTCTGCCCCGCGTGCACCGACTGCGGCGGCTGCGGCACGCCCGACCCCGATCCGCCCCCGCCCCCCTCACCGGCCTACGACATCTGGGAGCAGGAGCCCAACGACGAGGGCTGCTGTCCCGATTACTTGGGCACGACCTACGCGGGCGACGCATTCGTGATCGGCGGCCGCATCCGCGACGACATCTACGACCCCTTCGACGGTTTCGGACTGCGATCCGGCGAGCCCCACGACGTCGAGTTCTTCCTCCAGCCCGTCGGCGGTTCCGCCGACCTCGACTTCGGCGTCTGGGATCCCTACCTCGGCCAATTCGTGCTGCTCTGGGAGAGCCCCTACGCCACCGAGTCCGGCAGCTTCACCGTCTCCGGCACCTTCGAGGACTACCAGCTCGTGGTGATGTCCTACAGCGGCGATGCGGAGTACCGGCTCAGCGTCTGGATCGACCCGCCGACGTTCCTGCACCTTTCGTCCGACGCTGCGGACAAGGAAAAAACGTCGCGGCCAGCGGCGCTGGAGGCCTACGCCAAGGCGCTCGCGGGCCCCCTTGAGCGGGACTGAGCCTCGCGGCGCGAATTCCCCGCGTTCGGCGGAAGAGGGCGGCGGGTTCGTTCGTCCCACTCGACGCCATGAAGACCCTGATCCTCGTCGCCAGCCTCGCCTTCGGCGCCGCCGCCGTCGCGGGCGGCGTCCAGAGCTACTTCCACGCCGCCGCGGCGAACGCGCAGGTGAGCTTTCACGCCGACGGCACGCGCCGCAACTCGACCGAGTACGTCGACGGCCAAAAGCACGGGCTCAGTGAGCAGTGGCACCGCGACGGGACGCTGGAGTGGCAGGGCCAATACACGCGCGGCCTGCGCACGGGCGAGTGGCGCTTTTGGAATGCGGCCGGTGAGCTCGACAGCGAGCGCAGCGGCACCTTCGAAGACGGTCAGCGGACCGCGCCGCTCGCGCCGTAGCGCGCCCGCGCCGTGGACTGCGCTCTGAAGAGCGTAGTGGAGCGCGCTCAGCCGAGCGCGGACGCGTAGTGGCGGAAACTGCGCCGCCACCATGCGAAGACGCCCACTCCGAGCAGGAAGATCCACAGCGAGTGGGCCGCGGCCTCGAGTGGGCTGATGCGGCCGAGCACGAAGGCCGCCGGAAGAGACGAGAGCGCCGCCACCGGCACGAACGACGTGAGCAGTTGGCGCATGCGCAGCGGAAACACGTCCACGGGTCGGTCCGCGAGCGTCATCGTCACCTCCCACGCGAGGTTCGACAGGTCCGAATTGACCGCGCGAAACTCGGCGATCGTGAAACCGACGCTGAGCACCGTGCGCGCCCAGAACACCAGCGCGAGGGCCCACGCGAGCTTGAGCAGCCCCAACGGCGCGAGTGCGCCGGGGATGTCCAGCAACGCGAACAGCAGCCAGCCCAAGGCCATCGCTCCGTTGATGCACGCCTCGAGGCTGAAGCGCTGGAAGAAGTACACGAACACGCTCGCGCCCGGTCGCAGTCGCAGCGAGTCGAGCACGCCGTCTTTCAGCTCGCGCCCGAAGTGCCAGCACTGGCCGAGCCAGATCATCCAGAACGCGTCCGAGAGGAACAGGAAACCGAGGAACACGCGCACTTCCGCGCGGCTCCAGCCGGCGAGCGAGTCGGTGTGCGCGAACAGGATCTCGAACGTCGCGATGTGCACGAGATACCACGCCGTGTCCATCACGACCTGCGTCAGGAACTCGACGCGGAACTGCGACTTGCGGATGACGCCGACGCGCGCGAACTCGCGTGCGAGGCGCAGGTGGTGGAGCAGCGCGTTCAACGCTCACGCTCCCGCGCCGACGTGGCGATGCAGGCCGCGCCGCCAGAGGAACTCTCGCGTGAGTTCCAAGGCGACGATCCACGACAGCAGCACGCACACACCGCGCACGAACTCCTGAGTCCCGAGCCGACCGAGGAACAGCTCGCCCGGCGCGCTCACCGCCCAGTACGGGAACAACCAGCGCAGCGCTCCCGCGAGCGACTCAGGCATCGCGGAGACCGGCACGAGCACGCCAGCAGCGAAGCTGAACACGAAGCTCGCCATCGCCGACAACGTCCAGACCACTTCGAGCCAGAACGCGAGCACGTTGACGAGAAAGCACACGAGAAAGGCGCAGTAGCTGCCGAGCAGCACCAGCGCGAAGGCCTCCACCGCGGCGCTCGCGCTCGCCGCGCGCGGCCACCACTGCGGAAACAGGAGCGACCCCACGGCCCACAGGCCTGCGATCACGCTCGACTGCACGGCGAGATGCTGCGCGAAACGCCCGAGGGCGAGCACGAAGAAGCGCACCGGCATGGTCAGGTACTTGGTGACGTAGCCCTGGAAGATCTGGTCGGCGAGGTCGAGGCCGCGCTGGTGGAACAGCAGCTTCTCGAAGCTCGCCGCGAGGATCAGGTAGGCCACCATCGTCGGGAAATCGAAGCCTCCGATGCGCGCGTCGCTCGTGGCGAGGATCGCGCGGTAGACGAAGATCATCACCAGCGGCCGCCACAGGCTGCGCATCAGCTCGCGCACCACGAATCCAGCGCGCCACGCGGTCACCTTGCGCAACTCGAAGGCGAAGGCCACGCCGAGCAGCCGCAGGTCGCGCGCGAGCGCGCTCGAGGGCGCCGTCGCGCTCACGACCCGCCCTCGCGCTGCTGGAAAATCTGGCGGATGATCATGTCGAGCGGATGGTGTTCGATCGACAGGTCGCGGATCGCGAAGCGCTCGAACACGAACGGCACGAAGCGTTGCACGGCCGGTGCTGGCACGCTGAACAGCAGCGTCAGCGGAGCCGCACGCTCGAGGCGCGCGCCGAGCGGCTCGAGCAGCGGCTCGAAGGCGGCGTCCCAGCCGGGCGAACTCGGTTCGAGGTGCACCTCGATCGCGCGCCGCTCGTAGGTGCGCGCCTTGAGGTCGACGAGTCCGCCGTCGAACAGCACGCGCCCCTGGCGCAGGATCACGAGCCGCCGACAGGTCTCCTCGATGTCCTCCATGTCGTGGCTCGTGAGCACGATCGTCACGCCGCGCGCGCGGTTGATCTCGACCAGATAGCGCCGGATCGTCTCGCGCGACACGAGGTCGAGCCCGATCGTCGGCTCGTCGAGGAACACGACGTCGGGCTCGTGCAGGAAGGCGCCGATGATCTCCATCTTCATGCGCTCGCCGAGCGAGAGGTTGCGCAACTGGCGCTGGAGCTTGTCGGCGACCCCAAGTCGCTCGGCCGCCTCGCGCAGGCGCAGCTCGAAGTCGGAGCGCGGCACCGAGTAAATCTCGCGCAGCAGCCGGAACGAATCGATCGCGGGCAGGTCCCACCACAGCTGCGAACGCTGTCCCATCACCATCGAGAGCCGCCGCTTGTGCTCGTCGCGGAGCGCGAAGCTGTCGCAGCCGAACATGCGCGCGCTGCCCGACGAGACGGGCGTGATGCCGCTGACGCACTTGAGCAGCGTCGTCTTTCCGGCGCCGTTCGCTCCGATCAGGCCGAGGAACTCGCCGCGCCGGATCTCGAGCTCGATGCCCTCGAGCGCCGCGACCTCCGTCCACTCGCGCGCGAACAGGTTCACGAAGAAGCCGCCGAGCCCCTCGCGACGCTTCCACGTGCGGAAGCGCTTGCCCGCGCCGCGCATCTCGATCAGGACTTCGTTCACGGTGCGATTGTGCCCTGTGGACGCGGCGCGATCCACGGCGGCGGAGGCTACTTCTCGTACGTGTACACGCCGGCTTGCCCGGCCGTCTCCTCGATCGACACGCGCAGCCGGAACATGTCGAGATCGGCGAACCGCGCGCAGATGCGCCGGTGCAACTCGCGGCCAAACCACGTCGCGAGGTTCTCGGTGCTCGTGTTGTTGATCGGAAGCACGATCACGTCGCTCGTCGGAGCCGCGTAGTAGAGCTCGCGGTAGCGCACCTCGGTCACGCCGTCCGCGCGCCGCGCGTGGGTGAGCACGGGATGCTCGCCGGGCACGAGCCAGTGCTCGTCGAGCTCGTCGCACAGCGCGCGCACGACCGGCTTGATCTCCGTGAAGTCGAGCACGAGGCCAAAGCGCGTCAAGCGCGCCTCGACCTCGCACTGCACGCGATAGTTGTGGCCGTGCAGGCGCTCGGAGGTGCCGTCGGGGAAGATCAAGAAGTGCGCGGCGGAGAACTTGAAGTACTCCTTCGCGATGGTGATGGACCAGCGTTCCATGGGGGCTCGGCGAGGATAGCGCCGGGGAGCGGCGCCGCCGCCCTCGGACTCGCGCGCCGGGGTGTTCCCGCGTGGGAACGGCGCGCGTGCCCCCAATTGGGCGGCCCACAAGTGCCCCGCCCGCGCAGGTCGATCTCCACTCTCCCCCCATGCAGCCCGCCGCCCCGCGCCTGTTCGCCGCGCTACCCCAGCTCGCGCTCGCCCTGCTCGGGCTCGGCGCGCTCGCGGGCGTGATCGCTCCGCGCGTCGAGGCGCGCCGCGCCCATGCGCGCGATCTCGAGCGCGTGCGCACGATGGAGCGCGTGCGAACCGCGCTCGAACGCTTCCGCCGCGTCCACGGCGACTACCCGCACTCGCGCGGAGAGTGGTCGACCTCGCTCGACGACGACTTCCTCTGCGCGCTCGTCGAGCGCGGCCTGCTCGAGTGCGCGCCGCGCGACCCGCGCAACGAGCCTGCCTTCCACTATCGCTACGCGCGCTACGACGAGGGAACCCACGGCTGCGTCGGCTCCGGTCCCTACTTCGTGCTTGCGGCGACGGCGTTCGAGGATCCGCGCTTCGCCGCGCGTCACACCGGCTGGTTCAAGTGCCTAGCGCGCAACTGGAACAGCGAATTCGCCTACGTCACGGGCGGCGGCGCGGCGCTCGAATGAGCGCGCGGCCGCGCTCGCGTTGCTATCGTCGCGCCCCGTGAGCCTCGCCACCCGCACGGTTCGTCCGCGGAACCTCCGCATCGAGTTCGAAGTCCTCGAAGGCGACTCGATCATCGGCCCCGCCATCGAGCGCGGTTCGTGGGCCGACCACGAGACGGCGCTCATGCTCGCGCACCTGCGACCGGGCATGCGCGTGCTCGACCTCGGCGCCAACATCGGCTGGTTCAGCGCGGCGGCCGTGCTCGCGGGTTGCGAGGTCCACGCCTGCGAGCCCGTGCCCGAGATCGCCGAGGTCTGCGAGCGCAACGTCGCGCGCGCCATGGCGGAGGGAGCGGGCCGCTGCACCGTGCACCGCGTTGCGGCCGGAGCGGCGCGAGCCCGCGCGCGCATCGCGCTCGATCCGCGCAATTTCGGCGACAACCGCGTGATCGAAGGCGCCGCGCCCGCGGACATGCACGCCGCCCGCGAGCTCGAGATCGAAATCGCGCCGGTCGACGAGCTGCTGCCGGAATCGTTCGTCCAAGGCGGCATCAACTTCGCCAAGCTCGACACGCAGGGCTCCGAGTGGCTCGCGTTGCAGGGCATGCGCACCACGCTCGCGCACAGCCCGCGCATGGCGCTGCTGATCGAGTTCTGGCCCTACGCGCTGCGCGGCGCACGGCCCGACGAGCTGCTGCAATTCCTCACCGCGCAAGGCTTCACGCTCGGCAAGGCGACCGAGGCGCCGTTCCCGATGAGCGCCGAGCGCATCCTCGCGCAGGTCTCGCGTCGCGATCCGGTCAAGGGCGGCATCGACCTGTGGGGGACGCGCGGCACGCCCTTCCACGTGCTCGGGTTGAAGGCCCGCTTGCACGGCCTCGTGCGCAGCCTCAAGGAAGACGGAAGATGACGCTGGTCGACTTCCACCTGCACCTCTTCTCGCGGCCCTACTTCGACGCGCTCGCGGCGCTCTCGCCCTTGAAGGGAACTCCCTCGGAGCGCCTCGCCCAAGCAGCGGCGAGCGCACAGATCGAGTTGCCCTCGACGCAGCTCGCCACGCACGTGGCGCGCTGGATCGCGCAGTTCGACGCGCACGGCGTCGAGCACGCCGCGGCCTTCGCCAGCGCCCCCGAGGAAGTCCCCTCGCTCGCGGAAGCCGCCGTGCTCGCCAAGGGCCGCATCACTCCCTTCGCGCTCGTCAATCCAACGGCCCAAGGCGCGGCCGAGCGCACGCGCACGCTGCTCCAATCGCAGGGCTTCCGCGGCGTGCTGCTGTTTCCGGCTCTACACCACTACGAGCTCTCCGCGCCCGAGTGTCGCGAGTTCCTCGGCGTGCTCGACGCCGAGCGCGCGATCGCCTACGTTCACTGCGGCACGCTCGTCGTCAAGCTGCGCGACCTGCTCGGCATCGTGCGCACGATGGACGAGCGCTTCGCCTCGCCCCTGCACGTGCTCGCAGCCGCGCGCGACTTTCCCAACGCGCGCTTCGTGATCCCCCACTTCGGCGCGGGCCGCTTTAACGAGACGCTCACCGCCGGAGCGCAGTGCGCCAACGTCTTCGTCGACACGTCCTCGTCGAACAGCTGGCTCGCGAGGCACCCCGACCAGCTCACGCTGCGCGACGTCTTCGCGCGCACACTCGAAGTGTTCGCCCCCGAA
>Ga0194120_10003374_pt1 | contig 26060 bp, 17 predicted proteins | sample TA2MahCa65mmetaG_FD_148642 | JGI IMG/M metagenome (GOLD analysis project Ga0194120, IMG submission 148642) | Freshwater microbial communities from Lake Tanganyika, Tanzania - TA2015019 Mahale Deep Cast 65m | ecosystem: Environmental > Aquatic > Freshwater > Lake | place: Tanzania: Lake... | reverse complement strand
GCGGGGCGACGTCCATTCCGCTCCGCGGGTTGTGCCGGAACTCGCCCGCACCTTGACCTTGACGCCCTGGCGCGAGCCGCGCACAGTGCAGCGCGCCGCCTGCGCGGCCTCGTCCACTCCGCCCCCTGGACTGCCGTGCCGCACCGCTTCGCCCAGCTCGCACGCTTCGTGTTCGCCCTAGGCTTGTTCGTGTGCGCGTCCGCGGTGGCCCACCCGCGCGTCGGCGGCTGGCTCGAACCGGCGCTGCGCGCCTGGCACACCCACGACGGCGCCGGCCTGGAGGAAGTGGCAGCCCACGGTCGCGCGATCATCGCAGGCGATGCGTGGACTGCTGCGTGGCGTTTGCAGGCCCACCTGGCCCCTGGGCTCGCGGCCGAGCGCTGGAACGATGCGACGCTGCGCGCGTTCGGCGGCCGGGTGGCGCAGCGCGGCATCGACCTTGTCGACGTCTGGTTGCCGCTTGGCCAGGTCGAGGCGTGGCTGGCCCAGACGCCGGAAATCGCGATGGTGCAACTGCCTTGGCGCAGTCAGGAAATGGTCGGACCCAAGTTGAGCGAGGGAGCGGTGCAGATCCGCGCTGGCGCCCAGTTCGCCTGCCTGGCTGCGGACGGCACGGGCACGGTGGTCGCGGTGCTCGACGGCGGTTTTGACGGCCTGGACAATTCGGTCAAATCCGGCGAAGTGCCCAACCTGGTCGGCCCGGTGCTGTCGGGCGGCGGGTCGCACGGCACCATGTGCGCGGAGGTCGTGGCCGATATGGCGCCGGGCGCCAAGATCCTGCCGGTCGCTGCCACCACGTTTGCCGACCTGCAGTTCTTCATCCACCAGATCACCAAGAAGGGCAACCCCAACGCCATCAGCCTGGTCAGCCATTCGGTCATCTGGCTCGGCCACAGTTTCGGCCGGCACGACGGCAAGCTCTGCCAGATGATGGACCAGGTACGCGAACAGGGCGTGGCCTGGGTAAGCGCCTCGGGCAACTCGGGCAACGGCGAATTCTACAAGGCCATCTGGAATGACGCGGACAAGGACACGCTGCACGAGTTCAGCCCGGGGCAGACGCGGCTGCAGTTCCAGCAGTGGGGCGGCACCATCCAGATGACCATGGACTGGGACGACTACGACACCCGCACCGTCAACCTCGACCTCTACCTGCAGCGCAAGGAGGGCAACGACTGGGTGGACGTGACGTCGAGCAAGCTCAAGGCGAGCCTGTACGTGCCGCCGCTCGAACAGGTGGTGGTCCAGAACGCAAAGGCAGGCGTCTATGGGTTGCAGGTGCGCGCGGTCGGCAAGGTGCCGAACGGCCTGCGGCTGCGCATCGTGGCGATGGGCGGAGGCAACGGCAAGTTCAGCATCTGGCACAAGAACGGCAACGTGTACGACCCGGCCAGTTGCGACGGCGTGTTGACCGTGGGCGCCATCTACCAGGGTCACTATGCCAAGGGGCCGCTGGAGGCGTACAGCAGCTACGGACCTACGCCGGACAAGCGGATCAAGCCCGAGGTCATGGCGCCGACCGGCGTGTCGACCAGTCTCGGCGCGTTTTTCGGAACTTCGGCTGCTTGTCCCCATGCGGCGGGGGCGCTTGCGACGTGGATCTCGGCGACCGGCCAAAAGCCGTTGGACGCGATGGCCAGCCTGCGCAAGGCGGCGATTCCGATGGGCGAGGCGTTTCCCGACCAGGCCTACGGGTGGGGCCGCGTCGCTTTGCCGCCGCTGGAACTGGGCTGGCAGTGCACCGCCACCGACCTGCCGGCTGGGGCGACGTGCCTGACGGGGTGCGGCAGCCTGGGCAGCCACGCGTGCACGCCGACTTGCCGCTTTACGGCGTGCGCGCCGCCGGCCGAGAAATGCAACCTCAAGGACGACGATTGCGACGGCGCCACCGACGAGAACCTGGCGGGCTGCGTGGCGCCCGTCCCAAAGGAAGACGTGCACACCACTGCGGATGCACCGGAGGACAACGCAGCCGGGGCCGCGGAGGTCTCCGCTGGCGTGCCAGACACTGGCGTGGTCGCAGACCTGATCGGGGACGCTCGCACACCTTCACTGGCGCCCCCGTCCCCAGGCGATGGCGGGTGCGCTTCGGGCCGTGCGCCGGGCCACCTGCTGGCGCCCTTGTGGTGCCTGGCCATGTGCGCGGCGATTTGGCGCTCGCGGTGCAGGCCCGCGCGCTGACGCGGCCGCTGCGCACCTGGGTCTCGGTTTGCGGCGCTGGGCCGACGGGGGGTCAGGCCGATCCAGCCATGTCCCGGGGCAATGGGTCGCTGCGCGCCGCGAACTCGTCCCACCCGAACCGCTCGGGGTATTCGCGCCATGGGCCTTCGCACACGTTGGCCCAGGTGCACCGCGCGCACTGCGGGCCATGCAACTTGCCGGCTTCGTGGCGATAGCGGTCGTAGTCGCCGATTTCCAAGTTGCCGTCGTACACGGTGGTCGGGTGCAGACGGGGTTCGATGGCCGCCCACTCGCGGCCGTGCAAGAAGCAGAACGGCACCGCCTCGCAGATGACGCTCGTGCCCGCCTCGCGCACGATGTCCAACGCCACCGGCAGGAAGCGAGCGACCTGGGCGTAGCGGGGCACCGTGTCGTTCCACGTCAGTGCGGCGGTGCCCAGGCCGTGGACGAACGCGAACTGAACCTGGGCGACCTTGAGTTTGACCAACAACCGGGCGATTTGCGGAAGGTACGTCACGTTCTGGCGGGTGATGACCGTCTGCGTCAGCACCGTCTGCTGCAGCGCCACCAGGTTGGTGATGCCGCGCACGCACTGGTCGAACGCCCCCTTGGCGCCCACCAGGCCGTCGTGCAGGGCGGGCACATGGCCGTGCAGCGACGGGTTGAACTCGGTGGCCCCGGCGTCGATGAGCGCCTTGCAGTAGTTCAGGTAGGCGAGCCGGCGGCCGTTGGTCTGGATCTGGACCTGCGCGAAGCCAATTTTGCGGGCATACGCAATGATTTCAGGGACGTCGGACCGCACGGTGATTTCACCCCCGGTCAAGAGCAGCGCATCGCAGGTCTGCCGGCCGTGGTCCAGGCGCGCGAAGGCCTGTTCGGTGGTCAGGTCGCGCACATGGTCGCGCTTGTCGCCCTGCACACAGAACACGCACTTGTTGTTGCAGCGAAAGCCGAGCTTGAGGTCGAGCTTGTAGAGCTGGCGGGCGGCCTGTGGGCGGGCAAAGAGGGTGGCGCCCGGCAGTTGCTCGGGTTGGGCCAGGGCCGCTGCGGCGTCCGCGGGTTGGGGTGCGACGGCACGGGCGAGGTGTTCTGACATCAAGGGCACCGCGCGGGGCCGGGGGCGCACCGCTGCGCTCAAAAGAGTACGCCCTGATGCCGGGTGGCGGGTCATCCGCGGCGCAGGGGGTGTCATGGCGGTGTCATTGGGGTGGTGCGGTGCTCCGCGTTGCCGGGCCTGTCGGGGCCGCGTATGCTGGCGGCGGAGGTGCGCGATGGGCGAAGTTCGGGTGCAGATGGAGTTGGCAAATGCGGGCGACGAATACGCGGCCGCCAACGGATGGCTTGGTGCCGAATCGGTGCGCCGTCAAGTTGTGGACGTCGTGGCGGATACGGGTGCCGTCATGATGATGATTCCAGAAGACTTGGTCAACGCCCTTGGGCTGCGCTTCGTGCGAAAAGTCCTGGTCACCTATGCCGACGAACGCAAGGCCACCGCCAACGTGGCCGGCCCGCTCACCGTCAAGGTCGGCGACCGCTCGGCGATCATCGAGGTCATCGTCGGCCCGCCGACCGGCGACCCATTGCTCGGGCAGATCCCCTTGGAAGCGATGGACTTGCACGTGGACTGCGCCAAGCGGCAGTTGGTGCCGAGGCCGATTTCGCCGTACTTGCCGCTGTTGGCGATGAAGTAGGACGGGTCAGCCCAAGGGTTCGACCGGCGTGCCCGGATAGAGCAGCGCGCCGCGCACCCCGGCCTCGATGGCCGCCATGGCCCGCAACACCACGTCTTCCCGGTAGGGCCGCGCCACCACCTGCACGCCGACCGGCAATCCTTCGCTGCCGACCTCGGCCGCCGCGCAGGCCTTTTCCAGGCGGTCGGCGGCGGCGGGGCGCTCGGTTTCGTCATCCTTGACGCGGGTGACCGGCACCACGCCGGCTGGAAAGTTGAGCATCACATAGCGGAAGGCATAGCTCAGCGACAAAGTCAGGTCGCCCGAGGTGCCGAGCGGCATGGCCGGCAGCGCGTGGGGCGGGCACAGCACGGCGTCGAGACCCGCCGCGTTCCAGGCATCGAATTCGGTGCGGCGCAGTTGGGTGCGCTGGTCGGTCAACTGCCAGTAGGTCGCCACCGGCTTTTCGCCGAGCGCCTGCAACAGTCGCCCGGTGCGCCGGTCGCCGCGCGCCAGCATCGCTTTGGCAAGCGCCTTGCGCACCAGACCCGGCAGCCGTGCGATTTTCATGGTGTTCTGCAGTTGACGGACCACCGGGTCGCGGCCGACGGCAGCCCGGAGCGTGGCGCCGCCGTCGCTGGAGATGCCGGCAAGCCACACGTACATCAGTTCGGGCTCGGGTGGCGTGTAGTCGACCACCACGGCGCCCGCCGCGACCAGGGCCTCGCGGGCCAACTGCACGGCGCGCGCGATGGCGGGGTTGGGCCGCAGGAACCCATCGTCCGCAAAGACGCCAATGCGCAGGCCGCGGACGTCAGGCAGGTCAGCCGGGAAGGCCAACGGTGGCACCGCAGGGTCGCGCTGGCATGCCACCAGGGGATCCACTGCGCGCATCAGCAGGGCCAGGTCGGACACCGATCGCGCCATGGGCCCCATCTGCGCGCGCACCAGCTCCTGGCCGGCGATGCCGGTGACCGAGCCGCGGTTGCTCCAGCGGTCCACCGTGGGCTTGAGTCCAGCGATTCCGCAGAAATGGCACGGAATCCGCACCGATCCACCGATGTCGGTACCGATGCCGAAGGGCGACTGACCAGAGGCGATCGCCGCCGCCTCGCCGCCGGACGAACCGCCCGGGCTGCGCTTGAGGTTCCACGGGTTGTGGGTGATGCCCCAGAGGACGTTTTCGCTCTCCTGCGCCAGCAGCAACTGCGGCACGTTGGTCTTGCCGAGGAAGATGGCATTGTGGTCGCGCAGGATCGACACGGTGACGGCGTCGCGGGCGGCCGGCTGGCCTTGGCGGTGGCTCAGGCCCATGGTCGAGTCCAGGCCGAGGACGTCGATGTTCTCCTTGATCGTCAGCGGCAGGCCGTGCAACACACCCTGAGTGGTCCCGGTTTTTCGCTCCATATCGCACTGCCGGGCCTTGGCGCGGGCCGCGTCGTCCAGGTTCACCACGAAGGCGCGCACGCGGTCGTCGACATCGCGGCGGCGGGCGATGAGCGCCTCGACGACCTCAGCCGACGACGTTTCTCCTTTAGCCAAGAGATGTTGCAGTTCGGTCGCCGTGGCTTCGTACAGTTCCATGGCGCGCAGCGTAGCATGGCGGGGCTGCGCCGCCATCCAGTTTGACCCGCGACCGCCGCCGACTAGACTACGCGCCCCTTTGGACCGGCCCAGGTGCTGCCACCGATGTCTGACTCTGCCTCGAACCTGCAACCCGATCGTCCATTGACCGTGCTGCTCGATGGCGATCCGGCGGCACCGCAGCAGGCCCGGCTCGGCGCGGCTCTGGCGCAGCGCGGACATCGCGTCCTGGTGCTCGACGCGCCCAAGATCATCCGGCAGATGAAAGAGGAATTCGGCGCGACCGCCGAGCCCATGGGCAGCCTGCCGCGCTGGTTCGGGCCATGGCGCATCCGCAACCTGCACGACAAGGCGCGACAGGCGCGCGTCGATGTCGTGCACATCAACTTCATCCTGCCACACCGGGAGGTATGGACCATGCCGGGCGCGCCGGCGTGCGTGGCGACGGCCTGGGGTTCGGATCTCAACACAGAGGTCTTCAAGCGTTCGGCCACGCACGAGGCAGCAGTCCACCGCATCCTGCAGGGCGCGCACGCGGTGACCGCCGACAGCCAACCGCTCTTGCGCAAGGCGGCGGCCACCATGGGCGGCAACCCGGCTCCGCGCGAGTTGGTGTTCTGGGGCGCGGACTTGAAGGCCTTTGACCGCACTGGGCTCGAACAGGCAACTGCGCGACTGCGGGAACAACTCGGCATCGCACCCGACGACCGGGTGCTGTTGAGCCCTCGGCAACTGGCGCCGCACTACCACATCGACCGCATCGTGCGCGCATTTGCCATGAGCGAGTGGCCCAAGGACGGCGTGCTCGTCATCAAACAACATGGCAAGGTCAACGAAGCAGAATACTTGAACATCGTGCTGGGGCTGGCCAAGGCCGCGGGCGTCCGGGATCGCGTGCGGTTGGCGCCGCGCATGCCCTACGAGCAACTTCCGGCGCTCTACGCGATGGCGGAGGCCGCGGTGTCGCTGCCCGAAGCAGACGGCGTGCCTTCGACGTTCTTGGAGCTGATGGCCGTTCGGGTGCCGGTGGTTTGCTGGAACCTCGCGGCGTATGGCGGCGTGGTCAAGAACGGTGAACGCGGCGGCCTGACCGTGCCCAAAGGCGACCAAGGGGCGCTCATCGACACCATCAACCGGATCCACGCGGATCCCGAACTCGGCCAGCGCCTGGGCGAAGCGGGCGAAGCGTGGGCACGAGAAAACGCCGACTGGTCGGCGTGCGTCGACAAGTGGTTGGCGCTGTACCGGCAGGCCATCGCCGCCCACGCCAGCGGTGGGCACTGACCCGGCTGCGATGGGTGGCCGCGCGCACCTGGTTTGGCTCGGCCCTCGCCTGCCGGACCTGGGTTGGCTCGCGGCGCGGTCGGCCCTGGCGCGCGGCGGGTTCTCGCAAGTCCAGTTGTGGGGCGATGCGGTGGCGCTTCAGGCCGACGCGGCCGTGCGGTCACTGGCCGCGCCAGGCTTGGTGATTCGCAATCTCGCAGATCTCGATGAAGGCTCGCCGCAGGATGGCGCCGACGCGCGGTTGCGGTACCTGTGTGCGACGCTGCCTGGCGCGGCGGCCCGCGCCGACGTTTGGCGGTTGCGCATCGTCCGCGCCGAGGGCGGTGTGTACCTGGACTGCGATGCCATCGTGCTGCGGTCGTTCGAGCCGCTGCTGGCCTTGCCGGCGTTCGTGGGTCTGGAGTACGTGTGCCTGCCCGCCGCCCTGTATGGCTCGCGCAATCCCCTGCGCTGGGCGCGCGCGGCGGGTCTGTTGGCCCTGCGTCACGCCGTGACCCGGGGGGCGGGCGCCGGCCGGCGATTCGCGGCCGTGGCCGGCCTGTTCGACCTTGCGTGCAACAATGCGGTGTTCGGCGCCCAGCCAGGGTCGGCGTTCGTACGGGCCCTGTGCGACGCGGCGGCGGCCTTACCGGATCGACAGGCGCAGACGCTCTACGAGCTGGGGCCGCGGCTGTTCGAACGTGCCACCGGCAACCGCAGCTCGGCGACGTGCGATGTGCTGCCGCCATCGGCGTTCTACCCGCTCGGACCCGAGGTGTGCGCCGACTACGTGGCTGCCGATCCCCAGGGCCGACTGGGGCACACGCCGCACCCGGATTCGTACGCGGCGCACCTGTACGACTCCGTCGTGCGACGCCGCCTCGGCCGGCAGGTCGATCTGCGGTGGCTGGCCGGCCCGGGCCGCGCGACGATGCTCGGGCGGATGGTCGGTCCATGGTTGGCCGAGTTGCAGGCCGTGCGCGAGGCCGACGCGGGCGCGTGAATCCCGCCTGGTCGGTCCCGTTGGCATCCGTGCCTGAACGACCTGCCGCAGACCGATGGTTGGCCCGGCGCATGCGACCGCGGGTCAATTGCCGCGCGGCGGCGCACGCACTCAGCCCTCCCAGGCGTCGTCCAGGATGCCCAAGCCGCGGTCGATGATCTCGAAGCCCTCGGCCAACTGCGCCTCGGTGATGCACAGCGGTGGGTTGGTCATCACCGTGCTCCACTGCAACATGGTGAAAAGACCGTTGTCGCGCAAGAACTTGCCAAACGCCGCCATCGCCGGGTGTGCGCCCCCGTAGGGCACCAGGCGCTCGCCTTGGCGGTTCTTGCCAATGTCGAGCAGGCCGAAAAGGCCAATGTTGCGATGGCCGCGAATGCAGCGGTGCTTGCCTTGCAAGCGCTGCATATGGTTGCGCATCACCGGTTCCAACCGCGCTGCATTGCCGACCATGTCCTCGTCGACCATCACGTTGACGGCCGCCAGCGCCGCGGCGAGGCACATCGGGTGCGCGTTGTAGGTCAGGCCACCCCAGAACACGTTGGTGCGAAAGTGGTCGGCGATACGGTCCGACACGCCCATCACGCCCAACGGCAGGTAGCTGCTGGTCACTCCCTTGGCCATGGTCACGATGTCGGGCACGATGCCGCCGTGCTCGAAGGCGTAGATCTTGCCTGTGCGCCCCCAACCGCACATGACCTCGTCGCACACCAGCAGAATCCCGTACTTGTCGAGCAACGCGCGCAAGCCCTGCAGGTAGCCCTGCGGCGGGATCAGGATGCCGTTGGTGCCCGTCACCGTCTCGATGAACATGGCGGCGATCTTGTCCGGGCCCTCGTAGCGGATGACCTCTTCGAGGTAGGTCAGGTTGTTGCGCACGATTTCGGCGTCGCTGCTGCCAAAGCTGTAGTCGTACGGCATCGGGTCCATCACCCGCACCACCCCACCCATGCCGGGTTCGTTGGGCCAGCGCCGCGGATCGCCCGTCAGCGAAACTGCGCCGTGGGTCGCACCGTGATAGGCCCGGTAGCGCACCAGGATCTTGTGGCGTCCGGTGAACAACCGGGCGGCCTTGATGGCGTTTTCGTTGGCTTCGGCGCCACCCAACGTATAGAAGAACGTGTTGATGTCGCCCGGGGTCAGTTCAGCCAGGCGCTTGGACAGGCGCGCGCGCACCTCGGTCGCCATGCCGGGGTAGACGAAGATGACCTCGTCGAGCTGCCGCTTGATGGCCTCTTTGACCTTGGGGTGGCCGTGACCGATGTTGACGCTCATCAGTTGGCTGTTGAAGTCGATCCAGCGCTGGCCTTCCGGGCCGTACAGGTAGATGCCTTCGGCGCGGGCCACGGGGAACGGGTCGACCTTGCCGGTCGCCGACCACGAAAACAGGCTGTGCTGCTTGCACAGGTCGATCATGTGCTGCGAACTCATCATGGCGGGTGCGCCTCAGCGGCCGTCAGGCGGAAAATCGACGCATTTTCATGCATCTGAACAATGGGGGGGTGCGTGCGTGCGCCGGACCGTCCGCACGATCAACCCAGGATGAGAAACCGTTTGAATTTCATGAATCTGAACAAAGGGGGGGGGCGTTCAACCCCGCGGCACCGCCGTCGGTTCTGCCAGGGAATTCCGCAGGTTCTGCGTGGCCCAAAACGGTGCCCAGCACGGCCGGTCGACGTAGCGGCCAAAGCCGCGGACCGTCTTGAGCTGGTCGTTCTCCCAGGCGACGTGGCCGCGCACCAACGTCACCGCCGGGTTGCCGGTGGTGTGCATGCCCTCGTAGATGTTGAAGTCAATGTTCTGGTGGTGGGTGGCCCTGGAGATGACGCGGGTCTTGTTCGGGTCCCAGACCACCAGATCGGCGTCGCTGCCCGGCGCGATCGTGCCCTTCTTGGGATAGAGATTGAAGATCTTTGCGGTGTTGGCGCTGGTGACCGCCACGAACTGGCTGGGGCTCAGGCGCCCGTTGCGCACGCCGTGGGTCCACAGCACCGCCATGCGATCCTCGACCCCGCCGGTGCCATTGGGGATCTTGCGAAAGTCGTCGATTCCCGCGCGCTTCTGTGGCGTGCAGAAGCAGCAGTGGTCGGTGGCCGTGGTCTGCAGCATGCCGGCCTGCAGACCGCGCCACAGCGCCGCCTGGTGCTCCTTGGGCCGAAACGGCGGGCTCATCACATGATGGGCCGCGGTGTCCCAGTCGAGGTGACGGTACACGCTGTCGTCGATGACCAAGTGCTGGCTCAAGACCTCGCCAAACACCTGCTGGCCTTCGAGCTTGGCGCGGGTGATGGCCTGCAACGACGGTTCGCACGAGTTGTGCACGAGGTACAGCGGCACGCCCAGGGCCTCGGCGATGCGGATCGCGCGGTTGGCCGCCTCGCCCTCGACCATCGGCGGCCGGCTCAGCGGGTGGCCTTCCGGGCCGCGGATGCCCTTGTCGTAGATGGCCTTTTGCAGCCGGAACACCAGCTCGCCGTTCTCGGCGTGGACGGTGCACAGCGCGCCCAGCTCCTTGGCGCGCAGAAAGCTGTTCACCAGCACTTCGTCGTCGCACATGATGGCGCCCTTGTACGCCATGAAATGTTTGAAGCTGTTGACGCCCTTGTCGCGGCACAGCGTGGCCATGTCGTCGTGCACCGAGTCGTCCCACCAGGTGACCGCGACGTGGAAGGTGTAGTCGGCCGCGGCCTTTTCGGCCCACCCGCGCCAGGTCTCGTAGGCGTCGAGCAGGCGCTGCTTGGGCGCAGGAATCGCAAAATCGATGATCAGGGTGGTACCGCCGGCCGCCGCCGCCGAGGTGCCGGTGAAGAAATCCTCGGACGCCACCGTACCCATGAACGGCAACTCCATGTGCGTGTGCGGGTCGATGCCGCCCGGCAGCACATAGGCGCCGCCCGCATCGATCACCCGCGCACCTATGCCGTCGAGACCCGCGGCGACCGCGACCACTTGTTCGCCCTCGACCAGCACGTCGGCGCGCGCCTCGCCTTCAGCGGTGACCACGGTGCCGCCGCGAATCAAAATCTTGTTCATGTTTACGTCCTTGCGTGCGTTCGGGTGGGGCCCGAACCGGAGGGGTCGGTAGGGTACACCCGTGCGAGGCGATTTGCACGGTGGCGAGACCGGCCGATGGTGGTGGGAGCCGTTGGCTGCGCCGAGCGCCTGTGACAGCGGCCGTTTGACGGCGGACTCTTGCCGGCGCACCATCGCTGCGCAGGTCGACCCGCCACCAACCCGAATCGGCCTCGCTTCAACCAGCCGGCGCGCGTGACGCGGGCAACCGTTTCGCCTACTAGCCCCCCTCCGCCGACCTCGCCGCCACTCGCGCCACGAACCCGCTCGCCTGCCAGTCGGGTCGCGGCAGTTCGATGCCTTCTCCCAGCGTGCCGAACCACTGGCCGCCCAACCGGGACAACGGGTCGAGCTTGCTCGCGTCGATTTGACCGGCCTTGGCGTCCCATACCGCCTCGTCGATGTGGAACGCCAGGACCTCGGCGACCACCAGCGCCTGCGCCTGGCCGTGGCCGAGCCGCACGACCTGGTCCAGCCTGCACTCCATTGCCACCGGGCAACCGAGCACGCGCGGCGGGCGCACATGGCTGCTTGGCACCGTCTGCAGCCCGCTGGCTTCAGCCTCGGATTGGCCCGGCGGCAGCTCAGCTGCGGTCTGGTTGACGGCCACAGCCAGACCGCGCGATGTGCACAACGAGGTCGCCGGTCGCCTCGATGTTCGCCAGCGTGTCTTTGGGCTGCCAAGTTCCCTGCCAGCGGCGCTGACCGATCGACACGGCCAGCAGCGGAGGCCGGCTGCAAATGCCTGTAAAGAATGAAAACGGCGCCAGGTTCACCCGACCGTCCCGGTCCACAGTCGAGACCCAGGCGATCGGACGGGGCACGATGGCCGAAATCAGAAGTGCATAGGCGTCTTTGGCTGAAAGGTCATTGGCATCAAAACGCATATTGTCCTCGGCTGTTTGCCCGCAGCCGCCGGACCGTAGCAGCCCCACGGATCCCGCGCTATGCTGGGCCGTGGAGGCCCGAATGAACACAAGAAGAATCAGCACTTGGGCGCACACGGCGCTCGCCGCGGTCACCGTTGTCCATGCAGCGCCCGCGCTCGGTGCCCGACCCTCGCCCGCCGCCAAGGCCGCGCCCGCGCCGTCGCCCGCCCAGGCCGAGGCCCAGGCGTTCCTCGATTTGTACGACTCGGTGTTCAAGGGCCTGTACACGGTGACGTCCAACGCCGAGTGGGCAGCCTCGACCGACGTCCAGCAGAACCACGACGGCCAGCGCACGGCCGCCAACCAGGCGCTTGCCGCTTTTCGCGGCGACAAGACCGTCATCGCCCGCGCCCAGGCTCTGCAGGCGCGCAAGGCCGAGCTGACGCCGCTGCAGGTCCGCCAGTTGGACAAGCTGCTGCTCGCCGCCGCCAGTTGCCCGGGCACCATCCCCGACGTCGTCAACGCGCGCATCGCCGCCGAGAGCCGCCAGGCGACGACGCAGGATGCATTCACCTACTGCCTGGCGGCGCGCGGCAAGGACGGTGCTTGCCCGGCTCCGCTGTCGGCCAACGACCTCGACGACAAGTTGCGCACCAGCAAGGACGTCGCCGAACGCCTGAAGTACTGGACGGCCAGCAAGGAGATCGGCCGGCCGCTCAAAGCCGGCCTGCAAGAACTGCAAAAGCTGCGCAACCAGGTGGCGCGGCAGATGGGCTACAGCTCGTTTTTCGCATTGCAGGTCGCGGACTACGGCATGACGGTGCCCGAGATGATGGCGCTGCTCGACGGCCTGGTCAAAGACGTCGAGCCGCTCTACAAGGCCCTGCACAAATGGACGGCGCGCGAACTGGCGAAACGCTATGGCCAGCCGGTGCCCACAGGCGACATTCCGGCGCATTGGCTGACCAACCGCTGGTCGCAGAACTGGGTGGGGCTGGCGCCCGGCGTGGACCTCGACCCGTGGTTCGCCGGCAAGACGCCTGAGTGGATCGTGCAGTCCGCAGAGGATTTCTACGTCTCGATGGGGTTCCCGAAGTTGCCCAAGGTGTTCTGGGACAAGAGCGACCTGTACCCCGTGCCCAAGGGCGGCGCGCGCAAGAAGAACTCGCACGCCTCGGCCTGGCACCTCGACCTCGACACCGACGTGCGCTCGCTGATGAGCGTGCAGCCCGACAGCCAATGGTTCTCGACCTCGCACCACGAACTGGGGCACATCTACTACTACATCAGCTACACCCGGCCCCAGGTGCCGCTGCTGCTGCGCGAGGGCGCCAACCGCGCGTTCCACGAGGGCATCGGCGAACTCATCAGCATCGCTTCGACCCAGTTGCCGTACCTCGTCGCCCGCGGCATCGCGCCCAAGGACGCCAAAGTCGACGCCGACGCGTGGCTACTCAACGAAGCGCTGGAACAGACGGTAGCCTTCCTGCCGTGGTCCGCGGGCGTGATGAGCCGGTTCGAACACGACCTGTACGAACGCGACTTGCCGGCCGACCAGTGGCAGGCGCGGTGGTGGCACTACGTGCAGCAGTACCAACGGGTGGCGCCACCGAGCCCCGACCGCCTGACCGACCCCACCGCCTGCGACGCCTGCACCAAGACCCACATCAACGACGACCCGGCGCAGTACTACGACTACGCCATCGCCACCGTGCTCAAGTACCAGTTGCACGAGCACATCGCCAAGCACATCCTCAAGCAGGATCCACACGCCTGCAACTACCACGGCAACAAGGAAGTCGGGGTGTTCCTGCGCGGCCTGTTGCAGAAGGGTGCGACCGAGGACTGGCGCAAGGTGTTGCGCGAGGCGACCGGCGAGGACCTGTCTACCAGGGCGATGGTCGCGTACTTCGCGCCCCTGCAGGACTGGTTGGGGCGCACCCTTGGCGAGGCGCCAAGTCCACTGCGCTCCAGGTGACCGTTCGCGGGAACTGGCGTGGAAGTGCGTCTGAAAACCTCGCTGCCACGCTCTGGACGACACGGCCAGCGCAGACGCAACTCGCCGGACCCTGCAACCGCCCTGCCGCGCATTGCACGGCCGCTTGCGCAACCCCCCGTTTTTGGCCACCATCGCCGCCCCGCGGCGCGCGGGTCAGGTCCAACGTGGCATTGCAGGGCGACATCAGCAACGCGACGCTGCTCATCGTCGACGACCAGGTCAGCAACATCCAGTTGTTGCAGATGGTGTTGCGCGGCGCGGGTTTCGCCAACCTGCACAGCACCAGCGATTCGCGCATGGCGCTCGAACTGTACCTGTCGCTGCGGCCCGACCTCGTGCTGCTCGACCTGCAGATGCCGCACATCGACGGCTTCGGCGTCATCGACCAGATCAAGGCCGCCGACCCCGACCACTTCGCGCCGATCCTGGTGCTGACCGCTGAGATCGACACCGCCGTGCGCTACCGGGCGCTGGACGCCGGGGCGCGCGACTTCCTGCTCAAGCCGTTCGACCGGGTCGAGGTCAAGGCGCGCATCCGCAACCTCTTGGAAATGCGGCTTCTTTTCAAGCAGACGGTCGCCCACGCCACCACGCTGGAGCAGACCGTCGCCGAGCGCACGCTCGAACTGCGCGCCACGCAGATGGAGATCATCCACCGACTCGGCCGCGCCGCGGAGTACAAGGACAACGAGACAGGCAACCACATCATCCGCATGAGCCTGTACTGCGAAGTGCTGGCCAGGGCCGCGGGCCTGGACGCCGCCGACCAAGAAAAGCTGCTGCGCGCCGCGCCGATGCACGACGTGGGCAAGATCGGTATCCCAGACCGCATCTTGTGCAAGCTAGGCAAGCTCACGGCCGAAGAGTGGGAAATCATGAAGACCCACGCCGAGATTGGCGCCGACCTGCTCAGTGGGTCGCGGTCGCCGCTCATCCAGATGGCGCAGGCCATCGCGTGGACCCACCACGAAAAATGGGACGGGTCCGGCTATCCGCGCGGGCTGCGCGGCGAGGACATCCCGCTCGCCGGCCGCATCGTCGCGGTCGCCGACGTGTTCGACGCCTTGACCTCGGTGCGCCCGTACAAGCCCGCGTGGCCGCTGTCCGACGCCATCGCCGAACTGCGCGCGGGGGCCGGCCGCCATTTCGACCCGCGGCTGGTCGCGCTCTTCTGCAACCAGACGGCGGCCATCCAGCGCATCCGCGCCGACTACCGCGAAGACTAAACGGAAGACGCCATGAGCCTTGAGACCCTGGCCAAAGTGGATTTGCACTGCTGTTTCGACGGCGCCATCGACCCGTCGTTGCTGGCGACCTGGCAAGCGCGGGCCGGCGGCGAGGCGACCGGCGGCAGCGAACTGGCGGCGCAACTCCACGTGTCGGCCCTCGATCAACTGCCCGATCGCAAGGCGTGGCTCAAGGCCGTCCTGCGCAGTCCCGACGACCTGACCGAGGCGGCGCTGGTCCTGGCTCGACGGCTCATCGCCGAAGTCGTGGTGCACGTCGAACTCGTGGTCGACGCCGACACCCTCGCCTGCGGTACCTTGCAGCCCATCGAGGTGGTCCAAGCCATCGACGCCGGCTGCGAAGCCGCGGTGACCGAGCGCGACGACGTGTTCTTGTCGTGGGTGCTGCTGGTCGAATTGCCCGCCACCGCCGACAGCAACGCATGCGTCGACCTGGTGCGCGGCCTGGTGGTCGACCGCCCGCCGCGGCTGGCAGGCATCGTGGTGGCGGACGATCCCAAGGCGGGCCCGTTGTCGCGGGTCGCCGCGGCCGTCGAGCTTGCGCGCCGCAACGACCTCAAGGTGGTCGTGGTCGCCGGGGACCGCAAGGATGCTGCCCGGGTGCACGCAGCGTTGGAGTTTGGCGCCCAGAGAATCGTCGGCGGTACCGCCGCCCTGTCCCGCGAAGAAACGCTGGTGCGTCTGCGGGCCGGCCGCGTGCCGGTCGTGTCGTTGCCCACCGTACAGATGATGGCCGGCATGGCCCGCAGTTGGAACAGCCACCCCCTGAAGCGCTTCAAGGAGGCGAGCGTGCTCACCGCCGTCGGCAGCGGCTGGCCCACCTGGACCGGCAGTTCGTTGTCCGGCGAACTCGAAGCCGTCTCGCGCAACCTGCATTGGCGCCTCGACGACCTGCGCAACGCGACCACGCGCGCAGTCGAAGCAGGCTTCATGGCGCCGACCCTGCGTTTCCAGTTGGCGCGCACCGTCGAGATCTGGCGCCACCGGCCGCTGGTGCAGGCCCAGGCCAAGGCCGGCGGCGATCCGTTTGCGATGTAGCAACGATCAAGCAGTGCAATCCGAGGGCGCAGAAGTCCACAATCACCTATCGGACCGGCGCCCGCGTGATTGCGGCATGGGTTGCCAGGCGCGGTTCTGCCACCCGTTCGCCCGGCTGCGGCCTGCCAGCGACCGAAACTGCCTGAATTTACTTCAGACAGTTCTCGGTCGCTGCCCCGATTGCAACCGGCACGGAGCCTGTCGGACGATAGTCTGACAGGCTCCTAGTACCTCAGGCCCGAAATTCGCGCCGGGTTCCGGCGCGCAACAGGGCTGAGGTACTTCCGGCCGCGGCTGCGGCCGGCTGCGGGGGTGAGCGCGCATGGGCGCGCGAGGGGGCTGCGAGCCCCCTTCACGCAACGAGCAGCTAGTAGGCGAAACCGATTGAGGAATTGTTGTGGCATCACGGCCCGTATCCCGGTGCGAATTTGGGGTTTCGCCTACTAGCGAGCCGGCGCCGCCTGGCCAGCGATCATGCCGACATGCACAGCCGCAGAGGTGGCAACCCATTGACACGGAGGTCCAATTCGGTCGGGCGCTCCAGCGCCACCGCCGCCGTCGCCGCCCCGCTCAACACCAGGCAACCGGCGGGCACGGCCAGGCCATGCTGCGCGGCGAGGTCGCCCAACTGCATCAGCGACACCACCGGATCGCCAGAAATCTCGGACGACCGGCCGGCCGCCGCCAGCGCGCCGTTGCAGGTCATGCGCAGTTCCAGGTCGCGCACGTCCAGGCCTTCCGGACTCGCCCAAGGGCCAACGGCGAAGCGAAACGAACTGCTGTTGTCGGCGACCACGTCGGGCAGCGAAAAATACTTGAAGCCGGTGTAGCGCGAGTCCAGCACCTCGAGCGCCGCCGCCACGCCGTCCACGCAGGCCCACGCCTCGGCCCGGGTCATGCCCGAACGCAGCGGGCGCGCCAAGCGAAAGGCGATTTCGGGTTCGACCTTGCAGTGGATGGCCTCGGTCAACGAGAACGCCCCGCCGTCAGCCACCTGCATGGCGTCGGTCAGCACGCCGTACACCGGCGCGTGCAGGTCCATCTGGCGGCGCTTGCCCTCGCTGGTCAGGCCCATCTTGACGCCGGCCACCCGCTCGCCAGCGGCCACGCGCAGGCCGATCCCAAGGGCTTGCACCTGGTAGGCCAGCGCCAAGGACAATTCGGGGAACTCGGCGGTCAACCTCTCGATCTCGCGCCGATCCAACCGCGCCGCGTGCAGGCGGCCAGCCAGGGCAAAGGGATCGACCACCGGGGCTATTCCTCGCAGATCGTGCACGCCCCGCCCGCGCAGCCCTTGCACTGGGTCTGGTAGGTCGATGCGTTGCACAGGATGACGGTGCCGTTCGTGGTTGCGCACTTGAGGCCCACTGTGGGGTTGAAAGCGTGGGCGCAGCCCGTGGTCGGGTTGCAGGTGTCGGTGGTGCAGTTGCAGCCGTCGTCGCAGTTCTTCTTGGTCAGCCCCGGCTGACACTTGCCGAGCGCGCAGGAATCGCCCACCGTGCACGCGTTGTTGTCGGTGCAGGTGGTGCCGACCAGGTTGGTGTGCACGCACTTGCCGGCGGCGTCGCAGGCGTCGCTGGTGCACACGTTGTTGTCGTTGCACGGTGTCTGCGGTCCCGGGTTGCACTTGCCGTCCTTGCAGGCGTCGCCGACCGTGCAGTTGTTGCCGTCCGTGCACGCGCCACCGGTGGCCGGCGCGAAAAGGCACGACCCGGTCTTGGCGTCGCACTTGTCGGTGGTGCACGGGTTGTTGTCGTTGCACACGACCGGGGTGCCGCCACCGCACACGCCCAGGTTGCACTTCTCGCCCGTCGTGCACAGGTCGTTGTCGTTGCATTGGCCGATGCTCAGCTTGACGTTCAGGCACGCCCCCGTCGAGGCCACGCACGAGTCGATGGTGCAGGTGTTCTTGTCGTCGCAATCGGTGGCGCTGCCGCCCACGCACTTGCCCGCCGCGCACTTGTCGCCTGCGGTGCACTTGCTCAGGTCGTCGCACGGTGCGATGTTGAACGGGTTGCTGCACACGCCGGTCGCCGCATCGCACTTGTCGTCGGTGCACACGTTGGCGTCCGCACACGGCTTGACCACGCCAGGGGTGCACTGACCGGCCTTGCAGACGTCGCCGATGGTGCACTTGCTGCCGTCCTCGCAGCCGAGGCTGTTGGCTGTGTTGACGCAGCCGGTGGCCTTGTCGCAACTGTCGGTCGTGCACACGTTGCCGTCGTCGCAGTTCTTGATGCCGCTGCCAGAGCACTTGCCGAGCAGGCACACGTCGGTCACCGTACAGGCGTTGTTGTCACTGCACACGCCGGCGCTCGGGGTCGAGACGCAGGCGCCGGTCAAGGTGTTGCACGCGTCGGCCGTGCACGGGTTGTTGTCATCGCACACGGTCGACTTGCCCGGCACACACTTGCCCAGTCCGCAGACGTCGCCGACGGTGCAGGCGTTGTTGTCGGTGCACGACGCGGTGTTCTGGACAAAGCCGCAGGTGCCGGTCTTGGGGTCGCAGGCGTCGGTCGTGCAGACGTTCTTGTCGTCGCAGACCGTCTTGGTCAACGCCACGCACTTGCCGCCGCTGCACACGTCGCCACTGGTGCACAGGTCGTTGTCGGTGCAGGGCGCCGTGTTGGCGTTGAACTTGCAGCCGGTGGCCGGCTGGCACACGTCGTCGGTGCACACGTTCTTGTCGTCGCAGGTCTGCACCGTGCCGGTGCAATTGCCCAGCACGCACTTGTCGCCGGTGGTGCAGGCGTTGCCGTCGTTGCATGTGGTGCCGTCGAGCGGCGAATACATGCACTTGCTGCCCGTCGATGACAGCAGGCAACTGTCGGTCGTACACGGATTGTTGTCATTGCATTGGCTCGCCTGGGTGCACGGACAGGTCGCGAGCGGCTTGCCCGCGCACACGCCGTTGGCGCAGGCGTCGCTGCCAGTGCAGGGGTTGCCATCGTTGCAGGTGCCGCTGGCGGGCAGGGTCAGGCACTTGCCGCTGACGGGGTCGCACTTGTCGCTGGTGCACACGTTGTTGTCGTTGCAGTCGGTCGTGGTCTTGGCGACGCATTTGCCACTGGCGCAGGTCTCGCCCTGGGTGCAGGCGCTGCCGTCGTTGCACGGCAAGATGTTGGGTGCGTTGACACACAGTCCGGTCGACGCGCTGCACGAATCATCGGTGCAGGTGTTGTTGTCGTTGCAGTTGGTGGGCTTGCCCGCACACAGGCCGTTGCCGCACACGTCGCCCTGCGTGCACTTGTTGCCGTCGTCGCAGGGCAACACGTTGTTGTTGAAGACGCACTTGCCGGTCGCCGCGTCGCACGCATCCGTGGTGCAGACCTTGTTGTCGTTGCAGGTCACGGCGGGCTTGCCGGCGCACTTGCCAAGGGTGCACAGGTCGCCCGTGGTGCACAGGCTCTTGTCGTCGCATGGCAAGGTGTTGGCATTGTTCAGGCATTTTCCGGTCTTGGTGTCGCACAGGTCGGTCGTGCACACGTTGTTGTCGTCGCAGTTGACGCTCGGCTTGCCGACGCACTTGCCCAGCACGCAGGCGTCGCCGCTCGTGCACTGGTTGGCGTCGTCGCACGGCGCGGAGATGGCCTGGCTGCTGCACGCCCCGGTGGCCACGCTGCAACTGTCCTGGGTGCATGGATTGTTGTCGTCGCAGTTCTTTTTGGCCTTGGGCGTGCAATTGCCGGCGTTGCAGGTGTCCTCGAGCGTGCAGGGGTTGCCGTCGCTGCACAGCGCCGTAGTGTTGGCGTTCAGGCATAGACCGGTCTTGCTGTCGCAGCTGTCGGCGGTGCAGCCGTTGCCGTCGTCGCAGTTCTTGGCCTTGCCGGCGCACTTGCCGGCGACGCAGCCGTCGAGCGTGGTGCACAATTGACCATCGTCGCAGCCGCCCGTGTTCAGCGCCGTGTTCACGCACTTGTCGAGCGCTGTGTTGCAAGAATCGGCCGTGCAGGCGTTGCCATCGTCGCAACCGATGGTCTTGGGCACGCAGGCCCCGGTCAATGAGCAGGTCCCCGCGCTATTGCACGGCTTGCCGTCGTCGCAGGTGGTGCCGGCCAAGACGGTCTTTTGGACGCACTTGGCGTTCAAACAACTGTCGGTCGTGCAGGGGTTGCCGTCGTTGCAGACCGTGGCCGCGTTCAAGGTGGTGCACGCACAACTGGAGGTGCCCGACGTGCACGCGCCGCCCTTGCACAGGTCGCCCGCAGTGCACTTGTTGCCGTCCTCGCACGGTGCGCCATCCTGGTTGGCGTAGCTGCACTTGCCGGTCGTTCCGTCGCACTTGTTGGCCGTACATGGATTCTGGTCGTCGCACACTACCGCGCTTCCCGTGCACTTGCCGTTTGCGCACAGGTCGCCGGCGGTACACAGGGTGCCGTCGCTGCACGGCGCGCTGTTGAGCTTGGTCGCGCACTTGCCGGCCTGGGCGTCGCAGAAGTCGTCGGTGCACACGTCGTTGTCGTCGCACAGGAGCGGCTTGCCGGGCACGCACTTGCCGAGCGCACAGGTGTCGCTGGTGGTGCAGATGTTGCCGTCGCTGCAGGTGGCAGTGGTCGGCAGGTTGACGCAGGCACCCGACTTGGGGTCGCACGCATCGGCGGTGCACGGGTTGCTGTCGCTGCACGCGTTGACGGGACCGGGCACGCACTTGCCGTTGGTGCATGCGTCGTTGGCCGTGCAGGGGTTGTTGTCGGTGCAACTGCCGGCCGCTGGCGAAGTGGCGCACTGGCCGGTGGCCGCGTCGCACAGATCGTTGGTGCAGGGGTTGTTGTCGTTGCAGACCAGTGGCTTGCCCGGCGTGCACACCTTGTTGGCGCACACGTCGCCGGTTGTGCACTTGCTGCCGTCTTCGCACACTGCGGCGTTGGCGGTGTGCACGCAACCGGCCTTGGGATCGCACTTGTCGTCCGTGCACGCGTTCTTGTCGTCGCAGCCGAGCGCCACGCCGGCCACGCACTTGCCGTTGGTGCACTTGTCGCCGGCCGTGCAGACGTTGGCGTCGGCGTCGCAGGGCTGGCCTTCCGCTGCGGGAGCGGGTCCGCACTTGCCCGTCTTGGCATCGCAGGCGTTGGTCGTGCAAGCGACCGTGGTGGGCGCGCACGTCACCGTCGTCTTGGGGTCGACCTTGCAGGTGTGCGGGATGGTCCCCGTGTCACAGAAGAGCGTGCCGTTGCACAGATCGCCGTCTTCCAGGCCCGCGCAGTCGGCATTGGTCTGGCACACACACAAGTTCTTGCCCGAGACGCACTTGCCGTTGGCGCAGGCGTCGCCATCGGTGCAGGCGCTGCCGTCTTCGCACGGCTCGGTGCTGTTGGCGTGGGTGCAACCGGCCTTGGGATCGCAGTCGTCGGTGGTGCAGACATTGCCGTCGGCACACGCGACGGTGACCTCCTTGGCGATGCCGACGCATTTGCCGTCGGAGCAGCCGTCGAACTCGGTACACTCGTTGCCGTCGCTGCACGGCGCCGAGGCGTCGGCGTGGGTACACCCTGCGGTGCTGTCGCAGGCGTCGCTGGTGCACGGATTCTTGTCGTCGCAGTCGACCGCCTTGCCGGCGCAGCCCTTGTCGGCGCAGGCGTCGTCGCCGGTGCAGGCGCTGCCGTCGCTGCACGGGGCGCCCGCCGGCTTGGCGGAGGTGGCACAGGCGCCGTCGAGCGGGTTGCACGCGCCGCTGGTGCAGGGGTCGCTGACGTCGCAGACCTTGGCAGCGCCGCCCGTGCACTTGCCACCCGCGCACACGTCGCTGGTGGTGCACAGGTCGCCGTCTTCGCACTGGTTGCCGTCCTGCGCGGTGGCGGTGCAGCCGTCGGCCGAATCGCACGCGTCCGAAGTACAGGGGTTCTTGTCGTCACAGGCGACCGCCTCGCCCGCGCACTTGCCGGCCTTGCAGGCGTCGGCGCTGGTGCACACGCTGCCGTCGGTGCACTCGGTGCCGTCGGCGAAATCGGCGTGGGTGCACGCCCCCGTGGCCTTGTCACAGTTGTCGGCCGTGCACGGCAGCTTATCGTCGCAGTCGGCGGGCACCCCGGCTTCGCACTTGCCGGCCTTGCAGGTGTCGTCCTTGGTACACGGGTTGCCGTCGGCGTCGCAGGCCGTGGCGTCGGCCTTGGCGGTGGCAGCGCAGCCCTTGGCGGGGTCGCACGCGTCGTCGGTGCAGGGGTTGCCGTCGTCGCACTTGGTCACAGAACCGCCGGCGCAGCCGCCGTCCTTGCACGCGTCGCCGCTGGTGCAGGCGTTGCCGTCGTCGCAGGCATCGCTGTTGGGCGCCTGCACGCAGCCCGCCTTGGGGTCACAGGTGTCGGTCGTACACGGGTTGGCGTCGGCACAGGTCGCCTCGTCGGTCTGGCCGTCGCAGTCGTCGTCCAGGCCGTTGCAGGTCTCGGCGGCCGGGGCGGGCGCCGAGCACGCGCCGAGGCCCTTGTCGGTGCAGGTGCGGGTGCCCTTGCACGCACCGGCCTCATTGGCGTTCTCGCAGGTGGTCGACAGGGCCGCGGCCACCGCCTTCTCGCTGCATGGGCAGGTGCCGGGCGCGGTGTCGCCGACCTTGTCGGGGGCCTTGACGCAGCGCAGGGCCTTGGCACCGGCCTCGTCGGCCATTTCCTTGCACTGGTAGCCGCTGCCACAGGCCGCATCGTCCTTGCACGCGACGGCGCAGAACGAACCGAGGGCGGGGCCGTAGCTGACGCAGGCCGCGCCGTCGCCGCATTCCGGGCTGGCGGTGCACGGGTTGCACAACGTTGAGCCCGTCGCTCCCCCGCCATCGGTGGCGATGGAGTCGCTGGCACCGCCGGTGTCGTCGGGCGTGGCGGCGTCGCTCTGGCCGCTGGTGTCGTCCGGGACGGCCGCGTCGCTGCTGCCGCTGGCGCCGTCGGGCGTGGTCGTTTCCGCTCCGGTCGTGTCGCCGGGCGAGCTGGTTTCTGCTGTCGCCGTGTCTGTGCCGGCGGCGGTGTCGTTGGGCGTCGCCGTTTCGCCCGCGTTGGCGTCGGTGCTGCCCGCACTGTCGTCGGGCGCGGCGGTGTCGTCGGGCGCGGCGGTGTCTCCGGGCGCGGCGGTGTCGCCAGCCGCCACAGAATCGCCTCCGCCGCCCTGGTCGGACGCGGAGGCGGCGTCGTCGCCCGATCCGCCTGCACCGTCCAATGCGGTGGCCACGTCGGCGCCAGTGCCGCCGGCCGCATCTCCGCCTTGGGTGCCGGCCAGGTTGCCGTCTCCGCCACACCCTGCGGCCAGTGCGCAGAGCGCGATCAAGGCAAGGCTGCGGCGCCCGGCGCGCGCCACGGCGGTCGTGCAGATGCAAATAGTTGAATTCATGGAGAGTTTCCTTTCCTTGGGCCGCGTGTGCACATCGAACCGCGCACAGCCGCGTCCGCAGCGCGCGGACCGTCACCCCCGCGACGATCCATGCGCTTTTTCGGTTGTCGCCGGGCCGGTCGCCGCCAGCGCGGCACACTCATACACGATCGGCAGAGGCCGGCGCAAGGCGATTCGGGCGCCGCCGGGCGGCCAGGCCCCGCATGCCAAGGTTCCGTTCGCGCGCGTTTGGCCGCACTATGGGGGCTTCTGGGCGCGGCGGACCCGGTGGTAGCGATGATCGATTGGCTGCGATGGCTTGCGTGTGTGATGGCCATTGCGGGGTGCGCCAAGGCGGCCGCGCCCCCCGCCCGGACTGCGCCGCCCCCTGCGTCAGCCCACCCCGCACCGCGGATCGCCGCCGCGACCGACGTTTCGCTCTGGACCGTTGCCACGCCCACTGGGGCGGCGACCGCGTTCTCTAGCGCGCCGACGCCGACCGCCCTGCCGCCGGAAGGTGCGTTGCTCGGCCTGCGCGACGGTCCTGCGTGGTTGGCGGCGGTCGGGGCTGGCCTGGTGCGCGACGACCCTGCGCTGGCCGCGGCCGCCGAGGGCGCCCTTGTGGGACCAACCGAGGCGCCGGTCCAGTGGACGGCAAGGGGCGATGCGGCAACGGTGGCGTGGCCGAGCGCAGGGCTGGTGTGGCGTTTCGATGCAGCGGGTTGCGCTGTGTTTGCCTTCCCCGCAAGCGGCGGCGGCCCCCTGTCGCCCTGCGCGGCCGAGGACCAAGGCCTGGCCACGGTGCAACTGGCGGCAATTGCGCTGGCCCGACCTGACCTTGCGGCGGCCATGCGGGTCGAGACCCTGAGCGTGAACGGCACGGGCGTGGACGCGGTGGTAACCGCCACCGTGGCACTGCCGGCGTGGAGGTCGCGCTGGCAGATCCGCGGGCGCGGAGATGGCAGGGTCGTTGCGCTCGGCTGGCCGACAGATTCCGTGGAACTGGTGCGCGACGGCGCCGCGTGGCAGGTGGTGCGCAGCGGCGTGGCTGGCCCGCGGGTGCGTTTCGGCCGATCTGGACCCGCTGGCGCGGGCGCGGTGCTGCAGGCGCCCTACGACGGCAAGGGCGACCCGCAAGACGCAATCGCCGCGGTCGCGCGCAGCGCCGGCGTGCAACCCCTTGGGCCGCTGAGCGTCGTGGTCGACTGGCAGCCGCCAAAGCTGCGCATCCTCGCCGCGCGGCGAATGGTGTTGGCGGCTCCGGGTGTGCTGGCCCAGGGGGCCGAGGTTCGGGTCCAGGCCGTCGGATCGGCACTGGCGAACCGGTCGCTCGTCCTTTCGCGCGAAAACGCGGCGGCGGCCTTGGCGATCGCGCCGGCCGGTTGCGTGGAGGCGGTGTTGCTCGGCGACGCGCGCGACGACCGCGGCGTGCCCGTGCCTGGAGCCTCGCTGGCGCTGCTGAGGCGCTGCCCGGCCGGCGCGCTCAGGCCACCCGACCTGGAGCCTGGTACACCTTGAGGCGCGGCCCGCGGGAATCCTGGCCCAGGCCGACGGCCTTGAAATGCGCGCCAGCCGGCACGCGACCGAGCGCCGCTGCGCACGCCTCGCCCATGGCACAGTGCCGCTCTGCCAGGGCCGCAAGCGCGTCGACGGCGTCGGCCAGCGCCCAACCGCGGAAATGCCAATAGGTGTCGGTGGCCGAGGCGTCCGGCCCAAGGTCCGCGCGTTGCCACACGTACCCTGCGACCGCGCCAGGGTGGCGCTCCAGCGCCCGGGCCAGCTCGCCGGGCAGGACGGGCGCGGTTGCGCGACGTCCTTCGTGGTAGCGGCGCCAGCGCGTCGGTCCTCCCGCGACCGGCCATTGTGCGCCGACCATGGCCAGGGTCGGCGGGCCGCCCTCGGGACCCAGCATGGCGTGCAGCGGCCGGCGCTCGACGTAGAAGCGCCGATTGGCGGTCGCGTCGGCGGCGCGTTCGAAGCCAAGGTGGATGGCGGTCGGCAGTTCCCGCTCGTCCCGCAGGCGTTCCAGGCACGCGCGCACGTCGGCCGGAGCGGCCGCGGCATCGAGCCACGCCTCGAGATCGGACCATGGCGACCGGCCGAGCGCCGCCACGGGCAGGCCGACGATGTAGCGCCGGCTGCACGTCAGGCCGGGCCGCAGGGCCAGCGACGCTTCGACCGACATGGCGACGCGGCCCTGGACCACCAGACCCGGTCGCAGGCGCACGAACGCGGCGCACGCGTCGAAAAGGTCGAGGTCGTCGCTGCGCGCTCCGCGGCCATCGCAGTCGAGCGAGCCTGCGAGGTGGTCGCGCAGGGGTGCCAGCAGTTCGGAACAGGGGGCGGCAGCGAACGCGGCTGCGCCGCTCATCCGTTGCCGCCGAGCAGCAGCCAGAGCGCGGCGCCTACCGCCAGGGCCGCGAATAGCAGGCCGGCGACGATGACGCCCTTGGGCAGGAAGGGCTTGTCGGCAGGGGCCGCAGGATGGACACCGGAGGCCTTGCCCACGCGCACCACTTGCGTGCTCGCCCCGGCGACCCCGGGATCGGTGGGCGGCGCCACGGGCTCCAGACCGAGGCCGGGCTGCGTCGTCGCGCGATCGTCCACCGGGGGCGCGGCGTGGGCCCGGCTCGGCGGCGGCCTGCGCGCCATGGTATGCGCGTGGCCGGCAGGCGGCCGCGGAGGCTTGGGGGCATTGGGGCGGTTGGTGCCGGCGGCGACGGCTCCGGGCGCTTCGATGCCTGCCGCAGTTGCGCGGGCGGGTGCGACACTGGGCGTCGCCGCCGCTGGCGGCCCGTGCGCCGGGTGCGGAGCAGATGGAGGCACCTGGGCCCGATCGGTGGGCGC
>Ga0194120_10003373_pt1 | contig 26070 bp, 28 predicted proteins | sample TA2MahCa65mmetaG_FD_148642 | JGI IMG/M metagenome (GOLD analysis project Ga0194120, IMG submission 148642) | Freshwater microbial communities from Lake Tanganyika, Tanzania - TA2015019 Mahale Deep Cast 65m | ecosystem: Environmental > Aquatic > Freshwater > Lake | place: Tanzania: Lake... | reverse complement strand
CGCGGGGCCCGGCCTGCCGGTGGTGGCCGGCACGATGCACGCGCCGCGAAAGCCTGCCGCGTTGCCCCGGCGCGGCGCCCAGCGCTCGACCTCGTGGTCCGGCCCGCTGTTCTCGCTCGGCTTCGCGGCGGTGAGCGTGGTGATCCTCTGCTTCACCGCCTGGAAGCTGTTCCTCGCGCCGCGGTCCGCGCCTGCACCGAGGCCGGCCGCCAGCGAGGCGGAGGCGGCCCCGGCGGCCGTGGTCACGGAAACGCCCGCGCCGTCGACATCGACATCGACGCCGGCAGCGACATCGACCTCGTCCTCGACATCGGCATCGACACCGGCCGCGCCGGCACCGGCGCCGGTGGCCTCGTCGCCCTCGCCTGCCCCGGCGGCGAAAGTGATGCCAAGCGTGCGCGTCGAGAGAGCCCCGGCCGGCGGCCGCACGCCGGCTGCGCTCATTGGCACGATCGAGGCGCCCGCCTCGGCACCGGCGGTCGCGGTGGAGACGCCGCCAGCAACGATCCCGTCCGCGAGCTCCACAAGTGTCGCGACACAGGATGGTGCGCTGAGCCTCGGCTCCACGCCGCGCGCCCAGGTGACGATCGACGGCGCCTACGTGAAGTTCACGCCGCTCCTGGAGTACAGCCTGCCCGCGGGCAACCACGTGGTGTTGCTGGTTACCGAGGATGGTCGCCGCAAGAGTTTTCGCGTGGACGTGGCCCCGGGCGCGGTCACCCAGCGGGTCTGGAACTTCGACGAGGCGCGCTGGGAGGACGAGGGCCGGTGAGCGGCCTGCTCGCCCTCGCCCTCGTCATGCCCTCGGCTCGCGCGGCCGACCCGGTCCTGGTGGTGGTGCCCTCCACGGGCGGTCCCGACGACACCACGATCGACGCGCTCCTCGCCGCGAACGACCTGGAGCGGCGGGCCACCTTCGACACCGGGCGCGCGCTCCGGGGCGTGGAAGTGTTGCCGCTGGTCGAGGGACTGGGGCCGGACTGCGAGGGGCCCGTCGAGCTCGACGCGTGGCGCTCGCGCCTCGCGGCGGCGCGCCGTCGCGTGCTGGTGCTGCAGGTGCAGGCGGCGCTGGGCGACCTCATCGGCCTCGACCTCGAGCTCGAGTGCCTGTCGCGACCGCTGGCCGCTTCCGACCTCGCCGCGCTCGATCTCGCCCGCGCCGAGGCCGACCTGCTGCTGGCGAGCGCGGCGGCGGGAGACGATCCGATGCGCGCCGCGTTCTACGCCTCGGAGGCCACCACCGCGCTCGACCGGGCGGCGGCCGCGCCCTCCACCTCGATCCCGGCCGACGTGGGCGCCGACGTGATGCAGGCCCTGGAGGTGGCCCGGGGCCGGCGGGACCGCGAGCGGCCGGTGCCCATCGCGGTGATCGGCCGCGGCGCGCTGGAGGTGCGGCTCAATGGCAGGCCCGTCACCGGCCCCGCCGCGGGGGTTCCCGGCGACAACATCGTGCAGCTCGTCGGCAACGGCAAGGTGCGCGGCGCGCTGCGGCTCCACCGCGCCGGTGGCGAGGGGACGGTGCTCTCCGTGGGGGCGCAGGACGACGCGGAAGACCTCGGCCGCGCCGTCGAGGGGCTGGTCCGGGGTGCCCCCGACCCCGAGGAGGAGAGCCTGCTCCTGGCGATTGCCGCCGCGCGCGCCGAGCCGATCGTGTTCGTGGGCTGGGAGGCCGGAGAGGCGCGGGCATGGCTGGCCTCGGGCGACGGCCTCGAGGAGTTGAGGCCTGCCGCCGTCGAGGTCGCGGTCGAACCGCCACCGCGCAAGAAGGAGGGCCGCCCCGAGCCTGCCGCGGACCGGCCCAGCAGCCGCGGCCGCGAGTGGAACGCGTCGGCGGGGGTGCTGCTCGGGGGCGCGTGGAGCTCCGTTCCCTACGACGAGGAGGCCGACGGCATCTCGCTCACCGGTGCCCTCGCTGGCCGAGTCCGGGTGGCCAGCGCCTGGAGCGTCGCGTGGACCGTGGGCCTCGACGCGCCCACGGCCACCTTCGACACCCTGGGACCGGGGGTCGACGTGACCGTGCCGCTCAGCGCGGGAGGCCGCTGGACACCCCGGGGACCGGGCTTCTCGCCGGAGATCGGGTTGGACGTCGGCGCGGTGCTGCCGGGTGCCAGCGGCGAGCCTCGCCCCCTCGTCGCCGCCTGCGGCGGGGGTAGCGGCGCCGGGACCCGCACCGCGTTTCGCCTGGAGGCCTGTCTCGGCAGCCACTTCGACGGCGTCGGCGTGGGGCTGTCGCTCGGGCTCGAGTCGAGAACCCACCTGGACTAGGCGGTCACGTTACCGGGGTGGCCGTGCGCGTGCTCTTCGTCGACGACGATCCCGAGAACGTCGAGGTGTGCGTGCGCGCGCTCCAGGCCGCGGAGGTGGCCGAGGTGGTCTGCGTACACTCCGTCGAGGAAGCGGTGACAGCGCTCCACGCGGGCACCGTCGACATCCTGGTGATGGACCTGTTCATCCCGCTGGGCGACGCGCCGCGGGCGGTGCTGGGTCCACGGGCGCGAAAGTACCAGGAGAACCTTGGCGATCTCGGCGGTCTCGTCCTGCTCGACGAGCTGGAGCGCGTCCGGACGGCACCGACGACGCTGCTGCACACGGCATGTCGCGACCACGTAATACTCGAACTCACGCGCGAGCGCGTGGACCGGCGGGTGCGGAAGCCGGCCCCCGCCGAGGTGCTCCTCGACGCGGTGCTCGACGCGATCAGAGCGCGTCGAGAGCCCGGATGACTTCCTCCGCGTGCTCGGCTGGTTTCACCGGGTCGAACACGCGGCGAACGACGCCAGTCTCGTCGATGAGCACCGAGATGCGCGCGATGCCTTCGTACTCGCGTCCGTAGAGCTTCTTCTGGCGCCAGGCGCCGTACGCCTCGCAGATGCCATCGCTGTCGCTCACCAGCTCGAAGGGAAGGCACTCCTTCTCGCGGAACTTCGCGTGCGATCGCGCGCTGTCCTTGCTCACGCCGAGAATCACCGTGTTTCGCCGGGCAAACTGCTCGGCGTGCGTGGCAAGAGCACGCGCCTCGATGGTTCAGCCAGGGGTCGCGTCTCTCGGGTAGAAGAACAGCAGCACCCGCTGGCCGCGCAGCGCGGACAGGGTGACCGAGCCGGAGCTGGTCGGCGCGGTGAAGTCGGGCGCCGCGGCGCCGGGGGCGAGCATGGACATCGCCGTGACATATCCTGGGCCCCAGGTCGTTGACCGCGACCCCCGAGGTTACTAGACCGGGACAATGCGACGCATGGTGGGCGGATTCGACCCGCGCGGCGGAGGCCGCGATCAGGGGCGCGGGCCCGGCGGGAAAGGGCCGGGTGGCAAGCCGGGCCCCGGCGCCGGCGGCCAGTCCCGGCCGCGAATCGACCCGGTCAGAGCGAAGGCCGAGCATATTGTCAAGACGACGGGAGTCCCGCTCGACATCGCCGTTCGCGTGGCCCAGGGGCGCCTCGACCTGAACGACGCCCTCAAACAGATGGCGCAGCGCGACGAGATCGAGGCCCTCATGTCGCGACATGGTCTCGAGCGGGCGCTCGCCACCCAGATCGCGCTGGGCCAGGCCGACTTGCAGCAGGTGTTGCGTCGCCGCCGGGTCGATGCCCACCTCGCCGAGCAGCGTGATCGCGACGTGTTCGACGCCGCCGCCAAGAACGGTACGGAGCTCATCATCGGGGTGCATGGCCGCCTGCTGCGTCGCGTCAAGGTACTCGCCGTGCAGCCCTACGAGATCGAGATGATCGACGCGGAGTCCGGCGCCACCGAGACCATCCACAAGACGCGGATCAAGTTCGCCTGCGATGCCCAGGGCTGGCAGAAAGCGCGCAAGTCGATGACCTGGGACGAGCGCCGCAAGGCGCGCACGATCGACCCGGTGATGCGCCCGCAAGACCGCTACGGCTGCGGCAATCGGCGGCTGGGAGAGGCCTGGGACCACAAGTCCGACGTGGTGGCCGTCACGCTCGAGGGGGAGTGTTTCGCGGGCCAGGTGAGCTACGTGGCCCGGTGGGAGTTCGGCCTGCGCACCAGGGCAGGCACCGACGTGGTGATCTTCCGCCACGCCCTCGACGACTTCCGGGAGTAGGGGATGGGCATTCTCAAGGGCGCCCTGTCGGTGCGCCGATACCGGGTCATCGGCGAGCTCCCCGAGGGCTTTCGCGACCGGTGGATCGACACGCTGAACACGCACCAGTTCCGCGAGCCGCAGTCGCCCACGCACAAGGGCGAGGTGATGGGCTGGACGCAGGCGCACAACCTGCTCGACACCGACTTCACCGATCTCAACCAGTGGCTCTACGATCGCTACGCCTACTTCGCGCTGCGCGTCGACAAGAAGTCGGTCCCGGCGAAGCTCCTTCGCGCTCACCTGCAGAAGCGGCTGGAGGCCTGGTGCAAGGCGAACAACCGTCCGAAGGCGCCCGCCGCGGTGCGCGAGGAGCTGAAGGAAGCGCTAGAGCTCGAGCTGCTCCAGAAGTGCCTCCCCCGCGTGCAGACCTGGGAAGTGCTGTGGCACGTCAACGACGGCTGGGCGGTGTTCACCAACGACGCCGAGCTTCCCAACGAGCGTTTCCAGAAGTTGTTCTTGCGCACTTTCGGCCTGCGCGCCGTCCCGTGGAGCCCGCTCGACGAGCTCACCGGCACCGAGGGACTGGCCGAGGCGCTGGCCAGCGCGGGCACCACCGACCTGCGGGGGAGGGGAGCATGAGCGACGAGGGGATCGAAGAGGGCCTCGGTCGGAGCGGCGCCACCGAGCTGTTGCCGCCGCACGTGTCGGCCGACTTCTACCTGTGGCTGTGGTGGAAGTCCGAGGAAGATAACGGCAGGTTCGCGATCGACGAGGGACAGGGCGGCGTGGAAGTGTACGTCGACGACCGGATCGCCCTGCGCTCCACCGGCGAGGAACGCCCGAGCGCGGTGCTGACGGGCGAGTCGCCGGCCACCACGCCGGAGGCCCGTGCCGCCGTGGCCGGCGGGAAGGTGCCCAGGGACATCAGGCTCTACGTTCGCCGGGAAGACCGCGACTACCACGTGACGCTGCGCGGCACGCGGGTGTCGATCGCCCAGGCCAAGCTCCCGGCGCAGGTGAAGTCGGGCGACGCGGCCGAGGTGCTCTACGACCGGATGTTCCTCTACGAGGAGCTCCACTGGATCGTCGCCTGCTTGTTGCGCGCCTTCGCCGCCGTGCGGGTGTCGGCAGCCTGGCGCGACGAGGTCGTCCCGCGCATGGCGCGCTGGGCCGCGCTTGACGAGGCGCGGGCCGGTGGGTAAAGCCCGGTCCGAACGCGCGGTTAGCTCAGCTGGATAGAGCGTCGGCCTCCGGAGCCGAAGGTCACAGGTTCGAATCCTGTACCGCGCACCACCTCCTCCCCCCGGCCAGGCGCTCGCGGGGGCGCGTACCGGGATTGTGGTTACGTTCCCGGCTCGCCAGCCGAGGCAGCGGGTTGATGTTGCGAGTGGTCTCGTGAGCCTGAGGATGCGCTTCTGGGGCGTGCGCGGGTCGATCGCGGTCCCGGGCGCGCAGACCCAGCGGTACGGCGGCAACACTTCGTGCGTGGAACTGCAGCTCTCAGGGCAGGGTCCGCTGGTGATCGACGCCGGGACGGGCATCCGGGCGCTGGGCCAGGAGATCTTCTCCCGTCCCGAGCGCGAGGTCACGCTGCTGTTCACCCACTTCCACCTCGACCACGTCTTCGGCTTCCCCTTCTTCGCCGCGCTGTTCGCGCCCTCCTTCCGCGTCAGCGTGGTGGCGCCCACGTTTACCCCCGAGGCCACTCGCGATCGCCTCGGGCGCTACCTCAACGGCGTGCTGCATCCCCTGCGCGTCCACGAGCTGCCCGCGCCCATCGACTACGGATCCTGCCGACCAGGGCGGAGCTTCGAGCGCGGCGAGTACCGGATCACCCCGGTGCAGCTCAACCACCCGGGCGGGGCCTGCGGCTACGTGATCGAGGGGAGCGGCAAGAAGGTCGCCCACCTCACGGACACCTCGCCCCTGTCGCGACCGGGTGAGGGCCTGGCGGGTGGCGGGCGCCCCACCGGGCGAGAGCAAGCGGTGGTCAACGCCATCAAGCGCGCTGACTACGTCGCGATCGACACGATGTTCTCGCAGGAGGAGTACCTCGAGAAGATGACCTGGGGCCACGGCTACCCCGAGTACGCCGCGGCCCTCTGTCGCGAGGCGGAGGTGAGGTGCCTCGGGCTCTTCCATCACGCGCCCGACGCGACCGACGACGATCTCGACCGGCTGGGCGATCGGTGGTCGGCGGGGCTCGACGGCATGCGGGTAGTGGTGGCCCGGGAGGGGGAAGACGTGGATCTCTCGGGGTAACGTCGCTCTACCTCGACCACTCCAACGTGGAGAGCGTGCTCGCGGCCGTGCTCCTCGTGCTCCTCGCCACCTGGCTCGCCTGGTTGGCCGGGTGGGTGGTCCGGGTAGAGCTGAGCAACCAGGCGCGCGAGCTGTGTGCCGCCCTGTCGCTGCGCCTCCGGCCGGAGGGGATGGCGCTGTCGGTCGAGGCGGAGGGGGAGGAACTCAGCCTGCGCTGGACTCTCACGCTCGATGGTGTCGCGACATGGAAACGCACATCGAGCGGGTGGCGACGGCTCGACGATGCGGCTCTCAACGCGCTGAGAAGGGATGCCGCTCGCGAAGGAAACGCTCCACCCGGTGGTTGATGGTCTCCGGTTGCTCGATGATCGCCGCGTGCGACGCGTCGGCGAGCACGATCATCTCGGCACCGGGGATGCGGCGCGCCATGTCTTTCGACAGCGAGATGGGCGTGAAGGCGTCGCGCTCCGCGCCGATCACCAGCACCGGCACCCGCAGCCGGGGCAGCACGTCCCAGGCGTCGTGGTCCTGCATGGCCAGCACGGTGCGGATGAACATCCGCATGTCGATGGTGGCGAGGTGGTCGAGGTAGGGCTGCATGTCGTCGTGCGAGGCGTAGAGCGGGTCGACCAGCTGGGCCCGGCGGGTGAAGGCCCAGGCCACGGGAGACTGCAGGATGGGGCGCACCAGCGCGTGGGTCCGGTCGCCGAGGCGGCGGATGACGCGGCCGGCGGCGCGGAAGTAGGTGGGCGAACGCGGGTTGCCCATGAAGGTCTCGAGGGCGCGGCCCGCCGTCCCGAGGACGAGGACCATGCCGAGGATGCGCTCCGGCGCCAGTCGGTAGGCCTCCAGCGCCACCTGGCAGCCCATCGAGTGGCCGAGGACCATCGCCTCCTTGACCTCGGCGGCGTCGAGCACGGCGAGCATGTCGCGCGCGTGGCGCGGCATCGTCACGTCGCCGCTGGTGGGATCGGGGAGCGGGTCGCTCCGGCCGTGGCCGCGGTAGTCCCAGGTCAGCACGGTGTGCGTGCCGGCGAACTGGTCGATGGTGTAGCGCCAGAAGAAGGTGCTCACGCCCACGCCGTTGTTGCACACCATCACCGGGCCCTGTCCCACGGCGCGCCAGTAGAGGTGGACGCCGTCGTCGGCCACGGCGAGGCCGGCGCGCTCGGCGCGGGTGGACACGGCGTTGTCGGCGGGCTGTGGGCGGCTCATCTGCGCAGGGGGCTAACGTCCCGTCGCGGCAAAGCCGATCCCCGGCGCAAGGAGCGACCCCCCATGACCACGCCCGAGCCCGTCCCCAGTCCCGTCGTCGAGGAGCGCCGCAAGAGCCCACGGCGTGCCGTGGAGGCGCACATCACGGCGAGCTCCCAGACCAACTTCTTCTGCGGGTTCACCGAGGACCTCTCCGAGGGCGGCGTGTTCATCGCCATGACGCCCTGCCCCGGCGTCGGCGAGCTGGTACACCTCAGCGTGCGGGTGGGCAGCGAGCCGCCGGTGGCCGCCATCGGCGAGGTGCGGTGGCAGCGGTGCGACGATCGCGGCGAGGCCATCGGCTGTGGCGTGCAGTTCGTCATGCTCGAGCCCCGGGCGGCGGAGTTGCTGCAGGGCCTCCTCGGGATGGCCGGCCAGGCGCCCCTGCTCGTCGATACCTGAGTCGCTCGCCTCGCGCGAGAAGACCCCGGGAGCGCGGCTGCGCTACCCGGGGTCTCGTCGTGGGGTGGTGGAGAAGAAGGGGATCGAACCCTCGACCTCCGCATTGCGAACGCGGCGCTCTCCCAGCTGAGCTACTTCCCCAGCGCCGCCCTGTCTATGCGCGGCGCGAGGCGCCGTCAACCTCGGCGCGGGCTACTCCAGGCCACGCTCCTCCAGGTCGTCCTCGTCGAGTCCCAGGTAGTGGCCGATCTCGTGGAGGAGGGTCACCCTCAGCTCGGCCACCAGCTCCTCGCGGTCGTGCGCGAAGCGCTGGAGGTTCTGCCGGTAGAGGCAGATGGTGGGCGGGAGCACGCTCCAGGGATCGTGGCCCGGGCTCTCGGCGAGCGCGCGCCCGGAGAAGCAGCCGAGCAGCTCGAAGGGATGGGCGCCGGGCAGGTCGAGCAACACCTCGTCGGAGGGTTGCTCGTCGACGATGATCGGCACGTTGGCGAGGTAGGCCCGCAGGCTGGGGTGCAGCGAGCGCAGCACCTCCTCGGTGACGGCCTCGATGGTGTCGTCGTCGAGCGCGGGCGGAACCGGGAAGCGGTCGGGGTCGATCAGCGCGGCGGCGGCGAAGTCGCGGGCCGCGCCATCGTGATCGCCCCGGCGCTCGCGCAGGCAGGCCCGCAGGTGGAGCGCGTCGGGATGGCCCGGGTCGGCGCGGAGCGCGTCGAGTACATGCTCGGTGGCGGCGTCGAAGTCGAGCGCGTTGCTCGCCATCTCGGCGAGCGCCACGTGGGCGTCGGCATGCGAGGGATCGAGCTTCACCGCCTCCTCGAGCGCGGCGACGGCGCTCTCCAGCTCGACATTGGCCTCGAGCGCCACGCCGAGCAGGTACCAGCCCTCGGCGTCGGGACGCAGGGCCAGTCCCTCGCGCGCCAGCGCCAGCGCGCGCTCCGCGTCCGAGCGGTCGAGGGCGACCTCGATCTCCCCGCGAATCTGTTCGATCGTCCGCGCTCCGCGTCGACGGCTCACTGGCCAACCCGGAGCTCGACGGGGACCTCGATCTGTGCCCAGGTGCCAGTGAAGGGTTCCAGTCGCAACGCCCTCACCACGCGCGCCACGCAATCGCGCGCCGCCTGCCGGTCGACGCCCTCGCCGGCGATGTCGAGCCCGCGCACCTGGCCGTCGGAAGTCACCCGCAGCGTGAAGCGGAGGGTCACTCTCCTCGGGCTGCCGTCGGTGAAGCAGGCGCCCAGCTCGCCGGCCCTGGCGCGGAGGGATGCACCCGCTTCCTCGGGGAGGAGGGTCGCGACCTCGCCTGCCGGTGGCGCCCACGCGAGGCGGTCGGCGAGGGTGAGCGTCACCTTCCGATCGAGGCTCGTCCCCTTGAGCGACACCAGCTCCTCGTGCGCGGCGAACCCATCGGTCTCGATGCGCACCCGGAAGGGTCGGCCGGGCTCGGGGGCGGTGATCTCGAGGGTGCGACCGGCACCGACGAGAACGTCGTCGACCAGCACCCGGTCGGCCGGGGGGTCGATCTCCAGGTGCAACGCGGGACCGGCGCTGTCTACCACCCTGCTCGACCGGTACTGCATCGCGAAGTAGGCAGCGGCGAGCCCCGCGATCAGGATCAGCGCCGCGGCGAACGGCAACACATAGCTGCGTCGCGACACCTCGAAGCTGACCACCCGTCGCTCGCCGTGGTCGGCCACGATCGTGAGCGTCGCGCTCGCGCGATTCCCCGGCATCTCCGCGGGGCGAATCTCCACCACCACGTCCTGCTCGCGCGCCTGCGGGTCGAGCCAGGCGCGGTCGGGCACCAGCCAGGTGGCGTCAGACACGAGTTTTCCTGGCATCCGGCCCTGGCCACCGTTTTGCACCTTCACGGTGTAGGAAACCGGCGCGCTCCGGGGCGCCGCGAGTCGCACGATGGTCTTGCCCGGGAGAACCAGCCGCGGCTGGCGCTCGCGAAGCTGCTGTGGACCCGATGCGAGACCGAGCGTTCGACCGCTGATGTTCGGGATCGGTGCGCTCACCTCGCCCGCGCTGGCCAGTCGGAGGGGACTGGGCTCCGGGGACGCCTCGCCTTCAGCGGTCGAGGTCGCGACGGCTGGGGGCTCCACCGGGGCGGCGGGGACGGGGGTGGCCAGGCGCGCGCCCGGGCTCGGCCGCATCACCTCCATCGGGTCGGGGGGCTCGGGAGCCCCCTGGGGTGGAACGGTCATGCGCGCCCGGATGTCGGCGAGCATGGCCTCGTTGGTGCGGGGAGGGGCAGCCCTCGGCGGCGTGCTGCCGTCCGAGCCTCCGACGAGCTGGGCGAGGGCCCCCGCGCGCTTCTCCACTTCCTCGGTGACATCCTCCAGCTCGCCGCGACGCTGGTCGTAGCGCTTCCGCCGCTCGGGATCCCGGAGGATGCGCCACGCGTCGTCGAGGGCGCCCAGCACCTTGCCGCCGCGGTCGTGGTCGCGGAGGTTTCGCGCCCAGCGGTAGCGCTCCCGGTAGGCCTCGGCGATCTCGTTGTCGCTGGCGAGAGGTGACACCTGCAAGAGGGCGTAGAAGTCGATCGTCGCGGCGGCCCCGCCCACGTCGTCGTCGGTCGCGCGCGTGGTGCCCAGCTCGTTGGCGATGGCGTTGATGCGCTGCTCCACCACGTGGTCGGCCATGTCGAGGCTGCGCCCTTGCACGCGGATGGCGGCGTCGATCTGCGGGGTGAGCACGCCGGCGGCAAGCGCGCCGCGGATGAACTTGTCGATCTCGTCGAGCTTCGCCTGGGTCTGCCCGTCGAGAAAATGGGCCTCGTAGGTTTCCCGCTCCTCGATCAACAGGCGCCGGAGTGCCGCGTTGAACTTGATGACGAACAGCGCCTCGGCCCGGTACTTCGGGTTGGCCTGCTGGCCCTGTGCCCAGCTCCGCTTCTTCCGGAGGGCGGCCTCGATCTCCTCGTCGGAGGCTTCCTCGTCGAGGCCCAGGTAGGCCATCGGCGAGCGGTGGCCGCTCGCGGCGAAGAACCTCTCGATTTCTTCGAGCTCTCTGCGTTCCATCGTGATCTAGGTGATACTAGCCCGCGCGATCCGCTCGCGCGCTTCCTTCTTCTGGCGCTCGTCGATGCTGCCGCGAAGGTTGATCCGGGCGCGGCGGGTGTGTCGCGACTCGACATCGGTGACATCGACCTCGAGGATCTGGTTGACGGTGTAGCGGTAGACCACCTCGATCGGCGTGCCCCGGGGACGGGGAGGCAGGTTGTCGAGCACCACCTCGCCGATGACCGTCACCTCGTCGCGCGCCTCGCCGTGCCCCTCGGTCACCTCCACCCGCACCGCCGTCATGTTGTCGTAGGCGTAGGCGAAGCGACCGCGGCGGTCGCAAGGGAGGGGCGTCATCTCTGGGATCAGGTTGACGATGCGCTCCTTGAGGTTGGCGTCGAGCACGACGATGCCCAGCGGGTGGGTAGCCACGTCGGTGATGCGCACCCCGGGGAGGCCGATGACGTTGGAGGGCGGCGGGACCTCGGTGCCTCCGCCCTGGACGGGCGTGTAGCTGTCGGGGTCGGAGATCTCCACCTCGGCGGCAGCCTTCCTGTCGGCGTTGGCGGCGCGGTAGGCTTGCAGTGCCGGGTGCTCGGGCCGGTGCCGGAACACCGCCGCCAGCGCCGCGCCCAGCGCCACGCACTCGTCGGGGTTCACCCCGCTCGCGGCGTCCTTGCCCGAGAGGCGCTGCAACATCGCCTGGACCATGGGCATCCGGGTGCTGCCGCCGGCCAGGATGAAGTCGTCGATGTCGACCCAGCGCATCCGTGCCTTCTCGAGCACGATGTTGCAGGTGTCCTCGCACTGCAAGAGCAGGTCGCGGGTGAGCCCCTCGAACTCCTCGCGCGTCACGGGCACGACGGCGCGGTGGCCCCGGTAGTTCACCGGGATGACCGCCCTCGGCTTGGTGGAGAGGCTGATCTTGGCATGCAAGCAGCGCTCGTACAGCTCCTGGTAGGGCTGCGGGTCGTCGCGCGGGTCGAGGCCGAACTGCTTCTGGAAGCTGTCGGCCACGTAGTTGAGCAGCCTGTCGTCCCAGTCCTTGCCGCCGAGCTCGGCGTTGCCGTCGCTGGCGACGGTACGGAGCGAGGCCCCGCGGATCTCCATCACCGTGACGTCGAAGGTGCCGCCACCGAGGTCGAAGACCATGATGTTGCGATCGGTGCCGAGGCGCTCGATGCCGTAGGAGATCGCGGCGGCGGTGGGCTCGTTGATGATCGACAGCACGTTGAAGCCGGCCAGCGCGCCGGCGTCCGCGGTGGCCGCGCGCTGCGCGGCGTTGAAGTAGGCGGGGACGGTGATCACCGCCTCGTTGACGTCGAAGCCGAGGGCCTCGGTCGCGTCATCCTTCAGCTTACGCAGGATGATCGCGGATAGTTCTTGTGGCGAGTAGCTCTTGCCGAAGAATTTCAGGCTGAAGTCGGGCTCGCCCATGTAGCGCTTGATGAAGCGCACCACGTTGCTGGCGTCGACCACCACCATCTTCACCGCTTCCTCGCCCACGACGCAGGCCTCGCGGTCGTAGAAGTGGACGACCGAGGGGGTGGTGGGGTGCCCCTCGGCGTTGGGGAGCACGCACGGCTTGCCGTGACGGTCGACGTAGCCCATCGCCGAGAACGTCGTCCCGAGGTCGATGCCGAGGATGATCCCGTCGTCTGCCATCGGCTAGTCCTGCTTCGCTCCCGCATCGGGATTGTGACGGTACACGGAAACCTCCTCGGCCCGAAGCACCTTCTCGTTGCGCAGGAATCCACGCTTGAGCACCGACTCGACCTTCCAGTCCTCCCCCGGCGTCGGCGCGGGCGTCACGCGCACCGCCTTGTGGAGCTTCCGGTCGAAGCGGTCGCTGGACTCGGCGGGAACCACGTCGCGACGGTAGAGGAGCTCGAGGAACTCGTCGAGGAGGTACTGGAAGCTGTCGTTGATGACGTCGGGGCTCATCTCGCGCCGCTGCAAGGACTGGTGGAACCAGGACAGCGAGTCGTAGAAGAGGAGCAGGTCGAGCAGGAAGGGTTTCTCGGCCTGGAAGATGAAGTCTTCCTTGTACTGCTTCAACTCCTCGTAGAGGGCGTCGAAGGCCCGCTGTTGCCCGTCGTCGCGCGAGGCACGCTCGCGCATGAGGGCGAGCATCTCGTCGAGCTTGGCTTCGGTGGTGGACGACATCCGCTAGACTCCGGCCAGTTCGGTGGCGAGGTTGATAAAGGTGCCTTGCAGCTCGACACTCTCGCTGCAGAAGTGGTAGTCCTCGGGTCGCGACGCGAGCCCGCGCAGGAACTCGGGGCGCACCTGTTGTCCCACGCCGATGGTGACGATGCGCCCACCCTGCGAGCGGATGCGGTGGGCCTCGGCCTGCGCCGCCTCGGGATCGTCGGGATGGCCGTCGGTGAGCATCACGAACACGCGTTGCACGCCAGCGCGGCTCTTCATCAGGTCGCGGGCGGTGGCGAGGCCCTCGGCGAGCGGGGTGGAGCCGATGGGTGTGAGGCCCCCCACGGAGTCCCGGAGCTTCCGCACGTCGCTCGTCAGCGGGCAGACGATGCCGCCGGGGAAGGCCACCACCGCGACCTGCCGGTTGGGGCCGAGGGTGCGCTCCATGAAGGCCACGGCGGCCCGCCGGGCTTCCTCGATGTTCTTCCCGTACATCGACCCCGAGCAGTCCACCAGGAGGGCGATGCTCATCGGCGCGCGGTCGCGCGCGAGGTCTTCGAGGGTGACGGCGCCGGCGGCGAGGCGGTGCGCGAGCGTTTGCCCGCTGTCGAGGTCCATCGCCTCGACCTCGACGATGCCGTTGGCGTTGTAGCGAAAGGTGACGGCCAGTCGCGACCGGCCTGCAGGGCGGATGGGGATCCCGTAGAACTCGAAGTGCCCGAGCACGTTGCACTCGAGCGGGTCGGGGTTCTCGCCCTGGACCAGCCACAGGTCCATGGTGGACTGGCCGTCGTGGGTGGTGACGTAGTCGTCGCGGGTGCGCTCGCACGGGATGCGACTGTTGCGCTCGATGATCTTCGAGTTGTAGAGCCGGCCGTCGCGGTAGACCACCATGCCCAGCGAGTGGCTCGTGACGTCGTGGGTGCGGATGTCGACGGGCGGGGCCTCGCCGGCCAGCCGTGACGACTCGATGGCGGCGGTCAGCGCCGCGCCGAGGGCCACGCACTCGTCGGGGTTGATGTCGGTGGCGGGCTCCTTGTTGAAGAGCCGGCGGATCATGTCGCGCACCATCGGCATCCGCGTGCTGCCGCCGGCGAGCACGACGGTGTCGATGTCGTCGGGCTTCATCCGCGCGTCGTCGAGCACGTCGCGGGTGAGGGCCTCGCAACGTTGCAAGAGTCCCACGGTGAGGTCTTCGAACTTCTCCCTGGGGATCTCGACCCGGAGGATCTTGCCCTTGTAGTCGTAGAAGAGCTGCCGCTTGGGCAGCTTCGACAGCGCGAGCTTCACGCTCACGCACTTCTGGCGCAGGTCGTGGTAGGCGGCGAGGTCGTCGAGGGGGTCGATGCCGTGGCGGACGCGGAATTGCTCGGCCGCGTAGCGGATCATGGAGTCGTCCCACTCCTTGCCGCCGAGCTGGTGGTCGCCGGTGGTGGCGATCACGGTGATCTCGGTGCCGCGGATGTGCACGATCGACACGTCGAAGGTGCCGCCGCCGAGGTCGAAGACGAGGAGGCGCTTGTCGACGCCCGGGTTGGCGAGGCCGTAGGCGTACGACGCCGCCGTGGGCTCGTTGAGCAGCGCCAGCACGTTGAAGCCCGCCAGCTCGCCCGCCCGCTTGGTGGCGCGGCGCTGCTTGTCTCCGAAGTAGGCGGGGACGGTGATGACCGCCTGGTCGACCTTGTGCCCGAGGCGGAGCTCGGCGTCGTGCTTGAGCTTGGCCAGGATGAAGCTGGAGAGCTTCTCGGCAGAGTAGGCCTCTGCCCGGTACTCGAAGGCGAAGTCTTCGTCGCCCATGTAGCGCTTGACGAACTCCACCACCTGCTCGGGGTAGGCCACCGCGGCGTTCTTCGCGTAGGTGCCGATGATGATGTCGTCGTTCTCGAAGAGCACCACCGAGGGGGTGATGCGCTCGCCCTCGCTGTTGTGGATGATCTCGGGCACGCCAAACTTGTTGACGTGCGCGATGGCGGAGAAGGTGGTGCCGAGGTCGATGCCGACCGCGCGGGAGCTCATGAGTGTTGACCCTGCAAGGGCGAGGCGGGCTTATGCGACAGGGGGGCGGGGCGCCAACCGAGGCGGCGCAGCACGGTGATCACCTCGAGGAGCGGGAGACCCACCACCGCGAACTGGTCGCCGTCCACGCGCGAGATCAGCCGCGCGCCGAGCGCCTCCACGCGGTAGCCACCGGCGCAGTCCCGGGACTCGCCGGCGGCGACGTAGTCATCGATCTCGTCGTCGCTGAGGTCGTCGCGAAGCGTGACGTGCACGTCGGTGACCCAGCTCTCTTCGCCGCCGTCGTGCAACACCGCCACCCCGTTGGACAGGGTGTGCGTGTACCCGCGGAGCGCGCGCAGCTGGGTGCGGTGTTCTGTCGCGTCGGCGGGCTTGCTGAAGACCCGCCCGTCGAGGTGACACACCTGGTCGGCCCCGATGACGATCGCCCCGGCCCGGGCGAGGGACTCGGCCTTCGCCACCGCTCTCGCCAGCGCCGTGGCGGCGGGATTCGCGGCGGTGATACTGGTCTCGTCGCACCGCGGGGCCTCGGCGCTCACGTCGATTCCCGCCGCCGCGAACAGGGCGCGGCGGCCGGCTGAGGCCGAGGCGAGCACGAGCTGGGGGGGCGGGGAGCGCAGCATATGGCGGCAGGATCCCGCTTGGAATACCACGGCGCGGTGGACGACCCCCGGGCCGAACTCGCGACCCTCGTTGCCGACACCATGGCGCTAGCGCAGTCGCTTCGGCTGCAGGGGGTCATCGGCGTGCCCGTCGAGTCGCGACGCGAGCCGTCGCCCGGCAGGGAGGAGGACGAGGTGCGTGCACAGCGGGAGCTTGCGCCGCCGCGGATCGCGCCGTCGCTACCCGCGCGGTCGCTGCCCACCCCGTCCCTGCCCAGGCCGTCGCAACCGGCCATGGCGGCCCCGTCGCTGGCTCCTCCGCCCCTGCCGAGCGAGGGCGGGGGCCTGCTCGGCAAGTGGAAGGCGCGCGCCCAGGGGCCCGATGATCGGCTCGCTGTCGCCGTTGCCGCGCTTCCCGAGCGTTGCGAGGGTTGCGGCGAGCCCACCCTCGTGGGTCGCGGCGGCCTGCGCTCCTCGCTGGTCTTGCTCGCGCCTGTCGCGCAGGGGGAAGCCTCGACGATGCTGGCCAACATGCTGCTCAAGGTGCTCAGCGTCGAGCCCGGCGACGCCTGGACCGCTGCGCCCCGAGCCTGCGTGAGCTGCCTTGGCGCCCTCGCTCGCCAGGTCGAGGCGATCAGGCCGCGGGTTGTCCTCGCCCTCGGCCCCGAGGTGGGCTCGGCGCTGGGCCTGGTGGAGCGTGGCCGCTGGGGCCGCTGGGCAGGCGCCGACGCCATCTGGACGTGGCACCCGGAAGAGATCCTGGCCGACGCGACGCGCAAGCGCGCGGCCTTCGAGGTGTTGAAAGAGGTAGCGGGGAGGCGGTAGGGCTTAGCCTAGCGCCTCACCCGAACATCCTTGAGCAACGCCGCGAACTGATTGAAACCGGCGCTATCGTTCCTACCGGCGCTGATCTCCACGGCCTGCTTGATGCCGAGGTCGAGCCGCCGGCGGGCGGTATCGATGGCGAGCACGCGCACGCGCACGGCGTCGCCTTCCTTCACCACTTCCGAGGGGTGCTTCACGCGCCGATCGGCGAGGTTGGAGAGGTGTACCAGTCCCTCGGCGCCGTTGGCGAGCTTCACGAAGGCGCCGAACTCGCGCAGGCTCACGACGGTGGCGTCGTGGACGCTCCCCTCGCGGAGCTCGCCGAGGCGGGCGCTGTCGGCAGCGCGGCTCTCGGCCTCGACGATCTGCTTGCGGCTCACCACCACGTCGCGACCGCGCAGGTCGTGGACCAGGAAGGGAAGGCTCCGTCCCACGTGCGCGGCGTCGCCAACGTCGGGCACGCCGCAGTGCGAGGCGGGGCAGAAGGCGCGCACGCCGTCGGCCAGCGTCACGTCCCAGCCGGCTTCGCTCGCGGCCGCCACCTTCCCATCCACCGCGATCTTGGCGTTCATCGCCTCTTCCAGCATCTCGCGCACCGCGCTGCCGGAGGGCTTCAGCGTGAGGCGAATCTCGCCGCCGTCGGTGCTGTGTACGAAGGCGTCGATGGTGTCGCCCGCGTTGATGCTGGCCGTCACCTCGATGCGGTCGAGCGTGGCGTCGGCCTTGCCGCCAACGTCGCAGAAGATGACCATGCTCCCGACGCTCGACACGCGCGCCCGAACCCGCTGGCCCGCGCGGAGATCGCTGCGCGCCGGGGCCCTCGTGAAGGCGTCCATCACCGCGCGCACCTCGGCCGGGTCCATCTCGCCGATGGCACGCAGCCCGTCGAAGTCGGTCACCTCCCGCGGAGCGGCCACCGGCGCGGCGGGGGTCGCGGCGGGGCTGGAGATCGCCCGGGGCACCTCGGTGGCGTCGACGACGGGGTTCTCGGGAGGGGCCGCGCGCCGTCCGCCTTTCTGGCGGCGGATCGGGCTCGCGGATGGGTCGCGCGACATCTGGTACCTCGGGGGGCCCGCGGCTATCCCGCGCGGGCGAATACCGCCTCCCCGCTTGCGATCGGGGCCGCTTGCCGGTAGCGTGTGGGTGCTCGCCCCGGAGGACCCGTGCTCGTGCTCACCCAGAAGGACGGCGACGTCATCGAGATCGGCGACGGCATCCGGGTGATGGTGTGCCAGACGCGGCGCGGCGCGGTGCGGATCGCCATCGAGGCGCCGCGCGAAGTCGAGATCCGCAGGGTGCCGAGCCCGGGGGACGATCCCGACGACGGCATCGACGACCTGGTCGATCGCCAGGTGCCCGTGATCCGCGCGCGATCCCTTCCAGACTCGGCGGTGACGACGCGCCGGTTCCGCCCGGGTCCGCGCTAGCTCCGAGCCCCCGTGACCCTGGCCGACCCACTGGCGGCGTGGGAATTCGACCTGCCACCCGGGCAGATCGCCCGTCACCCGCTGCCCGAGCGCGACGCCGCGCGACTGCTCGTCGTGGGCGAGGAACTCGCCGATCGCCAGGTGCGGGAGTTCCCGGCGCTGTTGAACCCCGGCGACTTGCTGGTGGTCAACGACGTGCGCGTGCGGCGCGCGCGCCTCGCCGCGCGGCGCGAGTCGGGAGGCGCCGTCGAGATCCTCGTCCTGCGCGCCGACGGCGACGAGGCCGAGGTGTTGCTGCGCCCGGCGCGGAAGATCCGCGCGGGCGAGATGCTGCTGGCGGGGCCGGGGAAAGTGGAGGTGATCGCCCGCCTCGAGGAGGGGCGCGCCCGGGTGCGCTTCTCGCCGTCGCTGGCAGCGGTCGAGGCCGCCGTGGGCTCGGTGCCGCTGCCGCCGTACCTCGACCGCGCCGAGGAGCTGGAAGACCGGGAGCGCTACCAGACGGTCTACGCGCGCGAGTCCGCGCTGGCGGCGGCCGCCGCGCCCACGGCGGGCCTGCACCTGACGCCCCACCTGCTGGGGCAAATCGACGCGCGTGGCGTCGAGCGCGTGGCGGTGACCCTGGAGGTGGGGCTCGGCACCTTCCGCCCGCTCACGCCGGAGATGCTCGCCCGCGGGCGCTTGCACCCCGAGCGATACCTCGTCCCCGGCCCCGCGTGGGCGGCCCTGGAGCGCGCCGAGCGCGAGAAGCGGCGCGTGGTCGCGGTCGGCACCACCACCGTGCGCGTGCTCGAGTCGGCGTCGGGCCCAGGCCCCGGCGAGACCGACATCTTCCTGCAGCCGGGCTGGCAGCCCCGGCGGGTAGGCGCGCTGCTCAGCAACTTCCACTTGCCGCGATCTTCCCTCCTGATGCTCGTGGCTGCGTTCGCCGGTCGCGAGCGAGTCCTCGGCGCCTACGCGCACGCGGTGCGCAGCGGCTACCGCTTCTTCAGCTATGGCGACGCCAGTTTCTTCCCCGCACCGGCGTGGGGCGCCCGCGCAGGCTAGGCGCGCGCCCCCGTGCCGCCCGCCGACTTCGCGCTCCTCGCTTCTAGCGGCGCCGCCCGTCGCGGCCGGGTGCGCCTCGCCCACGGGACCGTGGAGACGCCGGCCTTCATGCCGGTGGGCACCCAGGCCACGGTGAAGGCACTCACCGCCGAGGATCTCCTCGGCGCGGGCGCGCAGATCGTGCTCGCCAACACCTACCACCTCTGGGTGCGGCCTGGGCACGAGCGCATCCGGGCGCTCGGAGGCCTGCACCGGTTCATGGACTGGGAGCGTCCCATCCTCACCGACTCGGGCGGCTTCCAGGTGTACTCCCTGAAGGAGTTCAGGAAGATCAGCGAGGAAGGCGTCAAGTTCAGGTCCACGCTCGACGGCCAGTGGCGCATGCTCACCCCGGAGGTGGCGATCGAGGTGCAGGAAGCCTTCGGCGTCGACGTGGCCATGGCCTTCGACGAGTGCATCGAGTGGCCGGCGGATCGCGACCGGGTCGCCTTTTCGACCGAGCGCACCACCCGGTGGCTCCGCCGCTGCCTCGACGCGCGGCGCGCGCGCGAGTCCACCGCCGTGTTCGGCATCGTGCAGGGCGGCACCCACGACGACCTCCGCGCCGCCCACGCCGAGGAACTCGCGGCGATGGACCTCGACGGCTACGCGGTGGGTGGTCTCTCCGTCGGCGAGCCCAGGGATCAATTGCTCGCGATGGCGGCGCTCGCGGCGTCGCGACTGCCCCGTCACAAGATTCGCTACCTCATGGGCGTGGGCTACCCCGTCGATCTCGTCGACGGCGTGCTGGCGGGCATCGACCTCTTCGACTGCGTGATCCCGACGCGCTCGGCGCGCTTCGGCGTGGCCTTCACCTCCACCGGCAAGGTGACGATCAAACACGCGCGGCACCGTGACGATCCGCGACCGCTCGACCCGGAATGCCCGTGTTACGCCTGCCGTCGCGTCGGGCGGGCCTACCTCCGACACCTTTTCACCTGCAACGAGATCCTCGCGCCGCGGCTACTGACCCTCCACAACGTCACCTTCTACCAGCGCTTGATGGGGCGCATTCGCGACGCGATCGAGCAGGGGCCCGAGGCCCTCGCCGCGCTCCGCACGGCGGCTGAGGGGTGGACTAGGCCGGAGGATGGCTGCGGCGATCCCGGAGAACCATGACCCTCGCCCTCCCTGTCGTGTTCATGCAGGCCGCGCCGGCCGCGCAGCCCTCCCCGTTCACCAGCATGTTGCCGATGATCGTCATCCTCGGCTTCATCATGTACTTCTTCATGTGGCGGCCGCAGAAGGCCGAGGAGAAGGCCCACGCCGAGTTGCTCGCCGGGCTGCAGCGGGGCGACAAGGTCGTCACCAGCGCCGGCGTACACGGCAAGGTCCACGAGGTCCGTCCCGACGCGATCGTCGTCGAGATCTCGGCGAACGCCTTCATGACGGTCGACCGCGAGGCGGTCAAGCGCAAGGTGGTCGAGAAGCCGGCCGAAAAAGCCGCCGAATCTGGGAAGAAAGCCTGATGGAAACCGGGTTGATCGCGCGGACGGTCATCACCGTCGGCTCCTTGCTCCTGGCTGCCTGGACCCTCGTACCCACCTTCCTGCCGCCGGAGATGCAGGCCGAGGTGGTGCGCGTGGCCGACCTGCGGGCGATGAAGGACCCCCCGGCCGACGCGCCCGAGCCCGAGCCCTGGACGCGCTGGGTTCCGCTGAAGCTCCTCGTCAAGGGGCTCGACCTGCAAGGCGGGCTCGACCTCATGCTCGAGGTCGACGTCGACGAGGCGGTGCGCTCCGTGGTGCAGCGCGACATCCAACCGCTGAAGAAGTCGGCCGCCGACAAGGGCGTCAGCCTCGTCGAAGTCCGCCGTGATCGGAAGGTCTACGCGCTCCTCATCAACGCCGGCGCGGGTGTCACGCTCGAGCAGGTGAAGGAGGTCGTCCGCGGCCGCCTCGATGGCTACGAGTACGAGAATACTCGCGACGACGCCGGCAAGTCCTGGATGGTCTTCACCCTCACCGAGGCCCGGGTGAAAGACATCCAGGCGGCGGCGGTGAAGCAGGCCCGCGACGTGATTGAGAACCGCATCAACGCCACCGGGGTGAAGGAACCCCAGATCACGCTGAAGGGCGTCACCGGGATCGACGTGCAGCTCCCGGGCGAGACCGACATCGACCGCGCCGTGGCCGCGCTCGGCACCACCGCGCAGCTCGAGTTCATGCTGGTCGACGAGGATGCCGACATGCAGGCGGTGAGCGGCAAGATCGAGGAGGCGCGCGGCCAACTCGCGGGCGACGAGTTCCTCGACGACGAGCGGCTCAACGACTGGATGCTCGACAACGGGGCGATCTCGCCCAGCCGTCGCCTGATGTGGGAGTACGAGGTCGAAAATAAGCCACATACGCGGAAGATTCCCTACGTCATCAAGGACGAGGTCCTGCTCACGGGCGACGACGTCAACAACGCCCGCACGGAGCAGAACCAGCAGACGGGCGACTACTACGTGGCCCTCGACTTCAAGCCGCACGGTGGCGCCATCTTCGGCGACGTGACCGGCAACAACGTGGGCAAGCGCCTCGCCATCGTGCTCGACGACCGAGTGAAGGCGGCGCCGAACATCGTCCAGCGCATCGACGGCACCGCCAGCATCTCCACGGGACAGCCCACCATGGAGAAGCAGTTCGAGGAGGCGAGCCTGCTCGCGCTCGTGCTCCGCACCGGGGCCCTGCCGGCGCCGGTGAGCGTGGGCGAGGTGCGGCAGGTGGGCTCGCAGCTAGGCGAGCGCGCCATCAGGGAGGGCACCCTCGCCGCCGCCATCGGCAGCGCGCTGGTGCTCCTCTTCGCGGCCGTGTACTACCGGGTGAGCGGCATCCTCGCCGACATCTCGCTGGTCATCAACGTGGTGCTCGTGATGGCGCTGCTGGTCGCGGTGGGCGCGACGCTCACCTTGCCTGGCATCTGCGGCATCGCGCTCACCGTGGGCATGGCCGTGGACTGCAACATCATCATCTTCGAGCGCATCCGCGAGGAGATCCGCGCCGGCCGCACGCTCAGCCACGCGATCGAGGCCGGCTTCGACCGGGCCTTCTGGGCGGTGTTCGACGGCAACATCACCACCCTGCTCGCGGGCGTGGTGCTCTACTCCTACGGTTCCGGGCCGCTCCGGGGCTTCGCGGTCACGCTGATGATCGGCATCTTCACCACGCTCTTCACCGGCGTCTTCGTGTCGCGAACGCTGATGGAGCTCGCCGCCGCGCGCCTCGGCCCGCGCCTGTCCCTCTGAGAGGTGCGCCATGATGGAGCTTCTTCCTAAGACTCTGTACATCGACTTCGTCGCCAAGCGGCACTTCTTCGCCGCGCTCTCGGCGCTATCGATGGCGGCCTCGCTCGCGCTGTTCTTCATCGTCGGTCCCAACTGGAGCATCGACTTCACCGGCGGCACCGAGGTGGAGGTGCACTTCGAGGAGAGCACCGACATCGGCGACGTGCGCCGGGCGATGGCCAGCATGGGCGTGGGCGAAGACGCGGTGCAGGCGGTGAGCGGCGAGGCGAGCACCTACCTGGTTCGCGTCCAGGGCGCCTCGGGCGCCAACGAGGCCGAGGTGGCGCGGGTGAAGTCGGCGCTCGCGGCCGCCTTCGGGCCCGACTGGATCAACGAGTTCCGCGTCGATGCGGAGGTGGGCACGCGGGCCGCCGTGCTCTACAACGGCCCGGCGGTGCAGGGCGCGGCGATCGAGGCGTCGCTGGCTGGGCTGCCCGAGGTGCGCGTGCAGGCGTCGCCAGAGGAAAATACCTTCTACGTCCGGCTCCCGGGCGTGGCCGAGCAGATCCGCGATGCGCTCACCGAGCAGATGGCCGCGAAGAAGCCGGTGATCGACCGCGCCGACAGCGTGGGGCCCAAGGTGGGCGGCAACCTGCGCGAGGCGGGGCTGGTGTCGTTGCTGATCACGATGGGCCTGCTCCTGGTGTACGTCGCGATCCGCTTCGACTTCACCTTCGCGCCGGGCGCGATCCTCTGCCTCTTCCACGACGCCATCCTCACCGTGGGCGTCTGGGTGCTGTTCCGGCAGGAGTTCGGCCTGCCGATGATCAGCGCGATCCTCACGCTGGTGGGCTACTCGCTCAACGACACCATCGTGGTGTACGACCGCATTCGCGAGAACCTCGAGAAGTATCGCAAGGCCGACCTCGGCAAGCTGATCAACGACTCGATCAATCAAACGCTCTCGCGCACGATCATCACTTCTGGCGCCACCGCGCTGGCGCTGTTGCCCTTCCTGTTCCTCGGCGGGCAGGTGCTCAACCAGTTTGCCAAGGCGATGCTGATCGGCATGGTCTTCGGCAGCTACTCCACCATCTACATCGCCAGCCCGCTGATGCTGCTGCTCAAGGAAAACCAGGATCGCCTGCTCGGCCTCCTCGGGGTAAAGTCCGCCGCATGACCCGCGGCGACCTCGTCGATACTCTCGCGCGCAAGCACAAGATCCAGCGCGCCGTGGCCGAGTGCGTGGTTGATGCCTTCTTCGACGGCGTGTCGAAGGCGCTGGCCCAGGGCGCGCGGGTAGAGGTGAGGGGATTCGGCACCTTCACCGCCCGCCGTTACCGGGGCTACGAGGGGCGCAACCCCAAGACCGGCGCCCTGATCACCGTGCGACCCAAGGTCTTGCCCTTCTTCAAGGTGGGCAAGGAACTCCGGGAGCGGGTGGAGGAGGGCGGGCGATGATCTTGTCCGTTGCGCTCGCGCTGGCGGGAGACGTGTACATCAACGGCGTGAAGGCCGACGTGCTCCCCGTGATGACCATGGAAGACGTGTCGGTGCGCTTCGACCAGTCCGGCAACGTGTGGATCGACGCGCCGCTCTACCGGGTGACGGTGGTGTCGCCTGCCGCGAGCCAGGCCGCGGCGCCCGCGCCGAGCTACACCGCGCCCCCGGCGAGCTACAGCCCGCCTGCGACGACGTACAGCGCGCCCGCGACAGCGTACAGCTCGCCCGCGACCTACACCGCGCCAGCGGCCACCTACACCGCGCCAGCCGTGGCCCCGGGCACGTGGTGGCTGGTGACCGAGGACAACGATTCCAGCGGCCACGACGTGGAGCTCCTGATCAACGGGGCGCTCGTGCGCCAGATTCGCTCGGGCGAGGGACAGGTGATCCTCGACGTGGGCGGCTGGCTTCGCCGTGGCCAGAACACCGTCGAACTCCGCGACGCGGGGACGCGCTACGGCGGGGGCGTGTTCGTGATCTACGTCGGTCGCGGCTCCGACAGCGGCGGCACCGTGCGCATGGACGCGCCCGACGTCCGGTACACGCGCCGGGCGACCGACCTGCAATCCACCGGCAGCAAGCAGTTCACGCTCAACGTGCCTTGACGCGTCAACGAAGTTTGCTACGATAGCGCTCAGGTCGAGTACGGCTCCGCCGGGCCCGACCGCTCCCCGCTGCGCACCGTTTCCCGGGAACGGTGCATCCTGCTCCCCGCTGCCCCTTCCTCCTCCCCTTCGCCCCCGCCCTCGGCAGCCCCGCCGTCTCCTCCCCGGAGTTCCCCCTGCCCCCTGCATCCGTGCACGGTCCCGGCAAGCGGACCTATGTCCTCGACACCAACGTTCTCCTCCACGACCCCGGCGCGCTCTTCGTGTTCGACGAACACGACCTGGTGCTCCCGATCACGGTCCTCGAGGAAGTCGACAAGTTCAAGCGGGAGCTGAACGAACGCGGTCGCGCTGCGCGAACCGTATCGCGACAGCTCGACACGTTCCGAGCACAGGGCAACCTGCGCGAGGGCGTTCCCATGCCCGGCGGTGGGATGCTCCGCGTCGAACTCGGCGACGCCTCGGATCACGGCGAGCTCTTCGCGGGCGCGCTCGACACCGCCGACAACACCATCCTGCGCATCGCGATGCGCGTGAAGCAGGCGGCGGGCAATCGCCAGCTCGTGGTGTTTGTAAGTCGCGACACAAACATGCGCATCAAGGCCGAGGTGCTCGGCATGCACGCCGAGGACTTCGAGCACGCCCACGTGGAGCTCGACGAGGCCTATACCGGCGTCATCGAGCGCGACGTCGACGCCGAGGTGGTGAACGACATCTACCAGCGTGGCTTCGTGGCCGACGAGGGCGAGGGGATCTGCCCCAACCAGTTCGTCATCCTCAAGAACGCCACGAACCCCCAGCAAACCGCCATGGCCCGCTACGACCAGCGGCAGAAGCGACTGTCGCTGGTGGCGCGGCACAAGGAAGGCGTGTGGGGCATCTTCGCGCGCAACCGCGAGCAGCTCTTCGCCCTCGACCTCCTGCTCGACGACAGCGTGGCGCTGGTCACCCTCGACGGCATGGCGGGCACCGGGAAGACGCTCCTGGCCATCGCCTGCGGCCTCAAGCTGGTGGCCGACGACAAGCGGTACCGCCGGCTGGTGGTGGCACGGCCGGTCTTCCCCCTCGGCAAGGACATCGGCTTCCTCCCCGGGAGCCTCGACGAGAAGCTGAACCCCTGGATGAAGCCGATCTTCGACTCGCTGGACCTCTTGTGCGGCAGCGAGGACAACTCGGGGACGGGTCACGAGCGCGGCAATGGCGGCCGGGGCGGCCAGGGGGGCAAGCCTCCCGTGCCCAACTACCAGGCCCTGCTCGACCAGAAGATCATCGAGGTGGAACCCCTCACGTACATCCGGGGACGATCGTTGCCGCGGCAGTACCTGGTCATCGACGAGAGCCAGAACCTCACGCCCCACGAGGTGAAGACGGTGATCACCCGCGCCGGCGAGGGCACGAAGGTGGTGCTCACCGGCGACCGCTACCAGATCGACAACCCCTACGTCGACGCCACCAGCAATGGCCTCTCCTACGTGGTGGAACGTTTCCGCAACTCGCCGATGGCGGGGCACGTGACGCTGCGCAAGGGCGAGCGGAGCCAGCTCGCGGAGGCGGCGGCGGCGCTCCTTTAGCCTGGGGGGGAGGGGGGCCTTGGGCCCCCCTCCCCCTACCGCCCCATGCCCTCCGGGCTCCGGCCTTTGGCCTGCGCCCTGCGGCGACGAGCGTGCTGCTAGCACGCT
>Ga0194120_10003370_pt1 | contig 26125 bp, 23 predicted proteins | sample TA2MahCa65mmetaG_FD_148642 | JGI IMG/M metagenome (GOLD analysis project Ga0194120, IMG submission 148642) | Freshwater microbial communities from Lake Tanganyika, Tanzania - TA2015019 Mahale Deep Cast 65m | ecosystem: Environmental > Aquatic > Freshwater > Lake | place: Tanzania: Lake... | reverse complement strand
CCGCTCGGCGCGGCATTCGCCGACCCCCAGCCCCGCTCACTTGGCCGGCTGGGGCTATGGGCTTGCCGAAAACCGTCAGTCGGGTGAAGATAGGCTCACAATCGCTGGCCATCTGGCGAATGTGGGTTGAGACTGTCGCCGCATCCGGGCAAAATCAGCGTCGTCGCGGCGACGGAGCATGCGGTAGTCGCCGTCGCGCGCGTCGCTTTTGGCGTGTGCCGATTTGTCTCTACAACGATCCCGCTGGCCTCGACAGCGGAAGCAGACGGACGGCCTGAAAAGCGAAGGTTCATGATCGATCACATGCGGCGGACGCTTGCTCCTTTTCTTCGCCTTTTCGCTTTTGGCGGCCTTTTGACCTTCGGCGCCGCCGCCACGCAAGGCGCGCTCGCCGAGAATCAGAATATTCCCCAGCCGATCCTGGTGAAGATCACCGAGGACCAGATGCGCGTCGCCGGCGTCGAGACTCAGCCCGTCGAGTCGGAATCGGGGACGGGCGAGCTTGTCGTGCCCGGCGTCGTCACCGTGCCGCCGCCGCAGTTGCGCATTGTCGCGACGCCGGCCGCCGGCCTTGTCGAGACCTTGCTTGTCGCGGTCGATGAGGATGTGAAGCAGGGCGCGCCGATCGCCACATTGAAGTCGTCGGAGCTCGTCGAGGCGCAGCGCGCCTTTCTGCACGCCGTTTCGGACGCGAATCTCGCGGCGGAGAAGCTGCGCCGCGACGAGCAGTTGTTCAAGGAGCATATCATCGCCGAGCGCCGGTTGATCGTGACGCGCGCCGAAGCCAGCCAGGCGCGCTCGGCGCTCGAAGAGCGGCGCCAAATTCTCGCGCTTGCCGGGATGACCGAGCAGGAAATCGAGACGCTTCAGCGCGACCGAAAACTTGCAAGCTCGCTCGTCGTGCGCGCGCCGATCGCCGGAACCATTCTTCAGCGCCATGGAACGACGGGCGAGCGCGTGCAGGCTTCGGCGCCGCTCGTCACCATCGCGCGGCTCGATCCGATCTGGGTCAATCTGCAAGTGCCGCTCGGCCGCGCCGCGGCGCTCGACAATGTCGATCGCGTCCATTTGCCTTCGGCGGGGGTCGATGGCCGGCTGATTCGCATCGGCCACACGGTCGATGCGGCGACGCAGTCGGTCACGGCCGTGGCGGAGTTTCGACCGGGGCGCAGTTCGCTGCGTCCCGGCCAGGCGGTGCAGGCGATCATGCGCGTTACGGGCAGCGGCGTCGCGCAGTGGCGCGTTTCCGCCGATGCGCTGGTCAATTTTAAAAACCACAATTGGGTGTTTGTGCGCGCGCCCGAAGGCTTTGTCGCGACCCCCGTGACGCTGCTTTCCGAAACGCCGCAACACGCGTCGGTGCAGGGGGCGCTCAAAGCCGGCGAGCGCGTGGCGACGCGCGGGCTGCTGACCTTGCTGGCTGAACTGGCCGAAGCCGAAAGGTGACGATACGCCATGCTTGAACGGCTGATCCGCGCCGCGCTCCACCAGCGGCTGCTCGTCTTTCTTGGCGCGCTCGGCCTCGCCGCCTGGGGCGCGGTCAGCTATTTCAAGCTGCCGATCGACGCTTTCCCCGATGTCGCGCCGGTGCAGGTGCTGGTCGCGATGCGCGCGCCGGGCCTCACGCCAGAGGAGTTGGAGGCGCGCGTCACCGTGCCGATCGAACTCGCGGCGAAAGGCATTCCCAGTCTCGTCCGCATGCGCTCGATGACGCGTTATTCAGTGACGCTGATCACCTTCGAATTTTCGGAAGGGACCGACATCTATTGGGCGCGCGCGCAGGTGAACGAGCGACTCGCGCAGGCGCAGAGCCAATTGCCCGAGGGTGTCTCCGGCGGCCTCGCGCCGATCGTCACGCCGCTCGGCGAGATGCTGATGTTCACCATTGTCGGCGGCGATCTCACGCCGACGGAGCAACGCACGCTGCTCGATTGGACGATACGCCCGGCGATCCGCGGCCTGCCGGGCGTCGCCGACCTCAATGTGCTCGGCGGCTTTGTGCGCACCTTCGAGGTGGCGCCGTTTCCCGCCGCCATGGCGTCCCGCGGCGTCACCGTGGAGATGCTCCAGTCGGCGCTCTCCAATAACAACAAGAACGACGGCGCGGGGCGCGTGCGCGACGGCGAGGAAGCGCTGCTGGTACGCGCCGAAGGCCGCCTGCGATCGCTCGAGGAAATTCGGTCCGTGGTTATCGCCGCGCGGGACACGGGCATCGTCCGCGTCGGCGACGTCGCCGAAGTGCGCAATGGCGCGCTGCCGCGCAATGGCGTCGTCGTGCGCAATGGCGAGGGCGAGGCGGTGTGGGGGCTCGTTCTGGGTCTGCGCGGCGCCGACGCGAGCATGGTCGTCAGGGGCGTGAAGGAGCGGCTGGCCGAAATCGAGCCGACGCTGCCGAACGGCGCCAAGATCGAAATCTTCTACGATCGCAGCGAATTGATCGGCAAGGCGGTCTGGACCGTGCAGAAAGTGCTGATCGAGGCGATCGTTCTCGTCGTCATCCTGCTCGTCTTGTTCCTCGGCGATCTTCGCGCCGCGATCGTCGTGTCGGTCATTCTGCCGCTCGCCGCGCTCTCGACATTCGGCATCATGCGCTGGTGGGGCCTTTCGGCCAACATCATGTCGCTCGGCGGTCTTGCGATCGCCATCGGACTTTTGGTCGATTGCGCGGTCGTCGTCGTCGAGAACGTCGAACATCGCATGGCGAATGCGCATGACTCCAATCTCTCGGACCGCATTTTCATGACGTTTGAGGCGACTCGCGAGGTCGCTGTGCCGCTGACGTCGGGCGTCGTCATCATCGTCACCGTGTTTCTGCCGCTGCTGTCTCTGGAAGGTCTGGAGGGGCGTCTGTTCGCGCCGGTGGCGCTGACTATCGCTTTCGCGCTCGGATCGGCGCTGGTGCTGTCGCTTACCGTCGTGCCGGCGCTCAGCGCGACATTGTTGAAGCCGGGTCACTCCGACGAGCCCTGGCTCGTGCGCAAGATCGCCGCGGTCTACGAGCCGCTGCTCAAACGCTCGCTCGACAAGCCTGTGATTGTCGGCGCCGCCGCCGTGCTTGGCCTCGTCATCGCCTTCATCGTCTATGCGCGCACCGGCCAGACCTTCATGCCGGTAATGAACGAGGGCACGCCCGTCATCACCATCCGCAAACATCCGACGATCAGCGTCAATATGGCCGCGGAAACCGACATGCGCATTCAGCGCGCGATCATGGAGCGCGTGCCGGAAGTCAAGGGCATGATGGCCCGCGCCGGCGCCGACGAACTCGGCATCGATCCCGTCGGCCTCAACGACACCGATAATTTCCTGACGCTCGCGCCGCAAAGCGAATGGCGCGGCAAGGATATGGATTGGCTGATGGGCGAGATCCGCGCCGTGCTCGATAGCATGCCCGGCATTTCCTATGCCTTTTCGCAGCCGATCGACATGCGCGTGCAGGAAATGATCATCGGCGCGCGCGGCGACGTCGTCGTCAAGATTTTCGGAGATGATATCCAGGAACTCAATCGCCTCACCCGCGAGGTGGCGGCGACACTGCGCAAAATCAAAGGCGCACGCGACGTCTTCGGTCTGCAGAATGATGGCATGCGCTATCTCACTGCGCGCGTCGACCGGCTCGCGGCCGGCCGATTTGGCCTCAACGCCGGGGAAATCCAGGACGCTTTGCGCGTCTGGGTCGACGGCCAGCCGGTCGGCATCGTGCTGGAAGGACCGATCCGCACGCCGCTCGTCATCCGCGGTTCGGAGATCTCGCGCCGCTCGTCCGTGGACTTCGCCCGCCTGCCGATGGTTTCCTCCGAAGGCAAGGTCGTCGAACTGTCGCAGCTTGCCGACGTGAAGGTCGAGGATGGACCGATCCAGATCATTCGCGAAGAAGGCCGTCGCTTCGCGACCGTGCTGGCGAATGTGACGGGACGCGACCTCGTCGGCTTCGTCGATGAAGCCAAGCAAGCAGTCGCCAATAATGTGAAGACGCCGCCGGGATATCGCTATCAATGGGGCGGGCAATTTGAAAACCAGCAGCGCGCTTCGGCCCGACTCGCGATCGTCGTGCCGATCGCGCTGGCGCTGATCTTTCTCTTGCTCTATCTGACTTTCAACTCGGTGCTGCAGGCGACGCTGGTGTTCTGCAATGTGCCCTTCGCGGCGATTGGCGGCATTTTGGGCCTGTGGCTTTCGGGAGAATTCATGTCGGTGCCGTCGTCAGTCGGCTTCATCGCGCTTATCGGCATCGCCGTGCTCAACGGCGTCGTGCTCATCTCCTATATCAACAAGCTGGTCTCCGAAGGGACGCGTAGCACGCGCGAAGCGGTTATAGAGGGCGCGCGCCGGCGCATGCGGCCCGTCTTGCTCACCGCGACGATCGCCGCCTTTGGCTTGATTCCGTTCCTGTTCGCTCATGGGCCGGGCGCCGAAATCCAGCGTCCGCTCGCCATCGTGGTTATCGGCGGGCTCATATCCGCCACAGTCTTGACGCTGATTCTGCTGCCAATTCTCTATGATCGAACAGCTAACATCGGCTTGGTTATCCGCCAGAAGTTCAGTGCGCGCGCGATGCGTCACGCCGCCGCGACAGGCCGGCGGGAGGACGCTCGCGCATGAGGCCGAGCGCGGTTCTCGCTGCATTCTCCTTGTTTGCGCTTGCTTGTCCTTTCGAGGCGAGCGTCTCCGCGCAGGAGCAGGAAGGGCCGGCCGAGACGCGCATCACAGCTTCGGTCAAACCGTCGCCGAAGAAAGCGCTTGAGAGATCGCCCAAGCAATCGCCCAAGCAAGCCCGTGTTCCGGCGCCGACCAAGCGAAACAGCGGCGTGTTGGCGAAACATCTCGAAATGGCTGTCCTGATTGATGCGCAGAGCCGTTCGCTCGAAGCGCAGTTTCGCGCCATCTCGGCGCGCTACGCGACGGCCGATTCGCTCACGCCAGGCTCGCCTTATGTCGCAGGCTATCAGCGCAACTCGGCCGCCGGCAATTTGCGCAATTACAATGAAACCGAGCTTGAGGCCGGCATGCCGTTGTGGCTGCCCGGACAGCGGGACGCCTTCGCCGGCACGGTGACCACCGGTCTCTTCGAGGTGGAACAGCGCTTGGCGCTTCGCCGATTGGAAGTCGCCGGGGTTTTGCGCGACGCCTGGTGGACCGCGCAACGCGCGGCGCGCGATGTGTCGGTGGCGCGAAATCGCGTCGCCACCGCGCGCGACATCGGCGCGGACATGACACGCCGCGTGGAGCTTGGCGACGCCGCCAAGGCCGATGCGTTGCTTGCACAGAATGAAACGCTCGCCGCCGAAACGGAGCTGGCGCAGTCAGAGGGCGCGGTCAAAGTCGCGCGGATCACCTACATGGCGCTGACAGGCGGCGCGCCGCCGGATGGCGCGCTGGAGTCGGTGCGGCCGCCCATCGACATTGAGGATCACCCAGCGCTGCGCACGCCCCTCGCGGTGCTTGCCCGCGCGCGCGCCCAGGCGGAACTTGTCGACGCGACGCCCATCGACAGCCCGGAAATCGGCATTTTCGGCCGGCAGGAGCATAATGATCAATATGCGACCGACCGTTCGCTCGATCCTTCTGACCCGATTACCAACCAACGCACCGATGCGACGACCGTAGGCGTCCGCATGCGCATTCCGCTCCCGACCTTTGGGCGAAACGAGCCGAGACGCGCCGAAGCGCTCGCCGAGATGGATCGCGCCACGGCCGAATATGAGCGCGCCAAGCGAGTGGTTTTGGCGGAAATAAAGGCGGCGCGCGAAGCGCTGGCGGCGGCGCAGCGCGCGGCGAAACTGGCCGACAGCCGCCTCACCGTCGCCAACGATCAATTCGAACTGTCGCGCAAGGCGTTCAAGCTCGGCGAGATCAGCGCCTTCGACCTTTATCGCGTGCGTCAAATCCAACTCGATGCGCAGCGCATGCAGGCCAGCGCGGCGATCAATGTCGGCGTCGCGGTCTCGCGCCTCAATCAGGCCCAGGGCTACTCCCCTTAACGCGATCGATCCGCATTGCGTCGTCTAGGGCGATGCCACGAAATTACTTAATCAGAGGAGCGTTGGCGAGCCTCCAGGCTCGCGTTCCAAGGGCGGCGCATCCTGGACCGCGAGCCTCCAGGCTCGCATGGTTGCGAACAAGCCGGAGTTGGCGCGTTTAATTCGCCGCGCCGTCTAAGGACATTTGCGGACGAAATCGGCGATGCGCGAAATTGTCGACTGATCGAGCAGCAGCGGCGCGTGTCCCTGGCCTTCGACCAAGACTTGCTCCAGGCGCGGCGCGCGCCGCGCCATCTCGTCGAAGACCTCGGGCGAAAGAATATCCGAGTTCGCGCCGCGGATCGCGAGAATTGGAACGACCGACAGCGCTGCGAAGTCGTCCCAATGTTCTTCGGGCGCAACGTCCGGCTTGACCGAGTCGAGCGTATGCGACAATTCCGGATCGTAGCGCAGCAGAACCTTGCCGTCCTTCTCGATGAAGGTGAGGCGCGCGTAGGCGTTCCATTCCTGCGCCGAGACGCTGGAGAAATCGACTCCCGCGGTCATCCGCATCAAGGCGATCGCCTCGCGCATCGAAGGGATCGGCGGCAGTCTGCCGACATAGCGCTTGATGCGCAGCAAGCCGGCATGTTCGATCTTCGGTCCGATGTCGTTGAGCACGGCGCCGAAAACGACTCCGGGCCGCCGCGCCGCGATGCGCATCGTGTGCAGACCGCCGCGTGACGTGCCGACAAATACGGCTTGCGCGACGCCCGCGTCGGCAAGCTGGGCCGCGATGTCGCGCTGTTCGACGTCAAAGTCGTAGCGACGCCAGTCAGGATCCCAATCCGACCCGCCGCGCCCACGGTAGTCGAGCGCCAGAATCCGCCGGCCATCGGCTTGCAGCGCTCTGGCGACGCGGTCGAAATCATCGGCCGAGCGGGCGAGCCCCGGCAGGCAGACGACAGGCAGCACTCGTTCGCCGCCCGCCGGCGCGGCATAGTCGAGCGCGTGCAGGCGCAGGCCGTCGGCGGCGCGAATGAAACGGCTAATCGGCTCTTGCGCAGACGCCATGGAGCGACCATTCCTGCATGGCGACCACCGCCAGTTCGACCGCCACAATTACCCCAAGACGCGCGCGCCGCAACTGCGCCGCCGGCGCTTTCGCTTCCTTGACTTAAGGGGCGGTTGCGGCGAGTTTGCGCGCGCCGGCAAAGGGTCTCTCTTTTGAGGAAAAACGTCGTCTCGATGCGCTCCTATCTCGATTTTGAAAAGCCGGTCGCGGAGCTCGAAACCAAAGTGGACGAGCTTCGCGCGCTGGCTGAAAACGGCGAGGCCGTGTCGATCGGCGAGGAGCTCGGCAAGCTCCAGGCGAAAGCGGCCAAGGCGCTCGCCGATCTTTATGCCGGCCTGACTCCCTGGCAAAAGATTCAGGTCGCCAGGCATCCCCAGCGGCCGCATTTTTCCGATTACGTTCGTCAACTCGTCGCTGAGTTCACGCCGCTCGCGGGCGACCGGCTTTTCGGCGAGGACGCCGCGATTGTCGGCGGCTTCGGCCGTTTCCGGGGCGAGCCGGTCTGCGTCATCGGGCAGGAGAAGGGCTCGGATACGGCGAGCCGGCTCCGTCACAATTTCGGCATGGCGCGGCCGGAGGGCTATCGCAAGGCCGTCCGCCTGATGGAGCTTGCCGACCGCTTCGGCCTGCCGGTGGTCTCGCTCGTCGACACCGCGGGCGCTTTTCCCGGCATCGACGCCGAAGAACGCGGCCAGGCCGAGGCGATCGCCCGCTCCACCGACGTGTCGCTGTCGCTCGGGGTGCCCAATGTCGCGGTGGTTGTGGGGGAGGGCGGCTCCGGCGGCGCGATCGCGATCGCCGCCGCCAGCAAGGTGCTGATGCTCGAGCACTCCGTCTATACCGTCGCCTCGCCCGAGGCCTCGGCCTCGATCCTGTGGCGCGATTCCGCCAAGGCGCAGGAAGCCGCGACGAGCATGAAGATCACGGCCCAGGATCTCCTGAAATTCGGCATCATCGATCTGATCGTGACGGAGCCGCCGGGCGGGGCGCATCGCGATCCCGAGGCGGCGATCGGCGCGGTCGGCGAAGCGCTCGCCAAGGAGCTTGCGCATCTGGCGAATTTTTCGCGGGAGCAGCTGAAACAGGCCCGCGCTGAAAAATTTATGGCGATAGGCCGGAAACTCGAAGAGAAGCGTTAAGGTAAATCCTGAAAGAATCGCCGCGATCGGCCCTTATACGCCAGACTCTCGCTGATTCGGACACGTTCTCGTCCCAATATTGGTTTTTCGTGGCCCGCGCTTGACGGCTTCGCTTTCGAGGCTGTCGCGGCGGCGCCCGCGCCGCCGGAGGGAACATCATGAAGATTGGAGGCATAGCGCCAGCTCTGGGGCTTGCCGTCTTGGCCGCCATTGCGCTTTCGGGGTGCAACCAAAGCGGTCTGGCGCACCGCTCGCTCGCGCCGATCCCCGCCGAGACCGTCGCTTTGATGGAGCGGGTCGGCACGACCCAGGACGCGCCGATGCTGATCCGCGCCTATAAAAAGGAGGCGGAGCTCGAAATCTGGAAGATGCGGTCGGACGGCCGCTACGTCCATCTCAAAACCTATCCGATGTGCCGCTGGTCCGGCCAGCTCGGACCCAAGCGCCAGCAAGGCGATCGCCAAGTGCCCGAGGGCTTTTATTCGATCGGCCCGGCGCAGATGAATCCGAACTCGAGCTATTATCTGTCGTTCAACGTCGGCTATCCGAACGCGCTTGACCGCGCCATGGGGCGCACGGGCGGCGACATCATGGTGCATGGCGCCTGCGCGTCGGCGGGATGCTTTTCCATGACCGACAATCAGATCGCCGAAATCTACGCCATCGCCCGGACCTCGCTCGCCGGCGGTCAGCGCGCGATCCAGATGCAATCCTTTCCGTTCAAGATGACGGCGGAGAATCTCGCCAAGCATCGTCTCGATCCCAATATCGAATTCTGGAAGCAGCTCAAGGAAGGCTCCGACCATTTCGAGGTGACCCTGCAGGAGCCGCAGGTCGCCTTCTGCAACCGGGGCTATGTGTTCAACGCTGAGGGGGCCGCGCATGTCGATCCCAACGCCGCCTGTCCGGCGCTGAAGCAGGATCCGGAAATCGCCCAGGCGGTGGCCGAGAAACGCGCGCAGGACGACGCGAAAGTGGCCGAACTCGCGCAAAGCGGCGTGAAGCCGGTGCGGGTCGTATACCAGGACGGCGGACAGCACCCGAGCTTTGCGTGGCGCGTCTCCGAGGTCAGCCGGCCGGAGACAATCGCTGCGCCCACTGAAATCGCCATGGACGAGAAACCAGGCCGAGACGCCGGGCAATCGGCGGCCAAGGTCGCCGCCCCATCGCCGATCGTGACCTCGGCTGCGGCGAAGGCTGCTGACGACAGTCGGCAGGCGGCGCGCGTCATGGCCATGGCGACGTCGCATGGCGACCGCCACGACATGTCGGCCCTCGCCGGTTCAGATCCGAGCCCGACCAATAGCGTGAAAAAATGGTTGGGTCCGCATAGGGCCGCGCCGGCGAACGACATTCCGATTCCGCCCGCCTCTATTGGAATCAGGAGGTCGGCTACCGTGCATTAGCCGCATTCAATTTTGTTTTCTCTTATGACATCCGTTCGAATGGCTCGGTTGTCATTCCAGACGCGCGCGCATCGCGCGCGATCGGGAATCCGGAGCAAGCCCGGCGTTCCAGGAGTGGCTCTGGATTTCTGGCAGGCGTTCGGCCTGCCGGAATGCCAAGACCCAAGCGAACGGATCGGGCGGAATTCGTATCAGGCCGTCGAGCAAACTTGAGCCGCGCTTTGGCCGCGTCCAGGCGCGGTTCTCTTTTTGCGTCCCGACTCTTGGCTGAAGCTTGTCCATGTCAAAAAAAATCTTGACGCTTGTGCGCCGCAGCAATATAACAGTGCAGCGCAGCGAGAGATTATGTCTCGCTCCGTAGCCCTCCTTGGGCGTTTCCTCCCTTGACTTGGGCCGCTGGTTCGTCCGGCGGCCCTTTTTTACGCTATCAGGTGAAAAAAGGAGCCTGAAACGCCCTTGCGCGCCAGTCCGGCTGGGCGCGGGTCGTCGCTATAGGCGTCATGCGCCAGCGCAAAAGGCGCGCCCTCTTCGCGCTGCACGCTCGCATAGTGAAATTCATGTCCGCGCAGCAGCAGGCCGGCGAGGCCGAGCGGATGGTCGCCCGCCAATCTAGCGCGGCGATAGCCGAGATGGAGCTTGCGCCTGGCGAAGCTCGTTTCCAGTTCGAGCAGGCCTGCCATTTCATGCGCCGCGCCCGCCGCGTCGATCAGCGAGCGCCCGAGAACCATATAGCCGCCGCACTCGCCGTGAACCCACCGCCGTTCGGCGAAACGGCGTAACCCGTCGATGAAGACGCGCGCCGCCGACAGCCGGCCGGCGTGGAGTTCCGGATAGCCTCCGGGCAGCCAGCACAGATCGCAATCGTCGGGCGGCGCTTCGTCGGCCAGCGGCGAGAAGAAGCAAAGTTCCGCGCCGGCGTCGCGCCAGCGCTGCGCGAGATGCGGATAGAAGAAGGAAAAGGCGTCGTCGCGCGCAATGGCGATGCGCTGGGCGGGGGGCTCAGCCCCCACCCCAGCCCTCCCCCGCTTCGCGGGAGAGGGAGCAAGACGGCGCGCTTCATCAGTGTCATGCGAAACCGGCGTGAGCGTCCCCTCTCCCGCCGTCAGGCGGGGGAGGGACAGGGAGGGGGCGCTGCGCGCCGACCCGATCACTGCCTCCATATCCACATGCGCCTCGATGAAATCGGCAAGCGCGTCGAGGCGGTCGTCGAGGCCCGGCGTTTCCCCGGCCTGCACCAAGCCGAGATGGCGCTCGGGCAGCGAGATCGTCTCATCGCGGGGAAGCGCGCCGAGCAGCGGTATCTCCAGCGCTTCGATCGCTCCGCCGGCCAGTCTGCGATGGCGCTCGGAGCCGACGCGGTTCAACACGACGCCGGCGATTCTTACGCGCGCGTCATATGACGCAAGCCCGCGGACGATCGCCGCGGCGGTCTGCGCCTGTCCGGAAACATCATGAACGAGAATGACCGGCCAGCCGAGCATCGCCGCGACGTCGGCGCTGGCCCCGACGCCGGCCGCGCCGCCCGGCGCGCCGTCGAAAAGCCCCATCGCGCCTTCGCCGATGACGATGTCCGCGTTAGAGCTGAACTGCGCCGCGAGACTTGCGATCAACGCTTCATCCATCGCCCATGAATCGAGATTGACGCCGTCGCGGCCGGTCGCCGCCGCGTGAAAGGCGGGGTCGATGTAATCCGGCCCGCATTTGACCGGCGCGACGCGCAGGCCGCGCCGCGTCAGCGCCCGCATCAGTCCGAGCGTCAGCGTGGTCTTGCCCGACGAGGAGCGGGCGGCGCCAATCAGCAGGCCGGGCGCGCTCACCTTTCGGCTCTCGGGCGAAACCGCCGGTCATAGCCGGCGTCGTAAAGCGCGCTTTCGCGAAAATCCTCGCTCGCCAGCGCCGGACCGACAAGAATCAGCGCGGTGCGCTCCATCGGCGTCTCGGCCGCGCGCGCTTCGATATCGGCGAGGGCGCCGCGCAGGATGCGCTCGTCCGGCCATGAGGCGCGATAGACGAGCGCGACGGGACAGCCGCCGCCGTAAAACGGCGTCAGCTCTTCCACGACCTGCGCCAGCACATGAATCGAGAGATGGATCGCGAGCGTCGCGCCGGACTGTGCGAAGGTCGCGAGTTTTTCACTTTCGGGCATCGACGAGGCGCGCCCCGACGTGCGGGTGAGCACCAGCGATTGCGCGACTTCCGGCAAAGTGAGTTCGCGTTTCAGCGCCGCGCTCGCCGCCGCGAAGGCGGGAACGCCCGGCGTCATCGTATAGGGGATGTGGAGCGCGTCGAGGCGGCGCATCTGCTCGCCGACCGCGCTCCAGATAGAGAGATCGCCGGAATGCAGCCGCGCCACGTCGAGGCCGGCGTCATGCGCGTCTTTCATCTCAGCGACGATGTCGTCGAGCGACAGCGGCGCCGTATCGACGATGCGCGCGCCGGGCGGACAATGCGCCAGCACGCCCGCCGGCACCAGCGAACCGGCGTAAAGGCAGACCGGACTGCGGGCGATGAGATCACGTCCGCGCAAGGTGAGAAGATCGGCGGCGCCCGGACCGGCGCCGATGAAATGCACGGTCATGAGCTTTCCTCTTCGCCGCGCTTCGCCAAAGCGCAGGCCGCGACCGGCGTCGTCACGCGCGGCGCGACAAGGCGGCTGTTCGCGCCGGCGCCGACCAGCGCGGCGGCTTCGGCGACGCTGCCGACGCCAAACATCGCCTGCACGCGCGGCGAATGCGTCGCCGCCGGCCCCTTGCGCGCGCGCAATTCAGCGAGCGGCAGAAAGACGAGTTCAAGCCCAAGTTCACGCGCCGCCTCGTGCAGCCCGGCTTCCTGCGCCTTGCTCTCAAGCGCGCAGAGCCTCGCGTTGCGCAGATCGATGTCGTGAGTCCGCGCGACGCGGCGCACGAGTTCGACGATATCCTGCGCCGCGACTCCGCGTCTCGCGCCGAGCCCGAAGGCGTAGAGCGGAGCGTCAGTCATAGGCGCGCGCCCACCCTCTCCCATCGGGAGAGGGTCGGACCGAAGGTCCGGGGTGAGGGGTATCCATCGACTGAAATTGGCTGCGCCGTTGGACCGAATGATCTTCGCAAATGAACAAGGATGGAAACCCCTCTCCCGGCCCCGCTGCGCGGGGCCTCCCTCTCCCATAGGGAGAGGGTATGCGCGCTGTTGCAACATTCATCTCTTCACCGCCCGCCATTGGGTGACCGCCATCGCCGAATCGAACGCCTGGAAGCGGCCGATCGGACGCGCATGCGCTATCTGCAGATGTAACAGCTCGCCGCTCTTTTCCCGATACGCGTCGGCGAGGAGCGCTTGCGTCTCGATCGTCACCGCGTTGACGACGATGCGCCCGAAGCGGGGCAGGGCGCTCCAGGCGAAGTCAAGCGTCACGGCGTCGGCGCCGCCGCCGATGAAAATCGCCTGCGGAGTCTCGAGATCGGCGAGCGCTTGCGGCGCTTCGCCATTGACGACGCGTAAATCCGGAACGCCGAGCGCGAGGGCATTGCGCGCGATGCGCGCCGCCCGCGCCGCGTCGCGCTCGATGGCGATGGCGCGGTTCGCGGGATCACTCAGCATCCATTCGATCGCGATCGAGCCGGCGCCGGCGCCGATGTCCCACAGCAATTCGTCCTTGCGGGGCGCGAGCGCCGAAAGCGTCACGGCGCGGATGTCGCGCTTGGTGAGCTGCCCGTCGTGCTCGAACCAGTCGTCAGGCAGACCCGGCGCCAGCGGAATGACCGGCGCATCGCCTTCGCCGTCGACTTCGATGGCGAGTGTGTTGAGCGGCGCAATGTCGTCGAGCGCGAATGCATCGGCGCAGGCGTCGCGCACGCGCTCATGCGGGCCGCCGAGTCTTTCGAGCACATGGAGGCGCGATGCGCCCATGCCGCGCAGGGTGAGATCGCGGGCGAGGCGCGCCGGCGTCGTTTCGTCCCAGGAGAGCGCGATGATTTTCGCGCGCGGCTGCAGATGCGGCGTCACGCGCTCGAAGGCGCGGCCGTGCAGCGACAGCAGCGCGCAATCCTGCTGGCTCCATTTCAGCCGCGCCGCCGTGAGCGAAAAGGCCGATGGCGCCGGAATGCAGAACATCTCGTCATGCGCGATATGGCGCGCGATGAGATCGCCGACGCCATAGAAAAACGGATCGCCCGAGGCGAGCACCACCGTCGGCCTGCCGCGCTGCGCCAGTATGCGCGGCAGCGCGTCGGTGAGCGGCGACGGCCATTGCAGACGTTCGGCGGGCGCGTCGATCATCGCGAGATGACGCGCGCCGCCGACGATCAGCGAGGCTTGCGTAATGAGCGCGCGCGCCGCCGGCGTCAGCGCATCCGCGCCGTCTTCGCCGAGGCCGATCAGCGACAGCCAGGGCGCGCTCATGTCGTCTTCCGCGACGTATAGACCCAGTCGCGCGCAGCTTCACGCGCAATGCGACGCGTGCCGCTCGCGCCGATGATGACCAGCGTCGACATGTCGACCTTTTCGCCTTCGGCTTGGTCGAGCCGCGTCAGGATGATTTCCTCATTCTCGCGGCCGACGGATTTGGCGAGGCCGACGAAAGTCTCGCCGGGCAGATGGCGACGCAGCAGCGCGAAGGCGTCATCGATGCGCGTCGGCCGCGCCCGCGACGCGGGATTATATAGCGCGATGACGAAATCGCCTTGCGCCGCATGTTCGAGCCGCTTGGCGATCACCTCCCAGGGCTTGAGATTGTCGGAGAGCGAAATTGCGCAGAAATCATGGCCGAGCGGCGCGCCGAGCCGCGCCGCCGCCGCCTGCATCGCCGAGACGCCCGGCAGCACGCGAATGTCGAGATCGCGCCAGTCGCGCGGACCGCCATCGATTGCTTCGAACACCGCCGCCGCCATGGCGAAGACGCCTGGATCCCCGCCGGAGACGATGGCCACGGTGCGTCCCTGCGCGGCGCGCGCCAGCGCCTCCTGGGCGCGGTCGATTTCGACGCGATTGTCGCTTGCCAGTCGAGTCTGCCCTTCGCGCTCGACAACGCGCGCAACGTAAGGCGCATAGCCGATGATGTCCTGCGCATCGCCGAGCGCCTCTTGCGCTTCATGCGTCAGCCAGCGCGCGTCGGCCGGACCAAGGCCGACGATGTAGAGCGCGCCGCTCAAGGGCGCCGGCCTCGCCCCGGCACCAGCGCCATCGAAAAATAAGGCGCGTCGTCGTCGCGCTTGTCGGAAAAACGCATGATTTTCTCGCCCGGCATCGCGCCGCGCTCGACATAGATTGCGCGATCGATGACGCCGGCGCGAGTCATGGCGCGCCGCAGCTTGGCGAAATTGCCGCCAAGCTTCATCACCACGGCGGCGTCGGTCGCGGCGAGACGCGAGGCGAGTTTGTCTTCATCGAGCGTCGCCGGCAGAACGGTGAGAATATCGTCGCCCCAGGCCATCGGCTGGCGCGCAGCGGCGAAACAGCCGGACATGCCGGAGACGCCGGCGCAAACTTCGATGCGGAAGCGCGTGTCGAGCCGCGCGAACATATGCATGAACGAGCCATAGAGCAGCGGATCGCCTTCGCAAAGCAGCGTCACGTCGCGGCCGGCTTCGAGCACGTTGCGGATGCGCATGACGCAGTCTTCGTAGAATTGCTGCAGCGACTCGATATATTCCGGATTATCGAAAGGAATCTCGGTCGTCACCGGATAATGCAGCGCAATCTCCTCGCAGCCCGGCGCGAGATAGGGCGCGGCGATCGCGCGCGCATGACTCTCACGCCCGCGCTTGGCGAAAAAGGCGACGACTTTGGCGGCGCCGATGAGTCGCGCCGCCTTGACGGTGACAAGCTCAGGATCGCCGGGGCCGAGTCCGACGCCGATCAGCGCGCCGAGCGCGGCGACGCCGTCGCGCGATGTCGACGCGAGCGCGTTCATTCCGTTTCGCTCGCCAGCGCATTGATCGCGGCGGCGGCCATCGCGCTGCCGCCCTTGCGGCCCTTGACGATGACGAAGGGAACGCGCCCGTCTTGGCGCAGCGCCTCTTTCGATTCCGCCGCGCCGACGAAACCGACCGGCATGCCGATGATCGCCGCCGGCGGCGGCGCGCCTTCGTCGATCATCTCAAGCAGGCGAAAGAGCGCCGTCGGCGCATTGCCGATGGCGACCACCGCGCCGTCGAGTCGGTTGCGCCACAGTTCCAGCGCCGCGGCGCTGCGCGTGGTTCCGATCTCGGCGGCGAGCGCCGGCACGCTCGGATCGAGCAGCGTGCAGACGACCTGATTGTCCGCCGGCAGGCGCGAACGGGTGACGCCATGCGCGACCATGTTGGAGTCGCAGAGGATCGGCGCGCCCTTGTGCAGCGCGTCGCGCGCCGCGGCGACGAAATCGGGCGAGAACGCGATGTCGTCGGCGAGTTCCGTCATGCCGCAGGCATGGATCATCCGCACGGCGATCTTTTCCTGCTCCGGAGTGAATCGCGAGAGATTCGACTCGGCGCGAATGGTCGCGAAGGAGCGCGCGTAAATCGCCGCGCCGTCGCGGATATAGTCGAAGCGCAGAGTCATTGCGGCATTCCGCTTGCTCGCGCGGAAAGTTCGCGCATAACGGCTGCAAATGTCAGCGATCGCAAATGCGGCGCGCCGTCGGCGCCGCCGTTCTCGATGAGATCGAAGCCGTCGACGCAAGCCGTCAGCGTGATCGGCGCCGCGCTCTGCCGGGCGCAGCCTTTGGCGCAGCCCGAAAGATGCAGGCCGACTCCGTCGGCGCCGACGAACTTCTGTGCGAGCGGCGCCAGATCCATGACATGCGCGCGGGTCTCGGCGAGCGCTTGCGGACATTCGGGCGCGCCGGGACAAGCGACGACGGCGAGGCGCTCATCGTCAGCCGAGGTGATTAGGTCATGGTCTTGCGCCTGCGCAACGATTTTTCGCGCCGCCTCGATTTCGGGCGTGACGATCAGCAAGGCGCGCCAGGGCGTGAGGCGAAGCTCGCCGGCTCCCGCGCCTTGCGCAAAGTCGGCGACCGCCGCGAGTTCGCTTTCGCGCCAGCGGCCGAAAGGCGCGCCGACGCCGGCGTAAGCGATCGTGCCGCAGCGCTGCGCGCCATAAATATGCGCGCGCTGCGCGGGCGCATGCGTTCGGGCGAAACCGCGCAGTTCAAGCCCTGCCGCGCCGGCCAGCGCCTGCGCGCCGAGCGCCTCGACAAGCGTGCGAACGCGCCTGAAGCGATTGGCGTGACGGTCACGCAATTCTATGAAGGCGCGCGCCAGGCGCAGCGCCGCGTCGAGCGCATCCTTCTCGGCGACCAACGCCGCGCGATCGGCGACGCCGGCGACGCGGAGCGCTATCTCTCCCTTTGTGGCCGCTTCGATGCGGATGTCGGCCTCGACGCCTTTAAGCGACAGTGCCCCGCCATCGTCGAGAAGAAACAGAAATTTCGGCTGCAGCGCGCGCAGCGTCGCGTCGCGCTGCAGCGCGGCGGCGAGTTCCGCCGCTAACGCATTGGCGTCAAAGGCGCCAGGCGCGAGTCCCGTGAGCGGCGAGGCAATGACATTGGCGACACGCTCCGCATCCGCATTGGGCGCCAGCATGCCGATCGTTTCGAGTCTGCGCAGAGCTTCGACGATCGTCGCCTCGCTGATCCCGCGCAATTGCAATTGCGCGCGCTGCGACAGGTCGATGAGCCCATTGCCGCAGTCTTTCGCGATCCTCGCAATCTCGCGCGCCTGCGCCGCGGTCAGCCGCGCGCCGATCGCCTTGGCGCGGATCAGCAGGCCGTCGCCGCTCGGCATCGGCGCGAAGGCTCCGGGACACCAGCCTTTGATCTCAGGCCTCGGCTGCAAAACGCACTCCCTCTTGTCGTTCGATTTGGCGTTCGACATCGCTTAAGGCGTCGCGCACGCTGTTGCGCTGCGTCTTCCAAAGCCCGCGCGCAAGAGCGTCGCCAAAAACGCGCGCGATCGACTCCAGCGCGCGAGGATTTTCCGCGACCAGAAAATCGCGCGTCGCATCATCGCCCAAGGTGGCGTCAAAAGCGAGGTCGAATTGCGCATCGCTGATGAGGCCGCTTGTCGCGGCGAAGGCATAGAGATTGTCGATCGTCTCCGCAATCTCGCCGGCGCCGCGGTGGCCGTGCCGCATCTGGCCCTGGCGCCACCGCGGATTGGCGAGGCGCATGCGCAGAACGCGCGCGATCTCGTCTTTAAGCGCGCGCACACCCAAATGCTCGGGCCGCGTCGCATCGAGATGCAGGTGATCCGCGTCGCCGCCGAGCATGGCGTTGGCGGCGGCGAATCCCCCTTCAAAATCGGCGAAGGCAGGGCCGATCAGCACGTCGACCTCGGCCATGTCCTGAACATGGACATGCGCGTCGGCGTCGGCGACGCGCGCGCCGAACGCCGCGACGGCCTCCGTGCTGACGCCGGCGCGATCATAGGCGTGGCCGGCGGCGGCAAGATAGGCGCGGCCGAGATCGTCGCGGTTCGACCAGTCGCCGCGCAGCGCGCGATCGCTGACGCCAAGTCCGTAAGTTCCGTCAGCGGCGCCGAAGACGCGGCGCAGATCGTCTGCGCCTTTCAGCGGATTGAACGCGGCGTCTTCGTCGAGCGCGGCGACCGCGTGCACCGCATCGTCGAACAGCGCGATGAGATTTCCGAACATGTCGCGAAACAGGCCGGAGACCTGCAGCGTCACGTCGACGCGCGGAAAGTCGAGCCGCGCCTGCGGCAGAATTTCGAAGCCGGTGACGCGCGCGCTGGCGGCGTCCCAATGCGGCGCGACGCCGAGCAACGCCAGCGCCTGCGCGAAATCTTCGCCGCCGGTGCGGATCGTCGCGCTGCCCCAGAGATCGAGCATGATATGGCGCGGATATTCGCCGTGCTGCTGCGCGTGACGCGTCATCACTTCCGCCGCGGCGCGACGGCCGATGTCATAGGCGGTCTGCGTCGGCGCATGGCGCGGGTCGATGCAATAGAGGTTGCGGCCGGTCGGCAAAACGTCGGCGCGTCCGCGCGACGGCGCGCCGGCGGGACCGGGCTCGACGAAACGACCTGCAAGCGCGGCGATGAGCGCGCCGCGTTCGGCGCGGGCGCAGGCGTCGCGCGTGCAATCGCTGTCGGCGCGCCCGAAGACATGCAGCCCGTCGCCGATGCGCATCTCCTTGAGATCGCACATCCAGGCGTCGAGCCGCGTCAAGGTCTCGGCGATATCCGTCTCGCGCGAGACGCCGCATTCGGCCGCGAACCCGCTGCGCTCGGCTTCGTCGATGATGGCGCCGGCGATGAGCTGCGCGCGCCGCGCGTCGAGCGCGCTCGCGCTCGCATATTCGTCGAGCAGCGTTTCGATCTTCGCGGCTGTGTCGAAGAGTTCGGCGTTAACCAGCGGCGGGGTCAGATGGCCGATCGTCACCGCGCCTGTGCGGCGCTTCGCCTGCGCGGCCTCGCCGGGATCATTGACGATGAAGGGATAGATGAGCGGCGTCGGGCCGAGCACGGCCTCCGGCGCGCAGGCTTCGGACAGCATGACCGATTTGCCGGGCAGCCACTCGAGCGTGCCATGCGCGCCAAGATGAATGAGCGCGTCGATGTTTCGCACATGCCGCAGCCAGAGATAGAAGGCGACATAGGCATGACGCGGTGGGCGCCGAACGTCGTGGTAGCTCTCGTAACGCTCCGTGCGCGCGCCGCGGTCGGGCTGCAGCGCGACGACGAGCTTGCCGTATTCGAGACAGGAAAAGCGGAAGGCGCCGTCGACGACGGCAGGATCGTCCTGCGGCGCGCCCCATGCGTCGCTGACGCTGCCGACGAAAGCGGCGGGGAGAGTTGCGAGTAGCGTGAGATAGTCGTTGAGCGGGAAGTTAATTGTATGTGTATTTTCTTCCAGCGCGCGCACCACCCTGCCCTTAAGGGGGGAGGTGGGGATTGCGCCCACGTCATATCCCGCGCCGCGCAGCGAGGCGACGATCTCATGCACGCTCGCTTCCGCGTCGAGGCCGATGGCGTAGCCGGCGCGGCCGCGTCGGGCCGGATAGTCGGAGAGAATAAGCGCGAGGCTTTTGTCCTTGTTGGGCGTGCGCCGCAGCCGCGCCCAGTTCGACGCGAGGTCCGCGACGAAGTCGATGCGCGAGCGTTCCGGCGCATGGCGCGTTTCGCTGAACTGCGCCGCAAGGCGCAGCGGCGCTTCCTCCTTGAAGGAAATCGCGCGGGTGAAGATGCGTCCGTCGACTTCCGGCAAAACGACATTCATCGCGAGATCGGCGCCATTGGCGCCGCGAGTCGACGCCGCCCATGCTTCGCGTGAAGAGGTTGCAAGGGCGACTTGCAGCACCGGCGCATCTGCAAGATCGAGCACGCTTCCCGCATCGCGCCGCGCCGAAAAGGCGGTGGCGTTGAGGATCGCGTCGGGCGCGAAGGCTCCGAGCGCGCGTGACACGAAGGCCTCGCTCTCGGCCTCCTTCAGGCTCGCGACATAAATCGCCTCGACCGCGAAACCGCGCTCGGCGAGCCCATCTGCGAGCGCGACGATCGGCGCTGAGTCGTTTGCGAGAAACATGGCGCGATAGAAGACGATCGTCGCACGCAAAGCCCCGCCAGTGCGGCAAGCGTCCTCAAAACGTCCGGCGCTGGCGACGGGAATGCTTTCGCGCCACTTCGACGGATGGTCTGCAAGCGTCGTCGCATAGCCGAGGAAGGACCGCAGATTGTCGGGACCGCCGTCCTGAAAGAACCGCCAGATCCGATCGAGCGTCTCTGTATCGAGCGTTGAAGCATGCTGAAGGCGCGCATCGCCATGGGCGTCGCCGGGAATGATCGCGAGCGCGGTTCCATTCGCGCGGACGAGCGCCTCGAGCTGCTCGACGCCATAGGCCCAATACTCCTTGCCGCCGAGCAGCCGCACGACGATCAGCCGCGCATGTCGCGCGACGGCATCGAGATAAAGATCGACGGAATAGGGGTGCTTCAACTGCGCCAGCGACGCGCAGCGCAGGCTCGGAAGAGTGGCCGACTCTCGCTCATAGAGCCGCGCCAGCAGGCGCAGCTCGGAATCAGAGAATGACAGAAACACGATCTCGGCGGGCGATTGCCCAAGGTCGACAGCCGCGCCGGCGTCGTCGAGACTATGAAGATCGCGCGGGAGGAGATGCATCGCGCGTCACGGCTGCGCCAGCGTCGCGACGACGGCGTCGCGATCGAGGCCCTTTTCGCCGATGATCACGATACGGCTCAAGCGACGCTCGTCGGGCTTCCAGGCGCGATCGAAATGATGCTCGATGCGCGCGCCGACGCCTTGCACGAGCAGGCGCATCGGCTTGCCGACGACTTCGACGAAACCCTTGATGCGCAGCACGTCATGCGCCCGCGCAGCCTCGGCGAGTCTCGCAACCAGCGTCGCCGGGTCGGCGACGGCCGAAAGCGACACGACGAAACTGGCGAAGTCGTCGTGATCATGATCCGGCTCGGCGTCATGATGCGAAGGACGGTTAGCGAGATCGTCCTCGGCCGCCGCGGAAAGGCCGAGCAGCACCAGCGGATCGACTCGACCTCCGCTGGCGCGAACGATCTTCGCCGCCGGGCGCGCGCCTTGCGTCAGACGGTTCGCAACCTCGCGTTCTTCATCGGCGCCCAGCAGATCGGTCTTGTTGAGGATGACGAGATCGGCGCAGGCAAGCTGATCTTCGAACACTTCTTCGAGCGGATTGTCGTGATCGATTGTCTGCGCGTCTTCGCGCTCCTTGGCGATCGCGTCGAGATCATCGGCGAAACGGCCCTCCGCCACGGCCTTGCCGTCGATCACGGCGATGACGCCGTCGACTGTGAGCTTCGAGCGGATCGCCGGCCAGTCGAAGGCCTTGACCAGCGGCTTCGGCAGCGCGAGCCCGGAGGTTTCGATGATGATGTGGTCGGGACGCTTTTCATGCGCCAGCAGCGCCTCGATCGCCGGAACGAAATCGTCGGCGACGGTGCAGCACAGACAACCATTGGCGAGTTCGACGATGTTCTCTTCTGGGCAGTTGTCGACGCCGCAGGCGCGCAGGATGTCGCCGTCGACGCCGACGTCGCCGAACTCATTGATGATGAGCGCGAGACGTCGGTCCCCGGCGTTTTCCAGCACATGACGAATGAGCGTCGTCTTTCCCGCGCCGAGAAAGCCGGTGACGATCGTTGCAGGAATTTTGACGCCGCTCATGACGCTTCCTTTTCATGCGACAGCAGTCGCCAGACGAGTCCGGCAAGCACTCCCGCCAGCGCCCAGCTGACCGCTTGCACCGCGAGCGACGCGGCGGCGAAGCGCGCGGCAAGTTCGGCGGGGGCGGTGCTTTCCGGCGCGGCGGGCTGCGGCGCGAAGAATTGCGGCGCGACGATCAGCGCGACGCCGACGATTTTCGCCGCCGGCGAGTCGAGCCGCAGCAGAGCGAAAAGGCCTGCGCCGGTCGACGCCGCCGTCGCGAGCCACCAGATTTGACGGGCTGTGAGATCGGTTTCCGCCATGCCGGGAAGCTGCGGCGCGAGGCCGAGACTCGTCGCGAGCCCCGTCGCGGCGAAGGCGCAGGCGCCCCACAGCGCGGCGCGGCGCGGCGCGATGGCGTCGCCCGACAGAAGCATCGCGGCGAGCAGGATGAGCGCATAGCCGATCGAGACGGCGATCGTCGCGGCGCTGGTCGCCGCGGTGCGGCTCAATCCGGACAAGGCCGCGCCGGCCTCGGCGCCGTCATGCGCATGCTGCGCCTTCTCATAGACCTCGGCGGCGAGGATGAGCGGCGTCGTGGTGACATGCTGCAGGGCCGCGACCGCAAGCCCGGCGACAAGGCCGGCGATGACGCCGGTCGTCAAGACGCGCGCGATCAAGCGCGTCGCGGCCTAGTGACAGGGGAAGGAGAGCGCGTGGCGCGTATCATGCGCCGAGTCGTGGACGCTTTCGGGATTGGCGAAGCCCGCGAGCCAGACGAGGCCAAAGCCGAGAACAAGCGCGACGGCGGCGGCCCGCAGCGCCTCGAGTCTCGAAGAGGCGAGGGCGGCGGCGTTAACGGATGAGTTGGCGGTCATATCGGTCTCCCTACCGCCCCACCGGCGGCGATGCGAATAGCGCGGCGATCGGCGACGATCGCCCCATGACGGCAGGTCTCCTGGCTCCCGGGTCGTCGGACCGCGCCGCCTTCCCAAGCATGACGCTCAGTGGCCGATGGCGCGGACCTTGCCGGCTACAGTTGCGGGGGCAGCCGCGGAAACAGGCGTAACGCCCGCGCCGCGTTCCCTTTTCACTTCTTGCGAAGGACCGTCCCGACTAGTCATATGCGCGCGTCATGCCGCCGTCAAACGGGCAAAGGAGCGCCTCGTGACCGAAATGAACGAAGACGACGAGGCGCGCCGCCATCGCCTCAAAATGGAGAAGCGCAAGGCCGTTCAGGACGCCGAGGTCGCCGGCAAGACGATCGTCCGCAAGGGCCTGCTGATGGTCCACACCGGCGCCGGCAAGGGCAAGTCGACCGCGGCCTTCGGCCTCGCGCTGCGCGCGCTCGGCCACGGCTGGAAAATCGGCGTCGTTCAGTTCGGCAAGGGCCAGTGGCGCAGCGGCGAGCGCAATATGCTCGAAAAGCTCGGGCAAGAGCAGGGCCAAATTTCCTGGCACACGCTCGGCGAGGGCTTCACCTGGGAGACGCAGGATCGCGTCCGCGACGAGGCGGCGGCGCGCCGCGCCTGGGACAAGGCGCGCGAACTGATGGACGACCCCGAGATTCGTTTGCTGGTGCTCGACGAGCTGAATATTTCGCTGCGCTATGAGCATCTGCCGCTCGACGAGGTGCTTGGCGCGCTTGCCGCGCGGCGCGCGGACCTCAATGTCGTCGTCACCGGACGCAACGCCAAGCCGGAGCTCATGGCGGCGGCCGACCTCGTCACCGAGATGACTCTGGTCAAGCATCACTTCGCGGCGGGGGTCAAGGCGCAGGAAGGGATCGAATTCTAACCTCGAACGCAAGCCATGAAGGCTGACGGCCGATCGCTCTTGGCGCCGGCGCGCGTACAGAATACGCTTTGCGGCCAGGCGGAAGGATGAGCAGCTGGAGCCTGCGCCGGCGACGCGCGAAGGGTAAGGATTCTCCCGGCGCGCGGCGGTCCCGGACGAAGTGTCAAAATCATCTGGACCAGAAGGCTCGATGGACGTTTACGACGCGCTCCGCTTTTCTGTTGCGAGAATATCCAACGAATTGTTATCGGCGGGATCGATCTTTTCGGTCTATTCCCTGGCGACGACCTTTGTCATCGCCTTTTGCGCGTTAGCGTATCGGCACAAGATGCGCCGGGGACGCGCCAATCCGCGGGCCATCGCCCGCGCGATCTTCAACCGGAAAATCCTGCTTACGGCGTCGTTTGCCGCTGACGTCAAACTCTTCGTGCTGAGCGTCGTTCTGATGCCGGTCGTGGTGGGCGCGCTTGTCATATCCTCGAACGCCGTCGCGACGACGGTGAGCGCGGCGCTGCGCAGTTCATTCGGCGCAACCGCGCCGGTCGCCTGCTGCGATCTGTCGATAAAGCTTGTTTCGACCGTCGCGCTGTTTCTGGCCTATGAGATCGGCTATTGGGTCGATCACTGGCTCAAGCATCGCATCCCGTTCTTGTGGGAGTTTCACAAGGTGCACCACACGGCGGAGGCGCTGACGCCGGTCACGAATTTTCGCAATCATCCGATCGACAACATTTTTTTTGGCTACATGCTCGCGTTATTCATCGGCTCGGCGGCGGGCGCATTGGCCTGGCTTTTCGGGCGAACCACGGAATCCTTCACGGTGGACGGGAAGAACATCCTGTTCCTTTTCTTCCTTTGGACAATCGGCCATCTCCAGCATTCGCAGTTCTGGATTCCCTTTCGTGGACTCCTCGGACATATCGTCCTAAGTCCCGCGCATCACCAGATTCATCACTCGTCTGACCCTCAGCATTTCAATCGCAACTTCGGCAGCGTCCTCGCCGTTTGGGATTGGATGTACGGCTCGCTCGAGATGCCGTCAAAAACCAATCCCCGCCTCAAATACGGCGTCGAGGAAGAGGGCGTGGACCCGCATTCGTCGTTCGGATTGTTGGCGATCCCGATCGTGAAAGCCGCCCTTGCGCTCTGGCGCGCGCTCGCCGATGCATGGCGTGCAGGGATCGAGCGAATTGAGCAGCGCCGTCAGAGGGCGAAGAGCACAGGCATATTATGAGCCGCATTCGCGCCGATCTGCTGTCCGAGCGTCTGACGGGGTCCGCGATCCTGGGCGGCGTGCTGATTTTGCTGGGAATCGTCCTGGCCGAAGCCGGACCGGCGATGCAAAATATTCGGCTGCCGCGAATTTTGGTTTGGTTGACCCAAGAGCCGCTATACCGAAATTGGTTGACGCAAGTCTGGGCTAAGGCGCGCTAAAGCGCATGCATAAATCATCGATTCAGAAATGCGCCCCATTTTTCAATTGACGCATTTTCTATCCCGAACCGGCGTCTGGCTCCGGCGGAAAGCTCGAGCAGCGTGAAAAAGCGGAAGCCGACGCTCGATCATGTCGAGAACGTCGGCTTCAAGTCGATCTGCGCCGTCGCCGGGCCGATCGTCCTCCCTAACAGACAAGAGCCGGGAGCTTACGCGCCCGGCAAGTCGTTCGGCAGGGGTATTGGTTACTGAATCATGCGGGCGGTGGAACCAACGCCATCGCCCTGAATGCCGTTGCGGTTGCCCGTGCCGTTGGTCCCTTCGGGAGAAATCCAGTCCGGAACCCAGGTCAGAGCGACGATAACAAAGGCGACGAAAGCGGCGATCCAGATCAGCATCTTGCCGATATCGCCAGAGCTGTGAACGTTGACGGCCATGCGTTTTCCCCCTGTTCTTGATTTTACGTGAATGCTTGCCGCACCGACAGGGAGCCTAGCTTGTTTCCAAGCGGATGGCAATGCGGAGATGAGGGGCGCCCGTCATCCCCACGCCCCTCCGAAATTCCACAAGGATCACAAAGGCCGCTCACAGCAGGGACAAGCCTCAATGCTAAAAGAGCCCCTTGGTTGCGCTCGGGGGGCAACATTGCGGGCGACTCACGACAGGTGTCGGATTTTTGTAATAATTGATGATTTTGTTAGCCAGCCAGCCATGATCATCGGTATTACTAAAGTTCTTAATTACGTTAGTGGTGTTGCCTCCGCCCCACAAAATGGCGAACACGTTGCTGGCCGCCGCTTTTGTCAATTTACCATTGTCTTTGCCCCAGTTATAACTATTGGCATTGCCTAGGAAATTATTGGCCTTGCCTTGGTACGCCAGGAGGTAAGTTTTATAGTTTGAACCAGCTAGGCATTGATAGGCGGACATACCCGCCACCTGAGGGTCAGCGCTACACTTTAGCAGGTAATTGCCCACAGCGCTTTGCGCGGAAGCTCCAGATCCCGCGATAATGTTGCTTAAGTCTGCTTTCAAATTGCTGTCCCCGAAGAAATATACGGGCGCCGTGCGTAATTGCTCACGTTCCCGTCACGCCGCGAGCGTCAAGGGCTTTCCGGCGAGGGTGAGGCGGATGGCGTCCAGGGCGCCGATGGCGCGGCGTCGGGCGGTTTCGATCACCGAACGGATGTCGGCGTA
>Ga0194120_10003362_pt1 | contig 26168 bp, 24 predicted proteins | sample TA2MahCa65mmetaG_FD_148642 | JGI IMG/M metagenome (GOLD analysis project Ga0194120, IMG submission 148642) | Freshwater microbial communities from Lake Tanganyika, Tanzania - TA2015019 Mahale Deep Cast 65m | ecosystem: Environmental > Aquatic > Freshwater > Lake | place: Tanzania: Lake... | reverse complement strand
AGAGCGGATTTGCCATCAACAAATCGTGACAGATTTAATGTCCGCGTCAATATCAATAATTGACTTGGATTCAATCAGTTATAACATTATGCCTCAATAATTCACCCACACGTTTTCACGATGAGCCAGAAATTTTACTGACCAAAATCAAAAAGGCCCTATGAAATTAATTTAACATATATTTTTTGTGAATAATTTTTTTAAGCAATAAATTTAAGTGAATTGACTTGCCTGCATTTTAGGTTATTGGACGTGCTCACCCTGGGAAGTCGGCTTTTCGGACGCAAATTCCTGCCGACACTGGGGATAAATCGTCATCATAACCGGACAACATTCGCCGTGAAATCGCATGCGCAATCGCCACTCGCTGATAATCAAACGCCGCACTTCTTTGTTGAGGATCGCGCTGGCGTCATTCATCAGCTCGAAGCTGTAGAAGGTTGGCGACTGATGGAAATCCTTCGCGATCATGGGATAGGGATGGATAATACCTGCGGGGGAGCCCTAGCCTGCGCTGAATGTCATATTGTTCTGTCTGAACAATCTGTAGCGCTCATACCGCCTCCCCGAGAGGATGAGTTAGAAAAGCTCGATGAGCTCCCAATGCTGTATGAAAATTCACGGCTTTGCTGCCAGATAATTTGGACAGATGAAATGAGTGGATTGCAGCTCAAGGTCGCACAGGAAACGTGATGACACAATTGAAACATCCGCAAATCCTGCTTGCCTCCAATCTTAAGGATGGCGAAGTTGTTTTTCTTGGTCATAATGGATGGGAAAGAGATTTTCGTCAGGCGAGAATTGCAAAAAGCCAAGAAGAGGCTCAAACATTAGAAACGATTGGAAAAGCTGATTTTTCTGCGAATATTATTGTTGATGTCTATTTGACAGATGTTGAGATAACTGAGGACGGCGCGCCAAGACCGCTGCATTACCGTGAAAAAATGCGAATTAAGGGCCCTAGCGTAAGACTTGATCTGGGCAAACAAGCACGTGGAGCGCCAGATGAGCTTGAATAATACGAATACTCTTTCGCGCATCAATTCACCCAAGACTACTTATCAATATGATGAATTTGATAAGGATTTTATTCGTGAACGCGTTGCTGAATTCCGGGAGCAAGTTCGCAGAAGACTAGAAGGATCGCTTACTGAGGAAGAGTTTCGTCCGTTCCGTCTTATGAATGGCTTATATCTTCAATTGCACGCCTACATGTTACGCGTTGCAATTCCCTATGGTACGCTGACTTCTCAACAAATGCGGCGACTAGCCGAAATCGCCGACCGTTGGGATAAAGGATATGGTCATTTCACAACTCGACAGAACCTACAATATAATTGGCCCAGATTAATTGATACGCCAGATATTCTCGAAGCTCTGGCTGAAGTCGATATGCATGCCATACAGACCTCAGGCAATTGCATCCGCAATGTAACAGCCGATCATTTTGCTGGTGTCGCCGCAGATGAAATTGAAGACCCACGTCCAACTGCTGAATTCCTGCGTCAATGGTCAAGCGCCCACCCAGAATTCTCCTTCCTTCCGCGTAAATTTAAAATTGCCATCACTGGCGCAACCCATGATCGCGCCGCCACACTCGCACATGACATCGGCTTACGCCTTGTCAAAAATGCGTCAGGCGAGATCGGTTATTGCGTTATTATTGGCGGAGGGCTCGGCCGCTCTCCATTCATTGGCAAAATCATCCGAGAATTTGTGCCCCGCTCCGCACTACTGGCTTACCTTGAAGCCATCATGCGCGTCTATAACCGCTATGGTCGCCGTGATAATAAGTATAAGGCGCGTATTAAAATCCTAGTACATGAAAAAGGCATTGAGACCATTCGCGCGGCTGTTGAAAAAGAATTTGCCGCCATGGATCATACTGCATTCCAACAGGACCCACAGGAATTTGAACGCGTAGCGGCATCTTTCACGCCGCCGCCCTACGAGATCTTGCCATCAGAATCCTCAAAGCTTGCGAAAGCCCGAGTAGAAACGCCAGCCTTCAATGATTTTGTTAGTGTCAATGTCAGCGAACATAAAATAGCTGGCTATGCCATCGTCACTGTCTCTTTGAAACCTATTAACGGGATCCCAGGCGACGCAACATCGCATCAGATGTGCGTTCTTGCCGATGCATGCGACAGATTTGGTTTTGGCGAGCTCCGCGTGAGCCATGAGCAAAATATTATTTTGCCCCATGTCAAAAAGGATGATCTTTTTGCGCTCTGGCAAACATTAGACGCAGCAGATCTCGCTACTGCTAATGCCGGGCTTGTTTCTGATATTATCTCTTGCCCTGGTCTCGACTATTGCTCGCTAGCGACAGCAAGATCAATACCGATCGCACAAGCGATTTCTCAACGTTTTTCCGATATGGCCCGTCAACGCCGCATTGGTAAGCTCGGCATCAAGATCTCCGGCTGCATCAACGCTTGTGGCCATCATCACATCGGCGCTATCGGCGTGCTTGGTCTTGAGAAGAAAGGCCAAGAATCCTATCAAATCACACTTGGCGGCGATCCAGGATTCTCGGCGTCAATCGGCGAAATTCTTGGTCCAGGCGTGAGCGCAGATCAAGTCCCCGAGGTTATTGAACATCTCGTTGATTTCTACCTTGCTGAACGCCATGAAACTGAGGCTTTTATTGATACATGGCGTCGCCTTGGCCATGCCCGCTTCAAGGACGTCTTACGCCGGGAGGGAGAAGATGGCGCTGATATCTAAGGGCGAGTTTGTGGCAGATGACTGGCGTCGCCTAGCGGACGAGGAAGCCCTTCCTGAAAACGGAAAAATTATTATTTCTCTCGAGCGACTGGATAACGCCTTGAAGGCGCGTGGCGCTAACGGGGATATTGGCGTCATTGTCGACAATACTCTGGAAATCGATAAACTCATTCCTGTTCTTGCAAAGCTTGGCCTTATCGCCATCGCCTTCCCCTCCTTTGCGGATGGGCGCGGATTTTCCCTCGCGCGCCTCGTTCGACGCGCGGGTTATCGAGGTGAGTTACGCGCTAGCGGTCGACTGCTCGCAGATCAATATGCCCATGCGCTTGGTTGCGGGTTTGACACAGTCGAAATTCCAGATGACCTGGCTCAGCGCCAGAATGAAACGCAATGGCGCTCAGCAAGCAAGACACATCAACGAACCTATCAGCGTGGCTATCTTTCGTCAGGCTCGATCCTCGACGCGCGTCGGAAGGCTATGCAATGAATCCATCGCTTGTCGATATCCTCTCGCCACGGATAAAGCCTCTTGATCTCGATCACCGGCTTCTCCTGATCAGAGAATTTATTCCTGGACGTATTATTTTCACAACAAGCTTTGGCGTTGAAGATCAGCTCATCACACACTCAATCTTCACACAAGCGCTCGATATTGAGATTGCAACCATTGATACGGGCCGTCTGTTTCCAGAAACATACGAGCTTTGGGAACGCACTGAAGCGCGCTATGCGCACCGTATCCCAGCTGTTTATGCCCAAACAGCCCCTCTCGAGGCGCTGATTGCCGAACAGGGCGTGAATGGATTTTACAAATCTCTCGATGCGCGCAAAGCATGCTGCGCTATTCGTAAAGTTGAGCCTTTGAAACGACTTCTTGACGGCGCCTCCGCATGGGTGACCGGATTGCGCGCAGATCAGTCGCAAAGTCGCGCTGACACAACATTTGTCGCCTATGACACAGGACATAAAATCATAAAAATTAATCCGCTCATCGACTACACGCGCGATCGTATTGTTACGCAAACGCAGGAACTCGCCATTCCTATCAATACGCTACATGATAAGGGATTTCTTTCAATTGGCTGCGCGCCCTGTACGCGCGCCATTGCGCCCGGTGAAAGCGAACGCGCGGGACGCTGGTGGTGGGAACAAGATGAGAAAAAAGAATGCGGTCTGCATATTGATGCGGAGGGCCGACTTAGCCGCGCATCTTTAGGGCGGGAGTCCTCACCATGACGACAGTGCCCACCCGCGCGCTCGGTCACCTAGATAGACTTGAAGCTGAAAGCATTCACATCCTGCGCGAAACAGTTGCAGAAGTAGAGCGTCCCGTTATGCTCTATTCTATTGGCAAAGACTCAGCCGCAATGCTGCATCTAGCGCTTAAGGCTTTTTATCCATCAAAGCCGCCATTTCCACTTCTTCACGTCAATACGATGTGGAAATTTAAGGAAATGATTGCGTTTAGAGACAAAACCATCAAAGAACTTGGCGTCGAAATGCTGGAGTATATCAACCCACAAGGGATTGATATGAAAATCAGCCCCTTTGATCATGGATCAAAACTGCACACGCAGATCATGAAAACGGAAGCCCTAAAACAAGCTCTTGATAAATGGAAGTTCGACGCAGCATTTGGTGGCGCACGACGAGACGAAGAAAAATCTCGTGCGAAAGAGCGTGTCCTGTCGTTTCGAACAGCGCAGCATCGATGGGACCCTAAAAATCAACGTCCTGAATTCTGGCGCCTTTACAATACGCGTAAGGCGCAAGGAGAATCATTGCGTATTTTCCCGATGTCTAATTGGACCGAAGCAGACGTTTGGGACTATATTGCGCGTGAAAACATTCCAGTAGTGCCCCTCTATTTTGCCAAAGAGCGCCCCGTTGTCAGCCGCGACGGCGCTTTAATTATGGTCGACGACGATCGTATGAAACTCCTGCCTGGCGAAAAGATTGAGCATAAAATGGTGCGCTTTCGGACACTGGGTTGCTATCCGCTAACAGGCGGCTTCGAAAGCACGGCGACAACACTCGAAGATATTATAGCAGAAATGCGCGCCAGCCGATCCTCAGAAAGACAGGGCCGCCTGATTGATCATGATGGTTCCAGCTCAATGGAGCAGAAAAAGCAGGAAGGCTATTTTTAATATGCCTAGCGCTCTTGCCACACACGCGCCGCACACCGGATCATCGAAACTTGTCATCGCCGATAAGCCGTTGCTGCGGTTCATCACATGCGGCTCCGTTGATGATGGCAAATCAACACTTATCGGTCGGCTTCTTTTTGATGCAGATCTTGCTCCCGACGATCTCATCGCCGCGCTTGAAACCGACTCCAAAAAACATGGCACGCAAGGAGAAGCGCTAGATTTTGCGCTGCTCGTAGATGGACTAGCCGCCGAACGTGAGCAAGGCATCACGATTGACGTAGCTTATCGTTATTTTGCCACAGAAAAGCGTAAGTTCATTGTCGCAGATACTCCTGGACATGAACAATATACGCGCAACATGGCTGTTGGCGCGTCAACAGCCGACCTGGCAATTCTTCTTGTCGACGCACGCAAGGGCATTTTGCCACAAACACGTCGACATAGCGTGATCACATCAATGTTTGGCGTGCGCCATGTTGTTGTCGCCGTCAATAAAATGGATCTCGTCAGCTATAGCGAAGAGGTTTTTCGCAAGATTGAAGCGGACTTTCGCGATTTTGCAAAAAACCTACGTTTTACATCTATTTACGTCGCCCCTCTTGTCGCCAAAGACGGGGACAATCTTGTCAAAAAAAGCGCCCATATGGACTGGCACAAAGGACCGCCGCTCCTTGGGTATCTTGAGGCAGTAGCCATTGAAGATAGCACTCAAATCGCGCCGTTTCGTTTTCCAGTGCAATGGGTCAATCGACCTAACCTCGATTTTAGAGGTTTTTCAGGCCTGATCGGCGGCGGCAACATCCGCCCCGGTGATATTATCCGAATTCTCCCAGCAGGCCGCGACACGCGCGTTGCACGCATCGTGACCTATGATGGAGATCTTGAGAGAGGCGTCTCAGGTCAATCTGTCACGCTAACGCTCACTGAAGAAATTGACATCTCACGTGGCGATCTTTTGTGCTCACCTGTATCTCCCGCTAAGGTCGGCGATCGACTTGAGGCAAAAATTCTTTGGCTTGTGCGCGAACCACTCATTCCTGGCAAAAGTTATTTGTTAAAAATCGGTACGAAAATAACGCCAGCTCACATTGTCAGCGTTGACGCCCATATTGAGATTGAAACCGGCCTTGCCAAAGCTATGCCGATAGGCGCCGTGCTGAATTTCAATGAAATGGGCGAGGCGAAACTTGCGCTGGAAACAGCAGTCGCCTGCGATCCCTTTACGGAGAACCGCGAGACAGGCGGCTTTATCCTCATTGACCGCATTACGAATGAAACCATTGCCGTAGGCATGGTTAGAGCTATCGCTACCGCTTCCGGACGCGCGACGCCCGCCCTAACAGATCTGAGTTATGCCTCGATGGAGGGGGTACCTGTTGCGCCGCCTGCGGGGCCGCTTGCTGGCCGCAACGGAAAAATGGCCAGTTTCACGCTTACAGCTGCGCTCTTAACGACCGCTCTTGCTTATGTCTTCGTTAAGGAGACGACAATTGCCCTTGAGATAGGCTTATCCCAAACGCTCGCGCTTGCTGGCCTGTATTTTCTGCATGAAAAACTTTGGCGCGCGCCTGCTACGCAGTCAGATGAGAACCAAAAAGCGACCATCATTGACGGCGGCGGTCTTTAATTTCATCGCCTAATGCGCTTCATCCCAGTTTAATGCAGCGCGCGCATCGACCTTAAGCGGCACACTTAAATGCACAGCGGGAAGCGGCGCATTTTCCATAACGCGCCGAACAAGTTCAATAGTTGCATCAGCTTCTACTTTTGGGGCCTCAAAAACGAGCTCATCATGAACCTGCAACAGCATGCGCGCAGCGAGCCCAGCATCGGATAACGCAACATCCATTTGCGCCATAGCGCGACGAATTATATCTGCAGCAGCGCCTTGAATGGGCGCATTAATCGCGGCGCGTTCAAAAAATGCCCGATCAGAGGCATTTGCAGAGGCGATGCGCGGAAAATGGCAAACTCGACCAAAAATAGTTGTCACCGACATTTGTTCGCGAACAAGCTTCTTAATTGACTCCATATAATCGCGAATGCCAGGAAAGCGTTCGAAATAGCGCTTGATATAAGCGGCGGCCTCTTCACGTGGAATGGCAAGTTGATTGGCAAGGCCAAAAGCAGAAATCCCGTAGATAATGCCAAAATTAATTGCTTTTGCGCGACGCCTGACTTCAGAGGGCATATCCTTCACTGATACGCCGAACATCTCACTCGCGGTCATTGCGTGAATATCTATATTATCAGCAAATGCCTGCTTTAATTGCGGGATGTCAGCGATGTGCGCGAGTAATCTCAATTCAATCTGCGAATAATCTGCTGAAATGATCAAATGATCAGGCATAGCAATAAAAGCTTTCCTGATCTTACGACCCGCCTCATTACGCACTGGGATATTTTGTAGATTTGGATCAGAAGAGGATAGACGTCCAGTTGTCGTCGAAGCCAGAGAATAGGACGTATGCACGCGGCCTGTCTGCGGATTAATGAAGCCAGGTAAGGCGTCTGCATAGGTGCTTTTTAACTTTGCTAATTGGCGCCAGTCGAGAATTAATCGCACAAAGGCATTACCCTCTGCAGCCAATTCCTCTAGCACATCAGCAGAAGTAGACCAGGCGCCTGTCGCTGTCTTCTTTGCGCCGGACAGCCCCATTTTGACAAATAAAATTTCGCCCAATTGCTTGGGTGAGGCAAGATTAAAGCTTTCGCCAGCTTGATGAAAAATCTCTGTTTCTAACCGCGCCATTTCTTGCGCAAACTCTCCTGAAAGTCGTGAAAGCATCACGCGATCAATCATGACGCCGCGTTGCTCCATTCTGGCAAGAGTCGCGACCATTGGCCGCTCAAGCGTCTCGTAGACGTTTGTTAAATGCTCAGCGCATAGACGTGCGCGCAATATGCGCCACAAGCGCATGGCGACATCAGCATCCTCGGCGGCATATTCTGTAGCCTTATCAATCGCAACATGTTCAAAACCAATAAAATTGCGCCCCGATCCCGCCACGGCAGAAAAGGGAATATTTTCATGTCCTAAATGCTTCAATGCAAGTTCATCAAGCCCATGATTATTGCGCCCTGTATCAAGCGCATAGGATAGGAGCATCGTATCTTCAATCGGCGCGACATCTATGCCATAACGAGCCAACACTAAGAGATCATATTTCATATTATGCGCAATTTTAAGCACCGAAGCGTCTTCAAACAGTGGTTTTAATCTCTCAATGACGACGCGTAGGGGAAGTTGGCCAGGTAGCAAAGTTGTTTCGCCAAAAAGATCTCCTACTCCCGCCTCACTATGTTGTAGCGGAATATAACAGGCAACGCCTTGAGCAGTTGACAAGGAAACGCCGACAAGCCGACATTGCATCGGATCAAGGGATGTTGTTTCCGTATCAAGCGCAACAATGCCAGCCTGATGCGCCTGCATAATGCAGTGGTCGAGCTGCGCAAGAGTTGTGATTGTTTTATATAATGTTCTGTCGATCTTTTGAGCTTTTGCTTGCTCATACTGCAGCATAGCGTAATGCTGCGGGGTATCGCCATCAATAATGAGACTATTCTCTTTTTGACCTGTCTGTTCTACCGCTGGACTTTGGCCGTCGCGGCCGCGCCACGCTGCTGGTCCACAAAACGCTGGATCTGGGGTAATCGTAGCCGCCTCTACGTCATAAAGCTCTGCAACACGACGCGTGATTGTCGTAAATTCCATCGCTTGTAGGAATGCGACCAAGGTTTTTCCGTCCGGCTCACATAAACCAAGATCATCAAGCGGCACCCTTAAGGGAACATTTTGAACCAGTTCGACTAATTTTTTTGATAGTCGGATACGGGCGACGGCTTCAGGCTCAGTTAAAGCTTCACGTCTTTTAGGCTGTTTGATGTGTTGCGCCTGCGACAACAAAGTATCGAGATCGCCAAATTCATTAATTAACTGAGCAGCGGTCTTTAAACCAATGCCTTTGGCGCCTGGAACATTATCCGTACTGTCGCCAGCGAGCGCTTGAACATCAACGACCTTATCTGGCGTTACGCCAAAATAATCAACAACTTCCGCTTGCGTAATAAAGCGCTCCTCTCGGGCGCCCTTGGCTCCTGCAGAGCCAGAGGCTGGATCATACATAGCCACGCCCTCGCCAATAAGTTGCATTAGATCCTTATCAGCTGAGATAATTAAAACCTCTGCGCCTTTGGCCCGGGCCTGCGCCGTATAGGTCGCGATTAGATCATCCGCTTCATAAACATCTTGCTCAACTGGCGTCAGCCCAAACGCACGCACAGCAGCGCGCATCAGTGGAAATTGCGGGACAAGATCTTCCGGCGGCTCGGAGCGATTAGCCTTATACTCAGGGTAAATTTCCTTACGAAAAGAGTTTTCGCTTTTATCAAAGATAATTGCTAAATGCGTCGGCCTGACGCCCAACGCCCCCTCTCGAACAAACTGTAGAATCTTTGAACAAAACAATCTGACTGCGCCAGTCGGCAGGCGATCAGAACGATAATTATATTTTGCATCCTGTCGGATTGATTGAAAATAAGCACGAAAGACGAATGATGACCCGTCAACGAGAAAGACGCGACTTTCTGGTCCAACAGGTTTATGCGACAGCGTCATGCGTTAATTTTCACCATTACGGGCTTCAATCCCAAGAGAAAAAAAGTAGCTGTGGTAAGCATCAACCCAAACGCACCAGCGCAGCTGTCAATTTTTCAATTCTTGCGCTCACTTCCTCTCGTCGCTCCTTATGTTCATCGACTACATCCGCATCCGCCTTGGCGAGGAAGCCTGGATTGGAGAGTTTTGCGTCAAGCTTTTTAACGTCTTCATTCAATTTGGTAATTTCTCGCAAGAGCCGCGTTTTTTCCACATCAAGATCAATGACCCCCTCAAGAGGTATCGCGACAACTCCACCGCGCACTAGAAGCTGCGCTGAGGATTTTGGCGCGACATCAGCAAAACTAATTTGTGATAAGCGCGCGAGCTTACGCAAGGTTTCATCCCATTGCTGTACTCGGCTGCGCAAACCTGCGTCAGCGCCAATCAACAACAACTCTGTTTCACCTGCTAGCGCCATTTCGGCGCGAAGGGAACGAACTTCTGATACAAGATCTACAACCCAGCCAATCTCACCTTCCGCTTGGGCGTCCTCAAGTCCAGTCAAAGACGGCCAGTTCGCAAGTGCAAGCAAACTCTGTCGCGGCGGTCCTTGCTCACCCTTGATCGCCCAAAGCTCTTCCGTCAAAAAGGGCATGAAAGGATGCAAGAGAGCGTAGATCTGATCGAGAACAAAGGCGACGGTTGCGCGCGTTTCTTCTTTAGCGGCGCCATCTGGACCTTGAAGCAGCGGCTTCGCTAACTCCAAATACCAATCGCAGAAAATATTCCACACAAACCGGTAAGCGCTCGCTGCCGCATCATTAAAGCGGTAGGCTTCAATCTCAGCGTTCAAGACGTCAATAGTTCGCGCTGCTTCGCCGACAATCCAGCGGTTTAGGACAATCTTATTCTTTGAGGGATCATAATCATCGACGCGCGCGCAACCATTAAATTCTGCAAAACGCGACGCATTCCAGATCTTAGTCGCAAAATTACGATAGCCCTCTACACGCTGTGTCGAGAGCTTGATATCACGACCTTGCGCCGCCATTGCAGCCAGAGTGAAGCGTAACGCATCAGCGCCATAATCATCAATCAAATGCAAGGGATCAATGACATTACCCTTGGATTTAGACATCTTAGCGCCCTTCTCGTCACGAACGAGCGCATGGATATAGACATCTTTAAAAGGAATCTCTTTCTTAAAGTGAAGGCCCATCATCATCATTCGGGCAACCCAAAAGAAAATAATGTCAAAGCCTGTAACTAAAACATTTGTTGGATAGTAACGCTCTTGCTCAGAGCTATCCTCTGGCCAGCCAAGAGTCGAAAAAGGCCAAAGCGCTGAGGAAAACCACGTATCAAGCACATCGTCATCCCGCTTTAGCGCGACAGCCTCTCCTGTCCGCGCACGCGCAGCTATTTGCGCAGCCTCCTCTGTTTCTTCGACATAAACATTGCCGTCTTGATCATACCACGCTGGTATACGATGGCCCCACCAAAGCTGACGCGATACGCACCAAGGCTGAATGTTTTCTAGCCAGTCAAAGTAGGTTTTTTCCCAATTTTTTGGGATGAAGGTTGTTTTACCTGTACGCACCGCCTCTAACGCGGGACGAGCTAATGTTTTAGCGTCAACATACCATTGATCTGTTAATCGCGGCTCAAGAACAGCCTGCGAACGATCGCCGTGAGGAACCATATGCTTATGGTCATCAACGCCCTCAAGTAATTCTCGCTCGCTCATCATCGTCACGACGCGCTGACGCGCTGCAAAACGATCGAGGCCGTCTAAAGTCGCCAGCGTTTCTGCGAGCTCTGCAGATGGCGTCAATCCTTCATGAAAATCGCTATTGGCTGAAAGAGACAATCGTCCCTGCGCGTCGAGTACATTAATGAGGCGCAAGCCATGACGCTTCCCAACTTCAAAATCATTAAAATCATGAGCTGGCGTAATTTTGACTGCTCCAGTACCCTTTTCTGGATCTGAATAGCTATCCGCAATAATGGGAATATGCCGTCCAACCAAAGGCAGAGATATATTTTTCCCAATGTAAGAGTGATAACGCGCGTCTTCTGGATGCACCGCAACAGCAGTATCGCCAAGCAAAGTCTCAGGTCGCGTGGTAGCGACAGTAATGAAGGCGCCTGTTTTCTGCCCAGCAGCATCAACAATTGGATATTTGAAACGCCATAGGTGGCCTTTCATCTCAACTTGCTGAACTTCCAGGTCAGAAATCGCCGTGTGGAGAACCGGATCCCAATTGACGAGACGTTTGTCCTTATAAAGCAGGCCATCACGATAAAGCTGAACAAAGACTTTAATAACTGCGCGTGATAAGCCATCGTCCAAAGTAAATCTTTCACGAGACCAATCACAAGAAGCTCCTAACCGCTTCAACTGCTCTACGATTTTTCCGCCCGACTCAGCTTTCCACGACCAGACACGCTCTAAAAATTTTTCACGACCCAATTCGCGTCGTGAAGGCTCATTTCTTTCCGCTAGTTGACGCTCAACCACCATTTGCGTTGCAATGCCTGCATGGTCTGTGCCTGGCTGCCACAAAACGTCATCGCCCCTCATACGATGATAGCGCGCAAGAATATCCTGCAATGTATTATTAAGCGCATGACCCATATGTAGGCTGCCCGTGACATTGGGCGGGGGGATTACAATTGAATAAGGCTTGGCGCGAAGGCGCTCGGGACGACCGGCCCTAAATGCGCCTGTATCTTCCCACAACGCACGCATACGTTGCTCAATTAAAGTTGGGTTGAATGTTTTTTCCATCATCAGATAGCGTTATCAAGCTTTCGGCAGCGAGTAATACTCGACTGCCGACCGCCGATACGCCGACTGTCGAAAGAGCGGAGAAAGATCTAAGAAAGAGCCTTTAGCGCATTTCTTCCAGCATAAATTGCGGTATCTCCGAGCTCTTCTTCAATACGAATGAGCTGATTATATTTGGCTGTGCGATCAGATCGCGCCAAAGAGCCTGTTTTAATCTGACCGCAATTCAAAGCCACTGCGAGATCCGCAATAGTTGAATCTTCTGTCTCGCCAGAGCGATGAGACATAACACTAGTGTAACCAGCGCGATGCGCCATATCTACAGCCGAAATCGTCTCTGTTAACGAACCAATCTGATTAACTTTGACAAGAATAGAATTCGCTGTATTGGTTTTAATACCCTGCGACAGACGCGTTACATTCGTAACAAAAAGATCATCGCCGACAAGTTGAATCTTCTTACCAATCGACTCTGTGAGCTTTTTCCATCCTTCCCAATCATCCTCAGCCATCCCGTCCTCTATGGAGACGATGGGATAAGCGCTGGCGAGCTTTGCTAGATACTCAACTTGCTGATCAATGCTACGGGTAATTCCTTCGCCCTCGTATGCGTATTTGCCTTCTTTAAAAAATTCCGTAGCAGCGCAATCTGCTCCTAGCAGAACATCAACGCCGGGTTTGAAGCCTGCGGTTTCAATCGCTTTCATAATAAAATCAAGTGCGGCTTCCGCCGACGGTAGGTTTGGCGCAAATCCGCCTTCATCACCGACAGATGTTGAATGTCCTGATTTTTTAAGCGCGCCTTTAAGCGTGTGAAAAATTTCAGCCCCCCAACGAATGGCGTCGCGCACATTCTCGGCGCCTGCCGGCAGGATCATAAATTCCTGAAAGTCGATCGGGTTATCTGCGTGAACGCCACCATTGATGATGTTCATCATCGGGGTGGGCAGGATACGCGCCTGCGTACCGCCAATATAACGGTAAAGAGGTAACGCCGTCGCTTCAGCTGCTGCTTTAGCGGTGGCAAGCGAGACGCCGAGAATTGCGTTTGCTCCAAGGCGCGCCTTATTTGGCGTCCCGTCGAGAGCGATCATCGCCATGTCAATGCCAATCTGATCCTCAGCCTCGAGGCCCAACAAAGCCCCGGCGATTTCATCATTGACATTGTCAACCGCCGTAAGCACGCCCTTGCCCAAGTAACGCTTTGGGTCGCCATCGCGTTTTTCGACAGCTTCATGCGCGCCAGTCGAGGCGCCTGAGGGCACAGCTGCGCGTCCGCAAGAGCCATCCTCGAGCGTGACCTCAACCTCGACAGTCGGATTGCCCCGGGAATCAAGGATTTCTCGGGCATGTATGTCGATAATCTCGGTCATTGTTAGAGCCTCGTGTGGTGCAGCGCGGTAAGTGGGACTTTTAGACCGATTACGCCACAGGGGAAAGCCTTGGCAGAGGCCCCAATAGGTGTTTTTCGAAACTAATCTTACAAAATGGAGCGCGAACCAGGCGCCCAGGCGCTGCTGCGGACGCTGTTGACGCCGCGCTCAAGTCCATTAGCTGTGCAGAGAGTTTAGAATACCGAGCTGAGGAGGCAGAAATGACGTTTGGTGAGGATGCAGTCCGCTCCGTCGCGACTGGGCTTTTATGCCTCCTTCTTGGCGCGCTCGACTGTGCTAACGCACAAACGCCAGAGCACGTTGAGGCGGCGCGGCTTAATCTTGAAAAATCATCAATCCGTCAAGGCGCGTGCACCCCCGTCGCGGAGTCTTTTCTTGGCTGGCCTGCGAACACGCTCCAAAGATGTGAGTATAAACGCGGAGATGCTTCAGGTCTTGCTTATGTTCTCGACGTAAAAGCTGAAACAATGGCTAAGTGGATTGAAACCAGTTGCGCCACACAGATGGCGGGCGTAGCGGCATGTTTTGATCGTATCCTGCGATGCGGCACCGAGAAATCTGACGGCGTGTTTGTGGTGGGCGGCAATGCAATCATAGAAAAGAACGGGGTAATGCTAAATAATTTCATCCGCAATGGCGTAGCAATCAACGCTGCGCCAAACGGCAAAGCTGATGTTGTGAGGCCAGAAGATCAAGAAAAATTGGCAACAATTCCCGAGGCGGATATCACCGCTATGCTTGGCGGCGGCGGTGTCGCTTTCTGGCATACGCTGCCTTACCAATTCGCTGTTAAGGCGATAGATTTAGGAGTTCCAGCAGAAATGAATACGCCTGATCGACGTCAAAAATGGCTAGAAATTATACGCTTAGAAATGCTTGCCGCTTTGGGCAATGCTGAGAATAGATTTTTGTCCGGATGGATCAACGCTCATCCCATCATGCTCCGCGCTGGCGAATGCCCGGATGATCGAGACCCATAACATATTTCTTTTCTAGCTTGACGCAGCCAGAGGAAAGCTTCTTTTAAGATCATGATAAAAAAACATGATGGACCAGAACTCCTGGGGCGCATTGTCGCTCTGCCGAACTCCCCAGACGAGGCGGAATTAGATCTAGTTACAAATCCCTACAAGGATACTGTTTATCTCGTGCGTTTTACTGCGCCTGAATTCACATCCCTATGTCCCGTTACCGGACAGCCGGACTTTGCTCATCTAGTAATTGATTATTGCCCCGCAGACTGCCTCATTGAATCCAAATCCTTGAAGCTATTTCTAGGTAGTTTTCGAAATCATGGCGCATTTCATGAGGACTGCACGCTGCGCATTGCCCATGAGCTTATCGCCGCAATGAAACCAAGGTGGCTGCGCATCGGAGGCTATTGGTATCCGCGCGGCGGCATGCCGATCGATGTCTTCTGGCAGACCGCAACTCCGCCTGAGGGGCTGTGGCTACCAGACCAAGGCGTACCTCCTTATAGAGGGCGAGGATAGAATTATTATTTATTTCACACGCGCTCAAAGATGCTAATGAGCGAGGGCCCAAACAATAAAAATTTGAACGCGAATACGCTGTCGGCCAGCTGAAACGGGGATTGAGCCGCTATCAGGGAAGGCTGAAGCGGCTTTTGCATCCATCAAGCTCGGCTGCATCGCATTATTCTGAGCTGGCTTCATTTCCAATATTCTTCCAAGCCTAAGTCCCGCCGCCAAAGCATAAACCTCTGCCTGGCGATGCGCGTCTCTTACCGCTGCGGCGCGTAAGGCATCGAGTTTTTCAACTGAATTCGAATATTCATAAAACACTCCTTGGAAACTGTTCACGCCCCTATCAATTAATTTTCGAACGATCTCCCCCGCTTGTCGCACGTCCCTCAGCCGAACGGATATGTCATTTATCAGTCTGTAAATTTTTTTATCAATCGTGGCTTTCGTCTTGGGATCGCGATCCTGAATGGAGATCGGCATAAGTTTGAGATCCTGCGTTTGTATATCGGCCGTCTTGACGCCGATCATATCAAGCTCCCTAATGACGCCTTCACTGATCCGAGCGTTTTCCAAGGCGGCCGTTTCGGCTGATGACCCCTCGCTTACTACGCCGAAGCGGAGTATCGCCATGTCAGGAGCTACCTCCTCAACTGCTTCGCCCATAATGGCTATGCTCGGGGTGACATCGCGGAGCGGTTCCGCAAGACAATCTCCACACCAAATAAATAGGAAAGAAAGTGCGGGGAATAATCGAATCATGTCATACCTTTTCAACTAGGGTTGCCGCCGCTATTCCAAGGTGCCGTCAATCTGTTCTAACCACGCCCAATCCTCTTACCGCTCAGATCACGACCATCACACATGCCAACACTATATCACTTTCCTCTTTGTCCTCATTCACGCTTTATTCGACTTATACTCAACGAATATAACATATCGGTCGAACTTATCGAGGAACGCGTAAACGATCGCCGTAGCGCATTTTTAGCGCTAGATCCTGGAGGCCGTACGCCCGTCTTTATCGATGACGACGGGAGCGTTGTTCCCGGAGCTACCACAATTGCCGAATATATCGACGAAACTTATGGATCGTCGTACGCTAGCCGTCGCCTTTTGCCTCAAGAAAAACCGATGCGGATCGAAACCCGCAGGCTCATTGACTGGTTTAATATTAAATTCTTTGACGAGGTTACCGGATGGCTCGTAAAAGAAAAAATCTACAAGCGCTACAGCGCTCAAAGTGGCCCTCCAGATATGGATTTAGTGCGTATTGCGCGCGCCAATATTCGCCCCCACATGCAGTACCTTGGCTACCTAATAAGTATGCGAAGCTGGCTAGCTGGGGATCGCTTAACTTATGCAGATTTTGCTGCAGCAGCGCAGCTATCCTGCGCTGACTACATGGGCGACGCGCCATGGGACGAAAACGAAGCCACGAAACACTGGTATCAAAGGATCAAGTCACGCCCTGCATTTCGTTCCCTTCTAGCCGATCGGGCTACAGGGATGGGCCCAGCGCCAATCTACACCGAAATGGACTTCTGAAACTTACACAACAGCTTCACTCAAAAGCGCAAAAGCTAGGATTTAATCTCTGTCGCGTCACCTTAGCAGAACTGCCAACAGGCATAGAAAAAAAACTAGATGCATGGATTGCCTCTGGCGCTCACGGGGAGATGACATGGCTTGCAGAAAGCGCTGAGCGGCGCGCCGATCCCCGCCACTTGTGGCCAGATGCAAAAACGATTGTCTTGCTCGGCATGAATTACGGACCTGAGGTGAATCCACTCGCAACGTTAGCTAAAAAAGAAATTGGAACGATCTCAGTCTACGCCAGACATCGAGACTATCATAATGTTCTTAAGGGGCGCCTCAAAGAACTTGCCAGTTTCTTGACTAAGAACGTAGGACCTAATCATGTTAAAGTCTTTGTTGATACTGCGCCTTTAATGGAAAAACCCTTGGCGCAGGCCGCTGGGTTAGGATGGCAAGGAAAACATAGCAATCTTGTTTCACGCGAATTCGGTTCCTGGCTGTTTCTTGGCGCAATCCTAACAGACTTAGAACTTACAATCGATGATCCAGAAATAGATCATTGTGGTCAATGCCAGCAATGTCTAGACGCTTGTCCGACACAGGCATTTGTGAAGCCTTATTGGCTCGATGCGCGCAGATGCATCTCTTACCTAACTATAGAGCTAAAGGGCCCAATCCCCCTTGAATTGCGGAATGCAATTGGTAATCGCATTTATGGATGTGATGATTGCCTTGCAGTCTGTCCCTGGAATAAATTTGCTCAAATCGCCAGTGAGCTAAAACTCAAAGCGCGCCCTGAGCTAGAGGCGCCGCCTCTAGACGAGCTTGTAGAATTTGATGAAACTGCGTTTAGACGCTTTTTCTCCGGCTCTCCTATTAAACGAATTGGACATACAAGATTTCTCCGTAACGTCCTAATAGCCATAGGAAACTCTGGAAAGGTTAAATTTTCTTCCTTAATCGAGCGACGACTTACAGATAAAAATCCATTAATACGTGGGTCAGCGATCTGGGCAATGGGGCAGCTTAATCTAGAGCGCCTGGTCACTCTAAGCGCTTCGCTCATCCAAATTGAATATGACCCTCACGTCAGATTAGAATGGGAGCAAGCATTAGGCTGCCTAGACGAGCTTCTCCCATCCAATATGAAAGATGATGCGTGAATAATAACTCATTAACAGCTTCGGTTCAGCCAATCATTCTAGAGGATTCAATTGTCTCGACAGGTTTTCTGGCTGATATTTCAGTTTTTGTTCTAGCTAATGGTCATGTTTTTTTTAGTCGAGACGAAAATAATCAACTTTTAAAAGTCCATGACGAGGGGATCATACTTTGCGCCGCCTTTGATGAAGATCGCCTCGTGACTGGCGGAGATGATGGTTGTGTAGTCCTAACTAATATGAATGGAGTTTGTGAAACTATTGTAAGCGAAACATCTAAATGGATAGATGCAGTGGCAATTCGGGATGGGGCTATAGCTTGGTCAGCGGGACATTGCATAAGTGCGCGCTCTATAAAAGGAGAGACAAGATCGCTTAGTCTAAATTCAAGCTCGCGCGGCCTTAAGTTCTTTCCTAAAGGGTATAGATTAGCTATTGCCCATTACAACGGCGCTACTCTTTGGTTCCCCAATGCTAGCAGTCCTGAACTCCTACGCTGGAACGGCTCGCATCTAGACATAACAATATCACCAGATGCACGGTTTGTTATCACATCCATGCAGGAAAATACGCTTCACGGCTGGCGATTGACTGACAATAAAAATATGAGAATGGCAGGTTATCCAAGTAAAACACGCAGCTTTTCCTGGTCGCATGATGGTAAATGGTTGGCTACGTCAGGCGCAGACGCTTGCATCATTTGGCCATTTATCGCCAAAGATGGACCTATGGGACAAACGCCACGCGAGTGCGGCCTTAGACCTGAAATTCCGGTTACTTGCGTAGCCTTTCACCCCAGTGCGCCGGTTGTCGCTATTGGCTACGAAGATGGCATGGTAATTCTCACGCGCCTATCGGATGCTTCGGAAATATTAGTCCGACACCCATCAAAAGCAGCAAAAATTGGTCGCATCAATACAATTAATTGGAATAAACAAGGCTCTCGTCTTTGTTTCGGGGCCGAAAATGGCGAAGGCGGCACGTTAACATTACCGAGCGCCTCATAGATGACACGCAATAAACCATCAATCCTACTCACAATCGCTGGATCTGATCCATCCGGGGGAGCAGGACTACAAGGAGATCTTAAAACATTTACGGCCCATAGATGCTATGGCATGGCAGTGGTTACGGCCATTACAGTTCAAAACACCTATGGCGTATTAGATTATGCGCCTATCGAAGAGAACTTAGTCGCTGCACAACTTTCCGCTCTTCTCAAAGACATCATACCAAATTGTATAAAAATTGGAATGATCGGGACTATTGAGAATGCGCTTGCTATTCGCAGATCACTAAAAAATTATCCTCATGATTTAGTAATCGATCCAGTCTTAACCCCAACACAGGGTATTAGCCTGTCTGCCACAGGATTAGAAGACGCATTACTAGGCTCGCTCATTCCTCTATCTCGTGTCGTAACGCCAAATATATCTGAGGCAAGCGCCCTTACTAAAACACCTCTTGCTAAAACACCTGAAGAAATGGTTATGCAAGGCAAAATACTACTTAACCATGGGGCGCAAGCTGTATTGATCACTGGCGGAGATCTCTCTGGCCCTCCAATTGATGTATTAATTGAGAAAGACAGAACACAAAATTTCATCGGAGAGAGAGTCAATACGCGACATTCTCATGGTACGGGCTGCGCCTTGTCGTCAGCAATTGCATGCCACTTAGCAAATGGCGCGGAACTGACCGAAGCGATTAATTTAGCTAAGCGTTGGCTCAGCTCTGCGCTCGCTGCCGCTGACCAGCTAGAACTTACTCAGGGTCGCGGACCGCCAAATCATTTTTTTGAATTATGGAATTAATCTTTGAAACCATGATAAGCTAGGTCATTTTACTGCTTTAATCTTGTTAAAAACTACGAGTCGATCATATCTCAATGAATTGTTGAGACCATTAGTAAAGACTCATTACGCCCCATCAATACTTTTACCAATACCTCAGTAGCCTACGCGTTTCATAGCGGCGAACTAATATCATGTTTGCTAGAGGCTCAATTTAGAGATCGGTCTAGAAAGTAAGAAATTATGAACCTAAAAAGAGTCGCAAGTTGTAAACTAGCAGCATCTCCAATCAAGTTGAACTTATAACTAGTGCTATCACCCACCCAACGCAGACTTGACCGCTAAACTGGCTTTGGCAAAATCCATTTGTCCAGTGTATTTGCCTTTTAATACGGCGATGACCTTACCCATATCTTTGATCGCCACCGCCCCGACTTCCGCAATTGCCTTTTTTACAGCCTCCGAGATCTCATCCTCTGATAATTGCCTCGGCAAATAAGCCGATATCACGGCGATCTCGCCTTTCTCTTTGTCGGCAAGCTCTTGACGCTGCGCCTTTTCATATATGTCCACAGATTCCTGTCTACTTTTAATCATTTTTTGTAATAGAGCCAGAATATCCTCCTCAGACAAGGTTTTACCTACTCCGCGCGCCTCAATATCCTTATCTTTGAGGGCTGCGTTAATGAGCCTTAACGCGTCAACCTTAGCCCGTTCGCCAGATTTCATGGCGGCTTTTAAATCCTGTGTAATTTTATCACGCATAGTATTTCCATTTCTGGTTCTGATAGACTAGATCGATGTTACCAAGGAAATAGAGCGGAATATGACCATCGATCAAGCCAGAGGTTGGCGCACTCTCTCCTATACTGGCGTCTTAGTATTGGGTAGCGGCGAAATTATCCAAGGTCACGGGCTAGGCGCCGTTGGCGAGGCTGTCGGGGAGGTCTGTTTCAATACAGCAATGACAGGCTATCAGGAAATACTAACCGATCCTTCTTATGCGGGCCAGATCCTAACTTTCACCTTCCCACACATCGGAAATGTGGGCGCAAATGATGAAGATATCGAAACGGTTGACCTGGACCAAAGCGCGGGGGCCGTTGGCGCAATCTTTGGCGCACCAGTAACGGAACCCTCTAATTTTAGATCACAAATCAAACTTACCGACTGGCTTGTGAAACATGACATTATTGCGCTCAGCGGCATTGATACGCGCGCGCTAACAACGCTTATTCGCGAGAAAGGAATGCAAAACGCCATCATTGCTCACTCACCTCAAGGAAAATTTGACTTTGAGGCTTTACGCGACAAAGCAAAAAAATGGGCCGGCATAGATGGAGCTGACCTCGTTCCAACCGTAGGAACAAAGAAAAGTTACCGTTGGAATGAAACGCCTTGGCGACTTGGAGAGGGATTTGGCTCCCAGCAAGGAAAGGCAAAATATCGTGTTGTGGCCATCGATTATGGCATTAAGCGCAATATTCTTCGTTTGCTTGCGGAACAGGGGTGTGAGGTAATTGTCGTTCCAGCAACCACTATTAGCTCTGAAATCCTTGCACTAGCGCCAGACGGCATTTTCCTTTCTAATGGCCCTGGGGATCCCGCTGAAACTGGAAAATATGCCGCGCCAATCATACGGGATTTACTGGCGGCAAAAATTCCAACATTTGGTATTTGTTTAGGCCATCAAATGATGGCGCTTGCTGTTGGAGCAAAAACTAAAAAAATGCCGCAGGGCCACCATGGGGCAAATCATCCCGTCAAGGATTTTATCACCGGCAAGGTAGAAATTGTTTCTATGAATCATGGCTTTGCGGTTGAACGCGACAGCTTGCCGGAAAATGCCGTTGAAACCCACCGCTCCCTGTTTGATGGCTCTAATTGTGGTATAGCGCTGACTGACCGCCCCGCATTTTCAGTTCAACATCATCCCGAAGCCTCACCAGGCCCTCAGGACAGTCATTATCTCTTTTCCCGCTTCATAGACCTGATGCAAAAATCAAAGGCTGCTTAAGAAAAAGTTCTACTAGATTCCAATTATTTGGATTGAATAAAAAAAACGTTCATCCGTAGTTTCATGACCCTTTGCATCTCTTACGCCTATTTATGCAATCCAATATCATCTTATCATTTCATATCTAATAAAAATAAATTTAATCGCATAAAAACTTAATATGTATCTGAATGACTAGCTTATATAAATGAACGGCAACAACGACTTATTTTAAGAAAATTAATGCCGATCGATCAACGAAGATATAGCTAAAGAATTTTTATCGGTTTTATTTTAGGAAAACATAGATATCAACATCTATATTCTCATCATCCTCTCGAAGTTCTCCGATATATTCCTCAATGATTAGATCTTTGGAGTCCAACCCTTTCTCGTCAAGATAAGCCGCTATGGCTTCATAAGTAGCTTCTATTTCTTCATAAGCGCCATGATGCTGAAACTTCAGCGCTTTACCGCTTGGCGAGGCTCCAATTTCAACGCCATCGATTAGATTAAGCTTCCCCTCTGGTGCTGCAGTAAGCGGTAACATAGCCTCAAAATTAAACCCAGAATCATCAGTCTTAGTAAAAACCGTAATGGGTCGGCCATTAACTGTAAGCCCAGCCTTAGAAACAGCCTCATTTAAACGAGTCTGAGCCTCAAAAATTATTTTAGCTGCATCTTGCCATTTACCCTGGCCTCTCAGCACAACCGCTGGACGTGCGTCGATCATTACAGCTTGACTGATTACCGCTGCTGCAACGCCATCTTGAGCGGACGTTGTCCCAGTATCTTTATTTCTGGGCTGCGTTACAATATTATTTTCTTGTTTCTTAACTTCTGCATTACGAAGAGTGGGCCTTGCGGCGTCATTACTGACCTCACCAGAACGAAAATTTGATAAAAATTTATATTCAAAAATTATTATTGCGACTACAATCAGTAAGAAGGCGATTGCAGCCAAGACCCGGTATCTTCTTAAAAAATGTATTAGGCCTCGTAACAAGTCCATTCCTGATGTAACTCCCTGAATGCAGTCTAATTGTATGACGTTCCGTCCCAAGCGTCGGCCTGTCTACAACAAAGGCAGATTGGTCTTAAGACCCAACTTTCTTTATATACGAGCCCGCGAGACGGAAACAGCTAAAATCTAGATCCTATGACACATCCACTTGATAATCATCCAATTCTCCGCATGAACGGCGCTGGAAATGAGATCCTAGTCCTAGACCTGCGTGGAGAGAATTATATCCTTCCGCCTCAAGAAGCCTGCGCGATCGGCGCTCTGCCGGGTCTACATTTCGATCAGCTCATGGTCCTTCACGATCCTATATCATCAAAAGATGACGCATTTATGCGGATCTATAACCTTGACGGCTCCCAGTCTGCCGCCTGTGGTAATGGCACTCGATGTGTAGCCTATGTTTTAGCTCGTGAGGGTAAACCGCAATTACATCTCGAAACAGAGGCTGGACAGCTTCGAACCTACCAACGCACCGACACAATCTTCACAGTTGATATGGGGCCTCCCCGATTAAATTGGCGTGAAATTCCATTGGCATTCGCAACAGATACGCTCGACGTGAAGTTAATACCCGAAATTCAAGATGCGCCCACCCAATTTTTTTCCGCCGTCAGCATGGGTAATCCTCATGCAATTTTTTTTGTTGAGAATGTAAAATTTATTGATCTTGAAAAGATAGGTCCTCTAATTGAAAATCATAGCCTCTTTCCCGAGCGGGCAAACGTCTCATTTGCTCAAATTATAAACTTTAAAGAGATACAGCTGCGCGTATGGGAACGCGGAACAGGCGCGACAAAAGCATGCGGCTCAGCGGCATGCGCGACTTTAGTAGCGGCTGCTAGAAGCAAACGCACGGGTCTCGAGGCGCTCATTCACCTACCCGGTGGAGATCTTCAAATTAAGTGGAAACACGATAATCATGTTGAAATGACAGGACCAGTGGAATTTGAATTTGAAACACGACTCAATAAAAATTTCCTCGAAACTATCTAGGAATGAAAAATTTGGCTAATAAACTTGAGGTTATATCATTTGGATGTAGACTAAATAGTGTAGATTCAGAGAATCTAGCTCAAGATTATGTTTCTAATATCCAAAAGAAAAATTCAACAATACTCATAAATACATGCGCTGTGACCGCTGAAGCTATGCGACAAGCAACTCAATCAATCCGGCGAGCTCATCGAGAAAACCCAGAGGCAGAGATTGTTGTTGCCGGTTGTGCGGCGCGTATAGAACCCGAGATCTTTGAAAATATTCCAGGCGTGAGTCAGGTTCTACGCAATCAACTTCCAATGCAAGCTCGCGTTGCTTCAGAAGGTACTCGGGGCTTACTGGCCATTCAAAATGGCTGCGATCATCAATGCACCTTTTGTATTATTCCTCAAGGGCGCGGTCCCTCTCGTTCCGCCTCATCAAATCAGATATTACAGCAAGTAGAATATTTATTAGAGATTGGGAAAAAAGAAATTGTTCTTACAGGCGTAGATTTAACAAGTTACCAACAAGAGGGGCTTAGCCTTGGAGGCCTGGTAAGACTTATCCTTAAAGAATTTCCAGAATTACCACGCCTTAGACTTTCCTCGATCGATTGTGTGGAAGCCGACGATCAACTCCTTCAAATGTTTGCAGAGGATGAGAGACTATGTCCACACCTTCATCTTTCCCTGCAATCAGGAAATGATTTAATACTTAAACGCATGAAAAGACGTCACTTAAGGGCGGATTCTATTCAATTTTGTGCAAATTTAAGAAAAGCGCGCCCTGACGTTATTTTTGGCGCAGACTTTATTGTCGGTTTCCCAACCGAAACAGATGAAATGTTTGAGGACACCTGCAAACTAGTTGATGAATGCGGGCTAACTTATCTCCATGTATTTCCTTTCTCTCCAAGGCCTGAAACTCCAGCTGCTAAAATGAAACAAACTACACGTGAAATAACAAAAATTAGATCCGAAAAATTACGCCAGCTAGGAGCTCAAAAAAAATTAGATCATTTAGACAAATGTGTTGGAAGAACTTTCAGCTTTTTAACAGAGAAAGGCGGAGTGGCTCGAGCACCTAATTTTTCCCTAGCGAAAACGCCAGGAAAGCCTGCAGGTGTCTTCTTAGATATGCAAGTCATTGGACATGATGGGCAAACATTAATAATATAATTATAATATCTCTTTAATCTAAACCGATATACTTGCACTCTGATAATCAGATTTAGAAATTGAAATCCTGGAAATATCAGCAAATGCAATGATTATAGATAATTAGTTATTTTCCTAGAATTGGAAACTTTGATGCCTAGCTTAAATCATCCTATAATTATAATAATATAGAATTCATTACCTAACTTCTAAGCCCATAGCTCTACGCCTTCAAACTAATTTGAATAATTCTATAACATCATATAGGGGATAGGCTATGGCAAAGAAAACAAACCTCTTACGCTAGCTTTAAAGCAGGAGCTGAACATGACGATTGTACCTACATACGCCGCTTTATTAGCTATTCTTTTTGTCTTTCTTTCCTACAAAGTTGGTCAAGCCAGAAAAAAAGAAAAGGTTCTGATAGGAACTGGAGGTAGCTCAATTGTTGAACGAGCCATGCGAGTTCAGGCTAATTTCGCCGAATATACTCCTATAACACTTTTATTGCTTGCGTTTATGGAAATGAAGGGGGCTAATATTTATCTCATGCATTTTCTGTGCCTGTCTTTTTCTATTGGAAGAGTAATTCATGCTTATGGACTTTCTCAACAAAATGAAAATTTACGCTATAGAATGTTTGGAATGATAGCCACAATAGGCGTAATTATGGTTTCATCGATTACTATACTGATTTTAGAAATGATAAAATAAGGACAAAACAATCCTTAAATAGAATGAAATATCGTTTTGCATTATAGCATCTGACTAACGCTACTCGTTACTAAAAATTCCTACAAGCATTGATATTTTAGTTTGAATATTCATGAAACCTAATAATAAGCAAATCCAGATGACAAAGACCACAGCCCAAAATCTAATATCGCGTTCAATTGGCGGCTTGACTTCTGGCATTTTAGGTATCTCTATGTTAGCAGGACTACTTGATACTACATACTTAAGAGACTTTGACAATAATCACAACATACGTTTATATTAAAATTAACTTTGGAAAACGATTACAGAGGTAATTCATTTAAATTAGCCCGTCTGAATCGGTGCTTAAATTCCATTATAACTAATATGGCTAATTGGACAGGAAATATTCCTTCAGTCTGATTAAGGCCTTGGGCAATGCTATGTGCAGAATACCACATTTGATGGCACAAGTGATCTTATCGAAAGATCAAGAAAAACTGATTTATAGATAGAGATTACATAACTGCATGAATTGAATTTATGGACAACTAAAAGAAAGCAATCAGCTGCATTAAAATCTTGAATAATACACGGGATGCTAAATGCTCTACGTTAAGTCTAATCATACTTTCTAATTATCTTACAATTACCCCCCCCCCCCTATTTACTT
>Ga0194120_10003359_pt1 | contig 26192 bp, 24 predicted proteins | sample TA2MahCa65mmetaG_FD_148642 | JGI IMG/M metagenome (GOLD analysis project Ga0194120, IMG submission 148642) | Freshwater microbial communities from Lake Tanganyika, Tanzania - TA2015019 Mahale Deep Cast 65m | ecosystem: Environmental > Aquatic > Freshwater > Lake | place: Tanzania: Lake... | reverse complement strand
ATAATTAGCAATAAAAAAAGACGCAAAGGAACTGCGCCATGCAGGATGATGATCTCTTCGCGCAATTTCTTTCTGGCGACTTAAGCGAAGGTGAGCTTAAGGCAAGCAGCGATGTTAACGAGATCGTTGCAAATAATAATGCCATCAACGTTGAACCTACGGCCGATTTCTACGACAAGTTGTGGGCGGCAATTTATTCCCAAAGCCCTTGGTTGAACTGTCTTATCAGAAACCCAGAAATTTTTGCCTCCCATCCATTGATAAAAAGACTGGCAAAGAGAAACTCGATTTCAACTGATGAAATTGTTTGCAATCTTATACAGGCAGAAATCAGAAGATTTAAGGTTAGTGAACTTTTGGATGATCTGGCTGTAAAAAAATTGAATGAAACGTGCGCCGCTATAAACGACGAGGGGAGGTTTTTTGTAGCCATCCAGAAAAATGAAGAAATCGTATTGGCATCGCAACAAGATGCTGCGCGTTTTTTCGCAACTCACCGGCATTTTATAGATGGTGAGCCAGTTAAACATTTTTCTTTGTGGATGGTATCACCTCATAGAAAAGAGTATGACGGAATTGTTTTTGAGCCAGGCAAAGATCGCGTTGTTAAAAATAAGCTAAATATTTGGAAGGGGTGGCCTGTTCAGCCGATCAAAGGGGATATTGATCCGTGGCTTGATCATGTTGAAAACGTTGTAGCAAATGGCGACAAAAAGATTGCGGATTCATTTCACGATTTTTGCGCTCACCTGGTTCAAAAACCCAATGAAAAGCCAACTTTTGCCGTTGTTTTGCTTGGGGGGAAGGGGGCAGGCAAAAGCTTAGTGGGGCAGGTGCTTGGTAGAATTGTAGGTAAAGACCATTATTTATCCATTTCGCAAAGCGCCAGGCTGATTGGCAAATTTGATGCTCAATTGGGTAATGCCCTGCTAATTCAGGCAGAGGAAGCGTTTTGGGCGGGCGATAAAGCTGGTGAAGGCGTACTGAAGGACCTCATCACGGCACCCTCAAGAAATATTGAAGCAAAGTTTCGTCAACCGAGGCAAAGTCCCTCATATTCTCGATTATTTATTACATCTAATGAATCGTGGGTTGTTCCCGCATCTATAGGGGAAAGGCGCTTTCTTGTGTGTAGGGTGTCTGATGAACGCGTTGGTGATAGCGCATATTTCCGAAAGCTTGCAGATTGGATGAATAGCGAGGGTGGATTGTCTGCCTTGATGCATTGGTTATTGAACAGGGATATATCAAAATTCAATCCGTTTGAGGCCCCAGTCATTACCTCCGATCTGATCGAGCAAATCATTGCATCGTTTAGCCCCATTCAAAGGTTCTTTTTTGAAGTTTTGAAAGAAGGAAGAAATACGTATGAGATACGTGAAAGCTTCCTGGGGACATCGCTCTCTACAATTGTTCTCGATTTTAGGAATGGTTTAACAGTGTCTTGCCAGGAAATATTTTCTGCTTATAGACACTGGGAGCGCGCTAATTCAAAAAGCCATCCAAAATCACAACATGAGTTTGGAAGATTTGTAAAAGTAGATTTGGGCTGTTATCGTGTTAAGGCAAAACCAGATCACAATCCTTATCAATGTGATACTGCTAATTCAAATTCTGCTGGGAATCAATCTAACAACTCATCAGGCATTGTGAATTGCTATCGGTTCCCTCGCCTAAGTGATGTGCGCAAGCAATTTGAGAAAAATGTATTGGGGCGGGCCTATGACTGGGAAGAAGTCAGCCCTGATTTAGGGAACACTCAATACATTGATAAGCGTGCTGTGAACAGCGGCTGAAGCTAACAGCTTAGATAAGATTTATTTAGAGGCACCGAACTGAACTGGCTCATAACTTCATATGGGGCCCAAATCGTATAGCAGAGCAGGCTCTCAATATGCCCGTGAATTTCGACACCCACCCCGGTCAACCGCACAAAACAAAAGGCTTAGTGGAACAGACTTGGCGTATGGACGCTTTTTGGTTTCGCGCGGGTTTGAAGCACCCTCCTGGGACGGGCATTCGGATTGAGTGGAAGGATGGGGAGAGGGATACGATATTGGGGCGCATTCTGGCCCTTATTGAAGCGGATAGCCGGTTGCGTCTTCGGATTGAGGGCGTGGCGGTTCTACCTATAGAGACCGAAGTTCGAGCGGTTATCGAGGGGTGCGGAATCGATCTGGCGAGACCCTGTTTTTTCTGTCCCCGCTGTCAATTGCGGGCACGGTTTCTTTACTTGTCTTGGGGGGAGTTACTTTGCCGGCGCTGTGCGAAGCTCGGCTATGCTTGCCAACGCGAGCGAGAGGGGAGGCGTGCCCTTAGACGTGCGTCTAAACTTAGAAAACTTTTGGGTGACTCGTCGACATTCGGCCCCATCCCGTTTCGGCCGATGAGGATGCATCTCAAGGCTTACCTGCGCTTGTGCCGGCAAATCCGTGAATCCGAGATGGTTTATCAAATGGAAACGGCCGTGCTGGTTAACAGGGCGGCCGAGAGCTTTGGACTTGCCGAAAAGGGATCGGCGATCACTACGCGAGGGTTGTTGCGTGATCTTCGCCGCGACATAAGGCTGCGCCGGCGGCAGGAGCGACAAGCATCCCGCCGCCAGGTGCCTCGCGCCTCGCACGTCAGGCAACGACCCTCAACTGGGGTTTAGTCTCGTGGCTTCTTATGATGCTTTCAACGAGCCACGATAGCTTTCTCAGGGCCTCGGCCTTCTCGTTTTTGTAGTCGTGGCGATCGTAGACCCCCGCAATGCCGTTGATTGCGTGGCCCAGAACGCGCTCAGCCACGTCCGACGACACCCCTGCGCGCGACATCAAGCTTCTGGCGGTTCGGCGTAGGTCGTGCAGAACCCAGGGCTCGAGCTTTACGTCGTCTGGGCTTCCGCCCCGGGTTGCCGTTTCTTCTTTGAGGGTAGCCAGCATCTTCCTATCAAGGGCGTTTTTTGCCTTGGAAAAGCCGGAAAACGGGTTTTCCCCGTCGGTCGTGAAGCAGTATGGACCGCTCTTGAGGAGGGCCCCAAAGAGAGCTGTAGCAGTCGCGGTTAAAGGCACGGTGTTGGCGCGTTTGGATTTGTAACGCTCTGCGGGGATGATCCATTCGTTTCCGACGATCTCGGACCAGCTGGCACACGCAACCTCGTCCCGACGCTGGGCCGTCAAGAGGAGTAGCCGGACAAGGGGGCCGAACAGCGTCGGTTGGGTATCCTCCGTCGCTTTCCACAACGCCCGTAATTCATCATCTGAGAGGATACGTGTTCTTGGCCCTTCCCGCGGACGGACCCGGGCCATGCCCTGGACGATAGGGGAGATGAACTTGTCGTCGCGGGTGGCGTGCCAGTTGAAGAGGCGTCTGATCTGGGCCAGAACCCGATCGGCCATGACCAGACCGTTCTTGTCCTCGATGCGGTCGAGCAGACGGGCGACGTCGGCGCGGGTAATCTCGCTAACAGGACGGTTCTTCCAAGCCGGGATGGCGTATCGCTTGAAAATCCGTTCCGTTTCCTTCCAGGAGCGGTTTTGCTTCATGGCTACGCGTTTGACGTAATCCTCGGCCAGCCGGTCGAAGGCGGTAAGGCTTTCGATCTGTTTCAGCTTTTTTGCGGCCAGCGGATCGTTGCCGGCAACAACGTCGCCAAGAATGCGGAAAGCCTCCCGACGCGCGATTTCCGGGGTCAGGGGACCGTGCTTGCCGAGGGTGATCCACTTCTGGCGGCCGCCGATGCGTATTTTGACGAAATAAGTCTTGGCTCCTGTCCGGGCCCGGACGCCAAAGCCAGGCAGCGTAGTGTCCCAGATGGTTGCTCCGGGCTGCAACTGATCGACACTTATCTTTGTGACTGTCTTGCGAGTAAGCATGTGTGTCCTCCTTGGACTTTCCGTTGCTTCCATCGGGCTACCACCGGGCTACCACCAGAGAGGAAAGCGTGGCGTAGGGTGGCGAAACCAAATGTAGGCGGGTTGGTGTTTAGTGCTAGTCGAATCAGTAAGTTGTCGTGTGTTGGCGAAAAGGATCGAAAGCTGGCGAAAACGACCCGAACTAACTCTTAATCAGCGGGTCCCAGGTTCGAGTCCTGGTGCGCCCACCACCTTTCCCGTTCCACGCGATTTTGGTTAACCCGCCCGCCGCCGGACGGACGAGGTCAATTTCATTCCGTTGGTTCCTGTGCCATACTGATCAAAAGGGCGGCGGGGCGGCGCCAGCGCGCCGTGTGCGGGGGGCCTTACGGGCGATAAGCCTCGAAGCCGGTAGCCGATGAACGATGAAGCTATCCCGATGCTCGGACAGTCGCCGTCGCGGCTGTTGGAGCTGTTGCAAGGTTGGGTCGGTAAATCGCGTCCTGAAAAAACGCATTTGCTGCTGGTGTCGATCAGCGTGCTGCCGACCACCGAGACGACACCCGAATTCTGGTCCGACTTCAATAAGGCGCTGATCCACAGCCGCGACCGCAACGACGGCGCGCTGTACGATCTCAGCGAAACCGAGCGCGCGCTGCTGTTCAAGCTGACCGAGAACCGGGAGGTCGCGCTCACCACCGACCTCCGCGTCAATCTCCTGCGCTTGATTCAGCGCCATTTCCCGGATCACTTCGGTTTGGTGGACCAGACCCGGCTTCTGCGGGTCGTCAACCTGGGCAAGCGGTTGGGCAACGCCATCGCCCTGGTCGAGCGGTTCGCGCAGGCCGAAACGGGCATGAGCGTCGCGCCCGTGCCGGCCGCGGATCCGTCGCCACAGGCCGTGGCGGCGACGGCGCTGGCGGCGGTGGCGGCCGCGCCCGTCCCGACACCGCAACCGACCAAGCTCCGCTCGCTGCACATCAACGACATCAAATTGGTCGAGGATGTCAGCCGTGAGTTGGGCGCCCGCGATTTTGCCCGCGCCTTCATCCGCGCGCAGCCGATTTCCGAAATCGCCTCCGGTCAGCCGCCGGTCCAGATCATGCGCGAATACTACGCCAGCATGGACTTGCTGCGCCGCCATGCCCTGAAAGGCGTCGAAATGCGCGGCAGCGGCAACCTGTTCAATCAGCTCACCATCCTGCTCGACCAGATTGTCTTGACGTCGTTTCGCCAGAGCAATCCCGACGGCGTGAATTGTTCGCTCAACATGAACGTGGAAAGCGTCTTCACGCGCGGGTTCGAGGAATTCCTCGATGCGACCGACGAATCGACATTCGGCAACATCCTGTTCGAATTCCGCCAAGCCAACATCATCCAGAATTTCGACGAGTTCTCGGTCGCCTGCGACCTGATCCGCTCGCACGGCGGCCGCATCGCGGTCGACGCCATGTTTCCGGAGACGGTCGGATTGGTCAATCTCAGCCGGTTGCAGGTCGAGATGGCCAAGGTCTTTTGGCGTCAGAACGCGGAAACGGTTTTGCCCGACCGCCGCGACGACGTTCACGCCTTGCAGGAGGCCGGCGTGCGCGTCGTTTTCTCGCGCGTCGACGATCAGACGGCGATCGACGTCGGCCAGGAACTGGGCGTCAGGCTCTACCAGGGGTTTTACGTCGACCGCCTGTTGACCCAGCCCGCCTAATCGGCGCTTACATGCGCCGCGGAATGTAAAGCGAGAGCGCGGCCAGCACCGCCATGGACGCGCCGCCGGTCAAAAAGACCGCGGCTAAGTCGAATGTGTTGAGCAGCATGGCGAAGACGCCCGGCGTTACGATCTGCGCCACGTGGCGGAAAGTGTTGAAGACGGTGGTCATTTCGGCGCGCTCGAGCGGATGGACCGCGCGCAGGAAAGGCGAATTCCCGACGCCGTCGATCACGCTCGCCGCCAGCGCCGCCGCGACCAGGAGATACGCGCCGATCAGCGGCTCGCCTCCGGCCGCCGCGACCGCCGCGGTGCAGACCGCAGCCCCGGCATGGCCGGCGACCAGCATCTTGCGCATTCCGTAGCGGCGCGCCATCCATCCCCAAAGAATGGTGAAAAACAGCGCGGCGCCGCCGGCCGACACGATAGTGCCGCCCGCCACTTCGCCGAGACCCGCCGCGACCGCGTAAAGCGGGGCGTAGACGAAAAACATCATCCACCATCCCGCTCGCCCCACCGCCAGCGTCCAGGCGAGACGGAGCCTGGGCTGGACGAAGAAACGCGGCACGTAGCGCAGCGGATTGGCCGGCACCACGGGCGGCCGGGGCGGCTCGTCGGTGCCGCGCATCCGGCGGAAATAGAAAAACAGGATCAAAACCGCCGCCGCGCTGGCGGCGAACGGCGCCCACGGGGCGACGTGGGCCCTGAGCGCGACCCCGAGCGCGGGGCACAGGGTCCAGCCGGTGGCGGCGGCGAAAATCCGGTTAGGTTCGAACCGGCCGAGCTCCTTGCGGCGGACGTAATCGAGAACATAGAGATTGAAGGGAATCTCGAGGCACGCGGTGCCGACGATGTGCAGCCACAATCCAAGCGCCAAGCCGGTCGCCGTTTCCGTCGCCAGCAGGGCGGCGGCAATAAGGTTCGCCCCGGCGCCGAGCGCGACCACGCCGCGCCGACGGATATGGCGGATCAGCCAGGGGATGGCGAAGCTGAACAGAAGCCCGAAGCAGCTCGCGCCGAAATAAAGCACGCTGACGTTGCGGGCATTGCCCAGGATGTCGAGCGCCTGCAGCGGAATGACCGCGATCAGCAGGGTGCGCCCGACGGCCTCGAGAAAGAAGAGGGCGAGAAACGCGGCCGGGCCGGGCCGGGAGAGGGATTCGAGCAGGCGAAGCATGGCGGGCGGGTCGATCTCGGAGAAGGTATTGTAGCAGTCCTGGCGTCCATCGGCGCGTGCGATGACGGGCTTGAGCGGAGGGACCCTTGCTGCGATGCTGCCGCCCGGGGGACGACGAAAATGGATTCAACCCGCGGCCCGATCATTGGCGTTTCCCGGCGCAGCCTGTTGGCTTTTCCGCTTCTTGCCGCTTGCCCATGGCGCGCGGCCGTTGCGGCCGAGCCGGCGATGGGCGACGACGGGCTCTACAAGCAGGACTGGTTTGTCCAGTCGTTTCTCGAACTGGCGGAGGACCTCGCCGAGGCCACGGCCAAGAAGAAGCGATTGGTCTTACTCTGGGAACAGCGCGGCTGCCCCTACTGCTTTGATCTGCACCGGATCAATCTCGCCGACGCCAAGACCGCCGCCTACATCAAGGAGCGCTTCGCCGTCATCCAGCTCAATCTATGGGGCGACCGCGAGGTAACGGACTTCGACGGCGAAAAGCTGCGCGAGAAGGACTTCGCGCGCAAATACCGGATCAATTTCACGCCCACTCTGCAGTTTTTCCCCGAAACAGTGGACGAGATCAAAGGCAAGAAGGGCGCGGACGCCGAGGTGGCGCGCATGCCCGGCTATTTCCGTCCGTTCCACTTCATCAGCATGTTCGAGTACGTCCACGAAAAGCGCTACGCCCACCAGGACTTCCAGCGTTATATCGTCGAAAAATCCGCAGCGCGGCGGGAAGGCGGAGAAAAGAAAAATTAGAATTATCTAATATATCTATAGTTTCGATAATCCTACACTATCAATAAACTACTTTTTCCGGTGATAGTGCGATGCAATATAAGAAATAATAGACTCCTAATATTCGATTGTAGTAAGGGAGTACTTTCAATGCGGCCTTTGGCGCGGTCTATGGACCGAGCCATCGCACGTCGCCAAGACAAACGCCAACGCTCGGCCCTCATCGTATCAAGTTTCGGGAGAACACACATGCATCCATTCCACTTTGCCCTTCGCCGCCGCTCGGTCCTCGGGCTGGCGTCGCGTCTCGCCGGCGTGGCCGCGGTCGCGGGCCTGTTCGGCGCCGGCCTCGCCCTGCCGTTTCCGGCCGCGTCCGCGGTCGGCAAGCCCGAGCCGGAAGAAAAGATCGACGCCACCCTCAAGCGGCTGTTCGGCGACCGCAAGATTCAGGACGGGGCGTCGCTGATGAAGCTCGACACCCAGCTGATCGCCGAGAACGGTTCGCTGGTGCCGGTCAAGCTCGAGATCAACGTCGATCCGACCTCGCAAAAGTACGTCAAGGCGGTCTACTTCATCGCCGATAAGAACCGCCGGCCGATGTCCGCCAAGTTCAATTTTTCGCCCGCATTGGGCCGTCCGACGGTCGAAACCAACGTCCGTCTCGGCGAAACCACGCAATTCCGCGCGATCGCGGAAATGAGCGACGGCTCGCTCTTCGAAGTGAAGAACGAGATCAAGGTGACCGTCGGCGGCTGCGGCGGCTGAATTCCGAATTCGTTTCGGCTGAACACGGGCGGGAGCGGCAACGCTCCCGCCGCACACGGTGAAACTTTCAGGTGGGAGTAACAATCATGGCGGAAGTTCGCATTCGCGTCCCGAAAACCATCAAGCAGGGAGAGATCATTACGGTTCGCGCCTTGGTGCCGCATCCGATGGAAATCATCCAGCGCGGCGCGGACGGCAAGACGGTGGACAAGGTCTATAACTTCATCCACACCGCGCGCGTCACGTTTGACGGCCAAGAGCTGATGAACGCGCAATTGACGCAGTCGATCAGCGCCAATCCGGTGCTGGCGTTCAAGATGAAGGCGGACAAGCCGGGCAAGCTCGAAATCGCGTTCGAGGACACCACCGGCCAGAAACACGTCGGCTCGGTCGATATCAAGTTCGGCGGCTGATCGCCGCTTCGTTGACGTCGTCAAATAACGAGGGCCGGACAACGGCCCCGCCAAGAAACACAATCAAGGGAGGCTCATTATGATTCCGAATACGAAGCGTTTTGTCATTGCCGGCGTCTTCGTCGCCGGCGCCTTCGGCTTGGCGTCGTGCGCGGACGTGCTGTATCCGCCGGTCAAGTGGGAATCGAAGGCGCTGCCGGAGGCCCAAGGCAAGGTCGAGATCAAGGACGGCAAGCCCCAGCACGTCCGCTACAAGGAAGGACCGTTTTCCGGCGTAAGGCCGGACTTCAGCCAATTCCGCACCCAGGCTTACGACGATCATCGTCCTGAACCGGCGATCCGGAAAGTCGCCATGCCCAAGGACTTGAAAGGCAATGCCGCCGAAGGCCGGAAGATTTACATGAACCGGGGGCTCGGCCCCTGCACCGGTTGCCATCTCATTCGCGGCGACGACGTATGGCCCGCGGGCAATATCGGCCCCGACCATCAGAAGCTCGGCGACGCCGGTTATTCCGACGACGAGCTCTATCAGATGATCTACGACATTCGGGCGGTGTATCCCGAATCGATCATGCCGCCGTGGGGCTCGGCCGGGATTCTCACGCCGCAGCAGATCGTCCACGTGGTCGAATTCCTCAAGACCCAGAAGGGCGACCTGCCGCCGGAAAAAGATCCGCAGCGCGACCCCAACACCCGGGCCAAGCCGGTGGGCTTCGGCGATCCGCTCGATCCCACCAACAACCCGGCGCTGCTCGCCGCCGAATCGGCGGAAAAGGACTGGGCCAGGAAAGGCCCGAAAGGCAAGGCGTGCGCCGATTGCCACCAGGGCGGCGTCGAAAAGGCGATGAAGGGTGTGGCGACGCGCTATCCCCGATATGTCGGGGAATACCGGCGGATAATGGCGATGGAGGACTTCCTCCAATCGCACAGCCCCGCCACTACCGGCATCGACATGCCCTCCCAAAGCGACATCAATCTCAACATGAGCATGCTGGTGAAGCTGCAATCGAACGGCATGCCGCTCAATCTCGACTTGACCAGCCTTGAATCCCGCGCGGCGTTGAAGCGCGGCGAGGCGACCTTCAACAAGCGCTCCGGCCAGCGCAACCATGCCTGCGCCGACTGCCATTTGGAGGAGCCGGGCAAGGGCGGCAACAAGTTCCTGGGCGGCCGTCTGCTGGCGACGCTGGAATCGGGAATGATGAACCACTTCCCGCTCTGGCGTACCAACTTCACCAAGGTGTGGGATCCGCGCAAGCGCTTCCAGTGGTGCATGACGCCGCTCGGCATGAACTACCTCGCCGCCGATTCGGTCGAGTACGCGGAGCTGGAGTTCTACCTGTCCTCCTTCGGCCAGGGCAAACCGCTGACCGCGCCCGGCATCCGGCACTAAGCCCGGTTCCGGGGTGACGTTCAACGCCGCCGCCCCCGCGAGGGGGCGGCGGTCGCGCGAGAGACGCAAGAGATCACAACAGCGTGAACCGTTTTTTCGGGAGTGGGAAACGATGGAAGTAACGCGCCGAGATTTCATGGCCCTGGCGGCGATCGCCGCGAGTTCCGGTCTGATGCCGCGCGCAACCCTGGCCCAGGCGATCAGCCCGGAGCGGCTGCTCGACTTCGAATCGCTCGGCAACGTCACGTTGCTGCACATGACCGATAGCCACGCGACCCTGCTGCCGGTCCACTACCGCGAACCGGACACCCTGCTTCCGGTCGGCGACGAAGCGGGAAAGCCGCCCTTCGTCACCGGCGAGGCGGCCCTTAAATACTACGGTTTTGCCAAGGGTTCCCTCGACGCGCACGCCTTCACCCATATCGATTTTGCGGAATTGGCGCGGCGCTACGGCAAGATGGGCGGCTACGCCCATATCGCCACGCTGGTCAAGCGCATCCGCGCCGAGCGTCCCGGCAAGGTTCTCTTCTGCGACGGCGGCGACACCCTGCAGGGCTCGGCCACCAGCACCTGGAGCGAAGGTCGCGACATGGTCGACGCGATCAATCTGCTCGACGTCGATCTCTTCTCGCCCCATTGGGAATTCACCTTCGGCATCGACAAGGTCAAGGAATACTTCGGCGACTTGGAAAAACGCGGCCTGTTCAAAGGCGAGTTCCTCGCCCACAACGTCCAGGACGTGATCTGGAAGGAACCGGTCTTCAAGCCTTACGCGATCCGCCAGGTCGGCGGCGTCGCGGTCGGGGTCATCGGCCAGGCGTTCCCCTACACGCCGATCTCGCACCCGCGCAAATTCGTGCCCGATCTCACCTTCGGCATCCAGGAAGAGCAGCTCCAGCGCTACATCGACGAACTGCGTGACGAGAAGAAGGTCGATCTGGTTGTGCTGCTCAGCCACAACGGCTTTTCGGTCGACATCAAACTCGCTAGCCGGGTCAAGGGCCTCGATGTCATTCTCGGCGGCCACACCCACGACGCGATCCCGCGCGCGCTCCAGGTCGGCAAGACCCTGGTGCTGCAATCGGGCGCGCACAGCAAGTATCTCAGCCGGCTCGATCTCGACGTGCGCGACAAGAAAATCCAAGCCCATCGCTTCAAGTTGATCCCGGTGCTCGCCAGCCATATTCCGGCCGACCCCGATATGGCCGCATTGATCCAAAAAATCCGCGCGCCGCACGAAAAGAAGCTCTCCGAAGTGCTGGCGGTTTCCGAGAGCGTTCTCTACCGGCGCGGCAACTTCAACGGCACCTTCGACGAAGTGGTGCTGGACGCGCTGCTCAAGCACTACGACGCCGAGGTCGCCTTCTCGCCTGGCTTCCGCTGGGGTGTTTCGCTGGTACCCGGCCAGCCGATCACCTACGAGGACGCTTTCACCCACACCGCGCTGAGTTATCCCAACACCTGGACACGCGAGCTGACCGGAGCGGAGATCAAGACGATCATGGAAGATGTCGCCGATAACCTGTTCAACGACGACCCCTATTACCGCCAGGGCGGCGACATGGTGCGCGTCGGCGGCGTCGGCTATACCATCGATCCGAAAAAGAAGATCGGCCAGCGCATCGCCGACCTCACCGTCGGCGGCAAGCCGATGGACCTGAACAAGAAGTACAAGGCGACCGGATGGGCCAGCGTCAACGACGTGGATGGACCTCCCGCCTACGACGTGGTCGCCAATTACCTGCGCTCGGTGAAGCGGGTCAAGATCGCCCCCGTGTCGCGCGTCAAGGTCGTCTGAGCGATGACGGTTCTTCGCGTATCCTTGAGCCGCCGCCGCGTGGTCCGCGGTCTCGGCGCGCTTGCCCTCGGCGGCGCGTTGCCGGCGCCCGCCTTATGGGCGCAGGCGCCGGTCGATCGGCCGAAGGGTCCGCGCGTGGTGATCGTCGGCGGCGGATTCGGAGGCGCGGCGACGGCGGCCGAATTGCGCCGGCTCGCCCCCGCAATCGAAACGATCCTGATCGAGCCGAATGAAACGTTCCTGCCGGGTTCGTCGGCGCTGGAAGTGGCGTTCGGCCTGCGCCCGGTCGATGCCGCGGGCCGTTCATACGCCGGGCTCGCGAAGCTCGGCACGCGCGTGATCAAGGCCGAGGCCCAGGCCATCGATCCGGCGCGTAGGACGGTTGTCACCACCGCCGGAACCTTCGAATACACGGCCGTGGTGCTGGCGACCGGCGTCCGCCTCGCGCCCGAGGCGGTGGAAGGGCTCGTCGCGGCGAAGGACAACCTGACGCCGTGGAATCGCGCCCATCTGCCCGAATTGCGGCGGCGGATCGAGAATCTTTCCGGCGGCACGGCGGTCATCGGCGTGCCGGTCGGCGCGCTCAAGTGCCCGCCGGCGCCTTACGAATTCGCCCTGCTGCTGGCCGGGCACCTGCAAAAGAGGGGCGACGGCCGGATCGTGCTGATCGACTCCTGGCCGACCCCGCAGCCCGCCTCGGTCGCGGCCGGTTTCCAGGCGGCGATCGACGCCTTCGCCGGTCGGATCGAATACGTGCCGCAGGCGCGCATCCAGCGGGTAGACGCGGCCGCGCGCAAGGTGCTGACCGCCGACGGCGACGAATTCGCCTACGATCTTCTATCGTTGATTCCGCCCAACCGGGCCTGGGGCGCGATCACGGAACTGGGCCTGGCGATGGCAGGGGACGCCTTCGTCGATGTCGATCCGCTGACCCAACGAAGCCGCAAGGTCGATACCCTTTATGCGGTCGGCGACGCGGCGCGCAACCCGTTCGGCAAGAACGGCGGTGCGGCCTGGGATACGGGCCGGCTCGCCGCCCGCGCCATCGTCCGCGCCCTCGGCCTGGCGCGGGGCGCCGACCCGGAGGTCCGCGTGCGGGTCGCCTGCTATCCGTTGGCGGCGCCCGACCGGGCGCTCGCCATCGAAACCGATTTCACGTTGACCGCCGGCGCCGGCGCTGGCGCCGAGGCGGCCATCGACATGAAACCGTCGGGCGATCCGGTCCCGGGCGCGGGCAACCTCGCCAAGCGCCGGGCGTGGGAAGCCGAGATTTTCAAATCCGCCTTCACCGCTTAAGAAACGCCCTCATGCTGAGCTTGTCGAAGCATGAGGGCACTCTTCGGCCTCGTCTTTCGACAGGCTCAGGACGAGAGTGTTCCGCGCCTATTCGACGGCGATGTTGAGGAAGGTGGCGTTGAGCCGCCCCATCGCCAGCAGCAGCTGGAACACGGCGACCCGTTCTTCGTAGGTCGCGCCGGTGAGGTTGATCTGGGCGTTGTTGACCTCGTTTTCGGCGTCGAGAACGCTGATCACCGTTTCGCGCCCCGCCTCGCGCAGTGCGCGCCGGGAATCGAACACTTCGGAGGCGATGTTGACCGCATTTTCGAGGAGTTCCAGGCGTTCGCGCGCGGTCAGCACCGCCTGCCAGGCGATGCGGGTCTGTTCCATCACCTTGTTGACGGCGTGGCGATGGGCATCGCGGACGGCGGCGTATTCGTAGGCGGTTTGCGCCTGGCCGGAACGGGTGGCGAAGCCACTGAACAAATCCCACGTCGCCTGCAGTACCAGCGAATAATCGCGCCGGGTACCCAGCGTGGTGTTGCGGTTGTGCTCGTAGTTGCTCTTGCCGACGATGTCGACCACCGGATAAAGCTCGGCGGCGATCAGGGAGCGCTTTTCGCGGGCCAGCTCGACGTTGTTGCCGCTGTTGGCGAGCGACGGGTTTTCCGAAGTGGCGATTTCGATCGCCTGTTCCAGGCTGCTCGGCACGATTTCCGCCGGCACGCGCGGATCGGTCATGGTCTCGATCGGCGGCGGGCGGTTGAAAGCCTGGGTGTACTTGGAAATCGCGTCTTGTAGCGCGCCCTCGAAGTTGACCCGCTTTTCCTTGGCGATCTGCAACCGCGACTTGGCCTGCAGGACGTCGACGGTGATGCCGGTGCCGCGCTGCACGCGTTCGTCCTCCAGTTCCAGCTGCTGCTGGATGGTTGCTTCGGTCTCGCGCGCGATTTCGATCAGGCGCTTCTGCTTGAGCACGTCGACGTAGGCCTGGATTGCCTCGAACAGCACCTGTTGGGTCGTGCCGCGCAGCGTCACCTCGGTCAGCGCCTTGTTGATCGCGGCGGTGCGCAGCTGGGTGGTGGTGAGAAATCCGTTGAACACGTTCTGGGTCACCGTCACGCCGCCGATGATGTGGGTGCGGGCGACGTCGCTGCCGGATTCGCTCGCGCGCGTGGTGGGCGAATCGACGACTTCCGGGCCGGTGTCGCCGGTGACGGTGATCCGCGGGAACATCGGTCCGCGCGCGCGCTCGATGCCGTAGCGGGCGGCTTCGATGTTCTTGATCGCGCCCTGGATCTGCGGGTGATCGACCAGGATCGAGGCGAGTTCCTTTTCGAGCGGGTTGGCGTCCGCGCCCCCGGACCAGAGCAACGATCCGGCGGCGATTATCGTGGCTATAGGGCGAATCATAATTCTCGCGTCCTTCCCCTAAGGGCGACACCAGATATAGTAGGCCGAAAGCCGATGCGACGGAAGGGGGCGTTTACGAAAGGCCAAGCAATGGATCGGGCGGCAGATCGAGCTTGCGCCCGACCGCGTCCGCGATGGCGAGGCACGCGGTCAGCCCCGGCGAATCGATTCCGAACAGGTTGATCAGGCCGGGAACGCCGGTGGTCTCGGGCCCCGCGATCACCCAGTCTCGCTCGGGCTGGCCGGCCGGAGCCAGCTTCGGGCGTACACCGGCGTAACCCGGCTGCAACGCCCCGTCGGGAAGCCCCGGCCAATAGCGCCGGATGGCCGGGTAATATTTGTCGGCGCGGGCGGGATCGACATCGTAGTTCGGCTCCGCGACCCATTCGAGATCGGGTCCGAAACGGGCGCGCCCGGCGAGGTCGAGGGTGACATGTACCCCGAGCCAGCCGGAGGTCCCCGGTACCGGGTAAATCAGGTGCCGGAAGGGCGAGCGGCCCGCGAGGGTGAAATAGCTACCCTTGCCGCAATGGAGCGGCGGGATCGCGTCCGCGCGCGCGCCGCGGATGGACTGCGCGATTGCCTGCGCGCCGAGCCCGGCGCAATTGACGACCGTGCGGGCCAGCACCCGGACCGACGTCGCGCCGCCGACCTCGAGGTCGATGCCGTCCCCGCGCGCTTCGCCGCCCGTGACCGGGCTGTTGAATGCGACCATCGCGCCGCGCGTTTCGGCGTCGCCCTGCAGCGCGAGCATCAGTCCGTGGCTGTCGACGATGCCGGAGGAGGGCGAAAAGAGCGCCGCCCGGCAGCGGAGCTGCGGTTCGAGCGCGCGCGCCTCGGCCGCCTCCAGCCGTTTCAAATCCCCGACGCCGTTGGCGGCGGCCCTGGCGCGGATCGCGTCCAGCCCGGCGACTTCCGCTTCCTCGACCGCGACCAGGAGCTTGCCGGTACGGCGATGGCCGACGCCGTGTTCGGCGCAGTAGCGATAGAGCGCCCGCTTGCCCGGAACGCAGAGGCGCGCGCGAAGCGAATCCTTGGCATAATAAATGCCGGCGTGAATGACCTCGGAATTGCGCGAACTGGTCACGGTGCCGATGGCGTCGGCGGCTTCCAGCACCACCACCTCGCGTCCTTCTTGGGCGAGGTGCCGGGCGACCGCGAGCCCGATCACGCCCGCGCCGATCACCGCCGTGTCGATGGTATCCATCGGGTTCCGTTATTCGGCCGCTTGTACGGTACGCTCCGCCGTCGGCGTGCCGTAAAGGGTCGTGCGTTGGCGAGGCGCACGGCCCATGCGCCGGATCAGGGCGTCCATGGCTTCGGGCGGCATTTCCTGGCCGAAGACCGCGCCCGCCGCGCGGGTGATGTTTTCGTTCATCAATATTCCGCCCAGATCGTTGGCGCCCGACTCAAGCGCGACGGCTGCGCCCTCGGGCCCCATCTTGACCCACGAGGTCTGGATGTTGCCGATCCAGGGATGAAGCGCGAGCCGCGCGACCGCATGCATCAGCACCGCCTCGCGGAAACTGGGCCCCCGGCGGGCGCGGCCTTGGCGGAAGATCGGCGCTTCCATCGGCACGAACGGCAGCGGCACGAACTCGGTGAAGCCGCCGGTTTCGCGTTGCAGGTCGCGGATGCGGAGCAGATGACGCGCCCAGTGCTCGGGCGCGTCGACGTGGCCGAACATGATGGTGGCGGTGGTTTTCAGTCCGACGGCGTGCGCCGCCGCGACGATCTCGAGCCAGCGCCCGCTACGGATTTTGTCGGGGCAAAGGGTCGCACGCACCTCGTCGTCGAGGATTTCGGCCGCGGTGCCGGGCAGCGACCCGAGCCCCGCGCGCTTCAATTCGGCCAGGAACTCGGCGGCAGAAAGACCGAGAGTCTCGGCGCCGTGATGGATTTCGAGCGGCGAAAAGGCGTGCACATGGATCGCGGGTGCCGCCCGCTTGGCGGCGGCGAGGATGGCGAAATAGGTATGGCCGTCGTAATCGGGATGAATGCCGCCTTGCAGGCAAACCTCGGTCGCGCCGCGCGCCCAGGCTTCCGCCGTCCGCGCCGCGATCTCGGACGCGGGCAGGAGGTATGCGGGATCGCGCGCGGCGTCCTTGCCGCGCCCCTTGGAAAAGGCGCAGAACGCGCAGCGGTAAGAACAGATGTTGGTGTAGTTGATGTTGCGGTTGACCACGTAGCTGACGGCGTCGCCCGCCGCTTCGCGCCGAAGCATGTCGGCTTGGCGCCGCACGAAGGCGAAATCGGCCCCGCGCGCGGCGAACAGCGCGCGAATTTCGGTTTCGGCGAGAAGCTTGCCGTCGCGCGCCCGCGCGGTGACGGCGGCCAAGCCCGAGGGTCCCAATCCGGGAGCGGATAGTGACGGCGGCACGCGCGTTTGGCCCGCGATCCAGTCCCCGCTCGCGAGCCCATCGGCATCGGCGAGGCGCAGCACCGCCGGACGCATGGCCGGATCGAGCCAATCGTCCTCCGCGCGCTGAAACGCGGGCCGGACGGCGAGGCGCGCGGCCAAAGTCTTGCCGGCAGCGGCCGTGCGCGCTTCCAATTCGCGCACTTCCGGCCACGGCGCTTCCGGGTTGACGTGGTCGGGGGTTACCGGCGACACGCCGCCCCAGTCGTCGATTCCGGCCGCGATCAGGTCTTCGAGCACGCCTGGGCTCAGGTTCGGCGGCGCCTGCACGCTCATGGACGCATCGAAAATGAGACGGCTCAACGCGATCGCGCGCAGGTGCGCATCGCCGTCGGCGTGGGGCGTATCGGCCATGCGGGTGCCCGGCTTGGCGCGGAAATTCTGGATGATGATCTCCTGGACATGGCCGAAGGACTCGTGGACGCGGCGGATGGCGAGCAGGGTCTCGATCCGCTCGGCTTCGGTCTCGCCGATGCCGACCAGAATCCCGGTGGTGAACGGCACACGCGCCCGCCCCGCCGCCTCCAGAGTCGCGAGCCGCGCGGCCGGCACCTTGTCGGGCGAGCCGAAATGCGGGCCACCTTTGGCGGCGAGGCGCTCGGCGAGGCTTTCCATCATCACGCCCATGGACGCGGAAACGGGCTTCAGGTTCCGGCAATCGTTCTCGCTCATGACGCCGGGATTGAGGTGCGGCAACAGTCCGGTTTCGTCGCGGACGAGCCTAGCCATGGCGGCGAGGTAGGCGAGCGTGCTCGGATACCCGAGCGCCTCAAGCGCATCGCGCGCTGCGTCCCAGCGCGCTTCCGGCTTGTCGCCGAGCGTGAACAGCGCCTCGCGGCAGCCGGCCGACACGCCCGCTTTTGCGATCGCCAGAACTTCGTCAGGCGTCAGGTAGGGCGGGACTTCGCGCGGGGAGCGCGCGAAGGTGCAATAGGCGCAAACGTCGCGGCAAAGCTTGGTGAGCGGGATGAACACCTTGGGCGAATAGGTGACGAGGCTGCCGTGGCCGAGGTCACGGCGCGCGCGCGCGGCTGCGAGCAACGAGGCGGTGTTGATATGGGCGAGTGCGGCGATCTCGCCGTCAGCGAGCCGGGCGCCCTCGGCGGCGCGCTGGAGAAGTTCGCTCATGGCGTGGCCTTCTCCTTGAGTCTGCGCGCGACGCCGAGCCGGTGCAGGAGTCCAAGGGTGCGCGAGGTGCCGGCGCGGGCGAGGTAAAGGGCGACGTCCTCGGGCCGGTCGAGGTCGAGGGCGAGGCCGGGCCGCTCGACGACGACGACCGACAATCCGGCGGCGCGGGCGTTTGCGGCGTGGCGGGCGCAGCTTCCGAGCCCGAACGCGAACGGTATTTTCGCGTCCGGGCGCAGCCGGAGCGCGTTGGTGCCGCCGTCGCGGGCGGGCGCGAGCACGACATGGGCGTTTTCGGCCGCCAACGCGGCGATGTCGTCGGGCATGGCGCCCGGCACGTCGGCGGGCAGGACGAGAAGGGCGCGTTCGGCATGCGACCCGCGCGCCCAGGCCGCGGCCGCCTCCAGGCTGGCGTTGAGTCCCCCTTCCGGTGTGTCGGGCAGCGCGAGCGCCCCGAAATCGGAGGCCACCCGCGCCGCGTCGGCGTCGTCGGTGATGACCGCGATTCCCTCGACCGACGGCGCGCGCGACAGACATTCGATCACGTCTTCCAGCATCGCCCGCGCGAGCGCCGCGCGTTCCCCGGCGTCGAGCAGGGGTGAAAGGCGCCGCTTGGCGTCCGTCAGCGCGCGAACCGGAACCAGGGCGAACATGGGGGCGGGCGTCACGCGCGGATCTCCTCGGCGAAGGCGAGCACGTCGCCCGCCAGTGTGGCGCGATCGGCGTCGCTCCGCATCACCGTTTTGGCGATTCGCACCCGAGGGCCGCGGATCGCCCGGGCGGCGTCCCGGTCGGCCTCGTCGATCACCAGGCCGTCGATCAGCCCGGCGTAATGCTCGGCGATCCAGGCAATGCCCGGCGCGCCGCCCATCTCGGCGATCATCTTGGCCGCCGGCCCCTTGACCGCGTGCCCCCCGACCAGGGGCGACACGGCGATCACGGGAGCCGTGCAAGCTTGAATCGCTTTGCTCACACCCGGCAATGCCAAAATCGGCGCGACGCTGACGAACGGATTCGACGGCCCGATCACCACCGCGCGCAGGCTCGGATCGGCGAGAAGCGCCATCAATCGCGGCAGCGGCCGGGCGGCGTCGGCGCCGATGAAGCGGAAACCCTTGACCCGCGGTTCGCAATGCCGGCGCACGAAATAGTCCTGAAAGGAAAGCGTACCCGTGTCGGTTTCGACCACGGTCGCCACCCGGTCGTCGGTCATGGGCAGGATTTCGGACGCGATCTCGAAGATGCGGGCGGCCTCCGCCGTGATCGTCGACAGCGTCCGCCCCTCGGCCAGCGCGCGGGTGCGGAAGACGTGCAGCGCCAAATCCTTGTCGCCGAGCCTGAACCAGGTTTCGCCGCCAAGCTTCGCCAGCGCCGCCATGAACGACCAGGTTTCGTCCGAGCGCCCCCAGCCTTGCTCCGCGTTCTCGAGGCCGGCCAAGGTGTAAAGCACCGTGTCAAGGTCGGGGCAGATGGCGAGCCCGAGGTGCATGAAATCGTCGGCGGTGTTGACGGCAACCGAAAGCAGCGCCGGATCGGGAAGTGCCTGGGCGAGCCCGCGCGCCAAGCGCGCGCCGCCGACGCCACCGGAAAGAAGCAACACGCGTCCTGAAGGAAGGGGCGGGGTCATGAGGTCAGCGGAACAGATCGAGGGCCGGATCGCGGATCAGCGCGCGCGCCGGTTTCTCCGGGCCGGCGAGCGCGAGCCCGCGCAGGATCACCACCGGGATTCCTTCGTCCGCCGCGCCCATCAACAGCGACGCGGCGGCCGCGATTTCGTCGGCGAGCGCGATTTCGGTCACCCGCAAGGGTCTGCCGAACAAGTCGGGCGTGCCGCGCTTGTCGAGCAGCGCCGGGATGCCGGCGGCGCCGAGGGCGACGCCGATCACGCCGTTGCGCCAGGGACGGCCGAAGCTGTCGGTGACGACGACGCCGAGCTTCGCGCCCGCGCGCGCCGCCAAATCGGTTTTCAGCTGCCGCGCGGATTCGTCCGGATCGCCGGGCAGCAGCAATGCCATGTCCTCGCCTTCCACGTTCGATTGCCCCACATTGGATTGATCCACGCCCGCATTGGCCATGACGAAGCCGAGCCGGTGCTCGACGATCAGCACGTTGGGCGCTTCGCGCACCACCCGCCGCGATTCGGAAAGGATGACTTCCACCAGGCGCGCGTCCTTGCCGACCCGGGCCGCGATCTCGCGCGCGCGGGGGGACGGCGTCACGGTTTTGAGATCGACCGTCCGCCCTTCCGCCTTGGAGACGATTTTCTGCGCGATGGCGACCACGTCGCCGTCGGCGAGGCGCACGTTTTCCCGCGCGCATGCGGCCCCGATCAGGAGGGCCAGGTCGTCGCCCGCGCGCACCCTGGGCAGGCCGGGAAGGGCGATCAGGGTGACGGCCACGCCGACAGCCTCCCGTTACAATGCGGTTCCGTCCGCTTTCTGGCCGACCAGCCGGATGCCGGCGCCGTCCACCTTGTAGAGTCGGTTGACGGTGATCAGCACCGAGGTCAGCGCCTCGGCCGCGGCCGAATTGGCGAGCGGCCCGCCGTGAAAGGCGCGCAGGCCCGCCGCCTTCACCACCGCGATCGCTTCGTCGCGCACCGCCGCGTCGTCGCCGAACACCAGCACGTCGCAGGCGATCTCGCCCTCGGCCTGGAGCTTGGCGGCGGAGACGTTGTGAAACGCGCTCGCCACCCGCGCGCCCGCGTCGATGAGTTTCCTGGTCTTGAGCGCGGCCGAGCCTTCCGGCGGCAGCTGCACGGTGCCGACCTTGGGCGGCACCAGCGGCACGGTGGTGTCGATGACGAGCTTGCCCGCGCAATGGGGCGAAACGGCGGCAAGCGTGTCGGCCTGGCTCGCGAACGGCACGGCGAGGATGACGATGGCGGCCTGGCGCGCCGCGTCGGCCTGGCCCGCGCCGCGCGCGCCCGGAATGTCGCGGGCGGCGGCTTCCGCCTTGGCCGGATCGCGCGAGCCGATAACGACCGGGTGGCCGGCGCGCGCGAGGCGCTTGGCGAGCCCGGAGCCGAGCGCCCCGGTGCCGCCGATCACGGCGATAATGGATTTCTCAGCCAAGCGGCATCTCGGGTAGCGGCAGGACGCGGACCCCGGCGGCGACCAGGGCGTCGCGCGCCGCCTTGCCCACGGCCGCCGAGGTCGGCTCGTCGCCGTGGATGCAGAGCGAATCGATGCGGCGCTTGATCTTCTTGCCCGAGCGCGCGGTGACTTCGCCGTCGAGCACCATGCGCACCACACGCTCGGCCGCCACCTTCGGATCGCGGATCACCGAGCCCTCGATCTTGCGCGAGGTCAGGTTGCCGTCGTCCTCGTAGGTGCGGTCGACGAAGCCCTCGCGCGCGTACTTGAGGCCGACTTTTTCGGCGGCTTTTTCCATCACCGAGCCCGACAGCAGCACGTAGATGAGCGAGGGATCGACCGTCTTGATGCCGCGGCCGATGGCGAGCGCGTAGTCCTCGTTCTCGGAGGCCATGTTGTAGAGCGCGCCGTGCGGCTTGACGTGGGTGACTTTGGTCCCGGCGTAGTGGGCGATCCCCTGCAGCGCGCCGACCTGGTAGGCGACCATGTATTCGAGGTCGGCCGGCTTCATGTCGATGCGCCGCCGCCCGAAGCCCCACAGGTCGTTGAAGCCGGGGTGGGCGCCGATGCTGACGCCGTGCTTTTTCGCGTCGAGGACCAGGCCGTGCATCACGGTCGGATCGCCGGCGTGGAAGCCGCAGGCGATGTTGGCGGAATTGACGATGGAGAGCAGCAGGTCGTCGTTGCCGATGTCGTAGGCGCCGAAGCCTTCGCCCATGTCGGCGTTGAGGTTGATCGCGGGGGCCATGTGAAAATTCCTTGCCGGGGATGCACAGGATAATTGCCCGGAAAACTTTTATCAAGTATAGAACAACATCGTCTCTTTATCGTTTGCGGTCAACGGGGTTTGGAACCGTGCCCAAAGCCGAAAGCGCAACCGGGAAGGACTACCCGAGGTTCCGGCCCCAGGGCGACGCCGCCCTGGTGGTGGAATTCGGCGATCGCATCGACCGCGCCGTCAGCGAGAAGGTCTACGACCTGGCCGACGCCATCGCCGCCGCCGCCATTCCCGGCGTCGCCGAAACGGTGCCGTCGTTCCGCTCGCTGCTGGTCTTTTACGACCCGCTCATTCTCGATTTCGCCGCCGCCGTCGTCAAGGTGCGCGCCCTGATCGGCGCGGGCGCGGCCCGCCACCGCAAGGTGCGCCGCGTCCACATGCCCGCCTGCTACGACGAGGAATTCGGCCCCGACCTCGCCGAGGCCGCCCAGATCGCCGGGCTTTCGCGCGAGGACGCCGCGCGCCTCCACGCCTCGGTCGACTACCACGTCTACATGCTCGGCTTCCTGCCCGGCTTCGCCTACATGGGCGACGTGCCGGACCCGCTCAACCTGCCGCGCCGCAAGACGCCGCGCGTCAAGGTGCCGGCGCGCTCGCTCGCCATCGCCATCGGCCAGACCGGCATCTATCCGCTCGAAAGCCCGGGCGGCTGGTGGCTGATCGGGCAGGTGCCGGTGGAACTCTGCGACATGGCAAAATCGCCGCCCGCGCTGCTGGCGCCCGGCGACCTGGTCCGCTTCTGCCCCGTCGACCGCGCGACGTTTGATGCGATCCGCGCCGAGTGGACGTCCGGGCGCGGCACGGTGGAGATCGAGGACAACATCGTCGTCACCCCCGCGAAAGCGGGGGTCCAGGTGGATTCCCGCTTGCGCGGGAATGACGCTCGGGAAGGCGGGGGCTCCTCATGACCGCCCTCCTCGTCAAGCAACCGGGCATCCACACCACGGTCCAGGATCGCGGCCGCTTTGGATTCCAAGCGCAAGGCGTGCCCGTTTCCGGCGCGCTCGATCCCGTCATGCTGCGGCTCGCCAATGCCCTCGTCGGCAATGCGCCTTACGAGGCCGGGCTCGAAATCCTGCTTTCGGGCCCGTCGCTGGAGGTGGAGGGCGCGAGTGTCCGGGTCGCCCTCGCGGCCCTCGGCGGTACCCTCGCGATCGAGGGAGAATCGACGCGGACGTTTCCGCCGTGGCGCAGCGTGACGGCGAAGAAGGGCGAACGCATCGTCGTCAAGGGCACCGGCGGGCCGGTCTGCGCCTACTTGGCGTTCGAGGGCGGATTCGACCTTCCGCCCGTGCTCGGCAGCCTTTCCACCTACGCGCGCGGAAAATTCGGCGGCTTCAAGGGTCGCGCCCTGCAGGCGGGCGACGCGCTCCCCTTGAAGCGCGCACAGGCCTCCGAACGGGGCGAAGCGGCGCTGGCCGATCCGCCGCGGGAAGACAAGACCCCGCTCCGAATCGTTCCCGGCCCGCAGGACGATTTGTTCAAGCCCGAAGCCCTCGGCATTCTCTGTTCCTCCACCTACACGGTCGCGCGCAATTCCGACCGCATGGGTCTCCGCTTCGAGGGCGCGGAGCTGCCGCACGCGAAGGGCCACGACATTCTTTCCGACGGCATTGCCTCGGGTACGCTCCAGGTGCCGGGCGACCGCCGCCCGGTGCTGCTGATCGCCGACCGCCAGACCTCGGGCGGTTACCCGAAGATTGCGACCGTGTGCAGCGCCGACCTGCCGCGCGCCGGGCGCCTGAAGCCGGGCGACGCGGTGCGCTTCGCCGCGGTCACGGTGGAAGACGCGCAAAAGTTGGCCCGCGCCGAGGCCGCGCGGATCGAGCGCCTCGCCGCCGATCTCGTTTCGGCGGGCGCGGGCGACATGGACCTCGCCCAGCTCTACGCCGCCAACCTGGTCAGCGGCGCGGTCAGCGGCGCGGAAGGAGACTGAGATGAGCGCAACAAAAGTCCGTGTCACCCCGCGCGGTCGCCCCGGTAGGGGCGCGTTCCAACAAACGCGAAAGCGATCCAAAAAAAACGACTCCCTTTCCCGCGCCTTCGGGCGGAGCCGGGTGCCGCTCTATATCCAGCTCGCCGGGCTGCTGCGCCGCAAGATCGAGGACGGCGCTTACGCGCCGGGCCAGCGGCTCCCCACCCTCGAAGGACTCGAGCGCGAATTCCGGGTCGCGCGCGTCACTGTGCGCCTCGCGGTCGAACTGCTGCAGAAGGAAGGCCTGGTCTGGAGCCAGCAGGGCAAGGGCACCTTCGTCGCGCGCGAGGTGCCGGAGCGGCGCTGGCTCCGGCTCGCGACCGACCTCGACTCCCTCTGCCGGATCATCGCCGTCAACGTGCCGAAGTTCGTGCACGTCGCCGATCCGCCGGCCGAACCGCGCCTCGGCCCCGGCGAGGGCCGCCCCGCGCCCGCCGGGTATCGCTACCTGCGGAGCGTCCAGTACCGGGACGGCGAGCCGTTCGCCGTGGTCTCGGTCCACCTCGACCGCGCCGTCTACGACCGCGCGCCGGAAGATTTCCGCGCCCACACGGCGCTGCCCATCCTGGTGCGCGAAGCGCGCGGACGGATCGCCGCCGCCTCCAACACCGTCACCATCGGCGGCGCCGACCCGGAGGTCGCCGAATACCTGCGCGTGCCCTTGAACGCGCCCACCGCCCAGGTGCGCTGCGTCGTCACCGACCGCGACGGCACGGCCATCTACGTCGCCGAAATGGCCTATCGCGGCGACTGCGCGCGCCTCGATATCGATTTGCTGGCGGAAAAGGGGTAAGCGCGCAGTGATCCGACGGCGGTTCCGTCGCGCTCAATCAATCGCACGCCGGCATAGAGAAGCAAATTCTCGACGGTCCGAAACGCGAGAGCATAGGCGCCCGCGGGATTGACAAAGCGGACGCGCGCGGGCGTTCTCAGGAGCGGACAAGAAACGCGGCACTCGTATTCCAGGTCCGATATTTTCGTCGGCGTCCCGATGCGTACCTCGAAACGGAATGCCCTGCCGTCGACGTCCCTGGCGCGGAAGATTTTGCGGAACGGCTTGGGTGTCGATCCGCGCGTTCGGGGCGGCGCCAACGCCGATTCCGGAGAACGTCGGTTATCGGCGAAATACGGAAGCCGGGGCGGGCACGGAATTTCGTCGGCATTTTCTCCGCGTCCCGTGAAACGGAGGCCGGAAACGACCATGATTTCCCGCAGCGCGCGAAAGGCGAGAAAGCGCGCTTCCGCCGCCGTCGCCGCTCGGATATGGAAGGGTTTCTTCAGGGCCGAGCAATACGCGCGGCATTCGTGCCGGCCGTCGGACAGCCGCCGTGGCGCACCGACATCGATCAGGAAACGGACGCGCGCGCCGTCGGCCCGGCGGGCGAACAAGGTCTTTCGATACCGCGTGTTAGCCCGCCGTCCGTTCGCGGCGACGCGCCGCCCGCCGCCCGCGTGTCGGCCCCTCGCCGGGGGCTGGGGCGGGCACGTCCATTCCATGGCGCGGCCGTTTCGATCGAGAAGGGCGAAGTCCCGCGTGATGTCCTTCACGAAGCGGAAGGCCAATGCATACGCGTGTTCGGGGTCCGAGGAACGGATTCGGGTCGGGGCTCGGAGCGGCGGGCAGGATACCCGGCAGACGAATTCCCGCGCGGACAGCTTCTTCGGAGCGCCGACGACGATCGGAAACGGCTCCAGCGAACCGTCGGCTCCCCTGACGTACAATGTCTCGCGGTATGGGTTCATCGATCACCAATCGCCCGTGTTCAGAGGCGGCATCGGACGTCCGTATCGGCAAGCGGTGTAGCGCTCCGCCGCCGACGCCCGGCAACGCCCCCCGGCCGCCGGTCCCTTTGTTTCCGACACTTGTCCGCAAATCGCGGAATCGACCGCATAGAGCCGTTCACAATCCTTCTCGGGGCGAGGTCCTCGGCCTCGTCCGCCGCGACCGCCCCTGAACGCTTCCTCCAGGGTATCGAGCCACGACGGCAGGCCACTACCGGAACCGGTATCCGGATGGTCGTCAATATCGGAGCGATGGGAGCCGGTTGCAAGGAGCCGGTTGAGGGTGCGTTCGGTCGGACCACCCGCAAGCATGAGGCCGTCGACTTTCAGGGCATGGTCTTTCTGGAAGGCTTCGATGCCGTCGAACAATTGGTTGTCGGGAAAGGGGTCTAGGGTCCGGACTCAATTGGCCCACCATACTACGGCGGCGGCCAAGAACACGCCGGAGAGGAAGACGTCGGCGCGTTTGTCGTAACGGGTGGCGATCCGCCGGAAGTCCTTGAGACGACAGAACATG
>Ga0194120_10003357_pt1 | contig 26203 bp, 28 predicted proteins | sample TA2MahCa65mmetaG_FD_148642 | JGI IMG/M metagenome (GOLD analysis project Ga0194120, IMG submission 148642) | Freshwater microbial communities from Lake Tanganyika, Tanzania - TA2015019 Mahale Deep Cast 65m | ecosystem: Environmental > Aquatic > Freshwater > Lake | place: Tanzania: Lake... | reverse complement strand
ATACGCTATTTTGATGCCGCACGGCCTTGCTTCCTTCTCGTGTCCGAACCCGTCGCCAAACGATTCGGACCAAGAGGAATCAATGCCGTGCGCCCTGTCCACACAAAACTCAACCGGACAGCCGTGGGACAAGCCCGGCCATGACGCGCTGACGCTCACATCCTCGGACGGTAATCCTCGGCGCCCCAATGCAATAGCGCGTCGGCGCGGTCGCGGCCGCGGGCCTCGACGGCGAGACCGTAGTGGCGCGCCAATCGATCGAGCGCGATTCTCAGCACGACTTTCGCCGAGCGCGGCGGCCAGCCGCGCTCGGTCTCAATGATCTCCAAACCCTTGAGATAGCCACAGACATCGGTCAGTAGGCCCGCCATTTCCGGCCCCACGGCGTCGAAGGCGCGGGCGAGGCGCCGGCGCGCGTCGATGGCGACCTCGGAGACGGTCCCCGCGTCGGCGCCGCGGCGCGCGGCGTTGATCGACGCCTCCCAATTCGCGGTCACGCGCTGCAACAGCTGCGCCTGCTCGATGTCGCGGCGAAAGCGCTCGCCGGCTTCGAATTGCGCGGCGTCGAGGAAGGAGCGCCCTTCCCGGTCCTTGCGCCGCGCAAGCCAAGCGCGCGGGCTTTCCGCGTCGTTGACGAGCGCCGGACGCGCGCCCTTGTCGAGCTGGCGCAGCGCATAGGATGCGTGCTGCGCGCGAAAAGGTTCGGCCTGATCGACATCCGGCGCGGACAGTCTGCGAAGATGCGCGCGGCCGGCGTCGGTGAGCGCCATCCGCCGCTCAACGCCATCCTGTTCCCATCGGACGAGTCCCTCGGCGAGGGCTGCGTCGCCGGCGGCTACCGGCAGTCGCGCGCGCACGACGGTGACGCCCTTGTTCGCCGCAAGCACGACCAGCGTCGACGCCTCCAGCGCGCTGAGCGCGCCGCGCGCGCTCGGCTCTTCGAGCGCCTGCAACAGCCGGCGCATGGCGCGGCCAATGTCTTCACCGAACGAACGTCGCGCGCCCTTCTTCATTGCGCGCTCCCTTGAGCAAGAAGGGCGCAGATCATGTCGCGCTGGGCGGCGAGCGCAGTTTCGAGGCGCCGCGCGGCGGCGTCGAATGAGGGATCGTCGCGCAAATCCTCGATCGTCGCGCAGGCGTGACGGATGGTGGCGCGGTCGCGCGCGAATGTTCTGGCACAGGCGGAAACGCTCGCGCCGAGCGCGACGTGGTCGAGATAGACGGCGAGCTGACGGGCCCGGGCGACCGAGGGGCGGGACCGGCTGACTGAAAAAAGTTCGGCAAAGGGCGCGGCCTGAGCCGCTGCCGCCGCAGCGGCGCTGAGGCCCGGAATGGGCGGCGCGGGACGGAGAAACATCGAAGCCTCCAGCTTGGGTGAAGCCGCAACCTATTGCGGAATTTAGTCCCATTTATATACTTGACAAAGCGCGGCCAAGATCATACAAATAGGAAGCATCCAGACAAGACGGCGCGGTTTTCGGCCCGTTGAGAGCCAAAATCGCGACAAAGGATAAAATCCTATTTAGGACTGAAGTCAATGGTCGACCTAACCGCCCCGATCTTCACCGACGCCGAAGCAGCCCGCCAACATCTTGAAGCGCAGGTCTGGCCGAACGGCCCAGTTTGCCCGCATTGCGGCAATGCCGACGGCGAACGCATCACCGCGCTTAAGGGCAAATCTCACCGCCACGGCCTCTACCAGTGCATGGAATGCCGGGAGCAATTCACCGTAACCGTCGGCTCTGCCTTTGAGCGCTCCAAAATCCCGCTCAATAAGTGGTTGCTCGCAACCTATCTCTTGAACGCCTCCAAGAAGGGCTACAGCGCCCACCAGCTTCACCGCACGCTCGGCGTCACTTACAAAACCGCGTGGTTTATGTTTCACCGCATCCGCGAAGCGATGAAGGATGACGTTGCCACCTCTGGCCCGCTCGGCGGCGAGGGCAAGATCGTCGAGGCCGACGAAACATACCAAGGGAAGAAAGAAACCGTCATTAAGCGCACGAAACGCGGCAAGCCCTCCCATAGCTCCAAGCGTTCTATTGTTGCCCTTGTCGAGCGCGGCGGGCGCGTCCGTTCATTCCATGTCGAGACAGCGACCAAGGAAAAGGTCCGCGAAATCCTCGTCACCAACGCCAGCCGCGCCTCAAAGCTCCACACCGACGAAAGCAATTTGTATATGGCGGTCGGCAAGGAATTCGCCGGGCATGAAACCGTCACGCACAGCGCGGAGGAATACGTTCGCGGCGACGTTCACACCAACACGATTGAAGGCTTCTTTTCGATCTTCAAGCGCGGGATGCGCGGCGTCTATCAGCATTGTTCAGAAAAGCATTTAAGCCGCTATCTGGTCGAGTTCGACCACCGCTATAACCACCGCGCCAAACTCGGATTTGACGACGCCATGCGCGCCGACAAGGCGCTTGCGGGCATCAAAGGGCGCCGGCTCTACTATCGCAGACCTGACGAAGCCGCAAACGCTTAAGCAGGCGGCGCGCAAGTTCCTGCGCTGGCGAAAATCAAGAAATCCGTAGCAATTTGATGATCACGGAATCTCCTAGGGCCAAGTATCCGATGACCAGTCGCGGCCTTCCCTCTAAAGAGACGCCCTCTATCGCGATTAGCCGATAGCCGACACCAAGCCTGGGCTCGGGTCTACCTTCTCGATGCGCGGTGTATCTAAGCCTCTCTATCACATCGGCCCAATATCTTTCGAAATTGTCATTTTCCGAGCACGCGCTACGGATCAGCGCATCGACCGCTGCGGTCGTCCTGATTTCAAAACCGTTTGCCGGTCGCGCTATATTCACGTCGCGCTTGCTTCAAGCGCCCATTGAATATCTTCCGGGTCTAAGTTCCCGACAGTTATGGCAGCTGCACGTATGGGCATTTGCTGACCGTCCGCGAATTCAAGCCAAAGGGCATCATGGGTATTGTTGCTGGCCTCGGTAGCCGAGCCCGCGCAAACAATCGAAATCGCTTCATGAATAGCTTCTATCTCAGATGATGTAAAAACTGACGCGCTGGGTTTCTTTAACCACACAAATTCACGCCGAACGCCCGCCCGCGTGTCGACGGGCCTCTCAACGATAGAGCCTTCCGCCTTAAGCTCATCTAATACTTGATTGATAAAGTTAGGAACAGGTCCTTGCGGCATACGTATATAGCTGCTCTGTCCCGTTATAGTTTTCCCATATCTCCGATAATGTATGATGTCTGCGCGCCAAAGAACTTTATTTAATTTAGTTGCGCCTAATTCTGGCGGTCTCGTATGTGAAATTACATAATGCGCAATATTTTTTGTTCTTGGGTCTGCTGGAAACAAGGTCATTTGTCCGGCCCCCAATTCAAGCCGGGAGTCGCAGACTTGCGATGCGATGGTGCCGTTTTATGCAGTCGCTTCAATGTCTCATTCATCCCATTAAGCGCCGCATCTGTGGACATGACTCGCGCCGAGTCCGCGCCGCATTGATCTTCTGATAGAAATGATTCTGGCACACCGATTCGTGGTCGGCCTTTCGCGCGCTCCTCTCCATCGCGAGCTTCGGAGCGGCTTCGCGCTCCGCGAGGAGCGGCAGGCTTTGTCCTGCCTTTGCTAGCGAAAGGATCGATCATGAGGCCGGCTTGCCCTTTGGACAGGCCCGTTGCGGTTCGCGAATATACTCGCACCCGCAATGGCCAGTCTGAAACAGTCTGCGCTCACTGTCGCCGTCGCCCGCGCCGTTAAGGCGCGAGCTAGGCAAAAGAAGCGTGCATCAACTTGGGGCGGCTTCGGCCGCCCTCTTTTTTCTCGCCATCGAGGACGAGAACCGCGTGCATGCCTCGCGCCAATTGACGCGAGCTTGCGAATCTCTCAGTCCTTCCAAGTTCCGTCGGCGGGGGCGATCCGTCCTGCAAGATTATTCGCCCGCCACAACTGGCCATCGGAACTGGCGACCCTCGCATTGCTGCGGGGCCAAGCGGACGCGCCGCCGGCGTCCATTGTCGCTACCGAATTGCTAACGCTCCGCTATACTCCCACAGCCCCAGCATTCTTTTTTTGGTGCCGGTTGCCTCCGATGAATCGCTGATTCATCACCATTACAACAGGCATTAACGAATAAAACATCAATTCCCCGAACGGGCAGGAAACGCTATTCCGCAGCATAGCTAATGCACCCTGCTAGGGTAGTTATCTTCCAACCTGAAAGAGTAAGCCGGCCTGTCACGCCGAATCACCTTACCGTCAAGGTTACGCTTTGTCACGTATATAATTGTGAATTTAGTCCTATTCAAGGGGAATAAATTACTTATCCTCATCCGTTTGAAGGATGGCATTCTTAATGCCCTGGAGGATGTTCCATGACGCGCAATTCAATTTCTCAGACTCAGGACAACCGCCGTGACCGCTTCGCCACAGCCGCCGGCGCCGCCCTCGACGCCGCCCTCGATGCGGGTCAACGGGTCTATGACCGCCCCAGCGCGCTGGCGCGGTTTCACCGCCTGTCGCCCGAAACGATCGCAAGCGAATCGCCCGACGCGGCGCGCGCGGCGCTCAAGGAAATCGAGCGCGCGATGCGCGGCGAGCGGGCGCGGCGCGGCCATTGGACCTACGATCTCAACCGGCACATCAGCCTGCTCGTCGCGCATCGCGAAGAGACCGCGCGGCTCCATCGGCTGTTGAAGGGGGCATAGAACGCGCCGCGAACAATCAAAGCCAGGCGCTTTGTCACCTGGCGCTTTCCATATTTTCGAGCGATCGCGTTTTGCCATTTTGGGCGGGGCTACCGAAATTTAACGTCGTATGGCGACGCGCTTCCGCCCGCATGCGCAATGCTTTAAGCTTCGCGCTTCGATGGGAAGACGCGAAGGCGGGAGATGTATCTGGAGAAAATACTGGCGCTGTCGGCTGCGGCGCTCGTTGCGATCGGCGCCGGCGTCGGCCTGACGTGGATGGCGCTCAACCCGGCCCCGCGCCTGGCGGGCGCCGCGGCTTCGATCGACAGGGGAGGCGCGCGCCAGCAGATCGAGACTCTCATCGCTTCGACGCCGGACTATGCGCGCTATTTCGCCCGGCTCCGTGAGACCTTCACCGCCGACTATGAAGCGGCGATCAATGATTTCGCCGCCCGCCTCGCACAGACGAAAGAAGAGCAGAGCGTCGACTATTATCTGTCCGAGGCGGTCCGCCGCATCCGCACCTCACATGGCGCGCTGGCGGCGAAAGCCGAGCCCGAGCCGATCGCCCGCGTCTTTGAAAAGCAGCTCGAAGTGCTGCGGGCGGTGGCGCGAGAAGACAAACGCATGTGCGTCGCCTTCCTTTACGGCGCGACCAATCTCGACTTTCAGCATTTCGCCGCCTCCCGCCGCAAGATCGTCTCGGACATGGCGCTGGCGGGGCTCGAGGCGATCGTCAGCGGACAGGCCAAGAAGATCGAACGGGCGGCGCCGACCGAAGACGATTTCCGCGTTTTGGAGAACGCGCTCGCGGCGCGGGGCCTGGGCAAGGTCGAGATCGACGCGCTGCTCGACGGCAAATTGCCCACTCCGCCGCTTGAAGACGCGCGCATGTGCGGCGCCGGGCAGACCTATTTCGAAGTGCTGAAAACCCTGCCCGAACCGGCCCGCACAAGAGTTTACGGCCTCGCGCTGGAGCTGATGGCGCGCTCCTGACCCGCCTGCGCCGGCGTCGCCTTTGCGCCCAACTTTGCGGACTCCTCCAGCGTCTGGCGCAATTGCGCCATGGCGATCCGGATCAGCGCCTCGCGCGGCCGCGCCGGTCCGATTTCGATCGCGGCCATATTGGCCATCACCTTGGCGAGATTATCCGTCGGCAGGCCATCGGCCGTGAAGAGTTTCAGATCCTCATTAGGGCCGCCGACGACGCCTTGGGCGATGGCGGCCGCATAAGTCGCGATCCGCGCCAGCTCTCCGCCGCAGGTTGAAACGCCGGCGTTCGGCGCCGGAAATGGGGCCGGCAGCGCCAAATCGGCGAGCGCCTTCGGAAGCGCCGTGGGCTCGGGTTCGGCGATCTTCATGCGCCGCGCCGGTCGCTCGGAGACGCCGGCCATGATCGAAGGCGCCGGCATCAGGTCGACCGGCGGCATCAAGTCGATCGCATGCGCGCGAGGCGGCCGCGCCGTCTTGCGGTCGACCCCGCCGCGCCCGTGGGCCGCCAGCCAGCGGGCGCGCAGCGTGTTCTGCAGGCCGCGCGGGGCGAGCCCCTGCGGCGCGAGGCGCCCCTGCGGCGTCCGCGCCACGCCTGCGCCCGGCGCCAGCGATGAGCGCGACTTCAACGGCGAAGTGAGCGCGGGCCGCGTAAACGTGGCGCTCGCCGTAAACAGCGAACACTGCGCAGGCGCCCAGCGCTCGACGATGGCCCGCGCGGTGCGCCGCCCATAGTCGACATAATAGCGGCGCAGCAGCAGCGCCGCGACGACAGCGCCCTCCTCCGCAGAGGCGAAGGCGACATGGCCGTCGGGATCGGCGGCGATTTCGCCGTTCCACCCCGCGCTCTTGATACACCAGTAATTATTGAGCTTGACGCAGCGGGCCGGTTCGCTCTCTTCCGCGCCGACCGCGCGGCGGATGGCGGCGAAGGGCGCCATCTCCAGCGCCAGCGCGCTTTCCATGCGCCAATTGTCCACGGCGCGCACGTCCGGCCGATAGGTTGGGCTCGGCGCGGCGGCGGCCAGCGTCGACGACGGCGCGACGACGACGGCCGGCGCCTTCTGCGGCGCCGCGGCGGCCAGCATCGTCAGGAGCGCTTCGATCAGCATGGCCGCCCTGCAGGTTGCAAACTACGCTAGTCGGGATCCTCGTTCGCCTCGCCCCGCAAAATGCCCGGCGTCACGAAGCGCATCAAGCAGGCTCCGCCTTTGCGGACATCCGACCAATGATCGATCTCGAAATCGAGCACCGCCAGCGCCGCCGTAGGGAATTTAGTGCGCATCAGCGCCAAATCATCAGCTTCGCCCGACCCCGCGAGCCAGTACGCAAGCTCGGCGAAGCCAGGATTGTGGCCGACGGCGAGAAGCGTCCCGACCTTGTCAGGAGTCTGCCGCAAAATCTCGACCAGATGATCGACGGTGGCAAGATAGATCGTGTTCTCGATCAGATGGGTGACATGGCCCGGAAATGACTCGAGCACCCTTTCGAGCGTCTGTTTGGCCCGTCGCGCGTTGGAGGCGACGGCAAGGTCCGGCGCAAAATTCGAGTCGCGCAGGAACTCGCCCATTCTGCGGGCGTCCTCCATGCCTCGACGGACGAGCGGACGTTCGCGGTCGCCGCCGGCTGAATGCCGGTCGGCCTTGCCATGGCGCAGGAGAAGGAGTCGACGCATGCCGTCTCTCTATCACGCCGCCGCCGCGCCGCCACGTCCCGCTTCCCGCCAAACACCGGCTGCGACGATAGCGCGCGCCTCTTTACCTTAAGGGCGCCCCGTGCAACCTCTTTGCGTCCGCTTCATCAGGGCTTTCCGATGCGCATATCCATCGTCGCCGGCGTGGCGACGTCGCTTTCGTTCGCGAGCATCGCCTTTTCTTCTCTTGCCGCCGGCGAGAAGCCGGTGACGCTCGACAATGTCGTCGTCACGCTCGGCGCGACGACCTATCGTATCCCGCATTTGGAAATTGAAGGCGCGAATCTGCCGTGGGCGGAACTGGCCAAGCTGTTCTTGAGCGGCGATACGAATGTCGTGGCGCGGCTCGCGCGGGTTTCGGCGCGGCGAATCGCCGTGCCCGCGATGTCGAGCGAGAGCCGCAACGAGTCGCGCGTCACACGCGCCGCCTATCGCAATCTGCTGTTTGAGAATGTCGTTTCGGGGCGCGCCGCGACCGTGCACGCAGACGGCGGCGAAGAAACCGTCGAATCTGAAAAAGGCGGCGTTCAACACATTGCTTGGGGCGTCTCGGAGGCGAAAGGCGTCGATCTCGTCGGGATCGCGCGGCTCGCCGCAACGCGCAGCGAGGCTGACGCGCCGCTGAAGCCAGTGGTTGACGAGGAAATCGTCGACTCGACGCGTGTCGAAAATGCGGGGGGCGATTTCGTCGTGACGACAGGCCGCGTGAGAATCGCGGGCGTTCGCGGGCGCGCGCTGCAGACGCCCGCCGACAAACTCGTCGAACGATTGGAGAAGTTCAATCCGGCGAAACCCGAGGACGATTCGGCGCTGATGGGCGATCTCCTTGATGCGCTCAAATCTTTCGAGGCCGCATCGATCGATGTCGACACTGTCGCCATGACCGGCAAGGGCGAACCCGCGGCAAAGCCGTTTGCGTCAAAGATCGAGCGCTTCGGCATGCGCAAAGTGGCGGGCGCCGGCGCCGGCGAAATATTCGCCGAAGATTTTTCGCTCAGAGCGTCCGACGGCGGCAATCTGTCGGTGAAACGATTTGCGCTGAACGAATTGCAGTTCGCCCCCGTGTTGCGGGGCGCCTATCCTAAGGTCGAGCGCGTCGATATGCGCGGCTTCTCCGCCGATCTGCCCGATCCCAAGACCGGCGACGCCTCGCGCATCAAATTCAGCGTCGAGAACGCGAGCGCGACATTCGAGAATTTTCTCGAAACGACGCCGACGAAATTCTCCGCCAGCATCGACAAATTCATTGTCGATCTCGCGGCGCGCGGCGAAACGCAGACGACGGCGCGTTTTCTGGCGCTGGGCTATCGCGAACTGGCGCTCTCCGGACTCGCCGCCGCCGAATGGCGCGAGAAGGCGGCCGAAGCGTCGTTAGGGCCGGTCGCGATCGACGCCAAAGACATGGGCGCGGCGCGCCTCTCTGCGCTCTTCGGCAATGTGTCGAGCGCGGCGTTCTCGTCGTCGCCGATCATCTCGCGCGCGGCGACGCTGGCGACCTCGGTCAAGTCGATCGACCTTACGCTTGAAGGCAATGGTCTCGTCGATAGCGTGCTGGCTTTGGAAGCGAAAGAGCAGAAGATTTCAGTCGACAAGGCGCGGAGCGATTACGCCAAGGCGGCGGCGACGGCGATCGCGACGCTCGGCGGCAATGGCGCAAACGCCAGGCGGGTCGCCGACGCCGTTTCAGCCTATATCGAGAAGCCGAAGCGCCTGCATCTGCGTTTGGCGGCGCCGAAAGGCGTCAATGCGCTTGACGTGTTGACGCGAAAGCCCGGCGAAATTCTGGAGAGCCTCGAAGTCGAGGCGAGCGCGGACAAATGATGGGCCAGCGCGGACGGACTTTGTTAGAGGCACGGGCCTCTATTCGACCTGAAACACCAACGAAGTTATTTATTTTGGCCACGGAATTCCCGGCTCCGCATTCTTGAACGCTTTGCGCTCATAGGCAGAAGAAGCATAACCAAACGGCGCTTCTTCTATCACGTTGAGAGCAGACTTGTTGGCAGTCCTCAGTCCATGGTTGCTTATGCCAAAGAAAGGGCTGTCTGGACTGTCGCCGACTTCGTTGCAACCCGCGGCAGAATTCCTTTTTCTGTGATCCACCGCACGGTAAACATTAACATCGACGACATGATCCATTTTGTCGAACTCCGGCGAGCCCTGCAAAGAAAACGTCCTTACCGGCAACTCGGTATCTATTATAATTCTCGTCCGGAACGCATGATAGTTGATGTTACATTTTTGGGGATAGAGTCGCGGATCTTTAAAAAAAGGTTCTGTGCGTTCCTTTATGATTTCCATATCTTTAAAGGCGCAATATTTTGTGTTTTCTCCGACGACTATGTAAGCGAAATCCTTCGAAGTCGATGCGTCCTTGACCGAGATGAGATTGTTCTCAAGGGTGAACTTGACGTCTGAATATTTGGTCGAGCGCGCCGGAACGCCTGGCGGCGCGGAAAATCGGTTGAGGATGTTAAAATCCGAACTGCACTCGTAGGAGTCTGGATCGCTGCCCCTATAGGTCTCTGCCGCACTGGCCGAAGCCGCGCTACCAACAAGGATCGCCGAAAACAGAAGCCCGCCGCGGCCCAGCCGGGACCCCGCAGCAGACAATTCTTTGTGCAAACGCTTGTCGAAAAGCCTCAAGACAAACCTTCCCGTAATTCGCCGCTACACGGGGACAGGCATCGCTTATAGAAAATAGAAAAGTAACGGCTTCGCTTGCACCGTCAAGGCGCCCCGCCATAAGCCCTGACGCCGCGCAGCGCGAGGCCGCGTCAGCCGTAGCTCTTGGCGTGCGCTCTCACAAATTAAGCACCAGCAGATCGCTCTTGGCGCGCGACACGCAAGCCAGAAAATAGCCTTCCGCCTTCTCCTCATCGGAGAGACGCTTGTCGCGATGGTCCGCCTCCCCTTCGATGACCTTGACCTTGCAGGTTCCGCACATGCCCTGCTCGCAGGACGTGGGAATCTTCACGCCCTGCTCCTCGAGGTAAGCCGTGACGGTCTTGTCGCCGGGGATTTTATAGACGGCGCCCGTGCTGGCGATCTTGACTTCGAAGACCTTGTCGAGCGCCGCCGGCGGGACTTTCGCCGTGAAGCGTTCGACATGGATGCGTTCCTTGGACCAGCCCTTTTGCTCGGCAATGTTGATGATTGGATCCTGCCACCAATCGACGCCGCAGATGAAGAGCTGCGTGTCCTCCGGACGATCCGCCAAAATCGCCGCAGGGTTGAGCAATTTGTTCAACTCGCTCGACTCGTAATAATATTCGACGTTCTCAGCGAAATTGGATGCGGCGATCATCTCGGCGAACGAGCCCGGCGACATCATCGCGTAAACGTAATGCAACTCGAAAGGGATGTCGTGGCGTTTGAGGTGATCGGCGATGCTCATGATCGGCGTCACGCCGATGCCCCGCGCCATCAATATTGCGCGCTTGGTGTGCTGCGGCACCCGAAATCGATTCCTCGGCAAGCCCACCTGCAATTTGTCGCCGACGTTCACCTGAGCATGCAACGCTTTGGAGCCGCCGCGGCTGTTGGCGTCGTTCCACACGCCGATGACATAGCGACGGCGTTCCGTCGCGCTGTTGCATAGGGAATATTGGCGCACCAAGCCGCCGGGAATTGTAACGTCAACATGCGCCCCCGCCGAGAAGGCAGGCAATTCAGCGTCGGCCGGATCGACCAGTTCAAACGAAGCCATATTGTGGGCCTCGTCGCTCTTCTTTGCCACAATGACATCACGCAGCGTATCGTTCATCGCGTCGTCCCATAAGGATGCGGAACAGAGCGCAGAAAGTAGCAAGAAGCATACCCCAGGGGATCGCCGCAGACCGGGACCAAGGATCGACTCGCCGCATCGGCCGGGCGCGAACCGACAATGTCACCAATCGTCCAAAAGCCTGCGTTGCGCTTCCGCTGTGGCGAGCTTGTCCGACATTCATGCGCCCTATCCGGCTTGCGGTCCGCCGCAGACCCGCGAAATCCATTGATCTCGCTTATAAATATCAACCCGCCAAATTGGGCGCCCTTCTTGAATCAAAAGGTCGCCGAGGAGGCCGCATGGCGGAAATCGAGTCCAAAATTCCGAGTCTGAACGAACGGCTGTCGGACGCCGACGCTCTGCCGCGCGATATCCGCGGCTATCACAGGCGCACGAAACATGCCCCGACGCGGTACGCGCTTGGACCGGCCTTTCTCGATTGGACATCGCAGCCTTCGCCCTTTCGGCGCTTCGATCGCGCGCCGCTCATCGAACTGCCGCTACGCGATCGCGAAGACACCGCGCCCTTCCCCGGCCCCGCGCCGCGCCCCGCCCCGCTCGACCGCGCGGCGCTCGGACTGTTCCTGGAGCTCGGCTTCGGCATCAGCGCCTGGAAAAGCTACGAAGGCTCGACTTGGGCGCTGCGCAACAATCCGTCGTCCGGGAATCTGCATCCGACCGAAGTCTATCTTCTCGCCAACGCCGCCGACGGACTCGGCGAGAGCGCCGCCCTTTATCACTACGCGCAGGAAGTTCATGCGCTGGAGCGTCGCGCCGTTTTTGAAAAGCCCGACGTTCTGCCCGAGGGCGGCTTTGTGCTCGGACTGAGCTCCATCCCCTGGCGGGAGAGCTGGAAATATGGCGAGCGCGCGTTTCGCTATTGCCAGCTCGACGTCGGCCACGCCATCGGCGCCGCCGCGCAGGCGGCCGCCGCGCTCGGCTGGCGCGCGCATCTCCTTAGCGAACCTGGCGACGCCGAAATCGCAACGCTGCTCGGCCTCGATCGGCCTGACGCCGCGCATCGGCGCGAGGAAGAACATCCGGACGCCCTGTTGTGGATAGCCACGGATATGAACGCGCTTCCTGCGATTGACTTCTCCTGCCCTGCCCGCGCGCCGCGGCGTTGGATGGGAGTCGCCAATCGCTTGAGCGAAGATCACGACGGCTGGCCGCTCGTCGACTTGGCGGCGCGGCTATGCGTCAAGTCCCGCACGCCGACATCAGCCCCATTCTCACGCGTTGCGCCGAAAGCCGCGCTCCCCTTCCCGGCGCCGGACATTGGGCGCGTGGTGCGGGGTCGGCGCAGCGCGCAACGCATGGACGGCGTCGCCCGCCTCTCGCAGGAGGATTTTTGCGCGATGTTGACGGCGACGCTCCCGGGCGCCGAGCCTTGCCTGGCGCCCTTCTCCCAGCCGCCGCGCATAAATCTGCTGCTCTTCGTGCATCGCGTCGACGGCGTAGAGCCCGGTCTCTATCTACTGCAGCGCGACGCCGAAGCGACGGCGCGGCTGCGCGAAATGTCGGCCCTGGCGTTGCTTTGGACGCCGATCGAGATCGGCCCGCTCAAACTCTTTCGATTGCGGCGCGGCTCCGTCGAACGCGAGGCGAGCATGAACGCCTGCCGCCAAGCGATCGCCGGCAAAGGCTGTTTCTCCGTCGCGATGATCGCCGATTTCGACCGCACGCTTCAAGAGGACGGCGGCTTCGGCTATCGCCGGCTGCACTGGGAGGCCGGCACGATCGGCCAGGCGCTGTATCTTTGGGCTAGCGCCCGCGGCCTCTCCGGCACGGGCATCGGTTGCTTCTTCGACGATGAGATCCACGCGATGCTCGGCCTGTCGCCAGAACAATACGCCTTTCAAGACGTCTACCACTTCACCGTCGGCGCCGCGCTGGAAGACCCGCGCATGCTGACGCTTCCCGCCTACCCCGAAGAGATGCGCGAGCGAACATGAACATTGAGATCGAAAAGCCGCATGTCGAAGCGCTGATCGCGCGCTTTCCCGCGCATTCGGGGCTCTCATCGCAACTGCGCTTCGGCGATAGAGTCGAGCTCGATCTTTCGCATCTCTCCAGCGCCGAGTTCGATTTTCTCCAGGAGCTGTATCAGCAATCCGGTCCCGAATTGCGCGCACGAGCCGCGCAGCTCGCGACGCTACGCTCGGCGCTCGAGTCGCAGGGCAAGCGTTTCGAGGCAAGCGATCTTGAAGACGTGTTGCCGGCGCTGGTCAAATATTTGACGACCGACGCGCTGCGCGGATGGCTGTTCACTGCAAGCGTCGCCGCCAAGGCGCTGCCCTATGTCGTGACGCGTTTCGACTATGTGCCGGCCTCTAACGACGAAGCGGGCAAGATACTGGTGGAGCTGAAGGCGAACGCCAAGGGCACGCTGCAGACCAATCTCATGCGCATCATGGCGCCCGATGTCGTCGGCCGAACAATCAGCGAAATCCTCGCCGCCAAAGGTTTTCTGCGCGAAACGCCGGCGCTGATCGAAGCCTTCGACGCCGCGAGTGAGACTTATTTCGATTGGCGCGGGCGCTATGGCGCGCAATTTTCCGGCAAAGGGTGTGGCTTTCACGCCGAAGACCCCAACGCGACGCATCGCGACACGGATTGGACGCGCAAGGACGTGATCGTGCTCTCGACGAGCGGGGGCGAGGCGAGACTCGTCAATGACGAGGCGGTGCTCTCGGCGCGCAGTCTGACGCTGGAGGCGCCGGGCGACGTGCTGGGGCACTTCCTGCGCAAGGCGGGCAAGAGCAACAATTTCTCGGGCGAGGATGAGATCGCAGAGCTGCGCGAGCAGATTCCGCCGGGACTCTTCACGCAAATTCCGGTGCACCCCTACATTCTGATGTTCCATCTCGATCTGCACCATCACGTCTGGGTGCATGTCGACGAAATGCGCCTCTATCGGTATCAGCCCGAATTGAAGCACAAGCTTGTTCTGCCCGAGGAGCAGACCGATCTCATCGACATTCTGACCGCCGAGATGGACGTGCTGATGGACGACATCGTGCAGGGAAAGTCCGGCGGCACGACGGTGCTCTGCGCCGGTCCGCCCGGCGTCGGCAAGACGCTGACCGCCGAAGTCTATTCGGAGATCATCCAGCGTCCTCTTTACCGCGTGCATTCCGGGCAGCTCGGCCTCAACGTCGCGACGATGGAGACGGCGCTCAAGGAGATTTTGACGCGGGCCCAGCGCTGGGGAGCGGTGATGCTGATCGACGAGGCCGACGTCTACATCAAGCGGCGCGACGACAATATCGCAATGAACGCCGTCGTCGGCGTCTTCCTGCGCGTGCTGGAATATTTCAACGGTCTGCTCTTCCTGACGACGAACCGCGTCGACGACATCGACGAGGCGATCGTCTCGCGCTGCATCGCGCTGATCAAATACAACCCGCCGGACGCAGAGGCAAAGCGCAGGATCTGGCAGGTGATGTCCGAGCAATTCGGGCTTGAGATCGACGACAAGCTCATCGACGAACTTGTCGAGATTTTCCCTGCCGCCACGGGACGCGATATAAAGGGGCTGGCGAAGCTCACAGCGAAGTTCTGCCACCAGAAGACTGTGCCGCCGAGCCTCCACGTCTTCCGCCGCTGCGCAATCTTCCGCGGTCTCGACTCGGCGCATGCGGCATAACGGTCAGGACCCAAGCATGGAGGAGGCGCGGCTGAAGTCGCCCTCGGTCGCACGCAACCGCGAAGCGATCCTGGAGGTATTGCGTCCGGTTCTGCCACAGCGTGGAGTCGTGCTTGAAATCGCGAGCGGCTCGGGCGAACACGCGGCTTTCTTTGCGGAGCGTTTGCCGGATCTCGTCTTTTGGCCCTCCGACCCGGACGCCGCGGCGCGTCGCAGCATCGCGGCCTGGGGCCAATCGCTCGGCCTCGCCAATCTTCGCGCGCCATTGGCGCTCGATGCGCGCGAGGACGAATGGCCTATCGACGCCGCCGACGCGATCCTTTGCATCAATATGATCCACATCTCGCCCTGGTCGGCGACGGAAGGCCTGTTCAAAGGCGCGGCGCGAATCCTGCCGAGCAGCGCGCCGCTCTATCTCTACGGCCCTTTCAGGCGCCAAGGCGTCGAGACGGCGCCAAGCAATATCGAGTTTGAGGCTTGGCTGAAGGCGAAAGATCCGGCCTATGGTCTGCGCGATTTGGAAGCCGTCGCCGGCTGCGCCTTGCGCAATGGCTTCCTGGACCCCGCCGTCGTGGAAATGCCGGCCAACAATTTGAGTGTAATCTTCCGCCGAGCATAGATCACGCTGCAATTGAGAGGAATCGCTCAAATGCAGATAGCGTGATCGATTCCCAAAGTTCGAGCGCGCTCTATGCGAAAAGAGGTTCCCACTCTTTCGCAGTGCTCCAGTCCCATTTCAGCCGTCGAATCCGCCCGACAGGCGCTCGCGCCAGCGCGCACGAAATGCACTCGCAACATTCTCGCTCGCAAAGACGACCTCGATCGACCATTCGGTGGTGCGCGTATCGTCGGGCCACGCTCGCTGCGCACTATGCCAGATGATGTTTGGCCATTCGGGATTGTGCTGTGGCTTGCCGTTCTCGCGCGACGACGGCCGGCCGACGCGCGCAATCAGCCAATCCATGATTTCGGGGCGGAAGGCGACGCCAAAAAACAACCCATGCCGACCGATGCGTTCGGGCGTGCGAAAGATGCGCTGGTTGAGCCAGGCGAAGGCAGGCGGCTCTGGATCGTTGTGGTAACAGCGCAACGCCAACAATCGAAATCCTTTTGGAATGGAAAGCGCCGGCACTGCGTTGACGCAGCCGGCCGACTCCTGCTCCGCCGCCCTGGCGGGGCCATGAGTTTCCGTCCTCACACGCTTTCCTCCCCCCGGGGCTCAGGCGGCGGTCGGTCGACTGCCTTCAGCGCGTCGAGCACGGCGACCAGCGCGCGGCGTCCGTCCTCCACCGCCTCCGCCTCAGTGTCGCCGACGCCCAGGCAGCCAGGAATTTCGGGATACGACAGGATGTAGTAGCCGCCTTCCTCGGGCGGCGTCGACGCAGAAGGCGTCGCGCCAATCTTCGCGGAACCTTGAGAAGCGCTGGTCCGCATATTGCGAAACAGCGATCGCGCAATGGAAGGGGCCGAGTATGGCGGTGGATCTGAAAACCGACTGGACGAACGAACAGCTCGCCCTGCTCATGGCCTCCGTCGAAGACGACCGGGACTGGAGACTCGAGGTCAGCGCCGCAGGGATCGCCGATCTTTTCGACAAGACCGCCAATCCGACCGGCGCCGATTACGATGAAACGCTGCATTGCTTCTTCGAAACTTGGATGCTGGGGACGGATTTCGTCGGCGCCTCGGCCGCCGCCGACAAGACGCTCGTGGGAAAGATCGCGACAGCTCTGCGCGAAAATTATCCAGAATTGAAGGCGGGGAAATTCATTTATGTTGATTTGTAGAGCATTGCGACGCCGCTCGCCGACCCGCGCCCCTCCGGGCGCTGGCTTGCCTTTTGCTTGCGCTCGTTCCTGGAGGGACGATGACACACGCGCGCTTCTGCGAATTTCTGTCCAATCGAATCGCGCCCTTCGTAATCGTCCTGGGCACGAATGAGATTGCTTCGGCGGTCGCCGCCCGTCTGACGCTGGAGGGCTGCCGCGTTGTGCTGAGCCACGACCCCTACCCGCCCGTCATTCGGCGCGGCATGTCGTTCCACGACGCGCTCTTCAGCGACCATGCCGAGGTCGACGGCATTCGGGGCCGCCGCGGCGAGACTGTCGTGGAGATCGTAGGGGCGCTGACGGTCACGGGCGTCGTCGCGGTGACTTCCCTGCAACTGACCGATCTTATCGCGCTTCGCACGCCCGACGTGTTGATCGACGCGCGAATGCAAAAGTGCCGCATGACGACCAATCTGCGCAACATCGCAAGTCTCTCCATTGGCCTCGGCCCGCAGTTCGCCGCCGGCGTGAACTGTGACGTCGCGATAGAGACGCATCCCGACCACGTGGGCGAGCTCGTCGTCGAATCCGGCGAAACTCGGCCCGACGACCACGTTCCGCGCTACCTTGGCGGCGTCGGTCGCGGCCGCTTCGTCTATTCCGCCCGAGGCGGCGTTTGGCGCACGCCGCTCGATATCGGCTCGCGAATCTTCAAGGACTACGTCATCGGTCTCCTCGACGGTCACCGCGTTCTTTCGCCGATGGACGGGTTCCTGCGCGGCGTTGCGCGCGACGGGGTCGTCGTGCCGGAGAATGTAAAACTCGTCGAGGTCGATCCGCGCGGGCGCGCCTCGAGTTGGACGGGCAGCGACGAACGCGGGCGCGCCATAGCTGACGCCGCCTATCGCGTGATCGCCAAGTCCCGGCTGCGCTGTTGGGCGCGGCGGCCCGTCAGCGAAACCTATCATTGAGGCTTTCGGCCGTGACGACGACGACGCTCGACAATCCCACATCGATATACGACCGAATCGGCGGCTTCGACACCGTCGACCGGCTCGTCGAAACCTTTTATCGCAACATGGATGAATTGCCGGAAGCGCGGGGCATACGGGCCATCCACGCGGACGACCTTGGACCGACGCGGGCCATTTTGAAAGCCTATTTGGCGGAATGGCTCGGCGGTCCGAAGGAATATTCAGCCAAAAAGGGACATCCACGACTGCGCATGCGACACGGGCATCTGCGCATAGGGCCCGCGGAACGCGACGCCTGGATGCTGTGCATGAACGGCGCGCTCGACGTGACGATTGAAGACGTGGGCGTTCGCGAAGGCCTGCGCGAGAATCTCGCCAAACTGGCCGATTGGATGCGCAACGATCCGGATAACGCGCACGACAAGCGCCATTGATGGCGGAGCGGCGCATTCATCAACATCGACTGCGGCGAGGCAACAAAGGCGCCGCTTGTCACCCCGAACACCTTCTAAAGCGTTCGCGTCGGATCAGACGCGATAGCCTTCTTCAGCGAGAACCTGTCTGACAGCGGGGCGCGTTTTCATGCGCTCGTAATGCGCCTTGCAATTGCTCGGCAGCGTCATGCCGGTCTTGTCGGCCCAAAACTCCACATAGAACAGCGCCGAGTCGGCGAGTGAAAAGCCGCCGGCGACATAGTCTTTGCCCGCGAGTTCCGCATCGACCGCGATCAGCGCCGACGCGACGATCTCGCGACCCTCGGTCTTGATCGCCTCGATATCGGCTTGCCGCCAGGCGTAGCGTTCCGGCGTGAAGACGCGTCGAAAGCCTTCGCCATGGATGTGCTGGACGCAAAAATGCATGGCGGCCAGCGCCGCCTCGCGCGCATCCGCGCTCTCCGGCAGAAGCTTGCGGCGTGGATATGTCTCCGCAAGCCATAGGGCTATCGACTGAAAATCTGTCAGCGCGACGCCATCATCGCGCAACAGAGTCGGGATCGTCCCGTTCGGATTTATCGCCAGATATTCCGGCTTGAGGTGATCGCCCTTCACGAGATTGATGACATAGGCCTCGAATACCAGCCCAATCTCTTCGAGAAGGATGTGTATGCCCGTAGAGCAGGATCCGGGCGTCATATAGAATTTCATTCCCGGACCATCTCACTCGGGGATCGGCGTGCGGCGACTTCAACCGAATTTGAACAGCACGCCATAGCCGCCGCGCGGATAGTTCCATTCGATGTCGCCGCTCGCCTCGGCAATGATCCGACACGTGCCGCATTCGACGCAGCCATCCGTCGCGATCTCGACCTGCCCGGCCGAGTTCAGTTCATAGCAATGCGCCGGGCAGACATTGAGCAGGCTGAGCAGTTGCGGCGAGGGCTTGGTGTGCGGCCGCACCTTGATGTGGGCGCGACCGGCGTCGACGAGATAGCGATTGAGGTAAAGCTTGTCTTCGACCCGTGTGGCTGTATCTGCGCTCATTGTCCTTTCCCCTTTGCTGGAGCGTTCCGCTTGCCTTGGGAGCGCAAGCGCTCGTGACTTACACTGTACTCACGCGAGCCGGTGTCGGTTTCGCCTGACCGCCCCGCAAAGCGTCCCGCCCGACTATCTCCATGCGCGCGCCAGCCGAAAGGCGTCGCCGACCAGCCCGGTCAGCGAACGCGCCGCGAGGAATGAGCGGAATGTAGTCTTCTCTTTTTCCCGCTTAGGCGTGCCGTCGACGCGCAGGAAATTCGTCATTGCCTTCGAGACGAGTTGCGGATAGGTCAGAAAGAAGTTCTGGGCCTGGATGTGAAGCAGATCCGGCATGTCGCGATATTTCTTCAAATCCTTCATGACGAAGGACTCGTCGAGCATCTTCTTGTAGAGCGCAAGATTCTCCTTGGTCATCGGATCGCGTCGCGATTTGATCTGGAAGATCGCTTCCGCGGCGAGCCGTCCTGAGGTCATCGCCAGATTTGAGCCTTCACGATGAACGGCATTGTTCAACTGCGCGGCGTCGCCAACGACGACCCAGCCGTCGCCATAGAGCTGTGGAATCGCCTTGAAACCGCCTTCGGGAATGAGATGCGCGGCGTATTCCTTGACTTCCGAGCCAGCGATGAGCGCCGCCACCGACGGATGCTGCTTGAATTTTTCGAGTAGCCCGTACGGCGTCTGCCCCGTTTTCTCGAAATCGGCGACGAGACAGCCAATGCCGAGCGAAATCGACTCCTTATTGGTGTAAATGAAACCCATCCCGGTCATGCCTTCCGAAATGGTGCCGACGGCTTCGATAACCGCGCCTTCGTCGCCGCGCAGATTGAATCGGGCCTCCAGGGTTTCTTGCGGGAGGAAGTGCATCTCCTTCACCGCGAGAGCGACATTGCTCTTGTCGGGCGTCTTGCGCAGGCCGGCTCTTGTGCCGAGGAGACCGCTGACGCCTTCGGCAAGCACGACGACGTCGGCGCCGACCTGTCCGTTCTTGCGGTCGGTGCGCACGCCGATCACTTTTCCATAGGCGTCCTGCAACAGTTCAAGGACAGTGGTTTCGCACAATACGACCGCGCCGGCCTCCTGAACCTTCTTCGAGAACCATTTGTCGAACTGGGCGCGGATGATCGTGTAACGATTGGGACGCTCCTCGTTGAATTCGTCTGAGCGGTAATGAAGTCCCGTGTGGGAGTTGTCGTCCATCATCCAGAAGCGCTGCTCGACGAGATGGCGCTCCAGCGGCGCGTCTTCGCGAAAGTCCGGGACGAGCTTCTCCAGCATGTCGGAATAAAGGATCGCGCCCTGCACGTTTTTGGAGCCCGAATATTCCCCGCGCTCCAGTTGAAGGACTTTGAGTCCCCTCCGCGCCAGTGTCAGAGCTGCGGCGTTGCCGGCCATGCCGGCGCCCACCACGATCGCATCGAACCTTTCTTCGATCATGCGTATCTCCCCTAGCTCGCTAGACGGTCGCGCTGATGCGGAGACAATCGTTTCGAGAACGCTTCTGTGAGGGCAGGCAAAAGCCGTACCGCGTCGGTGACAATGCCGACATGGGCGAAATCGAAGATCGGCGCGTTCTTGTCGGTATTGATCGCGACGATATAGTCCGCGCCCTCGACGCCAACCCGATGCTGAATCGCGCCGGAAATCCCTGCCGCGATGTAAAGCTTGGGCCGGATGGTCTTGCCGGTCTGGCCGATCTGCCGGTCCGATGCGACCCAGCCCTTTTGCACCAGCGGTCGCGAACAGCCGAATTCGGCGCCGATCGCCGCCGCCAGTTGGCGAATGAGTTGGAAGTTTTCCGGAGACCCAAGGCCGAGCCCGCCTGCGACGACGACGTCGGCGAACGCCAGATTGGATTTTGTCGAGTCGCGGTCAGGGAGAAAAGACAGCACTTTCGTGACAATGTCGTCTTCGACCATCCCGAGCGGGTGTTCGACGACGCGGCCAAGCGGCCGTTCGACACGATCAGGCATGGGCATCACGCGCGGACGCACAGTCGCCATTTGCGGGCGATAATTCAGCGTGAAGATCGTGCAAAGCAGGGAGCCGCCGAAGGTCGGTCGCGTCGCGGCCAGCGACCCTTCCGCATCGACGTCGAGTTCCGTACAGTCTGCAGTGAGGCCGGTCAAAAGCGTCGTGGCGACGGAGCCGGCCAGATCGCGCCCCAGATTCGTCGCGCCAAGCAGCAATATTTCCGGTTGATAGGCGTTGACGAGATCCGTCAGCGCTTTGGTGTAGCTTTCGTTACGGTAATTTGCGAGGATGTCGTCAGTGACGAGATAGGCGAGATCGGCTCCATAGTTGAAACTTTCCCGCACGACCGCTTGCGTCGCCTCGCCGGGCGCGCCGACGACGACCGCGGCAAGATCGACCCCGAGCTTATTGGCGAGAGTCCGCCCCGCACCCATCAACTCCCAGGAGACGGGATGCACTTGCCCGCGCTCCTGCTCGATGAAGATCCAAACGTGCTTATAGGCCTTGAGATGTTCGGGCAGCTCTTTCTTTGCCGCCGCGCGCCCCGCCGGGGCAGGAGCCTTTGCCGTGTCGCTCATGAATTGCGCTCCTGTTTCGAGATTAATAGCCGCGCGTCAATTGCTCGAGCTCGGATTCGAGTTTTGGCCGGCGCTTGAACAATTCTTCGACGAAGGCGTCTCCCGGCTTGTCGCCGAGTTCAATGAATTCCGCCCTTTCCGCGCGCGGCTTCGGCGCGAAGACGCGCTTGACGATCGTGGGCGAGCCGCGCAGCCCGCATTTGGCGATGTCCTCGACGCCGGCGTCCTGCGCGCTCCATTTGATGATCGTCGCGCGCGCGGCCTTCAACGCATCGGTCAACGAGCCGATTCGCATCTCGTTGACGCCTTCGAGGATAGAGATCAGGCAGGGCATCTTGCTCCGCAGCTTTTGTACGCCGCCCTCGCTGCGCCGCTCGACGTCGATCAACCCCGCGTCGAGATCGACCTTATCTATATGCGAGACATAAGTGAGCTGGATCAGCCCGAGGCGCTTGGCGACGCCCGGTCCAACCTGCGCCGTGTCGCCGTCGATGGTCTGCTTGCCGGTGAAAACGATGTCGGGCGGCCCGAACTCCTTGCCGATCTTGCGGATCGCGGTCGCCAGCGCATATGTCGTCGCCAGCGTGTCCGCGCCGGCGAAGAAGCGGTCTGTCAGCAGCACGGCGCGGTCGGCGCCGAAGCTGAGCGCCTTACGGAGGCTGTCTTCCGCCGAGGGCGGCCCCATGGTGAGGATCGTCACCTCGCCGCCGAATTGCTGGCGCAGCCGAAGCGCCTCCTCGATTGCAAAGAGATCATAGGGATTGATGATCGTCGGAACGCCCTGGCGCATGATCGTGTTGGTCACGGGGTGAACACGGATCTGCGCCGAGTCGGGCACTTGCTTCATGCAGACGACGATATGCATTGGAATTATCCCTCTGATCTGCGCCTAACGTTCACTTCAAAACGTTCAGCTGCACCAATGACGGCGGCGGCGTGGGCTTGATGGCGTCCTTATGGACTTTGAACAGACGCTCGTCGATCGGCGTCGACTTCAAAAAGTCCTGATAGGCGCGCTCCAAAAAGTCCTTGCAACGCTGGGTCAGCGTCACGTCGTCCAGTTCGCACAGGTCCTCGCTGAAGAGATATTGCCCCATGCGTCGCAGGATATGGAGGCGCGCAACGTTGACGACCTTGGGCTCATATTCGACGCCGAGCAGCGTGAAGAACTCTTCGGCGCAGGACGCCTTTTTCAGTTGCTCCAGAATGGCGGGTTCCGACATTTTCGACTCCTTCTAAAGGATTTCCGCCGGCTGCGTCTCTGGCGCGGCGGCGCCATCGCGCGTCTTGACGATCGACTCGCGCTCCCGCAGACGCCGCTGCAGGTGCGACACCCGCGTCTCCAGAAATTCGACGCGATCGAGCAGCACCGAGAAGGCCTCCCCGACGGGATCGGGCATAAGATGGTGATTGAGGTTGATGCGGCCGTCGAAAGTGCAGCGGCCGATGTCGCGGTGCACGATCTTCGCCGGTATCCCGACCACTGTCGCATCGTGCATCACGCTTTCGATGACGACGGAATTGGCTCCGACGCGCGCGTTGCGACCGATCGTGATCGGACCGAGTATCTTTGCGCCGGCCCCGACAATAACCTGGTCTTCGAGCGTTGGGTGACGCTTGCCCGGCGACCATGACACTCCGCCGAGCGTCACGCCGTGATAGATCGTTACGTCATCGCCGACGACCGCCGTCTCGCCGATGACCACGCCGGCGCCATGATCAATGAAGAAACGTCGGCCTATAGTCGCGCCGGGGTGAATGTCGACGTTGGTGAGAAAGCGCGCGAGCCACGAGAGGAGACGCGCCAAGAAACGATGATCGTTGATCCACAGCCAATTGGCGAGGCGATGCCAGATGACCGCGTGTAGCCCCGGATAAGTAAGCAGCGTCTCGAAACGTCCACGCGCGGCGGGATCGCGCGTTGCGACACAAGCCAAGTCTTCGCGAATCAATTGCCAACGCGTCGGGGCGTTGGCCATGGTCGCCGCCTTAGCTTGGGCTGTCTCGTTCGTCATCGTCGCGACTCGCTCAAGCATGACGCCTCATGCCTCTCGGGTCGCTGCCCGCGCAAACGCTGCGCCAGATGGAGGTCAAGGCCTCGCCGCTGACCGGACCTTTATGATCGAGCGCATGGGCGCGCACGCAGGAAACAATTTCGCTGAGTTCCTCGACGCTAACTGACAAATCGAGTTGCCGCAGTCTGGCGGTGACCGCCGCTGTGCCCGAATGCTTGCCGATGACGATCTCATGCTCGCGGCCGAGCATGCCCGGATCGAAGGCTTCATAGGTGCGCGGATCCTTGAGCAGCCCATCGACGTGAATGCCGGATTCATGTGTGAAGACATGATCGCCGACAATTGACTTGTTCAGCGGAATTGGCCGCTGCGCCGCGGCCGAGACAAGCGCCGCGACGTTGCGCAATTCACTCAGCACGATCCCGGTCTCGCAATTGTGCAGCTGCCGCGCCGCCACGGCGACTTCTTCCAACGGCGCGTTGCCGGCGCGCTCACCGAGCCCAATCACCGTGACCGACGCATGCGTCGCGCCGGCCCTGATGCCCGCGAGCGTGTTGGCGGTGGCGAGACCCAAATCGTCATGGCAGTGAATTTCGATTTCGAGATCGCTCTCCGCGCGCAGTTTGGCGATGAGGTCGAAGGCTGCGAACGGGTCAAGCACGCTCAACGTGTCGGCGACGCGGAACCGGCGGGCGCCGGCGGCTCGCGCGACCGCCATCGTCTCCATCAGGAATTCCGGCGCGGCGCGAGAAGAGTCCTCGCCGCCCACCGCGACCTCAAGACCCTTGTCCCGCGCGTAAGCGACGACGCGACGCGTCATCTCCAAGGCCTGGGCGCGCCCGCCGCGCAACTTCGCTCCGATTTGCGTCTCGGAAACGGGCACCGAGAGATTGACCATCGAAACGCCCGACGCCACCGCCGCATCGACGTCTTCGACTCGCATCCGGCACCAAGCGATCGCTCGCAGCGGCAAATCGGCTTCGACGATCGCCCGGATCATCGCGATCTCGACACGGCCCATCGCCGGCGTTCCGGCTTCAAGTTCGGTCACCCCAGCCCGGGCCAAGGCGCGCGCAATGTCGAGTTTTTCCGCGCAGGTAAAAGCGACGCCCGGCGCCTGTTCGCCGTCCCGCAGCGTGGTGTCGTTCAACACCACATGCAGCGCTCTTTGCGTCGGCGAAGCGACGCTCGGCAGCGAATTCTTCTGGGGCATATAGGTCATCGTCGACTCATGCGAGCGACGAACGCGCTCGCTTCCCTGCAACCAAGGAACAACCGCACAACAGCCGCCGCACGCATCCGAACAGCCCTTCAGTTGAAGGATTTCTGACAGCCGCAGGTGGCGCTGGCGTTGGGATTGTCAAAGGTGAATCCGGACCCGGCGAGGTCCTGACGAAAGCCGAGCGTCATGCCTTCAAGGCGCGGGCGCGAGGCCGGATCGATCAGCACGCGTATGCCGTCCGCTTCGACGACGAGGTCGTCGCTTCTCTGCTGCGAATCAAGATCGACGACATATTCGTAACCGGCGCAGCCGCCTTCCTTGACGAGGATGCGCAGGCCGCCCTCTTGCTGAGAGGCCCGCGCCATCGCATCCTTTACCGCGGCGACGGCTGCCTGCGAGACCGTGATCATGCTGTAGCCTCCGAGATGAACTTGTCTGTGCTTAAAATAAGCAATCGACATGCCATCGCGAATTCAGGCCAAAACCGACAGTCCCGCCAGCAATTTACGCGATTGTCGAAAACTCGACATAAGATTGTTCGAATGAACTTACACTGTCCGTCCCGGTGGTCGCCGCGGACGGTTGCGCGACCGGCGCGACGCGACTGCTCCCGGTTTCCACGCCATAGCAAAGCTCGTAGTCGGCGCAGTTCGTGCACACCGGCGTGCTGCACATCACGAAGCCGTCGTTCTCGCACATCATGCGATAGATGAATCTCTTCCAGCGCATGTTCTTGTCATTGCGGCGAGCAAGCGGCGCGAAATGGCGCGCGATGAGTCGCGTCAATTCAGATCGTTCGCGAAGCCCGAGGTCTTCCCAGAGATGGTTGGGCTCCATGGCGCGGCGCGCGATCATGCCCGCGAGCCAGCGGCCGCAGTCTCCCTCGCTGGAGCGGTTCGCCAAAAGAAGATCGCGGACGATTTCGATTTCGTCGGCGTCGACGTGATTTTCCACGCCGTCACCGGACGGTTCAATTCGTCGCGCTGCGAAATAGTGAGAGAGGAGATCGCCGAGGTCAGCTTCCGTCAGGCCGGTTTGCGCGGCGAGATTTCCGCCCTCGATCGACGCCAAGGAGAGAATCGACGCCAGAATGTGGCGATCAAAACTCGCATCGCCATCGATGTTGGCCGCCTCCGGCAAGACTCCCGTTAAGTGGAGATAGACGCCCGCGGCGTCACGAACATTTCGCGCGCTTTCCGGCTCCGCAGATGCGACGCCGCCGGTCTCGATATCCAGGAAGGCGTGCATAAACACGTCACGCTCCGCTGAAGATAGGACGCCGACCTCGCCTCAATGGCGAGGCCGGCGCTCCTGTATTGAGGCGTTAGGCGATGGCCTGGAGTTCGGCGGCGGTCTTGCCGATCTGGGTTTCATCGACCGCCTTCATGATGCCGTGCTCCATCAGCATGTCTTCGAGCTCGTCCATCGTGATCGGCGTC
>Ga0194120_10003353_pt1 | contig 26223 bp, 29 predicted proteins | sample TA2MahCa65mmetaG_FD_148642 | JGI IMG/M metagenome (GOLD analysis project Ga0194120, IMG submission 148642) | Freshwater microbial communities from Lake Tanganyika, Tanzania - TA2015019 Mahale Deep Cast 65m | ecosystem: Environmental > Aquatic > Freshwater > Lake | place: Tanzania: Lake... | reverse complement strand
CGCGGAAGGTTGCCAGGTCCTGCGCCAGGCTCTGGAGCAGCAGCGCCAGCACGACCACGTCATCGAGTATGCCAATCCCGGGAATGAAGTCCGGCACCAGATCCACCGGACTCAGGAGATAGAGCAGGGCCGCAGCCACTGACGCGAGTGTGCGGACGGAAAGACCTGGATAGCTGCCCTTCTTCCAGGCTCTGAGCAGGCGAACCAATGAAGGAAGATCCGCCCACAGACGGCCGAGCATGCGGAGCATCTCAAAGAACCTCGTGGATATCGTCATGGCTCCCTCCAGAGTGGCGGACTGGTTGGCTTCCCCTTACGAACACACGTCAGGCACGACGCCGGTCAGCCTACCAAAGCCGGGGCCGTTTGAGAAGCCCTGGGAGACCTATCCCCGTGGCATTTCCCTTCGAGCTCGCTTACCATGCCTCCATGTTGCCGCCTGAACGTACGGTACGTCAACGCATGATCGACCTATTGGCGAGTACTCGGCTTTCATCCCATCAGCTCGCACAGATGCTCGGCATTCCAGAGCGTCAGGTCGAAGAACATTTACCTCATATTGTGAAAACCGTGGCGCGCGACCGGTCACGGCGATTCGTGCTGGACCCTTCCGCCTGTTCCGACTGCGGGTTCCTGTTTCGCGACCGGGCGAAATTGACCAGGCCCAGCCGCTGTCCCACATGCCGCAGTGAAGCGATCACGGCGCCACGCTACGGCATCGACTCGGTCACGAGATGACTTGGCCCATCTGGACAGCCGTACCTCAAGCGGGTAGGATACCGCCCGAAAGGAGCGGCCTATGGTCATAATATCGGTACGATCGATGGTGTGCGTGCTCGGACTGTTGTTGCTGTTGGGCTGTTCGGACAAAGCCCATGAGCTGTTCGAAACCGCCGCTTTTGAAGAAAACCAAGGAAACATTCCCCACGCCAAAGAGCTCTATGAAGAAATTGTTCGTTCCTATCCGTCCAGCAAAGAAGCTGAACTCGCGCGAGCCCACTTGGCAGACCTGAAATAGCCGATCTACACCTTCCGGGGGAACCAGGGAAAGAACGCGTTGGTTGTCCGCTGATACTCCCGGTATTCCTCGCCTCGGGTTCGCAACGCCTGTGCCTCGGTCCTCGGAATCCCCGTCAGTTTGAGCAGCATCCATCCCATGCCGATCGGCCCAATCCACGTGAACGGCCAGTCGGGCGCCCCCATGGTCATGACGACATACGAACACCAATGCAGCCATTCGAAGAAGTAATTCGGATGGCGTGAATAGCGCCACAGCCCTTCCCGGCATACACGACCCTCATTTCGAGGATCCGCCCGGAAGTGGGCCAGCTGCCGATCGGCCTTCGCTTCGCCGGAGATGGCGACACTCCAGATCACGATTCCGATCAGTTCGACCAACGAGGACGGAGGCCGTGGATTCCAGAGTACCGCCAAAAATGGCAGGGAAAATACGGCGACGGCCACGGCTTGCAGTTGAAAGTAGACGAACATCTTGACCGGCTCCGACTCGCCCCATTCTTCCCGCAGCCGGCGATAGCGGCCGTCTTCCTGCTTGCCCACGACGCGGTTGAACAGAATGTACAGCCCCAGCCGACCCGCATAGAGCCCCACCAACATCGCCGTGAGGAGCACTCGCTCGATCCCGACGTCAGCCAGAGTGGTGTACCACAGCACGGAGACCATGAGCCCCATACACCAGCCGACATCGCCGATCGCGGCATTTCTCGTGTTTCGTTGTACTGCCCACAAAACCCCCATCACCACCGCCATCACAAGATAGGCGGTCAGGATCAAGGGTAACGGATCTGATGCCATCATGCCGCTTTGGGGATCCATCGTGCCTCCGCTTTACCCGACTGTATGGTTCACGAGATTAGGTTTCATACTCCCAGAGATCGACGCCCTGGCGTTCCCGGCCGGTCAGCCAGCTTCGAAAGCCTGGGATGGGAAACGATAAGAGCCGCTGGATCTTTTCGCAGTTCAAGGAAAGGTCTGCGGGACGCGGGGCGCCCCGGTGATCCTGTGAAGAACCTTCGACTAACCACCCGTTCAGCTCCGGATACCAGGGCAACAAAGACTTCCCGATTTCCCAGCGCGAGAGCCGTTCGCTTCCACCCAAATGATAGAGCCCCGGACACTCGCGTTGCACAAGTTCCCACAGGACCCGGGCAATCACCCCTGCCGGAAGCGGACAGCGGAATTCGTCCGCATAGAGCGTCACATTCTTCCCAGCCTTGGCCGTTCGGCACATGTCTTCTACAAAACTTCGGTCCCCATGCTCTGACGTGCCCGCAGTCAGCACGATCCGAATGACGGTGTGACGCGGATTTTGCAGCACAGCCTGCTCAGCTTCAGCCTTGGTCTTGCCATACACGTTGATCGGCGCCGGGCGATCCTCCTCCTGATACCATCCTCGTCGGCCGTCGAAGATTTCGCCGCTGGACAGGAAGATAAAGGGAATATCGGCGCAGAGTCGAGCTAGATGAGCCGTCGCGTCCACATTGATGCGACGGGCCAGCTGGGGATCTCGCTCACAATCTTTCGTCCGGCTCAAGGCCGCACAATGGATGACGGCGCTGGGTTGAAGACGCTGCAAGACATGTTCTGCGGCAACATGGTCCGTCATATCGAAATCCGCGCGAGTAAGTGCCTGTACCTCCCATTGCGGCGCCCATCGAGCAGCCGTCTTCACGACATACTGCCCGATTAATCCCGCGGCTCCGGTGACGAGAACACGCGGCTTCATGAGATGTCCATGGCCATGCCGTGCTGATGGGAAACGCCCATCGTACTCACCTTCCCTCGATGCCGGCTCCCGCCGCTGCCCAGTATTCATGCGCGGGCAGCGAGCGGCACACGATGAATTGGGAGATGATTCTACGACGTTAGGCTGATGGTTGGAAGATGTCAGACCCGAGAAAGGTAGGTACCAACGATGAGTTACGCTGCCCGCGATGCTGTCTCCGAAGGGACAGTGTCCTGCGACAGCCAACGATTGAGGGTGTCAGCCAGAGACTTGCTCGCGACGGGTTTACTGAGGTAGTCGTCCATCCCGGCCTCCAGACACCGTTGACGGTCCTCCTGCATCGCGTTGGCGGTCATCGCGACGATCGGGAGGTGGCCAACTCCGCGTTCGCGCGCCCTGATCGCCTTTGCCGCTTCAAACCCGTCCATCTCAGGCATTTGGCAATCCATGAACACCAAGTCGTACGGAATCCGCCCGCTCGCCTCGACCGCCTCCCGCCCGTTCCCGACCACGTCCACCCGATACCCAAGCTTCTCAATCATCTTGACCGCCACCTTTTGATTGACCGGGTTGTCTTCCGCCACAAGAATGCGCCCTCGGGATCGCGCCTGCACTTCCGACAAACTATGCCGAGTGATCAAGGGTGCCGTCGGCTGAGTGCCAGTGGCGGCGGCACTAGAGGAATTGGTCAGGACAAGACTGAGACACTCGTGGAGCTGCGATTGGCGAATCGGTTTTGTCAGGTAGGCTGCAAATCCGGCATCCTGGGCGGCCTTGGCGTCTCCTCGCCGACCCCATGACGTCTGTAGAATCAGGCGCGTCGAACTGATCCGCGGCTCGGCTTTGATTCTCCGGGCCACATCCAGCACATCCATACCCGATAACTGCATATCCATGATCACCAGATCGACGTGCGCACCCTGCTCAGCCGCGACACACAAGCGATCCAGAGCCTGATCACCATTTTCTACACCCTCACAGAGAATCCCGACCTCACGTAATTGGTGCTCAAGCATTTTCCGAGTCGTAGTGTGGGTGTCGACGATCAGAACTCGGCGACCCTTGAGGGCGGCCTGCGGCTGAACCGCAGCCTGGCTCCCCTCAGGCTGGAGGCCGAACTTGGCCGTAAACCAAAAGGTGCTGCCTTGACCGGCGACGCTGTTCACCCCGATCTGTCCGCCCATCATTTCCACCAGCTGTTTGCAGATGGCGAGCCCAAGCCCGGTACCGCCAAACTTTCTGGTCGTAGACCCATCGGCTTGGGTAAACGGTTGAAACAATTTCGCCCGCTGCGGCGGCGTGAGCCCAATCCCGGTGTCGGTCACTTCAAATCGCAGCGTCCAGGAGGACGCGGGAGATACAAGGTGAGGCGCGGTGTCGGCCTCGGCGCTGATCATCACCACGACCTCGCCATGCTCGGTAAACTTGATCGCGTTGCCGACTAGATTCGTCAGGATCTGGCGAAGGCGGCCGGGATCGCCGCGGAGTGCCGTAGGAACACCCGCCTGCACCAGGTAGGCAAGTTCAAGACCTTTCGAATAGGCGCGCTCGCCGATGAGGCTGATGGCATCCTCGACCGTCGTCCGCAGGTCAAAATCGAGGCCCTCCAGTTCCAGTTTGCCTGCTTCCACTTTGGAAAAGTCGAGAATGTCGTTGATGATATCCAGCAGATGTTCGCCCGACCGGCGGACCGTTTCCGCGAATTCACGCTGTTCGCTGGTGAGCGGTGTGTCGAGCAACAGTCCGGTCATCCCAATCACGCCGTTCATCGGGGTCCGAATCTCATGGCTCATGGTGGCCAGAAACTCGGCCTTCATTTTAGCGGCGTCGAGGGCCTTATCCCGGGCCTCCGCCAATTCCAGATTCTTTTTTTCAAGATCGTGGGCGGCTTGAGCCAGCGCGATATCCGACAGCTTGCGATCTGTGACGTCGGTCATGGTCCCCATCATGCGAACCGGGCGACCATCCTCATCCCACTGGACCAATTTCCCTCGCATCGCAAACCACTTCCATTCTCCGGTTCGGTGACGAACGCGATGCTCGACCATATAGCCGGACGTTCTTCCTTCCAAGTGATCGTTGAGCGCCTGGTCGACCCACGGGAGGTCTTCCGCATGAACACGGCTTTTCCATTCGTCGATGTTGTTCAAGGCACTCCCTTGGTCTTCAAGGCCCAACAGACGAATCCAGCTGGGGCTGTAATAGGCTTGCTGCGTCAAGAGGTTCCAGTCCCACAAGCCGTCCGTTGCGACGTCAAGGGCGCACTGGAGGCGCTCCTGGCTTGCCCTGAGCGCCTCTTCGGCCTGCTTGCTACTGGTGATGTCCATGACGGTCCCAATCGTACGAGTCGGGACTCGGGCCGAACCGCCATCGGTGAAGCACGTACGGGAATGCAGGATCAGATGTCGAGTCGCTCCATCAGACCTGACTATTTGGTGCTCGAGGTGCAATTCCCCGTCCCCGGTTGGGACGTGGGCCTGTTGTATCGCAGACTGGACTCTCTCGCGATCCACCTCGGGAATCAGGCTGAGATACCGTGGTAAAGAGCCTGACTCATTGGGGCCCACGCCATAAATGTCTCGGAGAGTCTCCGACCAATAGAGCGTGCCCTCCTGATGGTCATGCTCAAAGATACCGACCCGTGCGGCTGTGACGGCCAGATCCAGCCGCTCCGCACTAGCCTTGACGACCCCTTCTGCCAGTTTTTGTTGCGTGATATCTGTGGCGAACTTGATAACCTTCCACGGTTTCCCATTCATATCGAGGATCGGGTTGTAGGACGATTCAATCCAGACAATTTTCCCACTCTTGCCGATGCGCTGATAGGTGCCCACGTCAAACTCGCCTCGATTGAGTTTGGCCCAGAACACCTGGTAGTCCACGCTTGCCACATAGGCTGGGTCACAGAACATCCGGTGATGCCGTCCTTGAATCTCGGACAGGGTATAGCCCATGCTGCGGAGAAAGTTCTCATTAGCCGTCAGGATGGTGCCGTCGAGTGCAAATTCGACCACGCCTTTTACTTTGTCGATCGCTGTCGTCACGCCACGAATTGTCGCTTCCGCCTGTTTGCGCGCGCAGAACTGGCTGAGTTGATCGGCCATGGCTTGGAAGGTGATCAGGAGCGTGGCATCTGCCGGGATGACCTCATGATGAAAGAATTCCAACACGGCATGGATGCGGCCATCCAATTTGACAGGAAACGCGACAGCCGCGTGAAAACCCGCTTGTTTGGCCAGTGCAGCCCGCGGGAAATTCTGGTCTCGGGTCACGTCTGCAATCCACTCTGGACTCGCACTTTCCCAGACTCGCCCTGGGAGTCCGACGCCCATCGAAAACGTCATCTCGCGGCTGACGGTCCCGTAATAATCCGACGCTGCAGTGGGTGTGACCCACGTCGAATGGCATCGGAGCCTCTGGGCCGACTCATCAACCACCCACAGCAGTGCTTCTGACCACCCTAAGGCCTCACAGGCCGGTTGAAGCACCGCGGCCATCGCATCATCCAGCCCGGACGCGCTGGCCATCACATTGGCCACCTCATGCTGGAGGGCAAGGCGTTGTTCGAGTTGTTTGCGCTCGGTAATGTCCGTGTAGACGCCGACAACACGGAGTGGTGAGCCGTCGGACGACCGTGACAGGACCTTTCCTTGATCGAGTACCCATTTATACGATCCGTCTTTGCACCGCATCCGGTGTTCATTGGCACAGATCGAGAGCTCACCCTGCACGTGTCGCTGAAAATCGTCCATGAACTGCGCCCGATCGTCCGGATGGACGGGCAGGATCCATTCGTCGGGGCTGCCGCTGACTTCCTCGAGGGCATAACCGAATAGATCCGTCCATCCGTTGGAGAAACGTACCTTGTTTGTAGTGGCATTCCATTCCCACACACCGATGCCGCAGCCTTCGAACACTAACGCCCAATGTTCGTCGCTCAGACGTAGTGTAGACAGGGCATCATCGGATCGCTGATCGGTCATGCGAATTCCCTTCTCATAGGCTAAGACCCCGTCAGTCTGTACAAATTCAAAGATGTACGGATAGCGTCAGGGCGGGCTCGACATAGCTCTCCCTGTCAATTCGTATCGGTTGATGAATCAGGAACCTTGAGAAAAACGGGACGGATGGCCCCCGCAATTACTAAGGGCGTTCGGCCCTAGCAGGCTTCAAGAGGCCCTATGGGAACGTAGCAGTCAAAAGATGCGAGAGAAGGAAGACTCCGGTCGCGTAACCCCTTAATTTCGCGTGAGCTTCCGGTACCGAATGCGGTGCGGTTGATCGGCTTCTTTGCCGAGCCGCTTCTTCCGGTCTGCCTCATACTCGCTGTAGTTCCCTTCGAACCACACGACCTTGCTGTCGCCTTCAAAAGCCAAGATGTGCGTGGCGATCCGGTCAAGGAACCAACGGTCGTGGCTGCTGATCACCGCGCAACCGGCAAAACTCTCCAACCCTTCTTCCAGGGCACGGAGCGTATTCACATCCAAATCGTTCGTCGGCTCGTCCAGAATGATGAGGTTAGCGCCTTCTTTCAACATACGGGCCAGATGGACGCGATTGCGTTCGCCGCCCGACAGATCCTTCACTTTCTTCTGTTGATCCGTCCCGGCGAAGTTGAACCGCGCGCAGTAGCCGCGGGCATTCACCTCGGCCTTGCCGAGCTTGATCGTTTCCTGGCCGTCGGAAATGATTTCGTACACGGTCTTGTTGCCATCCAAGCTGCGATCTTGATCGACGTAGCCGAGCTTCACCGTCTCGCCGATCTTGATCGACCCGGCATCCGGCTTGTCCTTGCCGATGATCATCCTAAACATGGTCGTCTTCCCGGCCCCGTTCGGCCCGATCACGCCGACGATCCCGCCTTTCGGCAGACTGAAATTCACCTGTTCGTAGAGCAGCTTGTCGCCGAATCCCTTGCTGATCCCTTTGGCTTCGACCACCACGTCCCCCAGCCGAGGCCCGGGCGGAATGTAGATTTCCAGATCCTCCGCCACCGATTCCTGCCGCTGGTTGACCAGTTCCTCATACCGGTTCAAGCGCGCCTTCCCCTTGGATTGGCGGGCCTTCGGCGACATGCGAATCCACTCCAACTCGTGTTCGAGGGTCTTTTTCCGTTTCGACTCCGCCTTCTCTTCCTTCTCCAGTCGATCCTTCTTCTGCTCCAACCAGGACGAATAATTGCCTTGAAACGGAATCCCGTGACCGCGATCCAATTCCAGAATCCAGCCGGCCACATTGTCGAGGAAATAGCGGTCGTGGGTCACGGCGATGACCGTGCCCTTATATTGCTGGAGATGCTGTTCCAGCCATTGGACGGACTCGGCGTCGAGATGGTTTGTCGGCTCGTCGAGCAAGAGAATATCCGGTTCCTGAATCATGAGACGGCAGAGCGCGACACGCCGTTTCTCGCCGCCGGACAGACTCCCAACCTTCTGATCGGCCGGCGGGCAGCGCAAGGCATCCATGGCAATGTCGAGCTCGTTTTCCAGTTCCCAGCCGTTTGCCGCCTCGATCTTCTCTTGCAGTTGCGCCTGCTTGTCCAACAACTTTTCCATCGTGTCGGGATCGGCTTCGCCGATCTTGTTGCTCACGTCTTCATATTCCTTCAGCAGCGCCACCAGCTCCTTCTTGCCCTCCTCCACGACTTCCTTGACCGTCTTATTGGGATCGAGCTGCGGCTCCTGTTCGAGTAGACCGACGCTGTATCCTTTGGATCTCGTAATCTCACCCGTGTAATTGGGATCAACGCCCGCGATGATCTTGAGCAGCGAACTTTTCCCGGACCCGTTCAGACCCAGCACGCCGATTTTCGCGCCGTAGTAGAAGCCGAGATAGATCTCGCGCAGGACCTGCTTTTTCGGCGGATAGACCTTGCCGACATTGACCAATGAAAAAATGACTTGCTTGTCGTTCGTGGCCATGAGCGCTCTTTTCCTCCCTGATTCTTGCGGTTCCTGCGGTGAAGTCAGGCACCATAGCAGACAATCCTTTTCGATCACAACCGAGTCACACGCGATTCCGAGCACGACTACCCCGTCTTTTCTGACACGAAACGGCTGTGCGATTGTGTTCCGGAGAGAAGGCCAGCCAGAATGATACTGGACGTTCCGCGTGCTCGGTAACACAAGTCCGCTCCGGCCTCCCTATGCCCATGGGCTGAATCGGTTGGTACCTATATGCCCAATTCTTCCGACAGCCGCACTTCCGATTCGTCGAGAATCTCTTCCAGACAAGTAAAGCAGGGGAAAGGGAACCGATCGACGGGAATCGCACAGACCTCACCAACCGGCGACTCTTCCAACGCCGGGCCACCGCATTCTTTGTGAATGACAACAAGCATCAGATCTCCCTCATCACCAATCGTCGAAACAACTCCAGGTGCTCCGGGCTGCTGAGCCGGTGATCGCCTTGAATCAGCCGCAGGTCGAGTGGAAATGTTGGAACGCGGCGGCACAATTCGTCGGCGAATTGTTGGCTGCCTTCCGGTGCAATGACGGTATCGTGCACCCCATGCAGAATCGTCGTCTTCACATGGCGAACGACATCGAACGTTCTGGCCCAATACCGTTCACTCTCTTCCACCCACTTCCAGGACAAGGGCCAATCCCTGTGCAGCGGATCGTCATCCCACGGCATCCATCCGGCGGTATGCCAGTGATGCAACCGGTCCTTGGAGATGATCTTCGCCCGCGTACCCATCATGTTGAACGCCGGAGCGATCAGGATGAGTTCCTCCACCATTGGAGACTCCTGCGCGACCAACCAGGCGATCCAGCTGCCGAGCGAATTGCCGACAATCGTGACAGGTGGTCCAGACTTGATGGAGTCGAGCACCGTCTGTGCATCGGCGATCCAATCGGACAGCGTGTAGTCCGTAAACTGGCCTTCGGAATCACCGAATCCGCGCACATCGTAACAACAAAATCCCCACCCCTTTTCCTGACACCACTGCGCCAGAGCCTTGCTCTTGTTGCCCCAGCGTTTGGAGAGAAACCCGGTGATGAAGAAAATCTGGCGGCCTTGGCCCACGGCGTGATCGCCCCGAATATGCTTGCCATCCGGGCCGGCGAGAAAAAACGGTTGATGCGCACTCATGATTTCGTCAGCACCTTTGTAAGAAACACACCGAGTCGCCTCAGAACCAGTTCAGGGATTTCGTGCCCGCCTCTGAAACTATGCCATTCAACGGCCAAGCCGGCTTGTGCCAGCAGATCACGCAATCGTTCGGCGCCGATGTGAGCCAGGATCTCGTCATCTGCACCATGGCTCTGAAAGACCGGCAGGCCCTTGCGTTGAGGCATGAGTGGGCTCCAGACCGGTTGCGCCAGGAGATTTCCGGACAGTTGGACGAGCCCGGTAAACGGCGCCGTACCGTGCAACACCGCGTCACAGGTGAGCATCGCCCCTTGCGAGAACCCACCGATCACCGTGTGCGTGAAATCGACCGGCAGAGATCGAGGCAGTTCGTCGAGGAACCGCGCTAGACGCTCTCGCGCGAGAGCCAGGCCGTTCGGCACCTCCATCGACATGTCGCGCACACGACCGGCCTCGCGATCCGCCTGGATCCGCGCGAAGTCGATGATCCACCAAGCCCGCGCATCGCCGAAGCCCAGGCTGAGCGGCAGAGGCCCTTCCGGGAACAGCCAGCGCGTGCCCGCCGGAACATCGATCATCTCCGCGAGCGGAACTAAATCATCCCCCGGCGCGCCGAACCCATGCAATAGAATTACCAACGGGCCGGTCCCGCCTCCTCGCCCGTCGGTGCCGCCGGCAAGCCGGACCTTCAACCCGCCTAGAGTCGTCTGCTGCACGGTTGTTCCGCCACCAGTGTAGACCCTCCACCGGCACGAGCACGCTGAGCGCGTCCTCCGCCTAAACGAGTCGCCACTGTACAATAGATGGTGCGGAGAGTGAAGCGATGGTGATGCTCGGGTGAACACCGAGATGGGAGCGTGCGTAGGTGTTGGCGGGGGACCGCTCTACGAACCCACCGAGACAGTGAGTCGAGCGATCCCCCTGAGGGAGGCTGCTCATGGAGAGAGCATAGACGATGCCAGGCCGGAAGGATCTTTAGGACGAGCAACTGACTGCTAAGTGCTTGCCCCAATTGGGAGGCGGAGCCGCATAGGCCTCCATGCCTGGCTGGTCGCTGTAGGGATGTTGCAACAGAGTGTACATCCGCTCGATCTCTGAGAAGTCCTTGTGTTGGGCTTTTTCGATCGCCACCTGCGCGAGATAATTGCGAAGCACATACTTGGGATTGACCCGGTCCATCCGCGCCTGCCGTTCCCCGTCGCGGCTCTGCTCGCTCCGCAGCCGATCGCGATATCGCGCCGCCCATTCGTCGAACCGGTCGCGGTTGAGAAAGAGCTCGCGCAGTTTCTCGTTCGTCGCACCCTCGGCCGACGAGAAGGCGCTCAACTCCCGGAACACCCTCGTGTAATCCGCGTGACTCTCCTGGAGCAGACCCAGAAAGTCTTGAATCAGGGAGTCGTCTTCCGTGCGCCCCTCTCGTAATCCCAACTTCGCCCGCATATGAGTGAGATACGTCTGCTCATAGAAAGGTTGATAGGTCTCAAGCACGGCCTTTAAGGCCTCTTTCTCCACCAACGGCAACAGGGCCTGCGCCAGACAGCTGAGATTCCACAATCCGATGTACGGCTGCTGATTATACGCATAGCGGCCGTTGTGATCGGAGTGATTGCAGATGAACCCGGCGTCGTAGTCGTCCATAAACCCATACGGCCCGTAGTCCAGGGTGAGACCCAGAACCGACATGTTGTCGGTATTCATCACCCCATGAGACCACCCAACCGCTTGCCACTGCGCAATCAGGGTGGCGGTCCGCTCGACGACTTCGGTAAAGAAGCGGGCATACTTGGTTGGCACAGCCGTGAGATGCGGATAGTGCTGGGCGATCACATAGTCGGCAAGGACTCGCAGGTGTTCATGCTGTTTGCGGTAGTAGAAGATCTCGAACGTGCCGAACCGCACGTGGGATGGCGCCATGCGGACCAGTGTCGCGCCGGTCTCAACCTGTTCCCGATAGACCTTGTGGTCGCTTCCCACGATACAGAGCGCCTGCGTCGTCGGGATGCCGAGACCTGTCATGGCCGCGCAACAGAGATATTCGCGGATCGTCGAGCGCAAGACCGCGCGCCCGTCGCCATCGCGCGAAAATGGCGTGAGCCCGCCGCCTTTGAGATGCAAATCCCACCGCTCGCCCCGCTCGTTTGTTGCTTCCCCAAGGAGAATTGCGCGGCCGTCGCCCAGTTGCGGGACATAGACGCCGAACTGATGGCCGGAATAGAGCATCGCGAGCGGCTCCATGCCCGGCACGAGCAGGCTCCCGCCGAAGACCTGAGCAAAGTCCGGACGGGCCGCTTCTTCAGGATCGAGGCTGATCAGCGCCGCGGCTTCAGGATTCGCATGAACGAGGTAGGGGGACGCCTGAAACGGCGTCGGGTTGAGCTTGGCGTAGAAGGCCTCGGGCAGTCGGGCGTACGTGTTGTCGAACGTGAGTGCTTCCAACGTGCGCAGAGTCATGGCTCTATGTACCATGGTGTTCTTGATGTTTGCTATCTGCCACCTGACGGTTGATCCTGACCAGATTGCTCACTCAAGGATCCAACTCCCATGTGAATACGGCGCAACGGACGGCCGCATCCCTGTTTGACCTTGCTCCACTCATCGCTGCATGAATTTGTCATACAGGAGGTGGCCATGAAGCGCTCGCGCGTGCCAATCACCGTCTCACTGCCGTCTACTCTCGCCGAGAATTTTGAAAGGCTGGCCAAGGCAGAGGCGAAGAACAAGAGCCAGCTCTTCAGGGAAATGCTGACCGTCTATGAGCGGCAGCGGCGAGAAGAGCAGTTCCACGAATTACAGCGATACGGCGTGAAGAAAGCCAGAAAGAAAGGCGTGTTGACTGAAGCCGATGTCGAGAAGCTGGTCTTCCAGGGCCACTGATCGTGCGTGTCGTCTTTGCCACCAACATCTTCATCTCTGCCTTCGCCATCCCCGGTGGCAACGCCGAAGAGGCGTATCTCAACGCGATCCAGTGCAAGGTCGAGCTGTTCAATCATCCCGTTGGCGGACTTTGTTACCAAGCTCTCAGAATAACGCGGTGACGCCCCGCGTTTCTCTTGCAGAACTCCCTGTTCGCAACAAGACCTCAGATTCCTTCCATGTCATCAGGACGGGAAATCGTTGCACCGACCGCCAACCGTAGAATGCATCAATGCAAGACGCGACCCCATATTCACCGTAGTCCCTCATACAGGCTGTGCGCTCTGCGCGAACGATTGACATCTGCATACTTCGTGCATACGATACAGGCATATCAACGACAGGATTGTCTATGCGCACCACACTGGACCTTAACGAGAAGCTTATGCGGGAACTCATGGATGTGACCGCCGCGAAAACGAAAACCGAGGCGATTCATCAGGCTGCAGCCGAATTGATCCGGAGAAAAAAGTTGGATCAACTCAAATCGTTGAGCGGCACGATTCATCTTGACCTCGACTGGAAGAACTTGGAGCAAGCTGAGATCCGCCATCAAGCTGTGTTGAAACGCCGCCGCCATGGTCATCGCTGACACGTCAGTTTGGATCCCCTTCTTTAACCGACCAGATTCCCCCGAAAAGATCTCCCTCGACATGCTTATTGACACAGACGAGGTTGCGTTGGTCGGCGTCGTGCTGGCTGAATTGCTTCAGGGTTGCCGGACTCCGTCCGAACGAACCGCACTCTCCGAGTCCCTTTTAGCTTTACGCTACTTTGAAGTGACTCAGATCACATGGCTCCGAACAGGTGATCTTTCGGCACAGTTGCTCCGCAAGGGAGTCACGTTGCCTCTTTCGGATCTGCTCATCGCCGCCTTGGCAATTGAGCGCGATTGCCGCGTTTACAGCCTGGATGCTCATTTCAAGAAGATTCCAGGCCTACGGTTATACATGCCAGTACCGATCTGACGATCTTCCCGCCATTGAATCATGCTAAGCGTTGGGCTACAGACCTCCGTCTACGCCGCCGCATCCGGGTGAGTTTATCCGTGATGAGATCCTGAATGAATTGGGCTTGAGCATCACCCAGGCAGCGGACGTGCTTGACGTCCGCCGGGCCACCCTCTCGGATGTGTTGCACGGCCGTGCGGCACTATCACCCGAGATGGCCTTCCGCATTGAAAAGGCGTTTCAGGTGGACATGGAAACGCTCTTGCGGATGCAGGCGTGGCACGATACGAAAGACATGCGCCGCCGGTCCAAAGAAATCCGTGTCAGGCGGTACGATTCGCGCCGCGCGAATCAGCACGCCGGCCGTTAACGCGGTGACGCCCCGCGTTTCTCTTGCAGAACTCCCTGTGAGCAACAAGACCTCAGATTCCTTCCATATCATCAGGACGGGAAATCGGTGCACCGACCGCCAACCGTAGAATGCATCAATGCAAGACGCGACCCCATGCTCCGAGAGTTTCTCAGTCCTGTACGTTAGCTTCCAGCAGCCACTTGCTGCTAAACTACAACCGTTATGGCATTTTCAGTGTACGTAGAAACGTCCGTGATTAGCTACTACGCGGCCAGACCGAGCCGGGATATTGTGACGGCGGCTCGGCAAGCGATCACTCAGGAATGGTGGAATGAGGCGAGACAGTACTATGAGATTTACATATCCGTCCTGGTAGCGGAGGAAGCCAACGCGGGTGATGCCGTCGCAGCGCAAAAACGGTCGGACGCTCTTTCTGGGCTACCGCTTCTGGAGATGAACGATGCCGCTGAGTCGCTGGCCAGGCAGTTGATCGATGGGGGACTGATTCCCAAAACCAGCGCTGAAGATGCGTTGCATATCGCGTTAGCGACCGTCCACGGGATGGATTTTCTGTTGACCTGGAATTTCCGCCACATCAACAACGCGGAGGCGAAAGCGCGGATTGGAGCTGCCATTGAGGCGTTCGGCTATGAGTGTCCCATCATCTGCTCGCCGGAAGAATTAGGAGGTATCGAGTCATGACACCCGACCCCATTGTGGACGAAGTGCGTAAGACACGGGAAGCGCATGCGGCACAATTTAAGTATGACCTCTTGGCGATCTGCCGTGACCTAAGAAAGAAGGAAAAGGAATCCGGTCATCCGGTTGTGTCTCGACAACCACGACTGCGGCTCAAACCCACCGGAAGCTGACTCGGCGCTGGAAAGTGGCGCCACACAGAGCGCAGCACCGCTCAGCGAATACGTTCGGCAGTCAGGCGTCTCCAGGACCATCGTCGTTCAACCGCCAGCCGTCACCATACTCGTCGTCCTCTCAGCATAGTATCCGACCCCTACTGTTTCCCTTGGGATCCCATGGTGACACAGCCGACAACATCGCGTCGAGCAAACCTTTATCCACACCGTCCTTCAGACATTGCCAACCGTAGAATGCATCAATGCAAGACGCGACCCCCTCATAGGCGGAAACGCTCTTGCGGATGCAGGCGTGGCACGATACGAAACACATGCGCCGCCGGTCCAAAGAAATCCGTGTCAGGCGGTACGATTCGCGCCGCGCGAATCAGCATGCCGGCCGTTAACGCGGTGACGCCCCGCGTTTCTCTTGCAGAACTCCCTGTTAGCAACAAGACCTCAGATTCCTTCCATGTCATCAGGACGGGAAATCGTGGCACCGACCGCCAATCGTACGATGCATCAATGCAAGACGCGACCCCCTCATAGGCTCCTGTTTTCTCCTTTCGACTTTATTAACTCGCCAGCTTAAACTCGATCGTATCGTACTCAACCACAGGCCGGCGGACCTTCCGGCCCGAAACGACCTCCTCCTTGATCTTTACCGCGCCCATCTCTTCGAAGAACAGAATGATCTTGTTCAAGTTCGAGACGTCGATCCCAGCCCGCTTGGCGAGCTCATACAGAGAGCGCGGCTTGTAGGTTAGGATGCTCGACAGGACAGGCAGGTTCTCGACAAACCGATTGAAGTCCTTCCGGTTATCGAAAGAGATTTCCGAGATCGGCGCAAGCGCGCCGACCCGTGCCTTCTTGAGGGCGCGCTTGAAGTCGTCGAGAGCCTCGCCGGGAGCTTTGATGCTGATGATCAACTGCTTCATATCGTGACTCGCATGTGTTCAAGAACCAACCGCTTGAAATCATCGATCAACTTGTCATCGTTCACGTACACATAGGGCAGTTGCCGATCGTCCACATGGACGTGATGCCCCTTGGGATGGTGATTATCCAGCAGAACACGCCGGCCGGTCTTCAGGTCGAGGCATACCAGACCATACTTGATTCCGTCCGGATACCGGGCAGAGCGCCCCACCTCGTAAATCGTCATTTCCATGAGATAGCGATCCTGAAACCTTGTCTTTTGGTGGTAGAGTAACGTGGCCTTCATATTGGTGTCAATGCACCACTATCTAAGACCATGCCTGACAGGAAGGGCAACCACGAACCTCCCGATGCAAATGCCGGTCACGTTTCCAGACAGCGACATGGGCATCTCCGTCGCGATGGCATGCGGTACCCTTGGACAGCCTCATCCTGGAGGCTCACCCTCGTCACGTGATGGATTGCGCGCGGGAACTCAATACGCAACTCCGCCGGCGTCAAGACGCCTTTCAGCCGGACGACCACGAGATCGCGGGCGACCAGCGCTCGTACTTCATCCGGGCCACGGCCCATGAATTCTTGCTCAAACTTAATGATCGCATTGCGTATTGAGTTTTCCATGGCTTGCTTCTGGCATCACCACCTTGTATCCAGGCTCATCATGACTCTATGTTTTATTCTCCTATCAGTTCGAGAGCTTCGGTAAGGACCTGCTCAGACAGATACATACCGGAGCAACGACACATTGAGAACCCAGACGTCACTCACCGGCACGCTCGATTTCTTTGACTAATTCCTGCAGCGTCACCTGAGAGGCCGGCACGCGCCGCCGAAACAGTTCGTCGAGGAATTCGGTGCGGCTCAATCCAGCGATTTCCGCCGCCTTCTCTTGGGAAATCTGTTGCTGCGCATACCATTGGATGGCTGCCGCGATGCGCATCTCTTTCGCGAACTCCTGAGGGGAGCGACGTAAGGCCGAGAACGCACTCTCCGGTAGTTCGATTGTCAATGTTGCCATGATGACCTCCCATGAATAGCCCGCATTATTCATGACAGTTCGTCGCGAAATCGCCAAGCCGCGTCGTGAGACCGGCGCGCGGAGCCCGGAGGACCCGAGGCGTACTCGTGCAGTACGTCGAGGGTCTGAGGGGCGAGCCCGCTGGCTTGGCCGCGCGAAGTGCGCGGCCAGCTTGTCGGAACAGCGGATCGGCGATTGTAGCAGAAGTGTTCATGAATCATGCGTGATTAGGACTTCTGTCAACGGGCGACACGAAGCCCTGTCGCAAAGAGATGGGCCGTGGCTTTTTCAGGGGTGATTATATGATCGCATGCGGTGGCGAACAAGTGCCGCCTTAGGACTTTCGTCTCAATCCCGGGCCACGCGCTGAGTCTTTCGGCTCCCGCAGAGTGGAAGTGAAGATTCGGCATGACACCGCCGCATCCGGGTGAGTTTATCCGTGATGAGATCCTGAATGAATTGGGCTTGAGCATCACCCAGGCAGCGGACGTGCTTGACGTGCGCCGGGCCACCCTCTCGGATGTGTTGCACGGCCGTGCGGCACTATCACCCGAGATGGCCTTCCGCATTGAAAAGGCGTTTCAGGTGGACATGGAAACGCTCTTGCGGATGCAGGCGTGGCACGATACGAAAGACATGCGCCGCCGGTCCAAAGAAATCCGTGTCAGGCGGTACGATTCGCGCCGCGCGAATCAGCACGCAGGCCGTTAACGCGGTGACGCCCCGCGTTTCTCTTGCAGAACCCCCTGTTAGCAACAAGACCTCAGATTCCTTCCATGTCATCAGGACGGGAAATCGTTGCACCGACCGCCAACCGTAGAATACATGAATGCAAGACCTGACCCCATATTACACGCGCAAGAGGAAATGTAACAGCAATAACAGCTTGCTAGCTATCTGGATCGCCAATATGGGATCGAGCTTCTTCGGCGGGATGACCAATCTGGACGGATTGGCGAAGAGCACCACGAATCGGTTAGCCGGCGCCTACACCAAATTTTCCGTCCTCATCATCGGCTGTGTGGTGACCTTCTTTACGTTCAATACCCATGCACTGGAATATCTCCCAAAGTTTGCCTTGGCCGTGATCATGATTTTCACGGGCTGGAAGATGATCGAGGGGCTCGTGCATGTGACCCATCATGGTCCCTATGCCATGATCCTCGCCATTTTATGCGGGGTGCTGGTCTTTATGGTGGGGATTTTCGAAGGATTGCTGATTGCGATGGCCGTGCACGGGATCGTCCACTATATGGTGTATGCCAACCTCGACAAAATGCCCGGGAGGGAGATCGTCAAACGGTACATCGATGACCTGAAAAAAAATGGCGGCGATGTCAGTTAGTGCCATGGCTTACATGGGGCACGTGGTTGAGCGAGTGCGCATTGGGAGGCGATTGTGCGCAGCCTTCACTGGCGCATGACATACACAAAAGGCGTAGTGGAATGTTCAAAAAGATTCTAGCGGCGATCGACGGCAGTTCCACTTCCATGAAGACATTGATGGAGGCGAAGCGCATGGCCGTTTCTCATCATGCGACACTACGCATCGTTTATGCCGCTTCCGATTCAGAAGATGTCGATCAGGAGGCTGGCCTCGAACTGTTGGCACAGGCCCAAGCCGCTGTCGGTGAGGGAGTCGGCGTGGAAACTCGTGTCGTGCATGCCGACGCCATGTATGGCCTGAATGGGATCACAGAAGCCATTGCTCGTGCTGCGAATGAATGGGGTGCTGATCTTGTGGTGGTGGGAACCTCCAACCGCCGAGGGCTGGAACGATTGGTGATCGGGTCGGTCGCTGAACAGTTGATCGCCAAGGTTGGGGCATCGGTTCTCTTGGTTCGTCCGGTCAGACGGCCAGTCGTCCTGGCGCATTCAAGTCCGCGCGTCTGAACCTCTCCCCTGGGATATCGATCCCGTCGATATGGCCGTGGACAACTGCTCCATGCAACGTCATAGAGCTTGTCCATTCCTAGAACTATCCCTATTCTGTCAACCAGTTAGCAATTGCAGATCTTCTTCAGACCCGTACCTCCAGCTCGACCGCTAGGCTGAGCCATCGGGAAATTCTCCATATTTCTGCATGAAGCCAAAAAAGACGGTTGAATTTGCCCCTACCCCTTTGGTACGAATCACATCCAGGATTAGAGTTTTATAAGGTCTGGTGCTCTCGTGATGCAGCAAACCTCCTCTCACCTTATTAGGTAGGGTACCGCCATGGATCAAATTCAAACGGCTCCAGCGTCATCAGGTCCCATTCCCGTCGGAAACATCGAGGGAATGAAGCAGCATCTGCGCTTCGACCTTCTGTCGGGCTTCTTGGTGTTTTTGATTGCGCTGCCGCTGTGCCTGGGGATCTCACTGGCGTGCGGCTATCCCGCCATTGCCGGAATTTTTACGGCGATCATCGGCGGGATCGTCGGCGCGACGATGAGCAACTCGGAGCTCACCATCAAAGGCCCGGCGGCCGGGCTGATCGTGATCGCAATCGGATGCGTCACCGAGTTCGGGTTTACGGGGGGAACGAACCCGGATGCGGACTATCAAGCCTATCGATTGGCGTTAGGCGTCGGAGTGGCGGCAGGTATCGTGCAAATCCTGTTCGGGGTGTTGCGGGCCGGCATCCTGGCTGAGCTTGTGCCGACCTCGGTCATTCACGGCATGCTCGCCGCGATCGGGATCATCATCATCGCCAAGCAGTTTCCGATTATGATGGGTCTCAGCGCCAAAGGTGAGCCGTTGGAGCTGCTCATGGAAATCCCGACATTTATCGCCGAGTTGAACCCTGAAATCGCGTTCATCGGGGTCTTGAGTCTCGCTGTGCTCGCGGCCTACCCTTTTATCAAGCTCAAAGCGCTCAAGGCGATTCCTGCTCCTCTTATTGTGCTCATGATCGCCATCCCGTTGGAATTCTATTTCGATTTTGACCACCCGCACGCGTATACATTTAATCACCATGAATATCAGGTCGGCCCAAACTATCTCGTCAACGTGCCGCTGAGCATGATCAGCGCCATGGCCTTCCCGGATTTTTCCGGCGTGTTCACGGGAATCGGCATCAAATATGTGATTTTATTCGCCCTCATCGGCAGCTTGGAATGTCTCTTGAGCGCTAAGGCGGTTGAGACGTTTGACCCCTGGAAACGCAAGGCTAATTTGGATCGGGATCTCACGGCTGTCGGCATCGGCAATACGGCAGCCGCCTGCATCGGCGGCTTACCGATGATCTCGGAGATTGTGCGCAGCAAAGCCAACGTCGATAACGGTGCCCGGACCCGCTTTGCCAACTTGTATCACGGGATGTTTCTCCTGCTCTTTGTGGCCCTTCTCCCCGGACTGCTCAACGAAATCCCGCTTGCGGCGCTGGCCGCGATGTTGGTCTTTACGGGCTTTCGCCTGGCGGCGCCCGCGGAATTCATGCATGTGTACCATGTCGGGAAGGAGCAACTCCTGATATTTCTCTCGACCGTCGTGGGAGTCCTCGCGATTGATCTATTAGTAGGGATCGCCATTGGCATCCTGGTGAATATCCTCGTGCACCTCGTCAACGGAGCGACACTCGCGTCATTGTTCCGATTACATCACGAAGAGGAGCCTGCACAAGAGGGAACGATGCGTCTCTCGGTCAAACATGCCGCGATCTTCCCCACATGGCTGACCCTGCGCAAAAAGCTTCATGAGCACTTTGAAAAGCACCCCAATGTGGATCTCGATCTGTCCCAGACTCACCTCGTCGATCATACGGTGATGTCGCGGCTTCAGGAAATGCAAACGGATTTGGCGGCGAAGAACCAGACGTTAACGATCTCCGGCCTTGAGGATCATCAACCCCTCTCACACCACAAGGCCGCAGCGAGAAAAAGGAAACGGGTGAGATCCGGCCCGCCTAATGGGTCCAACGTCCCTCAGTGATGAGCTTCTCGGTGAATCGGTTCTTCAAAGCCAACCGGCCTTGTTGAGCGCATTGTTGACGGCGATTCGTGACTCCGCCGCATCTCCACACGTGGCGCACTGGAGAGCCTCGCGCACACCTGCGCAAACTGCCACATCTATGGTAGCATCCCACAGTTGAGCTCATCCCTGTGATATAGCCATGTTCAGTCCCTCTCCAAAAACCACCCTCTTCCCGAGAATCCCCTATCGGCTCATCGCGCCCGTCCTTTTGATTCTGGCTCTGGTCGTCTCCGTTATTCTCCTCTTTAGTCTGGAACGAGAAAAACTTCTGCTGCAGGATTTTGTTGAGGGCAAGCGGATTCCCATGGAGCTATTTCCCGATCTTTGGCAGCATCAGAGCGACTTGATCATCATGACCATTCTGGTGTTCCTGGTGAGTGCGATCGGCATCGCGTCAGTCATCACCTTTCTCCACTATGACAGTACTCGTCGCACGCTTGAGGAGGTCAAGGGGTTAGCGCGCAACATCTTAAAGAGCATCCCGACCGGCGTGTTGACGCTTAACCGAGCCGGAGTGATTACGGCGGTCAATCCCATGGCGGAAGCGGTGTTGAAACGTTCCGGAGAAGAACTGCTGGCCCATTCGTATGAATCGATCTTTTCGGAGGGAGATACGATTCGGGGAACGCTCGACAAGGCCCTGCACTCACACGAGTACTTGAGTCAGAAGGATGTGCCCTATAGACCTCACGACGGAATACTTCACACCATCCGCATTGGTACCGCCGAATTGACCGAAGACGACGGACAATCAGCAGGCGTCATCTTGCAAGCTCAGGACGTCACGGCCTGGTTGGATCTCGAACGGCGCGTGCTCGTGTCGGAAAAACTGGCCGCGATCCATACTCTGGCCGCCGGTGTTGCGCATGAACTACGGAATCCACTGAGCGCGATGGATTTGAACCTGCACCTCCTCGATGACGCATTGAAGGAGCAGGGCGGCCTGTCACGAGAAGCGACGCACTATCTTCACGTCGTGAATACCGAATGCCGACGCCTTTCCTCGGTCTTAGACAATTTTATGAAGTTTGCCAAGCTCACGGTCATGGGTATCCATGAAGTGGACGTGGGGAAGGTCATCGCGCACATCGTGGCGCTGATGCAATTCGATGCGCGTGCACGGAAGATCCAGCTGGAGAATCGGGGTGGCGGTGGATTACCACCTACATTTGGAGATGAGACACAAATCAGCCAGGCCTTGATGAATATCGTGGTGAACGCCTTCCAAGCCATGCCGAACGGTGGTCGGTGTTCTATCATCGCGAGAGTACGGACGCATACCGATGTGTCCTGGGTAGAGGTCGCGGTGTCGGACACCGGTGTTGGAATCAAGAAGGATGACCTCTCGCATCTATTTGAGCCGTTCCACAGCACGAAAGTCGGTGGAACAGGACTCGGCCTTGCCATTGCGTATCGAATTATGCAGGACCACGGCGGCACCATTCACGTTGCAAGCATACCCGGGTCAGGAACCACTGTGGTCATGCAATTCCCCGTGAAGCCACATCCCGACTCCTGCATTGGAAAATGGTCATGACGAACGCCGCCCAGATCCTCATTGTTGACGATGAGGTGAATATTCGCAACGCGATCGTGACTCTCCTTGGGAAAAGGGGCTATCGGGCCCGAGGCGTGGCCACGGCGGAAGAGGCGTTGGCGCTGCTTGAAACGACCGACATGGATTTGGTGATTACGGACCTGCGCATGCCGGGAATCGGCGGCATGGAATTTTTACGCAGGCTTCAGACAACTCGCCCGGGTACGGAAGTGGTGGTCATGACCGCCTACAGCTCCATCGAAACCGCCGTGGAAGCCATGCGCTTCGGAGCCTATGATTATCTCGCAAAGCCCATTGATCGTGATCGGTTCCCCATCGTGGTGGAGAAAGCGCTTGAACGGCACTTTCTTGCCGTCGAAAACCAGCGCCTCCGTGAACAACTCGAAACGAAAACCCGGTTCGATCACTTGCTCGGCGAAAGCGAGGCCATGCAACGAGTCTACGGCTTGGTCGAGATGGTGGCATCCAGCGATGTGACGGTGCTGCTCACCGGAGAAAGTGGAACCGGCAAGGAGCTTGTCGCCCGAGCCATCCATCACAAAAGCCCCAGAGCAGACGGCCCTTTCATTACCGTGAACTGCGGGGCCTTACCGGAGAGCCTGTTTGAAAGTGAGTTGTTCGGCTATGAGAAAGGCGCCTTTACCGGTGCGCTGGCCACGAAGGCCGGCCGATTCGAACTGGCGCACGGCGGAACACTGTTGTTGGACGAACTCGGCGAACTGTCGTTAAAGTCTCAAGTCGACTTTCTCCGGGTGTTGGAGACCAAAGAATTTTGTCGCCTGGGCGGAACGAAGGTCGTGACCACGAATGCTCGCATCATTGCCGCCACCAACCGCAACTTGGCGGAGGCCGTCAAGCAAGGCGACTTTCGCGAGGATCTCTTCTATCGGCTGAATGTCGTCCCGATCAATCTCCCGCCGCTGCGGGACCGCGGAGACGACATCCCCCTTCTGATTGAGACGTTTCTGCCGGACTTTTGCGCGCAGCACAAACGACCTCTGAAGGAGGTCTCGAAAGAAGCGATGCGGCTCTTGCGGCTGTATGCCTGGCCGGGAAATATTCGGCAACTCCGCAACCTCCTCGAACGGCTGGTGGTGACCGTACGCGAGGAGATGATCCAACCTCAACATTTGCCGGAGGAAATTCAAGCTAGCAAGGAAGATAGGCGGACCATGATCGTCACACTCGGAAGCCCATTGGAAGGCATTGAAGAAGAAGTGATCCGACGGACGCTGATCGAGATCACCAACCACCGCGAGAAGGCCGCCAAGCTGCTCGGGATCAGCCTGCGTTCCCTTCAGTACAAGATCAAACAATACGGAATCCGGGAGTAACGATCACCATCGCTGCCCCCTGCGCCGACACACGCCTTCTCTCACCGATTCAATCTGCACTTCTTGCATGTCCGTTATTTGGCAGAAAGGCGAAGTAACTCGTTGATCTCACTCATAACATAAGGTTCTACCCCCTAATCAATTCGTGATAGCGCTATGCATATTTTGCAGTTACTGAGCCAACTCGTCTTTACTTTGGACTGAGGCTTCGCCACAACTTCGTGATTCCCATTGTAAACATTCAAAAAAACCGATTGTTTGTTGAGTAACTTCTTGCGGCATCCAGCATGCAAGCTGTTTGTCTGATACAGGTCATCGGGAATAGATAGTGTTGAAGTCCGGCTCCACGAGAGTGATGGCTTCTCTGCCATTGGTCTGGAGATCCGGTATGGCTTGTGGATCGATACGGATGATGCGAGAAAGCAAGGAATTCCTCTTGGATCAGCCTCAGAGAGACAAGCAGTCGGTACAGAGCGGGAATTACACGAGACTGTTGGTGGTACTCGCATACCTGACGGCTATTGGGCTCGCTCTCTTCATCGGCACGATCAAAAAAGGAAACGACGTTGACCTCCTCGTCATATTCCTGATGGTCGTGGCCGCGCTGCCGTTGCTTCGCAATGGGAACGCGCTGAACCGAACAGCGCAGACCACGTACCGGCCTCGGCGGTTGAGAGCAGTAGGTCCATGGAGGCTAAGGAATCACAGCACAAGAAAGCAGTTAAGGCAGCTGATCGTACCATGGAACAAAAGGCTCAGCGGATGGTGGAATCAGGTCCAAAATTGATGGGATGCCCGGCTCGACACAAACATGTGTGTCCCCTGTACTTTTCGAAAATGATGTCATACTGGTTGCATAATAGGACGGGGCGATTCTGCCTATATGCTATCTTTGTTCAATGGGGATCGAAAATTGCTTGTATGCCTGTAGTGCCAGCCGTTGGAACTCGCTTGTGCGGTAGAACGCTACTGCATGAACGAAGTGTGTGCGCGGGGCAACTCCTGCATCAAACGCGTTGATATTAAACGGGTACTGACTGACGACCGAAGGGAAATTTGATCATGATATTGCTCCTGCTCTTGTTTGCGCTCGTTGCCATTCCTGCTATCAGCCGCGCAGAAGTGCCACAACATACCGAGGTCTGTGTGGCGGCTACGGAGGAGGAGATCGCCGCCCTGTTCGACCGCTGGAACGAATCGCTCAAGACGGGGGACCCGCACAAGGTGGTGGCCAATTACGCGCCGAAATCCGTGTTACTTGCCACAGTGTCGAGCAAGCCTCGGTTTACCGTCGATGAAAAAGCAGATTACTTTCACCACTTCCTTGAGAATCAGCCGGAAGGGCGCATTGATTCTCGGACCATCGAACTCGATTGCAATCTGGCGATCGACGAAGGCCTTTATTCCTTCACCTTCAAGAAGACCGGGGCGACCGTCAAAGCCCGCTACTCCTTCACGTATAAGTGGGACGGAATCCGCTGGTTAATCACGAGCCACCACTCATCCAAAATTCCGACTGAAGAAGCCCCCCTTGAAGAACCTATTCACGCCGTGGCGCGCCATTCGGAAATGTGTGTGGCAGCCACTGAAAAAGAGATCCAGAACTTACTGGAACGGTGGAGAGAATCTATTCAGAGTGGTAATCCTCACCGGGTCATCGCTCATTATGGGGCGAGATCCGTTTTGCTCCCTCTCTCCTCGACGAAACCCCGTTTGACGCTCGACGAGAAAGAAGACTACTTTCGCCAGTTTCTCAAGAACAAACCGCTGATACACCTCAAATCCCACACGATCGAACTCGATTGTAACACGGCAATCAATGAAGGCTTATATACCCTCACCTTTCAAAAAACAGGCAACATTGTGAATGCCCGATACAGCATCGTGTTCAAGTGGGATGGCATGCAGTGGTTGATCACGAGTGACCACTCCTCTGTCTACCCCAATTAGCAAGAGCCTATGATGACCTAGCATGCCTCCAGTCAGCCTAATCTAGAGATGACTCGTACGGGTCACTCCATTTTCCTGCTCGTTGACCGTCTTTTCGGCATGAGTGGTATTCTGTCCTCTCACCACTTGTATTAGATCGCCCTAAGACTATTCGTAAATCCGCGCGTTATCAATACGTTATTGATCGCGTGGACTCCTAATTAGGTCCCTTGACATTACGTTGCAGGTTAGTAGATAAACCTGTCACGGTTTATAGTGCCATAGTCGGACTTAAAGGATGATTGGATCAACTATGGGCCTATGTACATTTAGGCCATACGCCCTATGTTAGATCACTCCGAAGCGCCAGATTCTTCTCCCTCTGAAACCGAGGCTGACAAAGCGAGACGGAGTCTCCGTTCAAAGGTGGCGTATGCTGCAGAACTCGTCCATGAGCAGGGGCCGATCAGCACTTTTATCCATACCAACCCCTTACACCATCTTGAGCATCTGACATTCGATGATGCAGTGGCTGCCGCTGAACAACTACTTGGAGGGCGTGGATACCTGCCCAACGAAGA
>Ga0194120_10003352_pt1 | contig 26225 bp, 29 predicted proteins | sample TA2MahCa65mmetaG_FD_148642 | JGI IMG/M metagenome (GOLD analysis project Ga0194120, IMG submission 148642) | Freshwater microbial communities from Lake Tanganyika, Tanzania - TA2015019 Mahale Deep Cast 65m | ecosystem: Environmental > Aquatic > Freshwater > Lake | place: Tanzania: Lake... | reverse complement strand
AGTCAGGCCTGGCGGCCCGGCCCCGCGGCCCGGCTGGCGGAGGGTCCGGCCGCGTCGGCGCGGGCGGCCCTCGCTTCGATCGCGTCCTCCCGGCTGATCCCGGCCCACGTCAAGAACGCCTCGCTGCAGCGTGCCAGCTCGGCGGCGGGCGCGAGCCCTACGAGCTCGACCCGGCGCACGTGCGCGCCGCGTACAGCGAGCCGGTCGCGAACCTCAAGGCACGCACGCTCCAGCCCGGTGGCGCGCAGGTCCACGAGGTTCATGCTCACCTGCGCGTGGCCGGCGCTCGTGAGCGGGAACGCGAGTGCCCGCACGCCTTCGAGCCCACCGTCGCGTTCGCGGACCTCACGCGCGACGAGGCGGGCGAGGTCGAGGTCGTCGCCGTCGAGCTCGACGTTCACCGCGACGAGGGGGGCGCGAGCGCCGACCGCGGTCGCGCCGAGCCGATGATGCGGCGCAGCGGGACCTTCGTCGGGTGCCCGGTGCACGAAGGCCTCGCGTCGCGCGTCGGGAAGCGTGCGGCCACCTGGGTCGGCATCGCCGTAGAGGAAGACCGGTACCTGCCACGTCGACGCAAACCACTTCGCGAAGGCGCGCGCTGCGGCGACGGCAACGTCGGGCATCGTCGGTGTGAGCGCCACGAACGGCACGACGTCGACGACGCCGAGACGCGGGTGCACCCCGTCGTGCTCGTCGAGGCTGAGGTCCTCGGCCGCCACGCTCACGAGTCGCCGAGCGGACGCCTCGGTGACGCCGGGCTCGGTGGAGGCGAGCGTGAACACCGACCGGTGGTGGTCGGCGTCGTCGTGGCGGTCGAGCAACGCGCGGCCGCATGCCGCCGACAGCGCGCCGAGCACCCGGGGGTCCCGCCCCTCGGAGATGTTGACGGCGGTCTCGAGCACGCGGCTCAGGCTACGGCCCGAGGGGGCCGATAGCCTCACGACTCGTGCGTCTCGGTCTCGCCTTGCCCCAGTTCGACTTCTCGATGCCGGGTGAGTCGCCCCTGCGTTACGAGACGATCCGTGGCGTGGCGGAGCGGGCCGGGCGGGCGGGCTACGACTCGGTGTGGCTTGCCGACCACCTCTTCTTCGACATCGGCAAGTACGGCGGCGACCCGACACCGGTCGGTGCGTTCGAGCCCCTCGTCACGCTCGCCGCGCTCGCGCGTGACGTGCCCCGCGTGCGGCTCGGCACGCTGGTGCTCTGCGAGGCGCTGCGTCCCGCCGCTGTCCTCGCGAAGGCGCTGGCGTCCCTCGATCGCGTGAGCGGCGGCCGGCTCGACGTCGGCCTCGGTGCCGGCTGGTACGAGCCGGAGTACGCGGCGATCGGCATGGACTTTCCACCACCGCCCGTCCGCCTGGCCCGGCTCGCGGAGGCGGTGCAGATCGTCACCGGGCTGCTCGCCGCCGACGCGCCCGCGGTCAGTTTCGACGGGCAGTACCACCGCGCTGCGGGGGCGCGCTGCCTCCCACCCGCGGTGCAGTCACCGAGGCCACCCGTCTTCGTGGGCGGCAAGGGCGATCGCCTGCTGCGTCTCGCCGTCGAGCACGCCGACGGCTGGAACACCTGCTGGAGCTGGACACCCGAGGCCTACCGCGACCGGCTCGACGTCGTGGCGCGCGAATGCGAGCGGATCGGGCGGGATCCCGCGTCCCTCTGGCGATCGCTCGGCCTCTACGCGCTCGTCGGCGAGGACGAGGCCGACCTGGCCCGCCGCTTCGAAGACCTGCGGGCCACGGCGCCGGCTGGGGTCGTCGACGCGACCACACTCGAGGAGTGGCGCGTCGGGCGCCTCGTCGGGACGGTCGAGCAGGTGCAGGCGCAGGTCGCGCGATGGGAGGCGCTCGGCGTCGAGACCCTCGTGGTCTGCCCCGGGGTCGTCCCGTTCCACTTCGGCGACCCCGACCAGATCGAGCTACTGGCCACGACCCTCGGCGTGACGGCTGGCGCCTCCGAGCCGAGGTAGGCTGCGTTCGCAGACACCGGGAGGGATCTCGCCTCATGTTCGGTCTTGGAGCTCCTGAGCTCATCCTCATCCTGATCGTGGTGCTCGTGATCTTCGGAGGCACGCAGATCCCCAAGCTGGCGCGCTCGATGGGCCAGGCTCAGAAGGAGTTCAAGAAGGGTCTGGAAGAGGGCGCGACGGCCGACGAGTCGAAGCCGGCCAACCCGGAGAAGCCGGCCGCCGACGGCGAATCGGGCGCATAGCGGGCCGGCGACCACGGCAGGGCATGGTCTGCGCGAATTGAGGGAACCCGCCGCCACCCACCATCGTTGAAGATGTCGGTCGATGGTGTGCCCACCTGGGAGGAGGTCGCCCGTGAGCACGGGCGGTTCCTCTACAACGTTGCATTCCGGTTGACCGGTGACGACCAAGACGCACGGGATCTGGTACAGGAGGCGCTCCTGCGCGTCCGCCGTGGGCTGGAGCGCTACGAGCCCGGGTCCCTCGAGGGGTGGCTGGCGCGAATCGTGACGAACGTGTTCCTCGACGAGGTCCGCCGGAAGCGGCGGCGACCGACCCAGGCGCTGCCGGACGACCCCGATCTCGTCGTGCCGCCGAGCATGCCCGCCGACGACGCGGCCGTCGCGACCGGGCTCTCCGACGAGGTCCAGGCGGCGCTCGCGGCCTTGCCCGAGGAGTTCCGCGTCCCCGTGGTGCTCTGCGACGTCGCCGACCGCTCGTACGAGGAGATCGCCGCCACGCTCGGGGTGCCGGTCGGTACGGTGCGGTCCCGTCTCCACCGGGGTCGACGCATGTTGCGGGCGGCACTTGTCGCCAGAGGGGTGGTCGTGTGATCGAGCCGGGCGACGACATGCTCTCGGCGTATGCCGACGGCGAGTGCTCCGATGCCGAGCGCGAGGCTGTGGACGCGCGCCTGGCCGACGACGCGACCTGGCGAACCGAGCTCGCCGAGGTGGAGGAAGCACGCACGCTGCTCCGTGCGCTGCCAATCCGGGAGGCGCCACCGGGTTTCTGGGACACGCTGCTCGATCCGAACGCGGGGCCGAGCGCACCCGTCGCACAGGCGCACCGGCGTGGGGCGCGCGCGTTGCGCTGGGTGACTGGTGGCGCCGCGGCCGCGGTGATCGCCGCGGTCCTCCTCCTCCCACACGACTCGCCCGGCGCGCCGTTGGTCGCGCGCGAGTTCGACCAGCACCATGCGATCGAGTCCGTTCGCAGCGAGCCGATCGTCGAGCTGGCCACGGTGGGAGCACCCCTGCGAGCCCACCGATGACCAACTGCTCGGGGCGACCGACCCATCGGCGGCGGCGCGGATGAGTCGAGACGCGCGTCGGCCGGTACGCGGCGCGATGTTGCTGTTCGTGCTGGGCCTCGGCGCGCTCGTGGCCGGCCTGGGTGCTCCGACGGGCCGGGCCTCGGGCTCAGACGCGGAACAGGCGCGGTCCCTGCTCGAACGCGCGCGTTCTGCCGCCCTGCGCTACGACTTCGACGCCGTCATCGTGATGACCTGGCAGGACGGCGCGAGGTCGAGGACCCGACGCGTCGAGGCCAGCGCCCGAGCCGGCGTGCTCCGTCTCGGTGACGGCGAGGTGCTCGGCGACGCCGACCAGCGGGTGGTCGGCAGCGACGACGGCTGGCACGTGCTCTGGGAGGGGAAGGTCGCGCACGGCGGCGTCGACCCGGCACGCAAGTACCTGCTTCGCGTTCGGGAGGACGTCGACTGGGACGGCCGCGCCGCGACCCGTGTGATCGCCGTGCGCCGCGGGCACGGGAATCCGGTCCGCGAGCGCCTCACGTTCGACGACGAGACCGGATTGCTCCTGCGGCGGGTGCAGTTCGACGACGACGAGGAGGTCTGGCGCGACATGCAGGTGATGCTCGCGTCGGTTCCCGTCGCGAGCACGACGCCGCACTCGACCGACCTGCCGGGCCGCGAGCCTCGCGGTCACGCGGTGCTGTCCGTCGCCGACGTCGGCGTCGACGCGCCGCGCCGCTTGGGCGACGGCTTCGAGCTCACGGGGGCCTATCGGCGCGGCAGCGACGGCATGCAGTGGTACTACAGCGACGGCCTCCACGGGATCTCGGTGTTCGAGCGCGACGGCGATCTCGCGTGGGACGAGCTCCCCGAAGGCGGCCGCGACGTCGCGATGGCCGGTACAGACGCGCACCTCTATACGAACGCCGCGGGCACCGGTGTCGTCTGGGCTTCCGACGGCCGGGTCTATACGCTGGTCAGCGAGATCCCATCGCTCGAGGTGGCGGGCGTGATCGCGGATCTCGCGGACGGGGACGAGCCGGGGATGCTGGAGGAGGTCACGCGGTTCGTAACCGCTCCGTTCAGCTGGAGCTAGCCACTCACCGTGCCGACGCGACGGCTGCGCAAGATGCGGCGTCGCTCGCGCTCGGAGGCACCGCCCCACACTCCATGCTCGATGCGGTAGCGCAGCGCGTACTCGAGGCAGTCGACCTGCACCGGGCAGGTGGCGCAGACCTTGCGGGCCTGCTCGACGCCGACGCCGTCGGACGGGAAGAAGAACGACGGGTCCCGGTCACGACACAGGCCGTCGAGCATCCAGGTGTGTTCGGCGTCGTACTCTGGGAGCGGGTAGTCGTCCATCATGGTGATTCAACGGTCCAGCCTGCTCGATGGTTCCTGTGCGGCATGGCTCGTGGGTCACACTTCCCTCAGGGCTGTCTCAGGTGCCCGTGGAACGCTGGAAGCGGAGGATTCGTTCAATGACGACTGACCTGCCGGAGGAGGCGCAGGTGCCCCAGGTCGACGACATCGTAGGCGCCGGGCACCGGAGCCGACCATTTCACGAAGCAGAGGGTCCCGTGAGCGACGCTCCCACCGTCATCGAGCCCAAGATCGAGCCCGCCGGCATCGACGCGGCATCAGTAGCGGCCACCGATACGGCGCCGGCCGAGCGCCTCGAGGTCGTTCTCGACGGACCGCCGCCCTGGCCCGCGTCGACGCCCGACGGCGGGCGGGGTGTGCCGCCGGCGCCGAGTGACCGGGCTCCTTCGGGCTCGCGGCCCGGTGCATGGAAGCTGGTGTTCGTGAGCGCGCTGGTCGGCGCGCTGGTGGGTGGGGCCACGGCGAGTGGGGTGTTCCTCGCCACGAACGACGACGAACCGGGGAGCCGCACGGCACCGGGGAGCGCCACGGTGGTCGGACGTCCGTCCGATGCCGACTCGGGCCCGCCGCGCAACACGTCGGTGATCGGCGAGCCGCAGGACATCCGGGGGATCCTTGCCAAGGTCGAGCCGGCCGTGGTCGCGGTCCGTACGGGCGCGGCGACGAGCGACGCGACAGCGGCCGACGGCGCCGATGGAGGCGCGGGCACGGGGTTTGTGATCTCGTCCGACGGTGTGATCGTGACGAACAACCACGTCATCGAGGGATCCGGCGGTCAGATCGAGGTCGCGTTCGGCGACGGCACCAGCCTCGACGCCGAGGTGCTCGGCGGGTCCGCCGACAACGACCTCGCGGTGCTGAAGGTCGACGGGAAGAACCTCCCGGTCGCGCAGCTCGGCAGCTCCGATTCCCTTGCCGTCGGTGACGAGGTCGTCGCGATCGGCAACGCGCTCGCGCTCGACGGCGGGCTCAGCGTCACTCGCGGGATCATCTCGGCGAAGGGACGCACGGTGCCGGAGGCCGAGACGGGGGCGACGCTCTTCAACGTCTTGCAGACCGACGCGGCGATCAACCAAGGCAACTCGGGTGGCCCGTTGGTGAACTCGGCCGGCGAGGTGGTGGGGATCAACACCGCGCTTGCCGGTGGGAGCCAGAACGTCGGGTTCGCTATCAGCATCGACTCCGCGAAGCAGGTGATCGACGACCTCCGTCAGGGCAAGGAGGTGCGCATCGCGTTCCTGGGCGTCGAGTCCCGGGAGGTCACGCCGGCGCTGGCCCGCGAGCTCGATCTCCTCACGAAGCGGGGTGCGCTGATCCGGAGGACCACCGAGGACTCGGGAGCCGAGGCGGCCGGGCTCGAGGCGAACGACGTGATCGTGGCGATCGACGGGCGGGAGGTCGCCCGTCCTGACGACGTCGCGGCGTCGATCCGGCGCTACCAGCCCGGGGACCAGATCGAGGTCACGGTCGAGCGAGCCGGCGAGCAGAAGACCTTCACGGTGAAGCTGGGAGTGCGGCCTGACGACCGGTGAGGCCGGGTGAGCGCCGGCTGACGCGGGGCGCGGCACGCGCCGATGCGGGGCTCGGGGTCGGGCGCAGTACGCTGCGTTCGGCCCTGAACCGTCTTGGGGGAGTGTTGATGGCCGTCCAACCCGAAGAGCTCGAGCAGCTGCCGCCGGTGGGCCACGTGCGCGTGGTCTACCTCGGTCCTGTGTCTCCCCACTGGGAGGTGCAGGGGGTTTTCGGCGATCGGCAGCTCATCGACGAGTTCCGTGAGCGGGCGATGGCGCGCCTGCAGCTGCTGCCGCCGCACGACCCACAGTTCCGCCGCAACCGGGAGCGAGTGGTGCGCGACGCGGAGCGCGAGAACCTCATCCTCGAGTGGGACCTCGGCCACGACGAGGAAGAGGCGTAGGCGTCGCCCTACTCCTCGGCGCCGGGGTGGGTGCCGGTGACCATCCACTGGACGCGCTCGGCGATCGTCACCGCGTGGTCGGCGATCCGCTCGTAGTGCCGGGCCACCAGCGCGACCTGCACGGCCTGGAGGACGGTGCCCTCGTCCGACGCCCCCCAGGCCAGGATGTGGCGGAACAGGCTCTTGGTGAGCTCGTCCATCGAGTCGTCCATGTCCTGGAGGGCGGCGGCCCAGTTCGGGTCGGAGTCGGCGAAGGCGTCGATGGCGAGGCGGGTCTGGTTCGAGGCCTGGATGCCCATGCGGTCGATGATCCCGCGCACCTTCGGGTCGAGCTCATGGGGGTAGATGCGTCTCGTCGTCTTCGCGACGTTCACCATCAGGTCGGCATCGCGTTCGAGCTCGTGGTTGATCCGCATCATGGTGATCACGGCGCGCAGGTCGGCCGCGACCGGTGACTGCGTAGCGAGCACGAGGAGCAACCGGTCCTCGACGTGGTGGTAGAGCTCGTCGATCTTGTCGTCGCCCTCCACCACCGCCTCGGCCACGGCGAGGTCGCCGTCGAGGAAGGCCTGGGTGCCGCCGGCGATTGCCTCGGTGCTCAGCGCGGCCAGCCGGATGATGTCGTTGCGGATCTCGCCCAGCTCGTCCTCGAGTGGGCGACGGGCGGCAGGTACTGCTTCCATGGGCTCCTCGGGTGAGGTCGGGTTCCCATCATGTTCGCGCCGCCGGCGGTGCCGGCGTGGCCCGGCAGGTGGCGCACAGGTGAACGAGCAGTGAACAGGTTCGGCAGATCCCCGCGCGCCTCTGCCTGGAAGCGCAATCATCGGCCGGCGTTCACCTCTGGTTCATCACGTGGATTCCGACCGTCAAGGCAGCAGCCGTACCGTGACCCGGGTCATCGAGCCCGCTAGGAGGTCACCAGGATGATGTGCACTCGTACGTTGCGTCGCACGGCAGCGGCAGCCGTGCTGCTGGTGCTCGTCGCAGCGGCATGCAGCGAGGACAAGAGCGTCTCGGGCAACGGGGACGGAGGTGGGTCGAAGCTCTCGGGCTCGATCAGCGTCGACGGGTCGTCGACGGTCGCTCCGCTCACCTCGGCCGCAGCCGAGCTGTTCCAACAGGACAATCCCGACGTCCAGATCACGGTCGGCACGTCGGGCACCGGCGGCGGGTTCAAGAAGTTCTGCGCCGGCGAGACCGACATGGCCGACGCGTCCCGTCCGATCAAGGACGACGACGAGGGCGAGGCACCCGCCTGCGAGGCGAACGGGATCGAGTACGAGGAGATCGAGGTCGCGAACGACGGCATCGCGCTCGTCACCAACAAGGAGAACACCTGGGCCGAGTGCCTGACCGTCGAGCAGCTCAACAAGATCTGGGCGCCCGACTCGACCGTCTCCAACTGGAACCAGGTCGACCCGTCGTTCCCCGACCAGAAGCTCACGCTCTTCGGCGCGGGTACGTCGTCGGGCACTTTCGACTTCTTCACCGACCAAATCAACGGCGAAGAGGGTGCGAGCCGGTCCGACTACAACGCGACCGAGGACGACAACGTCACGGTGCAGGGCGTCGAGGGTGACAAGGGCGCGCTGGGCTACTTCGGCCTCTCGTACTACGAGAAGAACCAGGACAAGCTCAACGTGGTCGAGGTCGACGACGGCGAGGGGTGCGTGAAGCCGTCGACCGACACGGTCCAGGACGGCAGCTACGCACCGCTCTCCCGCCCGCTGTTCATCTACCCGAGCAGCGCGCTCGTGGTCCGCCCCGAGGGCGTCGGCTTCGTGACGTTCTACATCGAGAACTCCGACGAGATCGCCAAGAAGTCCCTGTTCGTGCCGCTGACGGCGGAGCAGCGCCAGACCTCGCTCGACGAAGTCCGCGCGCTGGCCGGCGCGGGCACCACGTCCTCGACGTAGGGCTGCGTTGATCACCGGCTCATCGACCGCACTGCAGATCCCCGGGTCGCTCACGAGCGACCCGGGGATCCTGCGCGGGCGGCCGCGTCACGGTGAGCGTGTGGTGATCGGGATCCTCTTCCTCTGCGCGGCGCTTTCGGTGGTGGTCACTATCGGCATCGTCCTGTCGCTGATCCCGCCGACGGTGGAGTTCTTCCAGGAGGTCGACCTCGGCGAGTTCCTCACGGGTACCGAGTGGGCCCCGCTGTTCACGCCGCCGAAGTTCGGCGTCCTTCCGATCGTCGCCGGCACGCTGGTCGTCACCGTGTGCGCGATCGCGATTGCACTGCCGTTCGGGCTCGGGACCGCGGTGTTCCTCAGCGAGTACGCCCGGCCCCGCATCCGCAAGTGGCTCAAGCCCATGATCGAGGTGCTCGCCGGGATCCCCACCGTCGTGTACGGGTACTTCGCCCTGAAGTTCGTGAGCCCCTACGTGCAGGACCTGTGGCCGATCGGCGACCCGCCCGGCGTGTTCAACGCGCTCTCGGCCGGGCTGGTGATGGGCATCATGATCCTCCCAATGGTCGCGTCGCTCTCCGAGGACGCGTTGGCCGCGGTGCCCGCAGGGCTGCGCGAGGGCGCATACGCGCTCGGGAGCTCGAAGTTCGAGGTGGCCAGCCGGGTCAGTGTTCCTGCGGCGCTCTCGGGGATCGTCGCGGCGTTCGTGCTTGCCGTGTCCCGCGCGGTGGGAGAGACGATGATCGTGCTCATCGCCGCGGGGGGCACCCCCAACCTCACCTGGAACCCCGGTGAGGCCATGCAGACGATGACCGCGTTCATCGCCGCGGCCGGTACGGGCGACCTGTCGCAAGGCAGCACCGGCTACCAGACGATCTTCGCGGTCGGGTCGCTCCTCTTTGTCGTGACGTTTTTCATGAACGTGTTCAGCAACCGGGTCGTGCGCCGCTTCCGGGAGGTGTACGAGTGAGCCTGCTCGAGGCTGACGCCGCTGCCGTCACCCCGCTGCCGCGCCAGTCCACCGGCAAGCGGCTGGCCGACCGCGCGTTCTGGGTGGTGCTCTTCGTGAGCTTCGGCGTCGCGGTCGTCGGACTGGTGGCGCTGCTCTGGTACGTGTTCGACACGGGTTGGCCGGCCTTCGGTGGCCGCCTCTGGCGCAGGTTCCCGTCGCTCGATCCCGAGATCGCCGGCGCGCGCTCGGCGGTGTTCGGCACGATCTGGGTGCTCGGCATCACCGCGGCGCTCGCGGTGCCGATCGGCATCGGCGCCGCCGTGTACCTCGAGGAGTTCGCGTCGCACGACCGCTGGTACACGCGCTGGATCGCGCTCAACATCCAGAACCTCGCCGGGGTGCCGTCGATCGTCTACGGCATCCTCGGGCTCGCGTTCATCGCCCGCGGACCCCTCGGCCTCGGGCCGACCGTGTTGACCGGAGGGATGATCCTGGCGCTGCTCGTCCTGCCCATCGTCATCATCGCCTCGCGCGAAGCCATCCGAGCGGTGCCACCCTCGATCCGCGACGGCTCGCTCGCGTTGGGCGCGACCCGGCTCCAGACGGTGCGGCGCCAGTTGCTCCCGGCCGCCATCCCCGGGATCGCGACCGGCGTGATCCTGGCCCTGTCACGGGCCATCGGCGAGGCGGCGCCGCTGATCATGATCGGCGCCTTCACCTACGTGCCGTTCAACCCGACCAGACTGGACAGCAAGTTCACGGTCCTGCCGATCCAGATCTTCGACTGGATCGGCCGGCCCCAAGAGGGCTTCACCCAGCTGGCGGCCGCCGCGTGCATCCTCCTGCTGATCATCCTGCTCTTCATGAACGCCCTGGCGATCTGGCTGCGCAACCGGTACCAACAAAGATGGTGAGCATGGAGTCCCCCGACCTGGGCCACGGCGACCCTGTCCGTTCGGCACCGCCCGCGGACATCGTGTTGACTCGCGAGATGCAGGCGGAGTCCGTTCCGGGGGCGCCGGAGCCCGACACGCGCCAGGTCGTGTTCGACATCCGCGGGCTCGATGTCCACTACGGACCGGTGCTCGCGGTCGCCGAAGTGGACCTCGCGGTGGCCGCGAGGGAGATCACCGCGCTGATCGGGCCGTCGGGCTGCGGCAAGAGCACCTTTCTGCGTTGCCTCAACCGCATGAACGACCTCATCCCGGGTGCGCGGGTGAGCGGGTCGGTGCTGTACCACGGGCTCGAGCTCTACGGGCCCCAGATCGATCCCGTCGAGGTGCGCCGCCGGATCGGCATGGTGTTCCAGAAGCCGAACCCGTTCCCCAAGTCGATCTACGACAACGTCGCGTTCGGACCGCGGGTCAACGGTCAGCGCAGGGGTCTCGACGACCTGGTCGAGCACGCGCTCGCGCGTGCCGCGCTGTGGGACGAGGTGAAGGACAAGCTCAAGAAGAGCGCGCTCGCGCTCTCCGGCGGCCAGCAGCAGCGACTCTGCATCGCCCGTGCGCTCGCGGTCGAACCCGACGTGGTGCTGATGGACGAGCCGTGCTCCGCGCTCGACCCGATCGCGAGTTCGCGCATCGAGGACCTGATGGTAGAGCTCAAGCGCGACTACACGATCGTCATCGTCACCCACAACATGCAGCAGGCCGCCCGCGTGTCGGACCGCACCGCCTTCTTCACGGCCGAGATCCGCGAGAGCGGCGCGCGGGTCGGCGTACTGGTGGAGTACGACCAGACCGAGACGATCTTCACGTCTCCGTCCGATCCGCGCACGGAGGGGTACATCACCGGACGGTTCGGATGAGCAGCACCCGGCGCGCGCCGGTCGATCGTCACAAGGCGAGCGCCGAGCAGCTCGCCGCACAGTGCGATCAGCTCGCCCAGGCGTTGGAGGCAGTGCCCGATGCGGTCGTGATCGTCGACCTCGAGGGCAACGAGGTGTTGCGCAACGGACCGGCGCAGCGCTTCGCGGACGGGCGCCATGGCGCCGCGCTTGTTGCGGATGCCATCCGCACGCTGCTCGAAGACGCGCGTCGCGGGCTCACCGGCGAGCGGGAGCTCCAGCTCTTCGGCCCGCCTCGGGAAGTCCTGCACCTGCGCGCGCAGCCGCTGGTAGCGCACGGGATGATCAACGGTGGTGTCGTGTTCGCGCGCGACGTCACCGAGGCGCGGCGCACCGAGAGCGTGCGGCGTGACTTCGTCGCCAACGTGAGCCACGAGCTCAAGACGCCGATCGGCGCGCTCGCGCTGCTCGCCGAGACGATGGCGGCGGGTGGCGACGAGGTGATGCTGCGCCAGATGGCCGAGCGGATGGCCCGGGAGGCCGAGCGGCTCGGACGCATCGTCGACGACTTGCTCGACCTCAGCCACATCGAGGCCCAGGAAGCGCCGACGCGCGAGCCCGTGCCGGTCGCGGTGCTCACGAGCGAGGCGATCGAGCGGGTCCGTCCGGCGGCAGCCGCGGCGGAGATCCCGCTGGAGACGACCGAGATCGAGGGTGAGCTCGTGGTCGACTGTGATCGCACGCAAGTCGTGAGCGCGCTTACGAACCTGCTCGACAACGCGATCAAGTACTCGGAGCAGGGTCGGCCGGTCGAGGTCGGCGCGTACGCCGCGTCGGATCTCGCCACGATCGAGGTGCGCGACCACGGCATCGGGATCCCGTCACGCGATCTGGAGCGGATCTTCGAACGGTTCTACCGGGTCGATCGGGCCCGCAGCCGCGCCACCGGTGGCACCGGTCTGGGCCTTTCCATCGTGCGACACGTGGCGCAGGCCCATGGGGGCGACGTGATGGTGGAGTCCCGTGAGGGCGAGGGATCGGTGTTCAGGCTGCGGCTGCCGGGGGCCAACGCCCGTGGCCGACCGCTCGCTGCGTCGCCCGAGGAAGCAACCTGATGGCCGACTTACCGCTCGTGCTCGTCGTCGACGACGAGCAGTCGTACCGTGATGCGCTCTCGGTCGCGCTGCAACGCGAGGGCTTCCTCGTCGAGACCGCGGCAGATGGCGTCGAGGCGCTCGAGCGGTTCAACGCCACGCGCCCCGCGCTTGTGCTGCTCGACCTCATGCTGCCCAAGATCTCCGGCGTCGACGTGTGCCGCCAGATCCGCGCGCAGTCTCGGGTGCCCATCATCATGGTGACCGCGCGCAACACCGAGATCGACGCCGTCGTCGGCCTCGAGGTGGGCGCCGACGACTACGTGTCGAAGCCGTTCCGTCTCCGTGAGCTGATCGCCCGGGTGCGCGCCGCGCTTCGTCGAGTCCCGGCGGGGGAGGAGCTCACGGGGACCCACCAGGAGGTCATCGAGATCGGCGACGTGCGCCTCGATTCCGGGCGCCACGAGGTTGCCGTGCGCGGCGAGCTCGTGGCGCTGCCGTTGAAGGAGTTCGAGCTGCTCGAGCTCCTGCTGGCCAACGCGGGACGGGTCCTGACCCGTGACGTGCTCATCGACCGGATCTGGGGACCCAACTACTTCGGCGACACCAAGACGCTCGACGTGCACGTCAAGCGGCTGCGGGCGAAGGTCGAGGACGATCCGACCCACCCAACACGGATCGTCACCGTGCGGGGTGTCGGCTACCGCTTCGAGAAGCCCCGAGTCCCCGCGCAGTAGCAACCGCCAGGCCTTTGGCGTCACAGCACCGCGATTATCGCGGTCTGCTGACGCCGAAACCCCGAGGTGGGTCGGTCAGTGGCGGCCGCGGCGGGTCCGGGCCGACGGGAGCAGGTCGTCGTCGAACGCCGCGAGCTCGTCGACGTGATCTTCTACGGGCGCGGTGGTGGGAATCGCGGCCGGCTCGGGCGCGACGTTCAGCGCCGCGAGGTGCGAGCCCCGATCGAGCACACCGATCGGCTCCGCCGCGCGGGGAGCGGGGGTCGTCGTCGGCGGTGCCTCGCCGTCCGGCCGCTCGTCGCCCAGCAGGTCCGAGAACTTCATGACACCTCGGCGAGCGCTGCCTCGTACTCGGCGCGGGCCCGTGGGGTCGAGAGGTTCGCCGACGCGAACGCCGCGACCACCGTACCGTCCTTGTCGATCACGAAGCTCCCGCGGTTCGCGCAGCCGAGCTGCTCGTTGAAGACGCCATAGGCCTTGGCCACGGCGCCGTGCGGCCAGAAGTCGGAGAGCACCGGGAACGTGAACCCCTGTTGCTCCGCCCAGATGCCTTGGGCATGACGGGTGTCGCAGGAGATCGCGAGCACGGCGGCCCCGGCGTCCTCGAAGGTCGACGGGTCGTCGCGGATCTCGCAGAGCTCTCCCTGGCACAAGCCGGAGAACGTGAACGGGTAGAAGACCAACACTACCGGCTGCTTGCCGCGGTAGTCCTCGAGGCTCACGTCGTTGCCTGCTTGGTCCTTGAGGGTGAAATCGGGTGCGGGTTGCCCCGGCTCGACGGCCATCTCGGTCGGTCTCCTCGCGCTGCGGTGGCGGACCGGCGCAGTGTAGAGGTCGGATCGGGTCAGGTCCCCGGGCCGCGTGGTGCTTTCCGGAGCCTGTTCTCGACCACTTCCGCCGCTCCCTTGAGGGGCGCTGCCACGATGCCGAGCAGCGGCGTCACCGTGGCCCAGCCCGCCTCGACCAGTGCCGCGTCGCTCTCGGGATGCGGCTCGTGGTCCGCCCCCTGGAACTCGATGCGCACGTCTCCCTCGCGGACGTCGGCCGAGGCCACCCAGAACTCGCCGTACGGCGCGAGGTGGGCCTGGCGCACGCCCCGCACCTCGGCCAGCGGCAGGTTCGGCACGTTGAGGTTGCACACGCGAGGGCTGTCGGCCGGTTCGGCGGCCCAGGCGAGCGCGGGAACCGCGAGCTGGGCGGCGGTCTGCCAGTGGTACTCCTCGGTGCTCCACTTCATGCTGACCGCCAGCGCCGGCACGCCGAGCCCGGCAGCGGTGAGCGCGGCCCCGACGGTGCCGGAGTGCAGCACGAGGTGCCCGGTGTTCGCGCCGGGGTTGATGCCCGACGCCACCGCGTCCGGACGGCCCCCGAACGCACCCAGGCAGGCGAGGTACACGGCGGTCGCCGGTGGCCGCTCGAGCGCGAGCACCCGGATGTCCGGGAGCTCGTCCCAGTGCCGCTGCGCGACGGGGATCGGCTCGGAGCGGTGGAGCGGGCCGATCGCGGCGCCGGCGCCGCTCAGGTCGGACGCGGGGGCCACGACGAACACCTCGTGGCCGGCGTCGTGGAGCGCGGCGGCCAACGCCTGGATCCCGGGTGACTCGACGCCGTCGTCGTTGGTGACCAGCACGCGCACGGCGAGGACGGTACCCGTAGCGGATCTACACCGGCTGACGCAGCGGTGGTCTGCCGTGGTCGGCTGGGGTCAGCCCGGCGTCAGCCCGGCGGCTCGAGGTAGCGGGCCTTCGTGACCTTGCCGTCTTCCACGCAGATCGCCCAGGTCGATGCCTTCTCGATCCGGTCGTCGTCGAGGGGGACGCCGCGTCGCTCGAGGGTCCACATCAGGTCGCCGATCACGTCGCCGTGGCTGCACAGCACGATCGGCGCGCCCGCGTGCTCCACGCACGCGAGCGCGTGTGCCCAGCCCGCGCCCTCGGCGAGCCGCTCGTCCTCCTCGACGGCCAGGCCGAGCCCCTTGGCCAGCGGCTTCACCGTCTGGATGCAGCGGACGTACGGGCTCGTGGCGATCCGCTCGATCGGTTGGTGCTCGAGCAACGCGACGATGGCCTTCGCCTGGGCGCGACCGTTGGCGGTGAGAGGCCGGTCGCGATCGTCGCCGTCCCAGCGGCTGCGGCTCTCCGCCTTCGCATGGCGGACGACAAAGACTTCCACGAGGGCTGGAGGCTAGATGCCGATGAGGGTCAGGACGAGATCGCGGTCGTGGTCGTAGGTGCACAGCTCGCGCGCGGTGGCGAGCGGGCACCAGCGGATCTCGTCGACCTCGTCGTTGGGAGCGAAGGACCCTATGCCGAGCACGGTCATCCGCCAGTAGCGTACGAGCTTCGGCCGACCCCTCCGGTCCAGGTAGCGCACCTCGCCGGCCGGAACCTCGATCGCCGCGTGAACGCCGGTTTCCTCTTCGACCTCCCGGAGTGCGCAGTCCTCGTCGGACTCGCCAGGGTCGCGCTTGCCCTTCGGCAGGCTCCAGTCGTCGTAGCGGGGGCGATGCACGAGCAGCACCTCCGTGTCGTCGGGCCCACGACGCCACACCAGTCCTCCAGCGGCGCGCAAGACTTCATGCGTCGCGGGCGGGTTGGCCGGTTCGGTGGTCACAGCCAGCTGCGCAGGCGCTTGTGGTTCACCCGAGCCCACGCATCGGGCCACACAGCGCGGGTGGCCCGCTCGTCGACGCGCACCATCCCGGCGACCATCCCGGCCACGAACGCCTCGGACCGGGTCTGAGCGGTCCTTGCCGCGTCTCGGAGCCACGCGATCGCGATCACGGCGTCCTGGTGGTCGCCGAGCACCGTCTGCAGCGCGGCCGCTGCCTTCGCGAGGTCGCGCGAGCGCTTGCCGAACGCCGGTGCGACCGCTTCGCTGGCGTAGCGCAGCCGCTTGGCACGAATCCGGATCGCGTGCAGCGCAGCGTCAGGCGGCTCGGCGCTCAGCGCCTCGACGTCGCGGCGCAGGTGCTTCCACGGCGTGCGTACGAGCGCGGGGAGCACCGCGGTCGCCGGCGCGTCGGCCACGGGCAGCAGCGCAGGCTCGTTCGCCGCGGCGACCAGTCGATCGAGGAGTGCGGCGTATCGACCGGAGCGCAACGCGACGAGCAGCTCGATGCGCGCCGTCTGCCAGCGCGCGACGAGCCGCTCGAGGAGGTGCTCGAACGCGGTCCGCTCGGCGGCCGTGAGCGCCGCCGCCTTGACTCGTAGGAGCTCGAGCAGCACCTCCGTGTCCCGGACTTTGCCGAGCTCGGAGCCGAGCCAGGCGAGCTCGCATCGGAGCGCTTCGTCCCACTCGGGCTCGAGCAACAGACGGAACGTGCGCAGGTCGGATCGGAGGCGACGGGACGCGACCCGGGCCTGGTGCACCATCTCAGGATCGTCACCGAGACGGGCGCCGGCGTCGTGAGCGAGCAGGTGCGCCACCGAGGTCGCGACGGCAGCGCGCACCACCTCGCGTGCACTCGAACCGGGCCCGAGGTCGGTGGGCACGACCACGTCGGGCGGCTGTGTGGCGCGCCAGCCGAGCGCGCGCACGATCTTCGGAGTGGGATCGGGTTCGCCGGTGCCCGCCGCGCGCAGGCGGGAGACGAGCGCGTCGGCCACGGCGTCCGCCGTCCCGGCGGCGAGCTCCACCTCGACCTCCCGGAAGCGGGCGGTGATGTGGCCGTCGTGGAGCACGGTCACCTCGTCGTCGACGACCTCGGCCGCGTCCTTGCCTGTCGCGTCACGCAGCTCGACGCGCCGACGCCGGGTCTTGAGGCGCGCGACGGGGACGAGGCGCGAGGTGCGCACCCACGCACGCACCAGGTCGACGGCGAACGCGGGCGGGTCGCCGGCGTCGCCCGGCACCGTGAGCTCGGCGCGGCTCAGCAGCGGGCCGTCGCTCGTGGCCGGCAGCTTGACCGTCCAGCGGTCGGGATCGCGATGGCGGAGGCTCGCCCCCGAGCGGGCCAGGCGGAGGTCGGGGGTGTCCCAGTAGACCGCCGAGAGGTCGAGGATCTCGTCGGGCCGCGCGGCGAGCCCTTCCGCGACGCCGTGGAGCGGCGGCAGCCGGAAGCCCGGCAACGGGCGGAGCTTCACCTCACGTTCGGGCATCGGGCGCCCACGCCTCCCTGGCGCGAGCTTTGGCGAGCTCGGCCAGCCGCCGGTGGGTGTTGACGCTCCGGACGGTGGGAACCTGGCTCCACGAGCCGTCGGCGTGCAGGTCCCACGCGAGCGCGTCGTCGGCGAGGTTGATCGTGAGGATCTCGTCGAGGCGCGCGCGCAGCGCGGGCGCGGTGACCGGGGTGACGGCCTCGACCCTGCGGTCGAGGTTGCGAGGCATCAGGTCGGCGGAGCCGATGAGGTACTCGGCGCTCGCCGCGTCGGCCCCGAAGCGGTAGATGCGGCTGTGCTCGAGGAACTCGCCGATGAGCGATCTGACGCGGATGTTCTCGGAGAGGTCGGGAACGCCGGGACTCAGGCAGCAGATGCCGCGCACGATGAGGTCGATCGGAACCCCGGTCTTCGACGCCGCGTACAGCGCGTCGATCAGTGCAGGGTCAACGAGACTGTTCATCTTCATGACGATCCGGCCGTCGGCGCCCTTGGCCGCTTCGCGCTCGATGCGCGCGAGGAGGCCGGGACGCAAGCTGACCGGCGCGACGAGCAGCTTCCGGTACCGGCCCTGACGCGAGTAGCCGGTGAGGTAGTTGAACAGCTCGGTGAGATCGGCTCCGAGCTCCGGATCCGTGGTCAGCAGACCGAGGTCCTCGTAGAGGTTCGCGGTGACCGGGTTGTAGTTGCCGGTGCCGATGTGGCAGTAGCGGCGGATGCCGTCGTGCTCCTGACGCACGACGAGGAGGATCTTGGTGTGCGTCTTGAGGCCGACGAGCCCGTACACGACGTGCACGCCGGCCTCTTCCAGCTCGCGGGCCCGCTCGACGTTGGCCTGCTCGTCGAAGCGGGCCTTCAACTCCACGAGCGCGACCACCTGCTTGCCCGCGTCCGCGGCGCGCACGAGCGAGGCGACGATCGGGCTCGCGGGCCCGGCGGTGCGATAGAGCGTCTGCTTGATGGCCAGCACGTCGGGATCGCGACTGGCCTGGTCGACGAACGCTTCGACGCTCGTCGCGAACGAGTCGTACGGGTGGTGCACGAGCACGTCGCCGGACCGGAGCACCCGGAAGAGGTCGGCGGGCGGTTCGGTGCGCGCCAGGACGGCCTGGGTCTGGGGCACCCACGGCTCGCCCTTGAGCTCGGGTCGGTCGAGCGCGTACAGCGCCCAGAGGCCCGAGAGGTCGAGTGGCCCGTCGATCACGAACGCGTCCTGCTGTGAGAGCTCGAGTTCGCGGCAGAGCAGCTCGAGCACCTCGTCGGTGATGCTGGCTTCCACCTCGAGGCGCACCACGTGGCCCGAGCGCTTGCGCAGCGTGAGCACGCTTTCGATCGCCTCGAGCAGGTCCTCGTCTTCGTCCTCAAGCTCGAAGTCGGCGTCGCGCGTGACGCGGAAGGGGTGGTGGGCGAGCACCTCCATCCCGGGGAACAGCTCGTCGAGGTGCGCGGCGATCACCTGCTCGAGCGGCACGAACCGCTCGCCATCGGGCATCACCACGAAGCGGGGGAGCAGCTGCGGCACCTTCACCCGGGCGAAGCGCTGTTCGCCGCTCTCGGGGTCGCGCACGACGACCGCGAGGTTGAGCGAGAGGTTGGAGATGTAGGGGAACGGATGCGCCGGGTCGACCGCGAGCGGGGTGAGCACGGGGAAGACCTGTGCGTCGAACACCTCGACGAGGTACTCGCGGTCGTCGTCGTCGAGCTCGTCCCAGCGCAAGAAGACGATGCCGACCTCCTCGAGCGCGGGCGCGATCTCCTTCGTGAAGACGGCGGCCTGGCGGCCGACCAGCTCCTCCATGCGGGCGCGGATCGCGCGCAGCTGGTCGAGCGGGTTCATGCCGTCAGGGGTGCGGCCGCGCGCGCCGACGGCAACCTGCTCCTGGAGCCCGGAGACCCGCACCTGGACGAACTCGTCGAGGTTCGTCGAGAAGATCGCGAGGAACTTGGCCCTCTCCAGCAGCGGGCGGTTCTGGTCCTCGCCGATCGCCAGCACGCGCGCGTTGAAGTCGAGCCACGAGAGTTCGCGGTTGAGAAGTCGCTTGCCCGGCGCGGCCGGGTCGTCCTGCCGATCCACCTGTGCATGGTACCGGTGCTTTCCCGAACCTGGACAGGGGTTCGCGGGGCGAGGAGCCCTGGTTCGCGCGCCTGGTGGGTGGGCTCGGCGCAAGGGCGGCCGGTGCGTCCGGGCGCGAGGGGCGCCCCGGTAGCCTGGATCGGCGGATGGTCAGCCGTGATCCGCGTACCTACACGTTGAACCCGTTCGGTCGGCTCGCGGCCGCACACGCCTGCTCGGTCGTCGGAGACGCCTGCCTCACGGTGTCGCTCGCGGGGTCGATCTTTTTCACTCAGCAGGTCGGCGAGTCGCGGACCCAGGTGCTGCTGTACCTGCTGCTGACCGTCGCACCGTTCGCGGTCGTCGGCCCGGTGATCGGCCCGGCCCTCGACCGCAGCCGGGCGGGCCGGCGCACACTCATGGCAATCGGCTGCTTCGGCCGGGCCCTGGTGTGCTTCCTCATGGTCGGCCAGCTCGACAGTGTGCTGCTCTTCCCGCTTGCGTTCGTGGCGCTGGTGCTGGCCAAGGGCCACGCGGTCGCCAAGTCGGCGCTGGTACCAGCGGTCGTCGCCGACGAAGCGGTGCTTGTGGAGGCCAACTCGCGCCTGTCGCTGATCTCGGTGGTCGCGGCCGTCGTGGGCGGCCTTCCCGCCGCGGCGCTCGTCGCGATCCTGAACGCGCGCCCGTCGCTGCTGCTCGCGGCCGCGGTGTTCGTGGTGGGTGGCCTCCTGTCGTTCCGGATCCCGGCCGCCGCCAAACCGACCGCGGCCGAGACTTCGGAGGAGCGTTCCGAGCTCGCGGTGCCGAGCATCGTGTTCGCGGGCACCGCGATGGCGGTGCTGCGCGGCGGGGTCGGGTTCCTCACGTTCCTGCTCGCGTTCCTGCTCAAGCAGGCGGGCCAGCCGGCGTGGTTCTTCGGTCTGGTGCTCGTGGCGAGCGCGGTCGGCGGGTTCCTGGGGGTGATCGTCACTCCGTGGCTGCGCCGGCGGGTGAACGAGGAGACGATCCTCGCGAGCTCCCTGATCGTGCCGGCAATCGTCGCCTTGTTCGCCGCGCGTGACGGGGGGCGGCTCGGCGCGATCTCGATCGCGTTCGTCGTGGCGGTGGGAGCGTCGGCCGGCCGGATCGCGTTCGACTCGCTCCTGCATCGCGACGGTCCCAAGCATCTGCACGGCCGCGCGTTCGCTCGCTTCGAGACCCGGTTCCAGCTCGCCTGGGTGGCCGGCGCCCTCGTGTCGGTGGCGCTGCTCGACGTGATCACGAAGCGCAGCGGGTTCTTCCTGCTCGCGCTCGTACTCGGCTTCGCGGGGCTCTCGTACGTGGGCGGCCTCCGGGCGCGCCACGAGTGGGGTCCGCAACGGCCGGTATCGCCGCCGTCTCCCGGGCCGGAGCCGTTGCCCCCGACGCGTACGACCGAGCCGGTGCCGGACCCGCCGGATAATCGTGGGGCGGAGACCGGCCGCGATTGGTAGACCATTCGCCGTGGACCTCCTCCTGCGCCCGATCGTCTCCGACGAGGTCGACGCCTTCGTGCTCGCCGACGCGTACGGCTTCGGCGAGCGCCTCGACGACGTCGAGCGCCACGAGACGTGGATCACCGGCGAGCTCGATCGGACGGTGGCCGCGTTCGAGGGCGACGCGATCGTGGGCACCGGCCGCAACTACTCGCTCGAGGTGACGCTCCCCGGCGGAGCGATCCTGCCCGCGGCCGGGGTGAGCTGGATCTCGACGCGCCCAACGCATCGGCGGCGCGGGGTGCTGCGCGCGGTCATGACGTATTTGCTCGAGGACGCGGTCGCGCATGGTGAGTCCGCGGCGATGCTCACCGCGTCGGAGGGCTCGATCTACGGGCGTTTCGGGTTCGGTCCCGCGACGACGGTGATGGGGGTGCGGCTCGAGTCAGCGGCGGTCGCGTTCCGTGATCCGCCGGCGCCCGGCCGGCTCCGGCTGGTGGAGCTCGAGGAGGCGTCCAAGCTCGCGCCCGAGCTGTTCGACCGCGTGCGCCGCGCGCGGGCGGGCGCCGTGTCGCGTCCCGACATCTGGTGGCCGGGGGAGTGGGCGCCGCGCGAACCGGGCCACCGATTCGACGTGGTGTACGAGGTCGACGGCCGGCTCGACGGATACGTCGTCTACCGGGTGCTCGGCGACTGGGGCGAGGGGTTCTCGGACAAGCACGTCGAGGTGCGCGACCTCGTGGCCGCGACCCCCGAGGCGGAGCGCGCGCTGTGGCGGTACCTCTGCGAGATCGACCTGGTGCAGGAGGTGCGGGCCTTCGCGGTGCCGGTCGACACCGAGCTGGCCTGGCAGCTACACGACGCGCGCCAGGTCCGCACCACGTCGATGCGCGACTTCCTGTGGCTGCGCCCGCTCGACGTCGGCGCGCTGCTCTCGGCCCGGACCTACGCCGAGTCGGGCGAGCTCGTGCTCGAGGTGCGCGACGAGATGCGTCCCGACGGTGCGGCCGCGGGCCGGTTCCTGCTCGAGGGTGGTCCCGACGGTGCGACCTGCGCGCGCACCGACGCGCGCGCCGATCTCACGCTTGGGGTGGCGGACCTCGGCTCCATCTCGCTCGGCGCGCTCTCACCGGTGACGCTCGCGCGTGCAGGAAGGGTGGAGGAGCATGTTGAAGGCGCGGTCTCGCGCGCGCGGCGGATGCTTGCCACCGACCGCGCCCCGACGTGCTTCACCTGGTTCTGAGGGCTTGACTTCTACCAGTGTTCAGACGGTCCTCGACAGAAACGACTACAGCTGTTGAGCCGACCTGGTAGAGCATCTGAAGCTTGAGTTTGGCCATGCGTGAGCCTCGGCCCGTCTCAACGGTCATCTGGACTGCAATCGGGTTGGCGATAGTCGCAGGGTTGGTCATCGTGTTCCTCTTGTTCTGGGCGATCGCTGCGATCGGCAATGGATCGTTCAAGTTGCCCTAGCTACCCCGTTAGCGAGCGAGCCGGGATGGTTGGTGGGCGACATTTCCAGCACTTCACTGTGATGGCGAGAACCTCGGCAGTGCGCCTTCTCTTGAGCGCACTCGTCCTAACTGCGTGCAGCGCGAACGGCGGCAGTGCCGCACTGGCAAATAAGCCTCGGACGCTGACCTCGGATTCGCTGTACGGGGGGTTGCGCGCTGCCGAGGCTGCTGACCAGTGCACTCGCTTTCGCGATCGACGGGCTATTGGCGAATGGGTTACGTCCGAGCCCATGATTGCCGGAGAGGTTGCTAAGGCACTTGTGTCGCACCCTGCGGATCGCCCGCCCTGGTCTGGAAGACCCGAAGGGCAGGAGGCAGCGAGATGCGGTTACCTTCCCCAAGACGCCGACAATGCCGACGATCTTGTCGACTGTGGGGACGGCATCCTGGTGCTCGAGCGAGGCTACGACGAGTACTTCGTGAGCCAGGACCTGTCTTGGACGGAGGTACCTTCCGATCTCCGCGAGCCGACTCCCGATTGCAGGTGAAGCTGGTGACGGTGCCCCGCCCGCCTGGATGATCGCTCCTGCTCGCGGTCCGGGTACGCTTCCCCGGTTGGTCGCTGTGGTGACACGCTGTGGCGACACGCTGTGGGGGATCGGGCATGGGTACCAGCGGGCGGAGCCTTCGGATCACTGGGCTGATAGGGGTCGTCGTGCTCGCGGCAACCGGGCTTGGCGTGGTACCGGCCGCGGCGGCGACCGGCGAGGCGTACACCTGGGGCGGTAACTCGCTCGGCGAGCTCGGGATCGGCGGCGGTATCGGCCGGCTCACCCCCGGTCTCACCGCGGCGTTCGGCGACGTCGCCGACGTGGCGGGCGGCCGTGATCACGCCGTCGCGCTCCTGACCGACGGTCGCGTCTTCGCGTGGGGTGAGAACGGCAGTGGCCAGGTCGGCGACGGCACGGTCACGCAGCGCAACAGCCCGGTCGCGGTCACCACGCTCAGCGGGATCGGTGCGGTCTCGAGCGGCCACTACCACAGCTACGCAGTCACGACGACCGGCGCGCTCTACGGCTGGGGCCGCAATGCGAGCGGCACCGTCGGCGACGGCACCACGACCAACCGCAGCCGTCCGGTCGCGATTGCTGGCCTGCCGCCGATCGCGGCGGTCTCGGGTGGGCGCGACCACACGGTCGCGCGCACCGTCGACGGTCGCGTGTTCGCCTGGGGGCTCAACGCGTCTGGCGAGATCGGCGACGGGACCACGACGCGGCACAACAGCCCGGTCCAGGTCCTCGGGCTCGGCGGTGTCGTGGCGGTCGCGGCGGGCCGCAACTACAGCCTGGCACTCACATCGAGCGGCGCCGTCTACGCGTGGGGTGAGAACGGGCTGGGCGAGCTCGGGCAGGGCGACACCGCCGACCGCTCGTCGCCGACGCTCGTCGGGGCGCTCTCGGGGGTGACCGCGATCGGTGCGGGCGCGAACCACAGCCTCGCGGTCAACGGCGCGGGGGCGTGGGCCTGGGGCCGCAACGCCGACGGGGAGCTCGGCGACGGTACGTTCACCGCCCGGCGCGTCCCCACCAGGGTGCAGGGCCTGCCCACCGTCGTGGAGGTCCACGGCGGTCGCAACCACTCGCTCGCGCTCACCGCAACCGGCGACCTGTGGGCGTGGGGTCGCAACGAGGCCGGCCAGGTCGGCGACGGCACCACCATCGACCGTCGCGTCCCCGCGCGCGTCGCCGGGATCTCCGACGTGGTCGACGTCGGCGCCGGGCGCCAGTACAGCATCGCGCTGCGATCCGGAGACGACCCGCCGCCGCCACCCCCGAATCCGGCGCTCTTCTTGAGCGGCTTCGACACCGGCTTGACCGGCTGGAGCTCGCCGGTCGACGTCTCGGTCGACACGACGCTTTTCCCACCCGGCAGCGCGGCCCCGAGCGCGCGGGTCAGCGTGAACGGGCAGGTGGGGTGGACCTACGCCCCGCTGGCTGCGACCACGTCCACCGCCTGCGCGTCGGCGCGGGTGCGCGTCGAGAGCATCGGCACCGCGGGCGTGGCCCTGCTCAAGCTGCGCAGCGCGACCGGCAGCGCGATCGGACGGCTGAGCGTCAACGGCTCGACCCGCCGCCTGCAGGTGCGCGCCGACGTGCCCGGTACCGTGTTCACGTCCACGCTCACGATGCAGCTCGGCACCTGGCACACCGTGCGGCTCTGCGGCACCGCGGGCGCCGCGGGCACCTGGCGAGCGGAGCTCGACGGCACGAGCTCGCCCACCTGGAACGCCAACAACGGCTCCGCGCAGTTCGGCCGGGTGCAGATCGGCGACAACGAAGCGAAGACGATCACCGTCAACTACGACGACGTCCTGGTCACCGCCTCCTGACCGACCTCTGACCGACCTCTCCTGACCGGCCGCCCACCAGTCCCGGCCCACCTCCGGGTTCGTGCGCTGAGGAGCGCATACCGCTCCTCCTGCAACAATCCGGGCCGACGGTCGGGTTGGGTTCGTGCGTCGAGGAGCGGATAGCGCTCCTCCTGCAACAATCCGGGCCGACGGTCGGGGCCGGCCCTCAGCTCCAGCCGCTGCCGGCGCCCTTCACCATGCCGAACGGGCCCGAGGGCCAGCGGTAGCAGTCCATCATGAGCCGGTCGACCTCGTCGGCCGACGCGATGCCCTCGTTCACCACCTTCTGGGCCTCGGTCACCATCGCGAAGTACACGCGGTTCGCGACGAAGCCCCACGCCATCGCGGTGTCCTTCACCACCACCGCGTTCTTCCCGCAACGCTGCGCGACCGCGCGCACCGTCTGGACCGTCTCGTCGCTGGTGTCACGTGTGCGGATGATCTCCGCGAGCTTCATCACCGGTGCGGGCGACGCCCAGTGCCAGCCGATCACCTTCTCGGGCCGATCGGTGGCCGCGCCGATCGCCTGGATCGGGAACCCCGACGTGTTCGACGCGAGGATCGTGTGCGCCGGCGCAGCCCTGTCGAGGTCGCGGAACACGCGGATCTTCAGGTCGAGGCGCTCGGGCACGGCCTCCACGATCAAATCGGAGGACACCACCGCGTCGTAGTCGCCGGTGAACGTGAGCCGCGCCAGCGCGACGTCGGCCTCCTCACGGCTGAGCTTGCCCCGCTCGACCCCGCCGTCGAGCCCGAATCGCCCCGTGGTCGCGTGCTCGAGCCCCGCGTCGAGCGCGGCCTGCTCGATGTCGTAGCAGGTCACCTCGTAGCCGGCCGTCGCGCACACCTGGGCGATGCCGCCGCCCATCACACCTGCGCCGAGCACGCCGATCCGGGCAACGTCGGTCACTGAGCTGCTCCTTGGTCGTCCCCGAGCTCGGGGAGGTCGATGCGGGCGAGCCAGAGGCCGGGTGCGTCGAGCTCGTTGGGCGTCGGCAGCATCCGTGGCGACGCCCACAGCCGGTTCAGCCCTTCGATGCCGGCGCGCTCGATCACGCCGCGCGCGAACGCCTGGCCCTTCTCGTAGTGCTCACGATCGAGGTGAAGCCCGAGCAGTCCCTCCACGAACCGGCCGGCATCGCCGCGGTCGACGTGGTGGCGCTGCATCGCCTCGTGAATGCGGGAGAAGTCGGGCAGCAGGCGTTCGCCGAGCCGCTCGAGCACCACGTCGGAGTAGCCCTCGATCACCATCGTGAACCCCTGGAGGCGCGCCAGCACCCTGTCCTGGCGCTCGGAGTGCATCGCGCCGAGCAGCGCCTCGGGATGGGCCGCGACGCTCGACAGCGACGTGGGGTCGGTGGGGTCGATCGCGCCGAACTGCTCCTCGAGCAGGTGCGCGTCCATCTCGAACGCGCTCACGTACTCGACCGCGAGCGCCACGAGGTGTTCGCGGACCCACGGTACCGAGCGCTCGGTGGCGTGCACCACCTCGTGCAACGCGACGTAGAAGCGCAAATCGCGCCGGTCGAGCGACCAGGCCTCCTCGAACGTCACGAGGTTCGGCGCGACGAACAGCAGCATGGGCGCGTCGTCGGTCGGCAGCGGCAAATCGTAGCGACCGAGCGCGTGCTGGGCGAGATGCCCCACCATCGACCCGGACTGCACGCCGAGCAGAAGCGGCGCGAGCATCGTGAGCATCCCGGCGAAAGGGTCGTCGCCGCCGGGCAGGCCGAACGCCGTGCCGAAACCC
>Ga0194120_10003351_pt1 | contig 26227 bp, 25 predicted proteins | sample TA2MahCa65mmetaG_FD_148642 | JGI IMG/M metagenome (GOLD analysis project Ga0194120, IMG submission 148642) | Freshwater microbial communities from Lake Tanganyika, Tanzania - TA2015019 Mahale Deep Cast 65m | ecosystem: Environmental > Aquatic > Freshwater > Lake | place: Tanzania: Lake... | reverse complement strand
TCGAAAAGCTGGAAATTGCCCTGTGAGGATAAAATTAATACGGACTTTGAGAAAATTTTTTTGCCTTAGCTTATGAGAAATACTTTTATTAATACAATAATTGACGCATGCAAGACCAGAGAGGACGTTTTCATTATCAGTGGAGACGCAGGGCTTGGGGTGTTCGATGAATTCAAAAATACATTTTCTGATAAATTCCTCAACCTCGGAGTTGCAGAGCAAAATATGATAAGCTTCACTGCAGGCCTCTCCATGACAGGGTATAAAGTATATGTTTATAACATAATACCGTTCGTGCTTTATCGGTGTTACGAGCAGGTGAGAAACGATATCTGTTATCAGGAGCTGCCGGTTACCTTAGTGGGTATTGGAAGTGGGATCACTTACTCTCCCCAGGGAATGACTCATTATTCTGTTGAAGATCTGGGGATAGCTCAAACCCTGCCAAATATGAAAGTCTTTTCGCCTATAGATCCGATAGAAGCAAAACTTGCGGCAGAATATTCTTTAAACTGCGAATCACCTGTATATGTGAGACTTGCCAAAAGAGGTGAACCCAATATACATAAGAATGAAAATTTTGATATAACCGAACCTCAGCTTATTGAGGACGGAGAAGATATCGCTCTTGTTTTTCATGGGTCTATTGGCTTAGAGGTATTGAAAACCAGAGAAATATTGAAAAAGGATGGAATCCTTCCAAAGTTTATCTCGATTCCCATGGTTATGCCGATAAATACGAGAAAATTATTTTCTATGGTTAAAAGTGCGAAATGCGTTATTACCGTAGAAGAGCATTTCTTAAATAGCGGGATTGGCTCTATGCTGTCGAGGGAATATGTGAAAACAAATCCAGGTTGGAAACTGTTTACGCTCGGAATACCAGATGGATTTATTCATGCAATCAAAGATTTGGATGGTATGAGAGAATATTTTGGGATTTCAGCAGCCAGAATAGCTGAGTATATAAGGAAAAAAATAATTGTGTAAGTAAGGAGAAATGGTGAGATGGAGAGAAAAGAATTAAAGAAATGTTTGATTTTATTTTTTCTCCAATTCACCCCTGTTCTCCCTTTCTCCTTTTTCCCCCGGCTCGTTTGAATGAGAGGAGTAATACATGGGAAGACTTTTAAATATAGTAACACCATTACATAAAAAGACAAAAAGAGACTATATTGGCAGGATGACAGACAATAAAATTGAATGTATGAAAGTTGCCAAGAAATATGGACAGGAGTACTGGGACGGAGATAGACGATATGGATACGGTGGTTACAAATATGACGGGAGGTGGGAAGCTGTTGCTAAAAAATTAATAGAGACATACAACCTCCCTGGCAATGCAAAGATTCTTGATGTTGGCTGTGGGAAGGGTTATCTGCTGTATGAGTTCAAAAAACTTTTGCCGAACTGTAGTATAACAGGCTTTGATATCTCCGAGTATGGGCTTAAAAATGCTAAAGAGGAAATAAAAGAAAATCTATTCCAGTACGGGGCACAGGATGTTTATCCTTTTGGGAATAATGCATTTGATCTTGTTATTTCAATTACAATGCTTCACAATCTCCATGTGTTTGAGCTTAAGGCCGCTGTAAAAGAAATCGAGAGGGTAGGGAAAAATAAATATATCGTTGTGGAAGGATACAGAAATGAGGATGAATTGTTTAATCTCGAATGCTGGGCATTAACCTGCGAGAGTTTCTTCAAACCGCAGGAGTGGATCTGGTTATTTAATGAGTTCGGTTATACAGGGGATTATGAGTTTATTTACTTTGAGTAAAAGTGTTGTGTAAAGAAGGAGAAAGGGAGAAGTGGAGAAATGGAAAAACTAGAGTTAACTGAAAAAATTATAAATGCGTGTATTAACGTTCACAAGGAATTGGGTTTTTAGTTTTATTCTTCTCCAATTTCCCCTTTTCCCCCTTTCTCCTTTTATTTTTTCCAAGGTTTAATTATTGAGCTTATATGGGACTTTTATATACTAAATTAAAAATATTTCATTATCAGGAAAAGATAGACTCATTGCCGCTGGAGAAGAAAGAGATACTCGCACCAATACACATAAGGATTAAACCTACAAATGCCTGTGGTCACAACTGCTGGTATTGTGCATATAAAGCGGATAATTTGCAGCTTGGGAAGGATATGAACAAAAGAGATTTTATTCCCAAAGAGAAAATGGCAGAAATTATTGATGACATTGTGGAAATGGGGGTGAAAGCCGTAACCTTTAGCGGAGGTGGAGACCCATTTTATTATCCTTACCTGTTGGATGCTGTAAAGAAACTGTCTCAAACACCGATAAAATTCGCATCCTTAACAAACGGGGTAAGGTTACAAGGAGAAATTGCTGAGATTTTTGCTCACCGTAGCACATGGGTAAGAATTTCTATCGATGGTTGGGATGATGAAAGCTATTCCTTTTATAGGGGAGTTCCGAAAGGTGAGTTCACAAAGGTAATAAAGAATATGAGGAGTTTTAAAAGGTTGGAAGGAAAGTGCTATTTAGGAGTAAGCCTTGTCGTTGATAAACACAATGCTGAACATATATATACATTTATCAAGAAACTCAAAGACACTGGCGTTAATAGCGTAAAAGTGTCTCCCTGTATCGTCAGTAATGATGGAGTTGAGAATAATACGTATCATCATTCAATATTCAATCTGGCAAGAGAACAGCTTCAAAAAGCTATTACCGATTTCTCAGATAATTGTTTTGAAATATTTGACTCATATCATGTTTTAGAATTTGAATTTAAAAAAAATTATACTTGGTGTCCTTACTTACAAATATTACCTGTAATAGGAGCAGACCAAAATATCTATCCATGCCAGGACAAAGCTTATAATCTGGATGAAGGGTTAATTGGATCGATAAGGAATCGAAGATTAAAAGATTTCTGGTTTTCAGATAAGAATAATTTTTTTAAAATTAATCCCTCCAAAGTTTGTAACCATCGTTGCGTAGCAAATGAAAAAAATAAACTTATCCATGAGTACTTAAATGCAGATAGCGAACACTTAGGATTTGTATAAAAAAATTGTTAAACAATTTTTCATAAGGATAATAACCGTGTATATTTAAAAATGATTGGGGAAGTTAGAAAGATACATAATTTTGGCACACTTTATTTTCCCCGCCCTTGAGAGATTGTGTCATAATATGAATTTTGAAAATTTATCCCCCACATTTATAGTGAAATTGTCACAATGTAGATTTTCATTACCCATTTCATTACTTATAGTGCAGGTAATTAGGGCTTACGCCCCACCATGATTAATTACGACACAGTCTCTGATGGGAGGGGCGAGGGGAGGGTGATGAAAAATAAACGACTTATTCCTCTAGCCAAAAATCTGAGAAAGAGGGCTACTGATGCAGAAAGGCTGCTATGGAGATATCTACGAGCAAAACAGATGGAAGAAATTAAATTTAGAAGACAAGAACCTGTTGGAAATTATATTGTTGACTTTATATGTTTTGACAGGCGAATAATCTTGGAAATCGATGGTGGACAGCATGCAAGTGATGAAAATGTAAACAAAGATAAGGAACGAGACGAATGGTTAAGAAATCAAGGTTTTAAAGTTTTGAGATTTTGGAATAATGGTGTATTGAATAATATAAATGGTGTTTGGGAAGTAATCAGGAAGCATTGTTTTTGCCACCCTCCCCTTGCCCCTCCCGTCGAGGGAGGGGGAATATAAGTCATGATTGTAGTGATAAAACCTTGATCCAAAATAAAATTTTTACTGTACTGAGGGAAAGAATAAGAAAACGTTAAACAATTAGCACACGTGTTTTGTGCTTGTCTGGAATAAAATGGATAATATCACATTTTTAAAACAAAAACTCAATCTTGATCGCTTTGAAGATTACTTAAAATTTCCCATGTACTATGAAATTGAGACGGTAAATGCGTGCAATGCGGCCTGCAGGATGTGTACGGTTAACAAATGGCAAAAAAACGGTAACCCATTTATGAGCGATACCTTGTTCAAAAAAATGGCAGACGAACTCATAGAATACAAACATATTATAAGAACGGTCAATCTATCAAGGGATGGCGAGCCTTTGCTGGACAAGGAATTAGAAGAAAAAATATCGTATTTAAAAAAGGGCGGCATCAAACACATCACATTTTCTACCAACGCATCACTTTTAACAGAAAGAAGGGCGTTATCGCTTCTTACGAGTGGCCTTGATGAAATTATGTTTTCAATAGACGGTTTGAAAAAAGAAACCTTTGAAAAAATAAGAGCCGGTCTTAACTTTGAAAAAATTATTAATAATGTCATTCAATTTATTAAGCTAAGAGATAGTATAGCATCTACTCTAAAAATCAGAGTGCGCATGGTCATGCAACAGGAAAATCTCTCAGAGGTGGAAGAATGGGGCAGGTACTGGAGGGGTTTCTTGCAAAAGCAAGATAGTGTCCATGCAAAGAATATCCATAGCTGGGGGAATCAATTAGAAAATTACTTGCCTGTAAAAGAAACTGGTAAGCTTACCAACCCCTGCACGTCGCCCTTTTCAACCATGGTTATACGATACAACGGTGATATTACTATATGTCCTTTAGACTTTGATTTTAAATTTATCAATGGTAACATCAATGAGCAAGATATTAAAGATATCTGGCAAAATGGAATTTACTTCAAAAAATTTAGAGAATTGCATTTACAAGGCATGAGGGATGAATTTGGTTTGTGTAAGGGTTGTCGATTATGGGACGCTGATAAATCAAAACGTGTTTTTTAATTAAGAATGGAATAAATCATGAAATATTTTTCTCAATATCCTTTTATCGTACAAGACAAAAATGCTAAATCTTTGTCTTTCTTTTGTAAAGACGCGGTTGTATCTTTAACTAAAGATGTTATAGACGAGTTAAAGAAGATAGCCTGTAGTGAGAAAAGAGACGTACGCATCTCAATGCACCAATCACCGGACTCAGACCTGCACAATATGATTATTCTGCAGCACAAAGGAACTTATATGAGGCCACACAAGCACCTTATAAAAGCTGAAGCCTACCAGCTTATAGAGGGGAAACAGGCGGTTTTCATTTTTGATGACACCGGAAAGATAATACATAGATGCGACATGTCTATCGAAAGAAATTTTCTATATAGATTTGAAAAAAACTATTACCATGTGTCCATCCCAACCAGCGATTTTGTTATCTTTCATGAGAGTAAAATCGGCCCCTTTATTCGTGAAGGTGATAGCATTTTTGCTCCATGGGCACCTTCAGGTGATAATAAAGAATCTGTGAAAATGTTTACTAACAATCTTCTGGGAATGAAACCGGGTGTATGATCTTTTTGGTTACGGGATGCAGTAGTTATATAGCAAAGTATGTCATAAAGAAACTTCTGGCAGACGGGGATAAGGTTTTCGGTATTTCAAGAACCAACCCCAATATAGTACACTCCGGCTTTACCTGGTTAACCCACGATTTAAGCAAAAGCCCTTATAAAATAGATGCCGCACCTTTAGACATCATCATCCATATGGCTGCACAATCCTTATTAAACAAATCGGCTACTGAATATTTACATTCTAATATTGTATTGACTTATCATGTCTGTAAAATGGCAGCAGAACTAAAGCCAAAGGCTGTTATTTATACATCATCCATGAAAGTTTACGGTGATATACGAGAAAAGATTGCAACAGAAGATATGGATAGAATAAACCCTGAATTATACGGACAAACCAAATATTTTGGTGAAAAACTTTTACAAGAAATTTGCAACACTATTTCACTACGGCTCCCTGGGGTAATAGCCGTTGGCTCTCACGGATGGATTGATAGTGTCTATCATAGATTAAAAAAAAACGAACATGTAGTAATATATGATGCACCATATAACCATGTGATTCATGCTTATGATATTTATGGCATTATTAAACAAATTTGCACAATTGGGTATTATAAAACGGATGTTTTTAATGTATGTGTAAATGAGATATTCACATCTCATGATATTGTAAAATTCATGAAGGATGAGATTTTTTCAAAGTCTCATATAAAATTAAAAGATCACAAAAATACAGTGGCACATATAATTTCAAATCAAAAACTTTTAACTATCTATAGTCCAATGGATATAAAAGAATCTTTGAGACTCTATATAAAAGAGATGTTAGGGCATGAAAAAGGAAAAGAGGAAAACGCTTGAATTTCCAAGACCTGCTCCACATTTAAAAGCTTGCAACAAAAAATTATCCGCAGGATTTAGCAAATATCCTAAGAGAAATGAAGCCGATTATTATTCCAGAATCTTATAATTATATCGCTACTTTTTTATCCCTCGCCTGTAATCTCAGGTGCAGTTATTGCATTAATTATTTTGAGGAAGGTAAGTTTTCAAAAAAGCATATTTCTGGTGAAGACTGGGTGAGAGGGCTAAACAGGCTTGTTTCCAGAGACGACCTCCCCATTTCGCTCCAGGGAGGAGAGCCAAGCCTTCAGAAAGATTTTATTTATATATTGAACAATATAAAGCCAGAGTTAAATATTGATGTCCTGACTAATCTCCAGTTTGACGAAGATGAATTTATCCGTAGGGTAAACCCCAACAGAATTAAAAGAAAATCTCCGTATGCCTCTATAAGGGTCAGTTACCACCCCCAAACGATGACACTCGAACCACTGGTTAAAAAAGTCCTCAAATTACAAAATAGCGGTTTTAGTGTTGGAATTTGGGGTGTGATGCATCCTGCACAAGAAGGCGAGGTATTGAGGGCAAAGGAATATTGCACCTCTTTAGGGATAGATTTCCGTACGAAGGAGTTTCTGGGTGAACATGACGGGAAGATGTACGGCACGTATCGTTATGAAGGGGCTTGTGATAAAAAATTTGCCAAAAATGCATTATGCAGGACAACGGAGCTTATTATTGGAAGCAACGGGGATATATACCGCTGTCATAGCGACCTGTATGAAGGGAGAAAGCCTATAGGGAATATCCTAGATGAAAATTTTGAGATAGAAGAGAAATTCCGTGAATGTGACGTCTTTGGACATTGCAATCCCTGTGATGTTAAAGTAAAGACAAACAGATTTCAACAGTTTGGGCACACTTCGGTTGAGATTAAATTTTAGTAATTGGTTAGCCACAAATTTACACAAATGAGCACGAATAAAGACAAAATTATATTGGAACTTAAATCTGCGGAAGGGATCATTGATGCCGACAGAGAACAAACTCTCAATTATTTAAAAGCAACAAAACTGCAGTTGGCAATTATCCTGAATTTTGGGAAAGAGAAGTTGGAATACGAAAGAATAGTTCTATAAACTGTTATTTATTGTCTTACTCCGTATTTATTCGTGGCTAAAAAACATCGCTGTTTGATAATTTTAGCTGATTACGAAAAATTAAGGGATAATGTTATAGCTGCATGGAAGGAACTCTCTATGGATGCCCATAGAGACAGACTGCTTGATTTCTATGAAGATATTAAAAAATCGTAAAAGAATTTCTGGAGAAACCCGTGTTGCGTATTGATAAATTATGTGAAACCTTGCTAAAGTTACACGCGGCGCACCCCTATAAGTTGGGAAATGGTTTTGCTTTGCCTCTCTTGAAAAAGGATTGAAGTTGACGTACCGGTGTAATATGAGGTGCATATTTTGTTTTCAACAAGAACTAAAGGAGAAAAAAGAAACTGGCGAGTTACTGGCAGATGAGTTTATTAATTTTATCTCGCAGATTCCCGGGTATACTCTCATTACCTTTACAGGCGGTGAGCCTTTCGTCAAGAAGGATAATCTGGAAATAATTAAACATGCCCTGAAAAAACATTGGTGTAATATCATCACCAACGGAGTAATGATGACGGAGGAACATGTGAAAACCTTTGTTGATAAAAGATTGTTATTCGTGGGAGTATCTACTAATCTGATTAGTCGGTTGTGTAGTATTTTGAATCAAGAACTTATGGTAAGGAATAATTAAGATGTGAGTTATGAAGATCCTTTTTATTGCTTTACCTAAGAATATTGCGGAAGGAGCTATACTCCAATCTGCATTCAGGCATCCTCCTGTCACATATTTGTGGCTGGCTTCTATTTTAGAGAAAGGTGGACATGTTGTTTCAATTTTAGACGCATTGTCTCTTCATCTAAACGAAAAGGATATCCTTCAAAACATAAAAGAAGAAGAGCCGGATCTAATCGGATTTACTGTTTTTACAAATGCATTTTACGATGTTACATATATCGCAAAACGTATTAAGGGACTTTTTCCCAAAATACGTATTGCTGTTGGTGGTTATCATGTCAATAGCCTAAGTACTGATTTTTATTTAGATCAAATTGATTATATTTTTGCTGGAGAAACTGAGTATAGCTTATTAGAATTAGTCAATCGCCTTGAAAAAAGGGACGAATCTAAGGATGGTATTTTAGGACTTAGTTATAGGGAACCAAATAATGGTGAGTGGGTGGTAAATCCTCCCACGGTATTTAGGACAAATTTTGATGATCAACCTTTGCTTCCTTATGAAAAAATACTAAATAATAACTATACTACATGGTGGAGAGCGATAAATCCAAAACATCATAAATATATGACTACGATAACCGGTAAAGGTTGTCCGATGAAATGCAGCTTTTGTGATATTTCAAAAACAGAAGGTACCAAATATCGTTCTATGAGTGTAGAGCGGGTTCTTGATGAATTAACATATATGAAAAACCTAGGGATTACTCATATTGAATTTTTAGATCCTTTTTTTACGGTTGATATCAAAAGAACGGTGAACATAGCTCAAGGGATCATCGACAGGAAACTTAAGATCGAATGGGGATGTACGAGTACCATCAATAGAATTAAAGATGAGAAATATTTAAAACTTTTATGTGATTCGGGATGTCGTTTCATTTTTTATGGTGTCGAAAGTGGAAATCCACAGATATTGAAACGAGAAAAAAGAGTGACTCTGAATCGAGTTGTGGATGTTGTCAGAATGACTCAAAGAGCGGGACTTCAAGCCCATTGTTCATTTATTTTTGGATTGGATGGAGAAACAGAAAAAACAATGCAAGAAACTATTGATTTTGCCTTACGTTTAAATCCTAATACCGCGAGTTTTTCCATTGCTGTTCCTTATCCCGGTACTCAGATGTATAGTGCTTATGTAAAAAAAGGACACATGAAAACATCTAACTGGAGGTTATATGGAGGAGAAGATGCAGTCTTTGAAACAGAAACAGTTAATGCTATATTGTTGAATAACTATTTGAAAAAAGCTCATAAAGAATTTTACTTTCGTCCGTCTTATCTTTTAAAGCGCTTACTTAGTATCCGCTCATTTGAAGAAATAAAACTATACGCCTCTTTTTTTTATAAAATGCTTTTCGATGTAATGGCATATAAACGATAATATTTTTGGATCAACCAAATGTATGTATTGAACTGGGACGGTAATTTGCCTTTACCAGTATAAATCTTTTACAGTGAAAGTGATTATGGATTATAAACTCAGCGTCATTATGCCAGCCTTAAACGAGGAAGGTAATATTGTTGATGCGGTGGAAAATGTTATTGACTCTTGTCGCAAGATTGGTTGTTCCGTGGAAGTTATTGTGGTAAATGATGGCAGCACGGATAAAACGGAACTCATGGTAAATGGTTTAATGAAAAAATATCCGTTTGTCAGAACGATTACCCATGATAAACCTAAAGGCATTGGGGCTTCATATTGGGAGGGTGTTCGGGAATCACAGGGAGAGATGGTTACGTATATTCCTGGGGATTTTCAAAACGACGCTTACGAAACCTTGCGTTATTTGCCGGTAATGGATCATGTCGATATTGTAATCCCATTCTTTTACAATATGAATGTGCGGAAATGGAGCCGAAGAATGATATCAAAATTTTATAAAGGGATTATTAACGTGTCGTTTGGCATGTTGTTGAACTACATGAATGGCCCTGTGATATTTAGAAAATGTGTCCTGGAGAATGTTGTATTAAAAAGCACCGGTTTTTTTTATCAAACAGAGCTATTGATCAAGTGCCTGAATAGCGGCTACCTGTATGCGGAAGTTTCCTGCGCGGTCAACGAGAGAACAAGCGGAGAATCTAAAGCGCTTACGCTTAGTTCGTTTTATAAAGTCATAACCGATTATCTTTACACAATGGCTGCTGTCTACATATTTGACCGGAAAGATAAATCCATCATGCCGAATTCCGTTACTGCTTTACGGTATAAAGAGCATGCGGAATTTATAAAGAACCAGCTATGAATCAATAGGCATTTCGTTTTATTTAGATCGGTTTAAAAAGGTAATTCTTGTCAGCGGTATTACTTTGCCGGATACTGAGCATTTCGAAGATTATTTACTTGGAAGTGAAATGTCTAGTTGAGACTATTCCACCAGGTTGATGTTGGTCTTCGACGGGAAGAATATTGTATCAGTGATTAAATTTTTTTAGTGAATCTTTTTGGGACGATTTGTGCAGTATAAAATATCGTTGGGCAGAAAGGGTGGTGTATGAAAGCCACATTCGTAAATTTCTCACAAAACTTCTTTGACAAGCTATCGGTTTATCCGCTGGCAGCTCAACTGAAGAAGCATTCAGTTGATCTGAATTATATAAACATCAATAATTTTAGGAATGCCATTCGCCATCTGGAAAAGGCCCGTCCTGAGATAGTTTTGTATTCCGCCTTCAGTAAGGACATCTCTATTTACGTCCGATTTGACAAAGCGCTCAAGGAAACACTTCCTTATCAGGTCAAGTCAATAATTGGTGGAGCGGGGGCAACCTATGATTCGGAGCTGCTGGCAAAGAGTACTATTGATTTCTTGTGTGTGGGGGAGGCAGAATATGCTCTGCCAGAGTTTTTGACAAATGGGTTCGTTCCACACAAGAACATCATTGCCATGGGAGACAAATACCCTACGGAGTTTTACCCTTTTGCCGACCTAAATGAGCTACCTTTTGAAGATCGAAGGGTAGTGTATGATGAGGATAAGGTTTTGCGAAACATGGCGGCTAAACAGTTTCTCAGTGGTCGAGGGTGCCCTTATCGGTGCACTTATTGCCACAATCACGTCTTCAATGAACGATTTAAGAGTTGTGGACCGATAGTTCGACAAAAGAAGGTTGATTATATTATTGAGGAGATAACCCGAGTAAAAGCCTCTTATCCCTTACGGAGAGTGGTCTTTTATGACGATACTTTTATTCTCAACAAGAAATGGCTCAGGGAATTCTGCGAGCGCTTTCCTAAAGAAGTGGGAATTGAGTACACCTGTCAAATTCGTGCTAACCTTATTGATGAAGAAATAGTAAGTTTACTAAAAGAGTCTCGGTGTGTGCTGGTAACCTGGAGTATCGAATCGGGGAATGATTACACCAGAAACAAAATACTCAAGAGGAACATGAGCACGGATGATATTTTGAATACGGGGAGATTGCTTGCCAAATACAAAATACCCAGTCGGATAGGGAATGTTATTGGCACGCCGGGCGAATCGTTTGATAACATCCTGGAAACGCTGGAGTTGAATATTAAAAGTCGTCCGCAGTTGGCAATGGCATGGACTTTTGTCCCATATCCTGGACTGTCATTGACAGATTACGCATTAAAGAACGGGTTTCTAGATGCCGGACACCCAGATGACCTGCCTGCAAATTATCTTCGTTCTATTCTCAATTTCTCCAAAGAAGAGAAGAAGAGAATCGCCAACCTAACGTTCCTTTTCCCCGCAATGGTGAAACATCCCAACTTTCTCTATCGTAAGAAGAAAGTATTTGACTTCTTGATGAGCTTGCCCCCATGGATGTTGAGAATTTTTTGGGAGGTCTATTATGGTTATCAGGCGTATCGATTGGTATTCAGTGTGAAACAACCGTTTATATTCAAATTTCGCCTTCTCCTAAGGCATTTGGGAAACATTTATCATTACATCGTTAGGTTTTGATTTTATGTTGAAAAAAATATTATCTGAGAAAAACATATTGATTTTTATATTATTTGTAGCCGTTTTCCTGCGCTTTTCCTCGCTTGCAGTTTTCATGTATAAAAACGATATTGCAATTAGCGAAAATGGATTGTCTGCATATCCTATCGGGGACGATTCTCAGATATACTATAATACTGCAAAAAATCTTGTGGAAGGTAAAGGGTATAGCATAACAACTACGGAGATATACCAGGAATTGCCTGTATTTTTCAAATCAACCGGTATTCCCGATACCTATTTTCAAAATTTCTATCCCCCGGTTTATTCGGTATTTTTAAGTATCTTGTACCGCATATTCGGCACGAGTATCTTGGTATATGCCATACCCCAGATAATTCTTGGAAGCGCAACTTGTTATCTCGTATACGTTATTGCGAGAAGTGCATTTTCATCGAAAATAGGGTTATTAGCTTGCTTCCTCCTGGCAATTTACCATCCTTTAATATGGTGGACCTCGTATATTCGAGCCGAAACCTTGTTTATATTCTTACTGCTCCTTGCCATTGTTTTTTTGACGAAGGCTGTCCGAAAGAATCTTGATCTAAAATATATCATTTTTTCAGGGATCGCTTTAGGCATGTCTTGCCTATGCAGAACCGTAGTGATGTATTTGCCGGTGTTCGTGGTGCCTTATTTTGCAATACTATTTTTTAAAAAAGACAAAAAAAGACTCTTTCTCAGCACTGCCGTTTTTTTACTAGCATTTTGTATTACACTGGCGCCATGGTCTTACAGGAACCATAATATTTTCAAAACGTATTCCGTTACCTCAAGCGATGCCTGGGCAACTTTTTATGGGTGTAATGTTATGTCACCGGACTTGCCATTTTTCGATTTATACGAAATAAAATTTCCTGATGAAAAAACCGATATCCTGTTGCCGGGTGGTGAAAAGGCGGCAAGTATTGCCTTTGTAAAAGACCGCCCTTTAACTTACGCAAAATTATGCCTCAAAAGATTTATTACGTTTTGGGGGCCGATTACCAAAAAACCGTCGTTAATAAAAAAGGTTGCAGATACTTTTATTTATATCATTGTCTTTCCAATGGCTTTTTATGGATTTTATAAATCGAAATGGTGGGTCAATGCCGGGGCAGGTTTGAGGCCTGCCCCTGCCCTCCTTATTACCGTAATTCTGTATTACACAATATTACACTCCGCAGTCGGTGTTGATGATGCATTGATATACCGGTATCCTATAATACCCTTAATATGCATTTTTTCTGCGTATGGGTATTATGCTTATTTCAGGTCATATCCATCAAATTCAACAAAAGGAAATGTCTAAATTTTTTGATTATGAATACTCGAAAAAACTTCAATCTTTCACTTTGGGAAATGGCTATAGAGAAAGAATACAATGACAGAGAAAAAGAAAGATTGGATACATTTAAAGCATCTCTTAAAGCCTTAAAAAGCATGTATCAAATAGGTAATTGTAATTTATGACAAAAGTAAACAACGATTGCAAAGTGTCCATCATCGTTCCTACTTATAATGAAAAAGAAACCATTATAAGTTTTCTGGAAAAGGTAACTCATCAAATTTCAAAAAATAATTTTGATGCTGAAATCATTGTGGTTGATGATGGTTCTCCGGATGGGACTGCAGAACTAATAAATAACTTTAGCAAAACACACACCAATATTACCTTACTCAATAGACGTGAAAAAATGGGATTGGCTTCTGCATGTATTTATGGTTTTAGCAATACAAATAGCCCTATTCTTGGGGTTATGGACGCTGATTTGAGTCATGCACCTGATGCCCTACCCTATTTGTTAAACCCACTTCTTTATAATATGTGTGACATTACCGTGGGAAGCAGATATATACCGGGAGGCAGGGTTTTTAATTGGCCAATAAGAAGATATATCATTTCGAGAACTGCATGTTTCCTTGGCTCCTTGCTCACAACTGTTAAGGATGTTACTTCAGGTTTCTTTTTTTTAAAAAGAGAAGTAATCAATAATGTACCCCTTGATCCCATCGGTTTCAAAATATGTCTGGAAATTCTTGTTAAAGGTAACTATCAAACTATTATGGAAGTACCTTTCACCTTCTGTGATAGGATCAGCGGAAAAAGTAAGATGGGTACAAAAGAAACTCTTCTTTATTTGAAACATCTTCATAAACTTTATAAACACAAAAGAACTACAAAGAAAAAGAATATGCAAATTGCATGAATTCCCACACAGTACTCTTGATTAATCCACCACGAATAAATGGATTTTCCTGGACCAGAGAAGGACGATGTCAGGAAAAAGAAGATATCCTGGGAACTGTCAAACCACCGCTTTCATTAGCTTTAATAGCCGCTCTTCTCCGAAAGAACAAAATCCAGTTCAAATTACTTGATGCCACTGCCCTTGATCTGGAAAGTGAAGAAGTATGCAAATGGCTTGCTGAATCAAAATTCCATCCTGATGCAATCATATATTGTACAACTACCGCAACCATAGTTGCCGATACAGAAGCTCTTTCAATACTCAAAAAAAAGTTTTGTGCCAAACTGATTGCTTTTGGAGCTCATTTGTCTGGCGCCCCTAGTGAAACGTTGGAAAAAATTCCCGACATTGATATAGGGATAATGGGAGAACCTGAATACACAATATTAGATATTTTAAATAAAGATAATCTAGAAAATCTTGACAAAGTGGAGGGTATCGTTTGGAGAAATGGTAAGGAAATCAAGATAACAAAGAACAGGCCGTGGATAGAGGATTTGAATATGCTCCCGCAACCTGCATGGGACTTACTCCCTTTAGAGAAATACACATTACCATTCATAAACAAAAAGTATCTTATCGTGGAAACAAGCAGGGGGTGTCCTTTTGCCTGTGATTTTTGTGTGGCATCGATAAACCATGGCGTAAAATTCCGGGAAAAAAGACCGGAGACCGTGGTTGACGAAATTGAGGATTTAATAAAGAAATTTAACATAAAAAACTTCAATCTATTTGGAGATACAGTAACGCTTAATAAAAAATTTGTCGAAAAATTTTGCGATGTGTTAATAAAAAGAAGCCTTAATATACGATGGTTAACAAACACAAGAGCCGATACTATTTATGATCTTGATTTAGTAAAAAAAATGAAGAAATCGGGTTGCTGGATGTTATCAATTGGCATAGAATCGTATAATGAAAAAACCAGGAACGATATGCAAAAAAAACTTGAAACAGATAAAATAACGCAGGCAATTAGACTTCTTAGAGAAATAGGAATTATAACTTTTGGCTTTTTCATTTATGGATATCCAGGTGAAACAGAACAAGATATGTATAAAACAACGCGATTTGCTCTGTCATTACCATTAGATTATGCTAATTTTTATCCTGCTGTTCCTTATCCCGGAACGGCTTTCTATACGAAAAGTATGAATAACGGTTATATGGATAGTAATTCATGGGATAAAATGGAATATTCATCTTATATAATTAAAACGAAAGATTTGAATGAAACCATTGTAAAAAAAGCTATTTCTCACGCTTATCGCAGCTTCTACTTAAGGCCGCAATTTATCTTTAGACACATAAAAAATATTGGACTGAAAAACTTTTTTACTGGATTTGTTAAGTACAGTTTAAAATTTTTAAGTAAAAATTTAAAGTACGCTATGCCTAAAGGTGCCCGACGGTTATGAGAAAATATTATGTTTGTCTGATAAGGTTAACCTCTGATATTTGCTATCCAGGCAGTTTCATCAGAAGATTGGAGGACGATAAATGGTAACTGTCCATTTTTTTCAAGAAGGTTGGTATGAAATGATTGGCCCCCAATATATTTCAGCCGTCTTGAAATCTCATGGATTTGAAACTACGCTTTCGGTGGGGTATAACGAATCATCCATTGTGAAAATAAAGGATGGTGATATCGTTGCTTTCTCTGTAATGACAGGGATGGAAGGATGGGCGCTCAATATAGCTCGTGAGATAAAAAAAAAGCGAAAGATAAAAACTGTCTTTGGTGGGCCTCATACGACGTATTTTCCCGATTTAATTCGGGAAGATGGCTGTGATGTAATTTGCCGCGGAGAAGGCGAATATGCCATGCTTGAATTCGTTAAATCAGTGGAAAATGGAACAAACGATACGTCAATCAAGAATCTTTGGTTTAAAAACAAGGATGACATTATTTCAAACCCTTTGCGGGAATTGGTGGGCAATCTTGATGAAATTTATTTTCCGGATCGGGAGCTTTACTATGATGCATATGATTATTTTTGTAATAACAGTACTAAGTATGTGATCGCAGGACGGGGTTGTCCCTTCGCCTGCACGTTCTGTTTTAATGATCAAATGAAAGAAATGTATAGCGGGCTTGGGAAATATGTGCGCTGGCGATCACCTCAAAATGTCATACATGAGATTAGAAATCTCCAGTTGCGTTCTAAGGTTGATTCAATTTTCTTTATGGATGACACTTTTTCGCTCAACAAAAAATGGTTACAGCAATTCCTCCCGCTTTATAAAACGGAGATAAATATTCCATTTTTATGCCTCGTCAGAGCCGATACCATCGATGAGGAAATTTGTGATCTGTTGGCCAACGCTAATTGTCAAATAGTAGGATTTGGTATCGAGTCGGGTGACGAAAATCTGCGTAATAAAATTCTCAAAAAAAAGGTAACTGACGAACAAATTTATCGTACGGCTTCCTTGCTGAAAAAATATCATATAAAGTTTATGACATTTAATATGGTAGGACTTCCAGGAGAGACGCTTGAACAAGCTTTTAAAACGGTAGAAATTAATATTCAAATTGGGACAGATTATCCTCGTTGCGGTATTTTTACTCCTTATCCAGGTACTATCCTTGGAGATATGGTTAAGAAAATGGGACTCTTGGAAGGGAAGATTGATGCCAATACAAAACATACAGGTTCAATCATTAAAAACCCAGACCGAGATAAATTTACGAACTTAAATCACTTATTCCAGTTTGCAGTGCGATTTCCATCACTCTGGCCTCTGGTCAAAAAAGCTGTTTCGCTTCCACCGAACATATTCTTTAAAGCTATCTGGTTTGTCATGTTTGTTTATATCTTTACCAGGTCCGAGTTACGTAAAAGTGCAAATGTTTTTCAGTTTATTTTTAAGACGTTACTCAAATAAATAACGAGCAATATGATTCAGCCCCTGATTGTTTTCATAAATCCACCTATAACGCGGGAAGAGCGGTTCGGGGAAATGGCAAAACATGGGGCCACGGCTCCACCTCTTGGCCTTTGTTATCTAGCAGCTGTCCTAAGACAAGCCGGGATCAAAAGTCGCATTATTGATGCCCTATCCTTTGAGAAAACAATGGAAGAGACCGTGAAAGAAATTTTAAGCCTGAATCCCAGGTACGTAGGAATTACAGCAAAGACCGTTGCCATTTTTCGTGCAGCCGAGTTAGCCAGTGAATTAAAAAAAATCAATCCTGATATTATTACTATCCTTGGTGGCACTCATGTTACGGCAGTTCCCAGAGAAACCATGGAACGATTCCCACAGTTTGATATCGGGGTAATTGGCGAAGGAGAGAACATTATTGTTGAATTAATTCAATCCTTAGAAAAAAGCCAGGTTTTACAAAGTGTTAATGGTCTGATAATACGAAAAAGCGATGGAACTCTATTTATTACAGGACCTCGCCCACCTATCGAAAACTTGGATTCAATCCCCTTGCCAGCCTGGGATATGGTACCACATTTAAAGTACTACCATGAATCTGCAACCCGCTTTTCAAAATTACCCCTTGGTTCTGTTATTACCTCTCGGGGATGTCCCGGCAAGTGCCTCTTTTGCGATAATAGCGTATTTGGACGCAGATTTAGGGCACATTCCGCTCACTATGTGATAGAGATGATCAAGTATCTAAAGTCAAATTATGGAATTAAAAGTTTGGTATTCTATGATGATTATTTTGTAGCAGACAAGAAGCGTCTGAAAGAAATTTGCCTTAGAATGATTGAGGAAAAACTGAATCTCGAATGGGTTTGCAGTGCACGGGTAAATGCAATTAACGAAGAAATGTTACTCCTTATGAAACAAGCAGGCTGCTTTCAAATTGCCTATGGGATAGAAAGTGGTAACCAGGGTATCCTTAATTTACAAAAAAAAGGGATTACATTGGAACATGTCCGCAACGCTGTAGAAATGACGCATAAAGCCGGTATCAGGACAAAGGGATATTTTATGATCGGACACCCCACTGAAACGCAAGACACCATTTTTGAGACTATTAACTTTGCGAAATCAATCCCGTTGGATAATTTTCAGGCAACATATTTTACTCCATTCCCTGGATCACAGGCTTACGATATTGCTGATAAATACGGTGAATTTGAAAAAGACTGGGAAAAGATGAATATGTGGGATATCGTTTTTGTTCCGCAAGGATTTACAAGGCACAGCCTTCGTTCCTACCTCAAAATGGTGCATCGTAAGTTTTATCTTAGGCCACGGATTATTTGGTCTTATCTGAAATTAATGCGTGATCCAAAATATAGAATTCAACTGATAAGAGAAGGTTTTGCATTCATTAGAAACGTTATTATGTAAATAAAAGCCGTATTTCATCCAGAATTATGCCCATTACGTGGGTTATCTAAAATTATGGAACAATGTTATCTAGCTTTAATAAGAATATATACGATAGGTATCATATCTACCCTTTTTATTTCTGGTGTCTCTTTTTTCTTCCTATTAAAAAAATCCTTCTCTGGAAATTGGCCTAAATATATTTTCGTATTTTCAGTAATATTTTACTCCTCGTTTATCCTGATTTTCCAATTCTTGAAACTTTACACATTTAAATATTATACTGATTTTTCCGTTTGGCTGGAACTATTCTCAAATAGCATTAATGGTCGTGGCATTACTACAACCTTGCAGCAAACTTCCCTTGGATTTGGTAATATAAAGAATTATTTTGCTCAGCACTTTGTCCCGTTAATATATGTCCTCGCACTTCCACTGTATATTGTTAAAAATTATCCTGCGTATCTTATTGTATTACAAACCTTAATCCTTACTTCTTCTGTTATTCCTGCTTATCTCTTTGCACGAAGTATCTTCAATGATAAAAAAATAGGGTATTTATTTGCTGCATCTTTGTTATTCTTTCCAACGCTTCAATACATTAATCTGTATGATTTCGAATTCTTAAGAATTTCTATTCCATTATTACTTTTTAGTTTCTATTTTTTACATAAAAAGAAATATTTCACATATTATATTTTCTTAATTTTATCTATTTTAGTCAGAGAAGAGGTTGCTTTAACTACATTCTTACTGGGATTCTTTATAGTGTTTTTCAGAAAAGAAAGAAAAATAGGCGCTATCACATCAGCCATTTCTATTTTGTATTTTTTAGTAGTAATTAAAATCATCATGCCATATTTTGCTGGCAGCATAAGTGGTATTCATCATCATGTTGCTTTTGAAAATATTTCCTATTTGGGAAGTTCTCCTTCTCAGATATTGATTTATATTGTTTCACATCCCTTCACGATTATTTCAAACTTACTCGATAAAATAAAGATAGCCAATTTTTTGATGTATGTTCTGCCATTTTTTTTTGTCTCCTTTTTTTCACCATCGATTTTTTCCATTTCTATGGCAAATTTGTTGCTCAATTTTTTAAGTACGTCAATTTCCCATTATTCATACATCCTTTATTATTTTTCCCCCAGCATCCCATTTATCTTCCTATCAGCAGTAAAGGGGACACAAAATATCGCGGAGAAAGGGAACTCTTTTCTTAAGAAAAGAAATATTTTACTGAATACGTTTGATAACAAAAAAATTGCATATGCCCTTGCAGGAAGCATTTTTGTTGCCTCTTTATCGTCAAACGTCTTCTTTGGTCCGTCTCCTTTTTCCATCCAGTTCTGGAATAAAAATTATAAACTAGCCCCTTATAAAACTCATAATTATCACTTTTCTCAATATATACCTACTCAGCATCATAAAAAGGCATTTGAATTCTTTCCATTAATCCCAAACGATGCATCTGTTTCAGCAGAGCATTTTTTTTTACCATATCTTTATACGAAAAAGACTCTTATGCAATTTCCCATTTTCGAAGGGGCTGATTATGTATTAATTGACAAAAAACATCCTATCAAATTTGGCACCATAGGAGTTGATCCCATACAAGCAAGAAAGAATCCTCAACAATTTTATGACATGGTTGAAAAGGACACAAACAACTGGGAATTAATTAAGGAAGACGATGGTGTATTTCTATTCAAAAAAAGGCAGTGGAATTAGACCAAAAAACCGTGAAAATTAGTGTAATTGTCCCTACTTTTAATAGCGCAAAAACTATTAAAGACACACTTGAAAGTATAATTAACCAGAATTGGTCTGATCTCCAAATTATTATACAGGATGGCGGGTCAACAGATGATACGAAAGCCATCGTTGGAAAATATCCAATGGCTATGTCTGGTTGGCAATCAGAGACCGACAATGGCATATACGATGCTATGAACAAGGGAATTCGTAGCACAACCGGTGAAATCATCGCAATTCTCAACAGTGATGATATATGGCTACCTGGAACTCTTAATAGGATTGCCGAAGTATTTTCGCGGAACCCCGATGTGGGTATAGTATCAGGTGCGATAGAAGTATGGGAAGATTTACTCAACGGAGCCAAGGTAGTTTTAAAATCGAGTTTACTTCACTTGCATAAAGGTATGACCGTTCAACATCCGGCAACATTTGTACGCAAAAGTGTATATGGGAGTGTTGGTCTTTTTGATACTCAGTATCGTATTGGATCGGATTACGATTTTGTGATACGGTGTTTGGAAGCTGGTATTCCTTGGGTTATACTAAACGATATTCTCGTTCGTATGCGGGCAGGTGGCAGAGGCGGCTCAACATTTACTTTTGATGATTTGACTATTCGCCGATCACATGAACTTTCATCGGTTATTAATGAAACCTTAACCTATGCAAGTAGTTTTACACGACATATCGCCAGGAGGCTAATTTTAAGTATATTTGGGGAAAGAACCTTATCGATATTCAGAAATTATCTTTGGCAAAAACGTATGTATCGGTAAATCCCTTGGGTTAGTTTCTTCCGAAAAGAATTTGACACTTTTGCATAGAAATTGTGTAAGGAAGGCGAAAGAGGAAAACGGGGGGAATTTTGCAGAGCTGCGATGTACCGTGACCCTACGGTAGAATTTTTTATTATTTTCTCCCTTTCTTCTTTTCCCCTTTTTTACACTCTTTCTGATTCGTTCTGGTTAAAGTGACGGCTTCAAGAACTTTTAAGGTGTTTATTGCTGTGTTTTCCCATGAAAAGATTTTTATCCGTTGAAGTGCATTTTTCCTTAGCGTGGAAATTAGTCCTCGGTCCTCTAATACCCTGAATATTGTGTTGCTTATTTCAGCAGGATTCGTCGGGTCGAAATAGATAGCCGCATTAGCGCAAATTTCTGGCATAGGCTCAATGTTAGAAGCAAGCACGGGAGCACCGCAAGCCATTGCTTCTACTAAGGTCATACCGAATGATTCACAGGTTGAGGGAAATACAAATAATGTGCATGCAGAATACAGATAAGGTAGTTCCTCATATGGAACATTACCCAAAAAGATAATTCGGTTCTCATACCCATGCGCCACTATAAGAGCCAGCATTTCATCGTAATATTTCTTATCAAAGCACTTTCCTGCAAAAACAAGTTGAATGGTATCATCTATTTTACCCTTCAGTAGTATAAATGCCTTTATAAGTTCTAAGAAATTTTTATATCTCTGGACATTTGATACATAAAGGATAAATTTGTCCAAACTATATTTTTTCTTAAATTGATACAAAATAGTATTTTCAATATGGAGATGAAACATTTCTTTATTGATGCCATGGTAAATAACTTTGGCATGCTTAATTAAAGTATTGGTAAGGATACCCGCTTTCTTTGAAGGGAAGATGACTCGTTGTGCCTTTTTAACTGATAGTATAGTTAATAGTTTTAATAGTCTTAATCGTATACGCTGCATTAAACCCCGCCTTTTTTGAAGAACATTGCTAAATGGCTCAATGTTCTGTATCATAACGACATTTGGAAGCTTGGTGAAAAGAGGGCATATATTGCCAGGAGAAAAAAGTATATCTACTCTTTCTTTTTTCAAGAAAGAGGGTAAAAAGAATTGTTCCCATAGAATTCTCAAAATCGAACTTCTTGACGGTGTTTCGAAAGACACAAACTTAAAATTGGGATGTTGGAAATAAAATGCTTCTTTTCCTGCAAGTGTTGTTAGGATAAGATATTGATGGGTAGTGTTTATTTTTGATAAATACGGTAAAAGATTTTTTATATAGGTAACACCACCACCTGCAACAGCAGATGTTGTATTAATAGCTATCTTCACACTATACTCAAAAATTTAAGACTCTAAAATATGAAAATACATTCTCGGGAGAATTAGTCCAAATTTTACAGGAAATAAGAATTAGTTCAATGGAAAATATTTTTAAACATATTCCTATTTATTGTGAAAAATTAATTATAGGTTTGTTAATTGCCGTTGTTGTTACCGTCCCGCTTTTCTTTGATATACGTCTTTATAGTGTTTTCGACCTGAGCAAGGTAATAGCCTTATACCTGTTAACAATCGCCATCCTGGTTGTATGGTCGATTGCACTTGTCTTTAAACACGGTTTTAAATTTTCTTATACGGTACTCGACATCCCTGTCCTTGCTTATATATTCATCTTCATAATTTCATCGGTCATTTCTATAAATCCTATCGTAAGCCTTTTCGGTACCTATAAGCGATTCGAAGGCTTGGCCGCCACTTTATGCTATATACTTATTTTTTATGCTACAGTCAATTTTATAACAACAAAAAGAAGGATTTTTTTCTTCACGATAGCCATAGTCGGGGGGGTCTCTCTTGCGTCGATGTATGGGATTGCACAGCATCTTGGATTCGATATATTTAAGTGGAGTAGTTTTGAGGCAAGACGGGTATTCTCTACTTTTGGAAACCCTGTGTTTTTCTCAGCATACCTTGTTATGATCTTACCGGTAGCTGTTGCTTTATTTTTTAGTAACACTGCTCAAAAAGGGGAATCAGACGTCTCAAAAAAATCTTTTATTCTATGGATTTTTTTTGTACTATCCGCAATTATCTATACTACATTTTGGTTTACCAATACCCGTGCATGTTTTCTGGCACTCCTTGGAGGTTTAACTCTGCTTCTCTTTCTGATTTTCAAAAAACAACAGACGGGAAAATACAAATTTATTATTATAGTGGCTTCATTTACTCTCATTGGAATATTTTTCAATATACGGTACGAAACATCAATAGTTAAGCGTTTTATAGAGCGTTTTACTGAGGATGCAACAACGGATAATCTCCTTATCTCTTCTTTGGATAAAGGAGAACCAGAAGAATTATCAATTTCTGAGACGTTACAAATTCACAGGAGACCATGGATTGCCAGCAAACTTCCTGTTACTGAATCAACTTTTTCCCGTATATTTCAGTACCTTGCCGCAATAAAGATTATTAAGGATTACCCTGCATTGGGAATTGGCCCCGACACTATAGGCGTTGTTTATCAAAAGTATTTAGCGAGAATCTTTTCAGTGTTTGAGAGTGATGGTGGTTTTCAGTTTCCAAGACAGGATAGAATTCATAATGACATCCTCGATACAGCGGTTACTCGGGGTATCTTTGGATTAGGTACATATGTCTGGCTGCTGGTCGCCTTCGGTATCTATATTGGTAAAAACTACAAGCGTTTAAGTGGACATGACAAAATACTTATTCTGGGATTATTGGCAGGAATAATTTCTTATCTTATTCAAAATGAATTTAGTTTTGGAAATACACCCATTGTAACACTCTTCTGGATGATGATGGGGCTTTGTATCTCTATAGTAAAAATAAGTAAAACAGAAGGAGTACCGGAATCTGACGAAAGCAACTCAAGAACCGCTGGAGGTTGGGATGATGAGATGCCGAGAGGTAGCAAAGGTAGGAAGTCTGGGCATGTTCAGCTACCCAACTTATCAACTTCTCGTCTTCATATTTTTTACAGGTGGCTGAGTTGCGGAACTGTACTGGCAGCATTGGGCTTTGTTTGTGTTTTTGTCATCCGATTCTACAGGGCAGATGCCTATTTTGAGTATGGAAGGAGGATCATGGAATATGAAAAGGCAAACTTGCCTGATGTTACAGAAAAGGGTTTATTTTTTATGAAACATGCCATACGCCTTAATCCATACGAGACATTTTATCGTGATGAACTTTGTAGAACATATATACAAATGGCATTCAAAACAAAAGATGAGGCCTGGATACAGAAGGCATACGGAGAGGCCAATAATTCTTTAAAACTGATCCCTCAGCATTACATGGGTTTTTTTCATCTGGGTATGATTCAGCAATTTTTGGCAGAACATTTCAATCGTGATACAGCAGATAGCGCTATTAATTATTATAAAAAAGCCATTGAATCAGATCCATTCCAAGCCCCTTTTCATAGCAATCTTGCCTCTTTATATATTAATAAGGGGAATCTGGATCAGGCGATCGAAGAGCTCTCTCAGGCATACCTTATTCGACCGGAGGAGTTAAATCACGTAGATCGTTTAGCCAATGCCTATTTACAAAAAGGCGACTTGGATAAGGCGCTTGCTTTTTCAAGAAAGACCGTCGAACTCAAGCCTTCTGAATCTGGTTATTACAATAACCTAGGGGCCATACTCAGTAAAAAAGGTATGTATGAAGAAGCAATTAATACATTCAAAAAGGCGATAGAAATAAACCCCAAGGAACCCATATATGTGGATAATTTAACAAAGCTCTATCTATCGTTAGAAAAGTATGATGAATTAATACCTTACTACAAAAAACTAATCGAACTTAATCCTTTGGATGCAGATAGCCTTAACAATCTTGGTGCCGTTTATAAAAGGAAAAAACAACCAGGGGATGCTTTTCAATCATTTCAGAAGGCTGTAACGCTAAAACCTGATAATCCGATCTATACTCATAATTTAGCCAGTGTATACATTGATCTGGGCGATTTCACCTCTGCAAGAAATGTACTTCAGGCATTTAACCAGGCGTATCCAAATCACAATTACTTAAATATTCATTTACTTCTGGCGGATATATATTCAAGGAGTGCTGATTGGGAAAAGGTTGTTTCTGAATGTAACCAAGCGATTAAACTCGATGAAAAATCCATTGCCGCGTACAAGATGCTTGGTATTGCCTATTATAACATGCATCAATATGAACTTGCAGAAAAGACATTAAATAAAACTTTGACGCTAGATCCCAATGATGAAGTGACAAAAGACTTGCTTGAGAAGATTTCTCATAAAATAAAAGGATAAATATGAGATTAAATAAGGGTGAAATTGAAGCAATTACTGAAAGTATCAAAGATATAGATAGAGATGCAAAGATTTATCTTTTTGGATCACGCATTGACGATTCCATGAGGGGTGGAGATATTGATTTGTTAATAATTTCTCAGAAATTAGGTTATGAAGATAATATAAAGATAAGGCAAAGGCTTTATGAAAAATTGGGCGAACAAAAAATACATATCATTATTGCAAAAGATACAAAGAAAGCTTTCGTTAATTGTGCATATAAGGAAGGAATTTTACTGTGACGAATGATTTGCTCTGTTTGTTAAAAGAGGAATTGGCCACCTTGGAAAGCGCAACAGAGATTTTACAACATTCTTATGAAATTTGTAAACAAATTGGTGTTAAAGATCAACATACTTTTGATGAGATGGACAGGTTTGAAGCCTTTACCAGCAGGTTTGCAAGGCTAAGTGATATCCTGATCCAGAAAATGTGCAGATTGATTGACCAAATTGATTTAGAAGATGGCGGGTCAGTGCGAGATCGTATTAACAGGGCAGAAAAAAAAGGATTAATAGAAAGCGCCGATGTTTTTGCACAAATACGGATAGTAAGAAACGATATTGCTCACGAGTATCACACTGAAATTCTGAAGGACATATATAGAAAAGTGTTAGAACTGACGCCGTACCTCTTTGATAGTGTAAAACGGATTAAAGGATATAGTAAACGATATTTTTTGTAAAAGTGGAAACTTTTTTTAATCCCTCCTCAGTTGCCATTATCGGCGCTACCGAAAAACCAGGCAGTCTGCCCGGCATCATCCTAAAGAACCTCCTCGATATGGGATTCAAAGGCAAGATGTATCCCGTAAACCCAAAAT
>Ga0194120_10003345_pt1 | contig 26266 bp, 25 predicted proteins | sample TA2MahCa65mmetaG_FD_148642 | JGI IMG/M metagenome (GOLD analysis project Ga0194120, IMG submission 148642) | Freshwater microbial communities from Lake Tanganyika, Tanzania - TA2015019 Mahale Deep Cast 65m | ecosystem: Environmental > Aquatic > Freshwater > Lake | place: Tanzania: Lake... | reverse complement strand
TCGATATGACGCATAAAAACGCGAGGAAAGAACATATCCCAAACATACTTCTTTGTTATTTATTTCCTCGAGATATTGTTGGTCATACAATATTTTCTACTAACTCGTAGAAGCGCGCTATCTCAAATGATTTTAACAATACACCTCATGATATTGGGCGTTATGCTGGCCTTGATAATTGTTTATAATCACCCTTACGAAGGCGAAACCAGTAATAGCGCGAAGGAATTTCTCCCTATGCTCGGGCGGCTGGATGATATGCAGGGATCGGAATTTAATTAGGAGCCATTTTTAAAAAGCGCCAACACGTCAAAAGTGAATGGTCGCGGCCCATAACTTTGTTGATCTGATGAATTGGAGTAATGGAGGAAAAATGAAACGTTGTATAATCATTGGTCTCGCATCAATCCTAATGTCTGGATTTATGATATCGATATCTTTGGCTGAGGGCGTTCGTCTATTTGCGCATCATACTGTAGCTGATTTTAATATCTGGAAAAAAGGGTATGACTCCTACGCAAAGGAACAGAAAAGAGTTGGGGTAATAAAAAAATCAGTATATCGTTCCGTCGACAATCCAAATGAGGTAACGGTAATTCATGATTTCAAGGATCTAAATAGCGCTAAGATCTTTGCCAATTCGCCAGAATTAGCGGCGTTGATGGCTAAAATAGGCGTCCAGGGCAGGCCGGAGATTTGGATCACAAAAGTAGCAGAGAAGCGTTGAATGCGCAGCTGTTGAGCTTCTTGTCAGTCTGCAATGTTCATGAAGTTTGTCAGTAATTAAGAACCTGCTTTTTGTTGCAGGAGTATATCGATTTTTCTTTTCTCGATGATTATTGGGAAATAATCGCCATAATTAAATAAGTAGTGAGCAATTGTGAAATGGAAAATGATTTTTTAGAATTAAGAAAATTAATACATGAAATGACCGGTCTGGTAAAAAATACGTCTGATGAAGCTCAGATAATTGAAATTGGGGGAGCGTTGCTGAGATCTTGTCTCTCAAATGACGCCTGGCTGCCTGAGCGATTAAATCTTGGGATTGCTGAGACTTATAGCCAATATCTTCTCTATTGTGATCCAGAGGAAAGATTTTCAATTGTTCTCTTTATCTGGAGGCCTGGGCAGCAGACGCCGATTCACAACCACACAGTATGGGGTTTGGTCGGAGTGCTTAGGGGCGAGGAGCAATGTGATGAATATCGTGTGGTAGAGGGCATTCCAAAATACAGTGGTGTGAGTCATAGGATTGTTGCGGGCGAGGTAGACGCTGTATCCCCAGCCCTAGGAGATTGGCATCAAGTCAAAAATTGCTCGGAGCAGATATCTGTAAGCATACATATTTATGGTGCGAATATTGGGAAGCGGCACAGGCAAAAACTCAATGAAAATGGAATTATTGAAGACTTCATATCGGGCTATCTCAACGAAAGCGCTTGGATTAGATCATAATGTCTGAGTAATGAAAAATATTAAGGGTCAATTTAGTGTATATCTGATGTTGAAAGACAATAATCTATTATCTAATGAGCTGGCGCTTAGAATTAGTCAATTATTAAAATAGATTAAGTCAGTTGAAAAGATATGTTTTTTAAATACAGAGCAAGAGTGCAGTTTAGTTTATGCGAGGTTCTTCAATTAGATAATTGCTCAATGAGCTCCTAAAGTGGCGCGGGCCTCTAGCATCTTTAAATTAATGGACGATCAAGAGTGAGTAGACCTACCCAATCTTGATCGCCTGGCCGATGAGATGGATGAGCAATTTCTTGTTAGATCAACGCTTCTTGTCTTTTTTGGCTGCATAGCCGAATTGAGACTGACAATCTGCTGTGATTTGGCTGACGACTTTTTCAAGGCAGCTTTGTACTTCATCTGGATCTGGGATGGCATAAGGACACCATTTTTTCGCGTCATCTTCGCAGGCCGAGCGTTGAGCGGCGGTGCCTTGGGCATATACGGTGGGTGAAGCAAATAAAGCTAGTGTTACGAAAACAGCTGATAATTTTTTCATGAACCACCCTTCTCCAGATGCGGGATCTTTGATCTAGAGGCTGTTACATTAAGAAAATGCGCTGTTCAATAATTAGTTTGAAGAAATTATCAAAGCTCAAACCGAAAAAATTTCTGCACTCTATGCAACCGACTCATCTTCAGGCTGAGTGATGGGGCGGGGGTTGATCAGCAATAGCTTTGTTTTCATTACGGCTTTAGCCCCTGCCCGGGGCGTATGAGAGAATTATTTTGATCGGCTCTATGCCGTGTGACAGCGTCCATCTTACAATTAATACAGCTATCACCAAGACTTTCTTGTTCTGCATCCTACGGGTTTTTTTTAAAATTTTATAAATCTAATTCGGGATCATATTTGACTTTTTCCACAACGACACAGGCAAGGCTATGGTTTACCTTAAAGGGATGAGATGAGAGTCTGTCGGCGAATCTGGTAAAAATTTCATTTAATGCGCAACGTGAATTTTGAGTATTGCTAAGGACTTTGGAAATCATTGGCCCGGCGACAGCTTTAGCCATGTTGGCCCATCTCATGCCATAAGTCATAGGATCGCGTGTAGTTTGATACTCATCCCAGAAGGGATCGGGCGCATCAATAATATCCAGTCGTTCTAATTTTAAATTGGCGAAGATATTATTTTTATCAAAGGGATTCTTTATATCCTCAACTGATCTGACGCCAATTGGCAAGCTTATTAGTGCGAGTTCTGTATCAGATAATAAGTCAAAACTACGCAATTCAAGTAGGGTTAACCAGAATTCATTCCAAAATGGACCCCAGCCAGAAGTATGACTCCTTGACGCAATAAAAATGGTCATAAGCTTGCCTCCGAGTTTGAGCTCTTTAGAGCGGCATCTGAGAAACTGGGTCCAATCAATGGCAAGTTGGTTTGAGAATGAATTTTTTAAATTAATAATTTCTGTGCAGTCTATAAAAATATGATCATCAATGTTTGTCGGAGATGCGCTCATCCATTGAAGAGACCATGAATTCCATCCAATATCTACTGAATTGGACGGTAATATTTGATCAAAGTATGAGCGGCCAACTGCGGAGGGAAAGATCCGGGACTGATCGCTGAGGTAAGAATTATTGTTCTTTTCGATAGTTTCGAACAACGATGAAAAGTCATTTGAAGGAAGGTCTGTGTGGATTACGGAAATAGAGTTTATTTTGGGATTTCTTGATAGAATTGAACGAATAGCAATATTTATTGGTGATAAGGAATTTTTTCCTTGAGAGGATGCGTAGTCCGCAATAACGGCGTCGTTCGTGCTAAATTTGATAGTCTCAACTAAATCTCTCCAGGTGGGAATGAATTGATCAATCCCCGCTTTTTGAAGCTCTGAGTTCTTGTTATAGAATCCGTTGCCTTGCATTGCAGGTTGATCATTTAAAGGTGATTTAGGCATTAAATATCCAGATTTTTGATTCATGTGAATGATCAGATATCAAAAAAGATTTTGGTTGAAACATGTAAATTTATTTTTGTCTTTATAGAGATTAATACAAGCTTTTTTGTATAAAACACAACGTATAAGTTACGATAAAACATAAATGGATGCCGGATCTCTAGAAATATTTTCCAAGATAAAGGGCTGAAGTGGCGCGTTCGAAAGTTTACTTTCGTAAAATCCGGGAAGCCGCGGACGCAACTTTCAAGAGACGTTGACTAAAGTGTATTTATTAAAAATTAACCAATCTATGCGAAAGTAAGATTAATTAAAATTTAAAGGTGCGGTATGCGTAGACATAGTAACCAAATTATTACCAATCCCAAGTTGGTGGGAAATTTCTGGGTTAGCGCCTTGGCAATCGTTGGCGTTCAGATCGTTGCAATTCTTTTTTCCGCAACGGTTTTGGCGAGAGCCGTAGATATATCAAACCAGGGATCGGCAGTCATTGAATTAACCCCGACCGCTCAAATGGTAGGTCTCAGAGCTGCGCTTCATTAAATCTTAAGAGGTTGTGTTCCCAACGAGGCGACGGTAAGTCAGAAATCTTTGGGGCCGAGTATTGCCCGACCAAATCGACTGGAAGCCAGTCTATGATTTATTCTTTGTTATCATGACAATATTCTATTTTTTTATAAAATAAATTTCGCGCTAGCTCTCAAAGCCAAATCTAAGCATAATAAATGACGACGCTTAACTGATTTGTTGATTATCAGAATTTTTCCGCATTGGAGAATGGAATGCTCTTTAATAAATTAAATCCAACAGTGATTTTCATTATGCTACTCGCTTTTCTAGCTCCCGCTCACGCATCTGAGGGAATTGGAGGCGTCTGGAAGCGAGATGGCGGCGATGGCGGAAAATTAGAATTTTTTGATTGTAAAGGCAAACTTTGCGCGCGTGGAGTCGTCCCGCTACCTGATGGCTCACCACCGCCGCTAATCATTAGGAATGCCTCAAAGGTCGGCGAGAATAGCTGGAAGGGAGATTTATATAATCCCGAAGATGGCAAGATTTATGGAGGACGAGTTGTATTAAACTCGCCTTCAAAGCTAACGCTTACGGGATGTCTGATGGAGTTACTTTGTCAAAGCGAGGGATTTGTCCGCGTCTCTGGACCAGTAAGCGGCAAAGCGGGTAAGACGGAAGAAAACGCAGTTCCTAATAATTCTGCACCTTCGACCGAAGAGTAGGTTTCTGTTGCAGGCGAGGAAGTCTTGTAGACGATAATTTGGAGTTATTTTTTCCCAGCGCCAATTGCAAAGCGTTTTTTGCAAGCGGAAGAAAGGCTTTTCATGTGCGCTCTTAGGCATTTTTCAACCGCAACCGCGTCTGGAACGGCATCGTCACATAGGCGATAAGCATCGGGTTCACAGGCATCTTTATCGCCTGGGACGCCTTGAGCATGGGCTGAGGAAATAAAGGCTAAGCCGAAAAATATTGGTAGGATTAAGTATTTCCGCATCTGCGCACCTATTTATTTAATCAAATTAAGACGCAAGATTATACTTTGATGATATTGCCATAAATGTCAATGTATCAAACTCTACCGCTCTATCATGCTTGATCTGTTTGCTGATTGATCAAGCGATATGTTGAGATAACAATAATTAGCGGCGTCGCCAATCCAAACACATGACATAGCCATTTATTAAAACGAGGCAATTTATGATTAATGGGAAAACATTTTTATTGTTGTGTCTTGGATTATTTTTCAATTGCAGTCGAGCTTATGCTGAGGAATTACCACAGTGGCAGGGGGGATTTATTGCCAGGGTAGAGATACTCGCGCTCCTTCAAACTCTCAATGCGCAACTATTGTCAAATAGAAGCGCGACGGCTGTTTTGGAAGAATGGTGCGCAGATCATCATATGGCTCCCATATCAAAAATAACAGCGCGCTTAATTAATGCACAAGATAAGGCTATTAGCGAGGATACTAGAAAACGATTGCATCTTGAATTGTCGGATAGGGTAAAATATCGACATGTGCAACTCTCTTGTGGCTCTCATGTTTTGTCCGAGGCAGATAATTGGTATGTGCCAACTAGATTAACCGATCAAATGAATAGAGAGTTGAATTCTAGCGACAAGCCTTTTGGAAAAATCATTGCGCCTCTAAATCCATATAGACGAACGATGGAGGTTAAAATTTATTGGTCTCCTCTAGTAAGGGGTTGGGAGAATGATCTTTCTCGATTAACTTCAAATAGCCGCGATGAAAGAGCGATCGCGATCCCAAAATATTTATTCATGCACAGGGCTATGGTGTCATCAGAAGCGGGTGTTCCAATATCAGAAGTTGTTGAAACATATACTAATGAGACAATAAATTTTGATAACAAGGTAATTAATCAATAGATATCCATATATATCTGGGTATAATTAGTGTGAATGTTGGCGCGTTCCTCAGGATTTGAAATGACAATTGCCGTCTTGGAAGAACTGCTAAGCAATGCGTTAAAAATATAGTGCAGAGCTAATATCCAATATATTGGGAGAAATTTATGTCAGGAGTTGGTGCGGCAGGTTGGCTGAAAAAAGGGTATAATGAAATTAAAAAGTTGCTGGGCGTTGCGCTCTATTTTTGGGTATTATTTACTTTATTTGCCTTTCATAAGGCTATACTTGATCATGATAGGAATATTTTAATTCCTTTGGGGATTGCGCTAATAAATTCAAAGCTAATGGCCAAGGTTGTTTATCTTGGAGAGCATACCCGTCTAAACAGGCGGTTTAATAATAAGCCATTAATTTATACAATCTTGTTTAAGTCCTTCACCTTTGCAATTATTCTTTTTGTTTTTCGAGTGTTAGAGGAAATTCTTATTGGTGTTTGGGAAGGACGATCATTATTTGACGCTCTTGCTCATGATCATCCTGCAATCAGCCAGGGTGGAGCTCCAATAGCTATCGCTATGGTCTGCATAATTATGTTTGTTGCGCTGATCCCATTCTTTGCTTACAGGGAGATTGAAGATGCGTTTGGTTATGAAGTCATTAGGGATCTTCTCTTCAAAAAGAATTTATCTGAATTTAAAAGTGAGCTGAGCCAGCAGGGCGTGGCCCGTCAACTCAGCGCTACAAAACAATCTTCTTTGTCCGATCCCATCAATAATATTGATCATTGGTATTACGAATCTATGGGGAATGTATTGGGGCCTTATACGAGAGTGCAGTTTGTTGACTTAATAAATAAAGATAAATTATCAAACGAGACGTTGGTGTGGAATGAAGCAATAAGTCCAAACTGGCGTCCCTTGAACTCAATTCAAATATAATTAGTGGAGTTTTATGATTAAATCTACATTTGGAAAATGATACGGCTCTTACGAGCGGATGTAAGGTAATTAATCTTTTAAAGAATAAGCAATGCTCGGGCATAGATAAAATTTGATTTATTTTAATTTATTATTCTTGCTAAATTATTAGGCTAATAAGTTCGATTTAAAGTAATGATCGGCATTGCAAGCGATTGACGAAAGCGATAGAGAAAGTATGGGTGGATTTGATTGTGACAGCCTCGCTTGGCGGTATCTCTGAGTAGGCGCAATCTGTCATAGTCTCGCTGAATTTTTGACGAGGGCCTTTTAAAAGATGCAAATTAAACCCTATCTGGATAATTTTATCGTAATCCCGATTTCTTTCGGGCTGGGTTTGGCGATCTCTGGTCATTATTTGCAAGGCTTGGCGGCTATTGCAATCGGGGGGTTTGCATATTTTAAGGGTCAGACTCATGGGCTTGAGAAGTCGTCAGATCCTATCAGCTCTGAAAATTTATCCTCAAACTCCGAAATTGATGATTTTTTAAAGAGAAAGAATTCTGAAACGCATCAGGAAGAGCTGCCGCCTTTAGATAACTGGTATTATGCAAAAGATGAGGAGGTTGTGGGCCCTCTACTAGAGAGCGAGATGCTTTCGCTCATGAAAGCAGAGGAAATTAATAATGAAACGCTTGTCTTTAACGCTACCCTGGGAGACGAGTGGCGTGTGCTTGAGGATACGCATTTCATTAAGAAAAACCACCACAGAGGTTATTAATGATAGTTCTGCACATCTCTTTCTAGATATGAGCGAGAGGGAGTGCGGTGATTACTAAAAGTTTTTTTTGCCTATCTTGCTATATGAATAAGGTCCCCAACCCGTCTCATCTGTTGATGAGAGGGATCTAAACTAGCTAGATAACTTGCGCGTTTTCAGATATTAAATATGCATATAAAGCTGGAGCTTTGCTATGTCTCAAAATAAATACCATTTTTTGATCCTGATTGTGGGCGCTCTTTTGGCGCAAACACAAATCGTCCGTTCAGAAGAGCCATTAGTGAACGCTATTGATGCTCTGGTGGGCGCTCATGGACGCGATGCTATATTCCATACAGAGCGGGCAATTGATCATGCGAAATCGGCTGTTGAGGCCGGCGAAGCGGGGCACGAGAATGGCTTGGTCGTTCATTCGCGCGCAGCGCTTGCGGACATCAAGCAAGCGAATAGAGATAATGATGATAATCCGCATACCAAAGAGGCTATCATCCATTTGAAGGAGGCGATTATCGATGGCCGTAAATCGCACACTGCAAGAGCATTGGCCCATGTACGCGAAGCGCTTTCTCATCTAGAGCTTGCGATACATTAGTCTTCGATCTAGGTATTGGATTTTAACTCAACACGGCAAATTTCGTAATTTATACCGGTTAATTTGGCCTCGGGCTTTTGCGAGGCTGCTATCGTTTTGCCCGTTACGATTTCTTTGTCGCTTGGCGCTAATTCAAAGCTTGCGGATTATTACAAGGACTATCTAAAAATAGTCGATAGTCTTGGCTATTAGATTTTTTCTAATAAGATGCAGCTTGGTTTTACTGAAATTGAGCAGCGTCTTTTACGCAATTCTTAACAAAGCTGATTTTAGCTTTTCCGGTTATTTTTTTATCTGCAGCAGCAGCTTCGCAATTGCGTTGAGCCGTTTCATTTTCGCATTTTTTCATGAAAGAACTTATGCTGGCGGGTTCGACTTTGTTATTGATTGCTTGTGCTGCGCAATCGGGATTGGCTGGGGGAATTGGATGCTCTTGGGCGGATACGAAAGAAGCGTTAAGCAAGAATAGCGCTGTAAAGTATTTGGATATCATTGATTTTTTCATGATTTTATAGCTCCGTGATTTTATGATTTAGCAGTGCGCTTTTGCATCAGGTTATGATAAATATGAGGCTAAATGGGGCGTTTTTTTTCTAAGGCTAAAATAGCGGCAATTACAATTTTACTCAATCCGATGTAGTTTGTTTTTATTCCAAATAAAATATACTCACTATTCTTGAGTAAGGCGCTCGCCGTCGAGGTCAGTGAAAGCTGGCTATAACCAACTGTTAGATGATTTCTTAATTTAACCAGAAAGCCATCGATAACATGAAATCCTATGCTTACTTGCTGATCGCTATAATCTGTGAGGTTCTTGGCACTACGGCATTGAAGGAGTCGGATGGATTTAGTCGGCTATGGCCTTCGATTATTGTTGGGTTGGCGTATACAGCTTCATTTTATTTATTATCTTTGACCCTAAAAACGATCCCTACAGCTGTTGGTTACGCAATATGGTCTGGCGCTGGCACGGCTCTAATTAGTCTAATCTCTTGGCTTTATCTAGGGCAGGCTCTGGATAAAGCGGCAATCATAGGTATTTTTTTAATTGTTTCAGGCGTGTTAGTTATTAATGTATTTTCTAAAATCGGGGTCCATTGAGATGGCTGATCAGAGATTTTGTCAAATCTCAACTATATCTTTTTAAGCGAATTATATTTTCATCATGCTTTATCTAAAGCTTCTTCAGCAAGTCGCGCTGCTTCAGCCCCAGAAAGCATCGCGCCATTAAAGCCGTGCTCACCACCAAATGCTGAAGCAAGATAGAGGCCTTTTATTGGCGTCATTGGCGTCCGAGGAAAACCAGCAAGAATAGGATCCTCTGGAGGGAGGGCGGCAAAACCATAAACAGCCCCCTCGGGCGTATTGAGATAGCTGGACATAGAAAACGCGTTTAGTAACATTCTTGAACTTACTAGCTTTGAGAAGCCAGGGTACATGCGATCAAGGGAGAGTTGAATTGCCTCAAGCCATTTTTCACGTCTATCGACGGCGGCTTCTTTAGGTAGATCTTTCCAATTATCAAGGCAATCAAGCCCCAGCACGCTGATTAGAATAGGTGGATTTTCCCAAAGACCCGAGTCTACCGCAGTGAAATTGATAATAGAGTGTATGGGTAATGAATTTTTAGGCATGGCGCTCATCGCCCGCTTGCCATCGCCATACTGATCAAAGCGTTGCATGTCCTTGGGTAAAATTATTGATGAAAAATTTTTTATCCCAACATTTGAGGGATGACTGGATAATCCAAAATTAGCGGAGAAGAGCGAGGTCGAGAGGGGTCTCGCGCCAAATTCCCTCTCCATCTTACTCCGTGCCGGTTCCTCCATCATCGAGGCCGCTAGGCTTGGCGCGCAATTAGCCATCACGACTCTTGCACAAAGGCGTTCTTCGTCATCGCCGGTTCGTCGCGCAGAATGCCGAATGGCGGTGACTGCGCCTTCGTCGTTAATCTCAATATTCGTGACAAGCCGGCCCATCTTTACAACGCCGCCTGTTTTCGTAATCGCCTTAGCGAGCTTTAGACTGAGCTGTCGCGAGCCGCCTTTAATATAGGCCCCGCCGGAAGCAATATATCCTCCTTGTGCAAGAGCATAAAAAACCCACCAGAGATTTTTTGGATTGTCTCCGTAATAGGCAAGATTGGCTCCTAGAGCGCATTTCAAGCCTTCTGCGCCGGCAAATTCACGCGTAAAAATATCATCTAAGGATTTTTGCCAATCCTGAGCGGCTGGCGCGACCTCCCACAGCCCGCGCGCGAGTTTTGCAAAAGAGTTATTCTCGCGAGCTTGTTTTATGTTCCACAAAGAGTCGTGAATTTGTTCGACTTGACCTAGAAAATTTTTTATTGCTGAGCTTTTGTCTGGGAAGCGGGTCGCAAGGGCGTCATGCGCAGCTGCAAACCCGCTTGGTAATTCAAACGGCTCGCCCAACGGCCCGCCACGTACATTATAAAGTGGGCCGGTCGTCTGCCATTCTATTTCGTCTAAAATGCCAATACGACTCAGCAACTCATGTTTTACATCACGTGGATTCCGGGGATCGGATGTTTGGTGGAGTGAGGCTTCGATTGGGAGGTCGCCAACTTTGTAGACTGAGGCGGCGCCGCCAAGACCAAAGTTACGCTCCAATAAGCAGACGCTATATCCGCTCCTCGCAAGAAGGGCGCCTGCAGTGAGCCCTCCAAGTCCAGATCCGATAATTACGACATCAAATTTTTTAATTGTCATTCGTCAATCTTCGAAGGGCGACGGTAATTGAACCACTATGCTGTCACCGTTAATTTACAGACTCAGGTTTTGCAGAAGACTGGCTAAATTTCTAGAGCCCTCTAATTATTAGATAAGTTCAATTTATTTTGTGTCCATTGCTGGGGTGTTTTATGGACGATGAGCAATTTCCAGTTTCGCATAGCGAGGAAGTCTGGCGCAGGCTGCTCACCCCCGAACAATATGCAATAATGAGGGGGCATGGAACAGAGCCCGCTGGCAGTTGTGCGTTAAATCATGAGAAGCGCCCTGGGGCGTTTCTTTGCGTAGGATGCGACCAGCTGCTTTTCCGTTCTGAAGACAAGTTTGAGAGCGGCACCGGATGGCCGAGTTTTTTTTCTCCGGAACCGGGCTCCTTAGGCGTTAAAGAGGATCGTCGGTATGGAATGGTTCGTACAGAGGTGCATTGTGGGCAGTGCGGCTCTCATCTGGGACATGTATTTCCCGATGGCCCGCCGCCGACAGGGTTACGCTATTGCATCAATGGTCTGTGTTTGAAATTTGTTGCTCAATGATCTGGATCGGGCTCTATTTGTCCGGCCAATCGATCGATTGGCAGATGCGTGCGACGGCAGGCTGCGACAAATTTTTTTTTGCGCATTAAATCCTTAATCTTCCTGCCCGGACCCTAGGTGCACGGGTAGGATTGGACAGGCGCTTTTTCTGAAATTCATCACTTTTATTCTCATACATAGCCTACCTAATCAGCGCGATTATTTTTATAAGAAATCGCTAAATTATTGTAATTTAAAATAATAATAATGTTAATCTAAAATGAGTAATGACTATCCTTTCGGGTTGTTAAAATTCTAAGGCTTGCCCGCTAAACGAATGTGCTTGGCTGTTGGGGACGCTGAAGACCTCTCAGCAGCATGTTGGGTGCGGGTCTGTTGGGCCAATGTCACTTTGCCCCTTGCCGCTTGACGAGGAAAATTGATTCCCGTCATACGAATTCCTCGAGATTTAAGTTCAACTCATGGAGGGCGCGCCGGTACGGTCGAGCTGCGGCAACTGGCGTCCTTGAAGCCATAATGAGATCTCACTACGGTCAGGGAAAAAAGCAATGCTGAACCGCATTGGTCTGAGGTTCTCGGCTAACACGACGAGGCGCGGAGAACTGCGTCTGGGCTTTAAATAAAAAAATATTCAAGCGCGCCCGTGCTGCGCGTTGAGGGGAGTAAATAATTATGAGCGGTAAAGATAACCAGCACCTTGCGCCAAAGTCAGACATCGAGATCTCGCAAAATGCGAAAATGCGTCCGATCGTTGATGTTGCGCGTGAGAAGCTTGGTATTCCCGCAGAGTTTGTGCAGCCTTATGGGCACTATAAGGGAAAGATCTCCCTCGACTATATTGCTTCACTGGAAAGCAAGCCTGAGGGAAAATTAATTCTAGTCACGGCGATTACGCCAACCCCAGCGGGAGAGGGTAAGACGACAACGACTGTCGGATTAACCGATGGGCTTAATCATATTGGTAAGAAAGCCCTCTGCTGCTTGAGGGAGCCTAGTCTTGGTCCCTGTTTTGGCGTGAAAGGCGGCGCGGCCGGCGGCGGATATGCCCAGGTTGTTCCAATGGAAGATATCAATCTTCACTTTACAGGCGATTTCCACGCTATTGGTGCGGCGAATAATCTCCTTGCGGCGTTGATCGATAACCACGTGTATTGGGGCAATAGTTTGGGTCTCGACACGCGGCGCATTAGTTGGCGACGTGTTGTTGATATGAATGACAGAGCTTTGCGCTCGATCGTATCGTCTTTAGGTGGCGTTTCAAACGGGTTTTCACGTGAAGACGGTTTTGATATTACGGTTGCTTCAGAAGTAATGGCTATATTTTGCCTCGCCTCTAACTTCTCTGATTTGCAAAAGAGACTTGGCAATATCGTTGTCGGGCAAACGCGCGAGAAGAAAAATATTCGCGCTTCTGAGCTTAAAGCCGCAGGTTCGATGGCGGCGCTTTTGAAAGACGCAATCGCGCCTAATCTTGTGCAGACATTAGAAAATAACCCAGCCATTATTCACGGCGGCCCGTTCGCTAATATTGCGCATGGATGTAATTCTGTCATCGCAACGAAATCTGGGCTTAAACTTGCCGATTACGTTGTGACCGAGGCGGGATTTGGCGCAGATCTCGGCGCAGAAAAATTCTTTGACATTAAGTGTCGTAAGGCGGGACTAAAGCCGGACATAACGGTGATTGTCGCGACTATCCGCGCGCTAAAAATGCATGGCGGCGTGGCGAAGGATGATCTTAAAGGCGAGAATGTCGCCGCAGTTGAATCAGGTTTTGCAAACCTCAAGCGTCATATCGCTAATGTACGTAAATTTGGCGTTCCTGTTCTTGTTACGGTGAATAAATTTTCCTCTGACACATCTGCTGAGATGGCTACGCTTGAGCGACTCTGTAAATCAGAGGGCGTTGATTGCGTTGTTGCTGATAACTGGGGCTCGGGCGGAGAGGGTGCCGCTGATTTGGCGCGCGCTGTCGTTTCGACAATCGACGCGCAGCCTTCTAATTTCAAGCCGCTTTACGCGGATGAATTGCCTTTGGCTGAGAAAGTCCGAACGATCGCAAAAGAGTTATATGGCGCCAACGATATAGCCTATGACTCTAGCGTAAAGGCTAGATTTGCTGAATTAGAAAAGGAAGGTTTTGGTCATCTTCCGGTTTGTATTGCAAAGACGCAATATAGTTTCTCAACCGACCAAAACGCTAAAGGCGCGCCGTCAGGTTTTACAATTCCCATCCGCGAATTGCGTCTTTCTGCTGGTGCTGAATTCGTTGTCGTGGTGTGTGGCGACATCATGACGATGCCTGGTCTGCCTAAAACGCCTGCTGCAAATAATATTGAAGTTGGCGGCGACGGCCGGATTTCCGGTCTGTTTTAATCTGAACTTCGAAGAAGAAAACTAGCGATGTTCAAAATTTGAGTATCGCTAATCTATTATTGAGGAAGCCTAAAGCTCAAAAGGAGCCAAACATGTTGAATTCTAGAGTTCCCGGTAAAAACTTTCTTTTCGTGCCGGGTCCAACCAATTTGCCCGATCGTGTCGTACGCGCCATGGCCGTCGCTTCAGAAGATCATCGCTCGCCAACTTTCCCTGATTTAGTAAAGCCCCTTTTTCCTGGGCTTAAAAAAGTATTTGGCACAGAAAAAGGCCATGCCTTTATTTTTCCAGCATCAGGCACGGGCGGCTGGGAAGCTGCAATCACCAATACGCTTTCGCCAGGCGATAAGGTTCTCGCTCAGCGCTTTGGCCAGTTTTCGCATCTCTGGATTGATTTATGTAAGCGCCAGGGCCTTGAAGTTGTCGTGCAAGAGCGCGAGTGGGGCACGGGCAATGATCCTGAGCTAATTGAAGAGACGCTCAAGGCTGATAAAAATCATGAAATCAAAGCCGTGCTTGCGACTCATAATGAGACCGCGACTGGCGTGACCTCAGATATTGCCGCAGTCCGCAAGGCGATTGACAATGCCAAGCATCCAGCTTTGCTGTTTGTTGACGGCGTATCCTCTGTTGCTTCTCTTGAGTTCAAAATGGATGAATGGGGAGTTGACGTTATTGTCTCCGGCTCCCAAAAAGGATTTATGCTGCCTGCAGGTCTGTTACTGATGGCCGCTAGTCAGAAAGCGATCGAAAAAGGCAAGACAAATAAAGGGCGTCGCGCTTATTTTGAATTCCAAGATATGATCGCGCAAAACGCCAATGGCTACTTCCCATATACGCCATCCGTTCCATTGCTCTATGGACTTAAAGAGTCGCTGTCGATTCTTTTTGAAGAGGGATTGGATCAGGTTTACAAGCGGCATCATCATCTTGCTGAAGGCACGCGCGCTGCTGTTGCGGCCTGGGGTCTTAAGACATGCGCTAAAGAACCTAAATGGAATTCAGATACGGTTACAGCGATTGTTGTGCCAGAGGGTTTCGACGCAGCTAAGGTTATTGAAACCGCCTATAAGCGTTATAATCTCGCTCTTGGCGCGGGTCTCTCTCAGGTTGCTGGAAAGGTTTTCCGTATTGGGCATTTGGGCGATCTGAATGAGTTAATGCTGCTTGGAGCGATTGCTGGCGCAGAAATGGCGATGCTTGATAATGGCATAAAAATCCAGCCAGGATCAGGCGTAGCGGCTGCGCAAGCGGTTTATCGCGCCAATCCGCTTCTCAAGATGTAAGCATAAAAAAAGCCCTCCCCTCATGGTGGGGGGAGGGACTTAATTTTGGGCGCCGTTGGGGGAAGTTATGTCGCATAAAATTGTTTTTCTAGATCGTGAAACGCTCGACGCCAATGTGCGAACGCCTAATTTCCCGCATGACTACAAGGAATACGCTCAAACTTCTCAAGATGAGGTGGTGGAGCGTTTAAGGGGTGCGGATATTTGTATTACGAATAAAGTACCCCTACGCGAAGCGACGCTCAAACAATTACCTGACTTGAAACTAATTGCCGTTGCGGCGACTGGTACTGATGTCATCGATAAAGCCTATACCTCCGCCAACGGCATCATTGTATCAAATATTCGGAATTACGCTTTTAATACACTGCCTGAGCATGTGTTCGCTTTGCTTTTCGCCTTGCGTCGGAATCTAGTTAATTATCATAATTCGGTTCAGCATGGTCGCTGGGGATATGCTAATCAGTTTTGCTACTTTGATTATCCAATATATGACATTGCCGGCTCAACGCTGGGCATTATTGGTTATGGCGCGCTAGGAAAAGAGATAGAAAGAAGAGCCCTGGCGCTCGGGATGAAAGTCTTAATAAACGACGTTGCGCCCGGTTCAAACATAGTTGATCTCGCAACGATACTTCGCGAATCTGATGTTGTGACGCTGAATTTACCTTTGACGCCACATACAAAGAATATGATCAGCGTAAAAGAATTGGCGGCGATGAAAAAATCGGCGTGTATCATCAACACAGCGCGTGGCGGCATAGTTGATGAAGCGGCGTTAGCCGATGCTTTACGCAAAGGGGTCATCGCAGGGGCCGGGTTTGACGTGCTTACAGCTGAGCCACCTAAGAATGGGAACATTTTACTTGATCCCACGATCCCGAATTTGATCATTACTCCGCACGTGGCTTGGGCTTCAAAGGAGGCGATGCAAGTGTTGGCGGATCAGCTGATCGATAACATCGACGCCTTTGTTGCAGGCGCCCCACGAAATATTGTCACCGCTTAAATATTTGTCTTGATCTTTTTCAAGACGACTTTTCGCGCTGCTGATGCGCGTGATGCAAGATTTGACGAGCGTTGATGTCTCAACATCGTCAGTGCGTTCTCGGCTCTAAATGGGTCATGTTTTAAAATGAGATGTCCATGACAAAAAAGCTGTTGTTCTTATTCGATACAGACCCAGTTGCAAGCGTTTTCGATACGGTTGTTGGTTACGATGGCGGCGCTGATCATATCATTGGGTATGGGGGCGTAACTACGGCTAATGTTGGCGCGCTCGTTGATGGGTGTATTTACACTCGCGGACCGAAAGAAAAACAATTTACCGCAATCTTTGTTGGCGGGGGCGATATGACCGCAGGAGAAGCGGTGTTTAAGGCCGTAAAGAAACGCTTTTTCTCAAACTTCCGCGTTTCAGCCATGCTTGACTCCAATGGCTCTAATACAACGGCTGCGGCTGGTGTCGCCTTGTTGGCAAAGGCGCGTCCGCTTGCCGGAAAAAAAGCAGTTGTGCTTGCTGGAACAGGACCTGTAGGCATGCGCGCAGCCGCAATGTTAAACATTGAAGGCGCGGAAGTCGCGATCACATCTCGTCAAAAGTCACGGGCTGATGCGGCGTCCAAAGCAATTCAAGAGCGGTTCGGCTTTACCCCTACGCCGATCGAGGCGGTAGATAATGCTGCGCGCGCCAAAGCGATTAAGGGCGCGCAGATTGTTTTTGCCGCAGGAGCGATAGGCGTTCCGCTGCTTGATGAGAAAGATTGGCAGAATGATCCAACCGTTGAGCTGCTAGCAGACTGCAACGCTCAGCCTCCGCTTGGAATTGGCGGTGTTGAGGCGGTCGATAAGGCAAAAGATCGCCATGGAAAGATAGTGATTGGCGCTTTGGGGCTTGGCGGTCTTAAGCTGAAATTGCATCGTGAATGTATTGGTAAATTATTTGAGAGCGCGGATAAGATTTTCGATTGCGAAAATATTTATGCGCAAGCGAAAGAGCTGGCCTGAAATGAGCGCAAAAACTGACACGATTGGCAAGTTTCTTGATGAACTCGCAAGCGATGCGCCTACCCCGGGCGGTGGTGGCGCAGCAGCCCTATCCGGCGCGATGGGCGCAGCTCTTGTCTCGATGGTCTGTAACCTGACCATTGGTAAAAAAAATTATGAGTCTGTAGCAGATGAATTAAAAAAAACGCTGCAAAAAGCAGAGAGTCTGCGCGTTGCGTTAACTAAAGGCATTGATGAAGATGTTGTGGCGTTCAATACACTTATGAGCGCCTATGGCCTGCCGCGCGGTACTGATGAAGAAAAAGCCACGCGCCTTCAATCGATACAGCTTGCTCTGAAAGAGGCGACACTTGCGCCCCTGCAAACATGTAAGGTTTGCTTCGAAGTTATTGAGTTATCGAAAGAGGCTGCTGAAAAGGGCAATCTCAATGTTATTAGCGACGCAGGCGTCGCTGTGCTCGCTGCAAACGCTGGTCTGCGAAGCTGCGCTTTGAATGTTTTTATCAATGCAAAATCGATCAAAGATCGAGAATTTGCTGAGGCTCAGCTGAAAGAAGTGAATGCCTTACTAAAAAAAGCTGCAGTAGAGACTGAAGCTGTTTATGAGACGGTAAAACATAAGATTGATGGCTAAGTAACGTCGCTGAAAAAATAAGAGGTAGCTGCGATGGACGTCCATGAGTATCAGGCCAAGGAAATTCTAGCAAGTCATGGCGTTGCTGTGCCTCCTGGCACAGTTGCTTTTAGTCCTGATCAGGCTGTCTATGCGGCAACTGAGCTTGGTGGGTCGCATTGGGTCGTAAAAGCGCAGATTCATGCAGGAGCTCGGGGCAAGGCTGGAGGCGTGCGCCTTTGTCGAACATATCATGAGGTTCAGCAAGCTGCGCGTGAGCTACTCGGTAAACGTTTGGTGACTGCTCAAACGGGACCAGAAGGTAAGCCAGTACAAAGAGTATATATTGAGCTTGCAGATCCTTTTGATCGTGAGCTTTATCTTGGTTTTGTACTCGATCGAAAGTTAGAGCGTGTCCGCGTTATTGCTTCCAAACATGGCGGCATGGATATTGAAGAAATAGCTAAAAATACACCGGATGAATTATTGCAGGTAATTGTAGAGCCTGCAGTGGGTTTATTACCCTTCCAGGCTCGTGAATTAGCCTTTCAACTCGGGCTCAACATAAAGCAAGTATCCCGAGCTGTTCAGACAATCATGGGCGCATATCGGGCGTTTCGAGATAATGACGCGACGATGTTGGAAATAAATCCTCTTGTCATTACAAAGGATGATAAGGTTCTTGCTCTCGATGCAAAGATGTCTTTTGACGATAATGCATTATTCCGGCGTCGAAATATAGTTGATATGAATGATCCATCACAATCGGATCCGCGTGAAGCTCAGGCTGCCGAACATAGTCTTAATTACATAGGACTTGATGGTGAAATAGGCTGTATTGTGAATGGCGCTGGGCTTGCAATGGCGACAATGGATATGATCAAGCATGCAGGCGGCAATCCAGCAAACTTTCTTGATGTTGGCGGCGGAGCTTCTCCTGACCGCGTTGCGACAGCTTTTCGGCTTGTCCTTTCAGATCGCCGCGTAAAGGTTGTCTTGGTAAATATTTTTGCTGGCATCAATAGATGTGATTGGGTCGCGCAAGGCGTTGTTGATGCCGTGCGAGCCGAGAGAATTGAGGACGTGCCGCTCGTTGTCCGTTTGGCGGGGACGAATGTGGAAGCTGGACGAAAGATTATTCAAGAAAGCGGTATCGCTATTATTACAGCCGATACGCTCGCTGATGCAGCTAATAAAGCTGTAGCGGCATTCAAGGCTATTAAATAATCAAAGACAAAACGGTCAGGCAATTATCAAAATTGCATGAGCCGGGAGGATAGCATGAGCATTCTCATAGATGAAAAGACGCCAATTCTCGTGCAGGGCATCACGGGTGATAAGGGCAGTTTTCACGCCAGGGAAATGATTGATTATGGAAGTAACGTCGTTGCGGGAGTAACGCCAGGTAAAGGCGGGCATACGCATCACGGCGTTCCTGTATTTAACACAGTTAAAGAGGCGGTCAAAGAAACAGGCACGCAGGCGTCGATCACATTTGTCGCTCCTGCGTTTTGTGCAGACGCGATTATGGAGGCTGCAGACGCGGGAATTCGCTTGATCTGCTCGATCACAGATGGCATTCCCGCCCAGGATATGATGCGTGTAAAGCGTTATTTTTTACGTTTTCCTAAAGATCGTCGGCCAATGATGGTTGGGCCTAATTGTGCGGGGATCATCTCGCCTGGTAAGGCGATGCTAGGTATTATGCCTGGCCATATTTATAGCAAAGGTCCCGTCGGACTCATTTCTCGTTCTGGTACCCTGGGTTATGAGGCGGCGTCGCAGTTAAAAGAGCTAGGGCTTGGAATTTCTACATCAGTCGGTATTGGCGGCGATCCAATAAATGGCTCTTCATTTCTCGATCATTTAGTTCTTTTTGATAAAGATCCTGAGACGAAAGCTGTTTTGCTCATTGGTGAAATTGGCGGCCCGCAAGAAGCTGAGGCGGCGGCTTGGATCAAAGAAAATTTTTCCAAGCCGGTCATTGGGTTTGTTGCAGGTTTGACGGCGCCAAAAGGACGACGAATGGGCCATGCCGGCGCAATTATCTCCGCTTCGGGAGATAGCGCGGCGGAAAAAACTGAAATTATGAAATCTTTTGGCTTAACTGTTGCGCCAAGCCCGGCGGAATTTGGCGCAACCGTAGCGAAGGTTCTCAAGGTCGGCTAGAGAGATAAATTTTAGCGCGTAAATCAATTTTACGCGCAAGGGGTTTGCATGACTGTTGAAAGTCCAATCAAGTCGGCTGTAGAGGCTTCGGGTTTGCCGTCAGCCTATGCGACGCGGTCCGTTATAGAGGCATCCGCTTTTTTGCGAGAGCAACTGCTTGCTGTCGTGCGTCAGCATATGCCAGAAATTGAAGCAGTCGTCAGAGACTCTAAAGCCGGAGCCGGATTGGCTCCCCGTCAAATGGCGCGCGCTTTACAAGCGCAGGGGATTTTATTTCAACTGGTTTCAATCGCTGAACAAGCATACGCCATGCGCCGGCGTCGGCGAATTGAGCGTGAAAAAGGTCATGATAAATTACTCGGCACATTTGATTATGTGCTCTCCAGCGCTTCGATTGCGGGCGTTAAACCGGAGGAGATCCATGCCCAACTGCAAACATTACGCATTCGTCCGGTAATCACGGCTCATCCTACAGAAGCTAAGCGCGTTTCAATTCTTGAAAAATATCGCCGCATTTATCTTTTGATGCGAGAGCTAGAATCCACCCGCTGGACAGATCGAGAGCGTGAAGCCCTCGTCAAGTCGATTTATGACCAGGTTGAACTCGTCTGGTTGACGGGAGAGCTGCATCTTGAAAAGCCTACCGTAGAGCATGAAGTAGCATGGGGACAGCATTTCTTTTCTGAAAGCATATTCGATCTTGCGCCGGAGTTGCTATCGTCTTTTGAGCGTGCATTGAAGCGTCATTATCCAAATGAAAAATTTGAAGTCACGCCATTCTTTCAGTTTGGTTCATGGATTGGCGGCGATCGAGATGGCAATCCATTTGTCACCAATGATGTTACTCGTCGCACAATGCGTGAAAATGCTCTGGCCAGTCTGAATTACTATCGAAATCGTATAGTTGATTTGGCGCGTACGCTCTCTATTAGTCAGCGCGCAGCGGTTATTCCTGAGGCCTTTCGCGTTGAGTTGGCAAAACGTTTAAGCGATCTACCTGACGGCGATGCGATTTCAGCGCGTAATCAAAACGAACCTTATCGTCAATTTGTCACGACGATGCTGCGTAAATTAGATCAAACAATAGCTGCAACGCACGGCGATGATCCAATAAGCGCGCGTTATAACAACGCAGATGCTTTGATAGACGACCTGGTTTTACTTGAAAAAGCATTAACGGAAGCCAAAAGCGAGGCTCTAGCTAGCGATATTGTAAGGCCCTTGAGGCGCGCGGTTGAAATTTTTAGATTTAGTACGGTGCGACTTGATATTCGGCAAAATACGACCCGCACAACTACTGCTTTACACGAGCTGTGGCGCTTAAGAACAGGACAGCAAACACCTCCGGCAATTGAGACTGAACAATGGCGCCAGTGGTTGCTTTCCGAGTTGTCTGCGCCGCGTAAACGACCAATCGATCATAATAAATTGACAGATGAGACACGCGACATCATTGAGATGTTTGAGATTGTTGCGGATTTGCGGAATAGTCTTGATCGGGAGGCGTTTGGGAGCTTTATTTTATCAATGACGCATACCGCCGTTGATATTTTAGGCGTTTATTTATTAGCGAAAGAAGCGGGGCTCTTTGTTGATGCTGACGGCGTTGAAGGATTAACCCTGCCTATCGTGCCATTATTTGAAACGATTTCTGATTTACAAGACGCTCCATCAATTATGCGAGATTTATTGCAAATTCCTGTTATTCGTCGCAGCACTCAGGCGCAGGGCGATCTTCAGGAAGTAATGATCGGCTATTCTGACAGTAACAAAGATGGCGGCTTCTTTTCTTCAAATTGGGAACTGTTCAAAGCTCAGGCGCGATTGACCGAGGTCGGCAGAGAGCAAGGCATCGCGATTGCTTTCTTTCATGGTAGAGGGGGGTCGGTGTCTCGTGGCGGCGCCCCAACTGGCCACGCCATCGCTGCGCAACCTGCAGGCTCGATCCGTGGACGCTTTCGCGTAACGGAGCAAGGCGAGGTCGTTTCTTTTAAATATGCTAACCGCGGAACGGCGGCTTATCAGATGGAATTGCTCGCCTCTTCAGTGTTTGCGCATGCGTTGAAATCAGAGAGAGAAGAGGCGCTCGCGCCTCATGCGGAGTTTGATGCGGCTCTTGAGGAAATTTCTAAAGCCTCATTCTCTGCCTATAATCGGTTTATCACGGACGCCGACCTAGTAACCTATTTTCAAGCTGCAAGCCCACTTGAGGAAATCTCTCTCCTCAATATTGGGTCGCGTCCAGCTCGACGATTTGGCGCTAAAAGTCTGGCTGATTTGCGCGCGATCCCTTGGGTATTCGCCTGGGCTCAGAATCGTCATTCGATTACAGGCTGGTACGGCGTCGGATCTGGTCTAAAGACTTATTTAGATGTGCACGGCGAAGTCGGCATGAAGCTGTTACGAAGGATGTTTGAAGATTCTCGTGTCTTTCGTTTGATAATAGATGAAGCAGAAAAGACGCTTGCGCTTGTTGATCTATCTATCGCTCGCCAATATGCAAGTCTTGTCGCAGACGAAGCCGTGCGTCAAAAGGTTTTTAAGTCTATTGAGGATGAGTATAGCCTGACAACGTCAATGATTTTGCGAATTACAAATAGCGAGGCAATCGCCAAAAGATTTGTAGAATACGACGCGCGTCTTACGCATCGACTACAGACTATTAATGAAGTTAACCGAGAGCAGGTTGAATTGCTGCGCCGGTTTAGATCCGCAGAGAATGCGGCGGAAAAAGAGGACGTCAAAGTGCCTCTGCTGATTTCTATCAGTTGCATCGCCGCTGGCCTTGGGGCCACCGGCTAATATACACAACAGAAGGGAGTGTTAAGATGAGTTTTACACTAATTGAGCAGGCTACCCCACGATTGCATCGTTCAGAGCTTGCTGTTCCTGGTTCGGCGCCGGGTATGTTTGAGAAAGCGGCGACCTCAAAAGCAGATGTCGTCTTTCTTGATCTAGAGGATGCCGTAGCGCCAGATGATAAAGAACAGGCGCGTAAGAATATTATTCAAGCTCTGAATGATATTGATTGGGGTAAGAAAACAATGACTCTGCGTATCAATGGCCTTGATACGCATTATTGCTACCGCGATGTTGTAGATGTTGTTGAGGCTTGTCCGCGGTTGGATACAATTTTAATTCCTAAAGTTGGCGTGCCGCAGGATGTTTATGCAATTGATATGCTGGTTACGCAGATCGAACAGTATAAAAAGCGTGAGAAAAAGCTTGGTTTTGAACTTCTAATTGAAACCGCCCTTGGTATGGCGAATGTTGAGGCAATTGCTCAATCTTCCAAACGCCTTGAGGCAATGTCATTTGGCGTGGCTGATTATGCAGCCTCGACGCGTGCGCGCACCACGGTTATCGGCGGCGTTAATCCAGACTATGGCGTTCTGACAGATAAGGACTCCAGTGGTAATCGTGAGTATTACTGGGCAGATCAGTGGCATGCAGCGCAAACGCGAATGATGGTTGCTTGTCGCGCTTATGGGCTGCGTCCTATTGATGGTCCTTTTGGCGACTTTAATGATCCTGAGGGTTATAAAGCCGCCGCTAAGCGCGCAGCTGTGCTGGGTTATGAAGGAAAATGGGCGATCCATCCCTCGCAGATTGACCTTGCCAATGAAGTCTTTACGCCCTCGGAAGCAGAGGTAACTAAGGCGCGTCGCATTTTAGATGCAATGGCTCAAGCGGCTAAAGAAGGTAAGGGAGCTGTATCTCTTGATGGTCGTTTGATCGATATCGCCTCAATCCGCATGGCTGAGGCGTTAATTGAGAAGGCCAGCGCAATCAGCGGTTCTTAAGAAAACTCTCCCCCTCTCGATTGCGAGAGGGGGAGCATCGGTTGTTTCAGACCTCGTCATTCGGGCTTTGTTATGTCGCAGGATCATCGTGAGCTTCTTCGAGCAATGTTTGACGCGGCTGTTGGCGCGGCTTCGCCAGCTGTTTGCTTACCGCGCTATTTAAAATCTATTACGCCGCCCAAGGGCCGAACGGTTGTTATCGGCGCAGGAAAAGCGGCGGCGTCAATGGCGGCGGCTGTTGAGGCGCATTGGCACGGAGAAGCGTTAGAGGGACTTGTTGTCACGCGTTATGATCATGGCGCTGCGACAAACAAGATCGAGGTCATTGAAGCCTCTCATCCAGTTCCAGACAATGCGGGACGCGAAGCAGCTAAGCGCATTTTGAAAAAAGTCCAGGGTCTATGTGAGGATGATCTGGTCTTAGCGCTCATCTCAGGAGGCGGTTCTGCTTTGATGGCGTTGCCAGCAGAAGGCGTCAGTCTTGAAGAAAAACAAGCGGTAAATAAGGCGCTTCTAAAAAGTGGCGCTAATATTGCTGAAATGAATTGTGTGCGCAAACATCTCTCCGCAATCAAAGGAGGGCGTCTGGCGCGGGCTGCGGCACCTGCGCGTGTTGTCGCTCTTATGATTTCTGATGTGCCAAATGATGATCTTTCAGTCATCGCGTCTGGGCCAACAGTGCCAGATCCGTCAACGCGCGAGGATGCGCTTTCGGTCATAGCAAAATATAAAATTGAGGCGCCTCAGGCAGTTCTTAACCATCTCGCCAATCCAGAATGTGAAACTCCTAAGCCTGGAGATCCAATCTTTGCACGGGTGCAAAATATTTTGATTGCCACGCCCCAGGGATCTCTTGAAGTTGCTGCGTCAGTCGCTCAAAAAGCTGGATTTACGCCTTGCATTCTAGGCGATCTTGAAGGCGAGTCGCGCGATGTAGCATTAGTTCATGCTGGAATCGCTAAACAAATAGCGCTTCATGGTCAGCCTTTTTCGCCTCCGGTCGCGATCATTTCCGGCGGCGAAACCACTGTTACAGTTCGTGGTAATGGTAAGGGCGGTCGAGATGCTGAATTTTTGTTGGGGTTGATGTTGGCTTTGGAAGGCTTTGGCGGTATTTCGGCAATTGCCTGCGATACAGACGGCATTGATGGCGTTGAAACAAATGCTGGCGCAATCATGGGGCCAGAGAGTTTCATGCGCGCCCAAAAAGCCAATATCGATTTAAAAGCCATGTTCGCCAATAACGACGCATTTAGCGCTTTTGAGGCTTTGGGCGATCTTGTTGTGACGGGACCAACGCGCACGAATGTTAATGACTTTCGAGCTATTTTGGTGCCAAAGCGCATCTGATGGATGACCATATGAGCGCGAGTTCTAATCTCATTGAATTTGATGCCGCCGGAGCTGCGGCGCTTTTTGAGCGGTATCGCAGAGAGGATGCGCCGCGTCCGCTAATCTGGAATGCAAGCCTTGATCTGCTTCTAGCGCATCGTTCTCATAGACACTATTTGCCTCAGAATTTGCCATCGGGCGCACTCGAAACAATTATAGCGGCCGCGCAATCAGCCTCAACCTCATCGAATTTACAAGTATGGAGTGTTGTCGCCGTAGAGGATGTGCAGCGTAAGAGTCGGCTCGCTGATTTAGCTGGCGGCCAGCAACACGTTCGGGATTGTCCTCTATTGCTGATCTGGCTGTGTGATCTTGCTCGACTAGAGCTCATTGGAAAAGAGAAAGGTCGAGACGCGGCGGCTCTTTCCTATCTAGAGCTATTCATGACTGGAGTTGTCGATGCGGCGTTGGCTGCGCAAAATGCAGCTATAGCGCTAGAGTCATTAGGGTTAGGATGCTGTTACATTGGCGCAATGCGCAACAAACCTGAGGAAGTCGCAAAAGAACTTAATCTTCCAGAAAAAGTATTTGCAGTGTTTGGAATGACGGTAGGTGTGCCTGATCCATCGGCCAATGCCGCGGTTAAGCCGCGCCTGGGGCAGAAAGCTGTTTTGCATCGGGAGCATTATCGCTGGGACGAAGCTCAGCGAGAAGCGGTTGAAACCCTTGATGTAAAATTTAAAGACTTTCAGAAAGAACAAGCTCTTCCCGAGCAGGGATGGGTGCGGCAGGTCCTGTCGCGTGTACGCGGCGTGGACGCTATGAGCGGTAGAGATCGTTTGCGTGAGGCGTTAATCGCTCTAGGTTTTGAGTTACGATAACAAAAAAGAGTGATGAGAAATCTCTTGTTCTAAAATTTAAAATATTGCTTAAGTATTTAGCGTCGGACTCATGATTTTGGTTGAGAACTAAAGACACGAAACTTGGTCGCATTTTCTGGCAGAGATAATCATTTCTTGTAACTACCCAGGTTACGAAGTGCTTTAGATTTGAGAGGCGCAGAATTTTGTAGACGGCGAATCTTTATTTTGATTCAAACTAAGGATGGTCATCGAATCGCGGAATAAGCCGACTTATGATGAGCTTTTGGCGCTCGTAGCTGCGCTGAAGGCGGAAAATGCTGCATTGAAAAAGCGGCTTTCAGAGCTTGAGCGTCGTCTTGGATTAGATAGCTCCAACTCTGGCAAACCCCCATCGAGTGATGGGCTGAAGAAAAAGTCCCGGGTTCGTAGCCTT